>OBYM01000144.1_pt1 | contig 46982 bp, 44 predicted proteins | sample 1538191 | NCBI WGS metagenome assembly OBYM01 (sample SAMEA2580165, study PRJEB22360) | human gut metagenome | biome: human gut; feature: human-associated habitat; material: faeces | place: Denmark | collected 2008/2010 | reverse complement strand
CGGCGCGGGAGTCCTGGGGAGAGACCGGAAGCCGCCTTGGCGGACGGGCCGGTGAATTCATCCTCGTCCAGCACCACCTTCATGGCCCATGGCGGAACATTGGCGTCGTCGAAGCGGTCGCCAAGGAACAAAAAGGCGGTGTCATAGGCCGGGCGGCGGGCCGGGTAGCTGCCCATGCCGTCGGTGAAGTAGAGTAGGCCCCGCAGATTCGAGAACTTTTTCTCGGCGCAGAGCTGGCTGACGTACGCAAAGGCCGGGCGGAAGTCCGTTCCGCCGCCGCCCCGGAGCTGGAAGTGGTTCATAGCGTGGATGAGCTCGTCCTCGTTCCGGACCAGCAGGTCCTGCCGGACGGCATTGTCCGCTTGGATGAGGTGGAGATTCATCCGGTGGAAGAAGTTCTCCCGCCCCTTCAGCAGGGTGTAGGTCTCAGCCAGAAAGGCCCGCACCAGCTCACCGGAAGTGGAATAGCTGGTATCGATGACGAGGGCCAGTTCCTCGATCTTTTTGCTCTCCCGCGTTTCCAGCGGCTCGATGAGGGGCATGTTCCCATAGACGGAGAGGCCGTAGGTGTAGAAGTTCAGGTCGAACTCGTCCGGATCAAGGTGGACCTCCTCCCGCGTGACGCAGAAGCGGCGGAGGAAGTCCCGGTAGCTGCGGCGGCTGCGGTTGGCGGCTTTGACCTGTTCGCGCAGGTTGTCGGCTCCCTCGCCCGCTTCCTTGTCCCTCAGTTCCAGTTCGGTCTGCATCCGCTCGCCGATCTTCTGCCACGTTTTCTGGGGCAGGGGCGTGGGCATCTGCTGGGGCTGTTCGGGGGCGTCCTTGGGCCAGAGGCGGTGGTCGTCGGTGGTGAACTCCCGCTCCAGCTGCCGCAGCACGCCGGGGGTCTGCTTCACCAGCCATCGGTAGGCCGGGGCCGCCGCCACCACTTTGCCCTCCGCCGCGATGGACGCATAGGCGTTCTGCCGCACATAGGTCAGCGGCCGCTTGACGCTGGAGCGGTTCAGCCCATCGATGACATTTTCCACCGCGATGTCGCACGCAAGGCCCCACAAACGGGGGTCCCGCCGCCCCTTCATCCAGAGATGTCGGAATACGCAGTGGAATATCGTATGAAGATACAACCGGTTGAGATATTTCGGATTTTGTTTGTAGAGCCGGAGCAGGGCGCTGGGCTGATAGCAGAGGATACGGCCATCCGTAGCCAGCACGCCGCACCGTTCGTCCGGGGTGGGGGTCAGGGCCGAAAGGGCCATGTCCAGAAAGCGTAAATCCAGATACAGCCCGCTGCGCACCACGGCCAGCACCTCGCCGCCCATCCGCGCCTGCCACTCCTCGTGGGTCTCCGGCCGCTTCGACTCAAAGGGCTTGCGGGGGTCGAAGAATTTTTCTTTTTCGGGGAGCTGGGTCACTTTCCTCACCTCAGAAATCAAAATCGTATCGTTTCTTTTTCGGCTTCGCGGACAGCTTTGTGTACTCCGCATCGGCCAGCAGGGCCGCTGCCGCCCCGTTGTCGGCCTTGGCGGCCATCTGGGCAGCCTCGGCAAAGGCGGCGGCGTCCAGCACATCCAGCCCCAGCAGGGCTTTCAGGCCGTCGAGGTCCTGCGCCTTCAACAGCCGGGCAACCACCCGGCCCGTGTTGGCTTTGAGGAACGCCGTGTAGGCCGCTCTCGCCCCTTCGGTCAGGTTCCACGGCCAGCGCAGCCGGTCGAAGCAGAGCATGGCCATAATGTTCCTGTCCTCGGCAGCGTGACCCTCCGGGAAGATGGCGTCATATTCTGCACAGAGGAATTTCCCATTCAGAAAACACTGTCTGTAATGGTATCCTTGCCCGGAAAAGGTATGCAGCAGGATGTGGGCCGGGGATTCCTCCACGTCCTCCCAGTAGGCGGGGTACCACAGCCCCGCGCGGGGGGCCGCTTCGCCGGGGAGCCAGAACAGAGCACGCACCGCCTCGGTGATGTTGTTGACGAGGGCGAACAGCCCGGTGGCCGCTTCCGGCTCAGCCCGCACCACGAGGTCCGCCAGCGCGAAGCAGTTCAGGAAGACATCGCTGCCCACGGTCAGGTCGACGGCCCCGAAGGAGAGCCGCCGCAGCCTGCGGCAGTTGTAGAATGCGCAGCTCCCGATGACCTGCAGCCCGTCGGGCAGGACGGCTTCTTCGAGGAAGTTCCCGCAGACAGGGTGCAGGTCGGTCTCTTCCGGTGCGTCCCCGAAGTCGAGGTCGTACCGGCGGCGTCCTGTCAGCGCCCGGCCAAAGGCGCGGGTCAAGGTCACCGCCCCGTCCCCGCCGACTTCGTACCGGCAGAGGGCATCGGCGGCGGGCAGATCCCGGAGCTTTTCAGAAAAGCAGTAGTCCCCCAGCTCCGTGAGGGTCCACTTCTCCCCTCCCGGCCCCGGCACCTCCCCCGGCACCGCAATGCAGGGCTCGTCCCCGTAGACACGGATGAGACGGGCCGTGTTATTTTTTAATGGAAGAATATCGAACAGCATAGTTTATCTCTATCGCGGAGCCCACTGCTTAACGCGAGATCAGGCTTTGCTCGTCCAGCAATATCAAAACCGACATGCCAAGGGCTCACCCCTTCGGGGGAGCTGGCGAGCGAAGCGAGACTGAGAGGGCATTCCTTACAAAAAAACTGCTGCACGCGCAGATGCCGTGCAGCAGTTGGGTGTTTGCGATTACTGTGCGGCCTGCGCCAGACAATCGTCCATGGCGGTGAAGATGGCGTCGCTGGTCATGGTGCTGCCAGAAACAGCATCCACCCCAGCTGTGCCGCCGGCTTCCTGCAGACTGACGGCCAAGCTTTCGGCCGCTTTGCCGCCCAGCGTAGGCGTTTCGCCCGAAGCATCGATGTTCACACCGGTCACTTTGCCGCCGGTGATGGTCACCGTTACCGCCACATCGCTCAGGCACCCTTTCGCGCTGGCGGTATAGGTGCCGTCGGTGTAGGTAGCGGCGTTATCGGCGGCGGGCACCGTTCCGGTGTTGGCGATGTACAGGGACAGGACAATGCCCAGCACGAGATCCAGCACCACCATCAGAATGGTATTCCGACTCATGTGTTTTTTCATCTTGCTGTTTGCTCCTTTGGGGAAAATTTTACTTTGCGGGCTTGAAGCTGTCGCGCAGGGTCACGACGCGGTTGTACACGCCGGGGTTCTTGGAATCCGGGGTGAAGAAACCGGTGCGGACGAACTGGAACTTCTCGCCGGGCTTTGCGTCCTTCAGGCTCTCTTCCAGCTTGCAGCCGGTGCGGGCCACAACGCTTTCGGGGTTGAGGTAGTCCTTGTAGTCGCTGCCCTCCGGGATGGCGTTCATGTTGGCCTCGGTGAAGAGCTTGTCGTACAGGCGGACCTCGGCGTCCACGGCGTGCGCGGCGCTGACCCAGTGGATCGTGCCCTTGACCTTGCGGCCGTCGGCGGGGTTGCCGTTGCCGGTCTCGATATCAGCCGTGCAGTGGATCGCGGCGATGGAGCCGTCCGCGTTCTTCTCCACGCTCTCGCACTTGACGATATAGGCACCCATCAGGCGGACTTCGCCGCCGAGGGTCAGGCGCTTGAACTTGGGAGGCGGCACCTCGGCGAAGTCCTCGTTCTCGATCCAAAGCTCCTTGGTGAAGGCCACCTTGCGGGTGGTGGTATCGTTGGCTTCACGGTTGGGGTTGTTGGCGATGTCGAAGTACTCGGTCTTGTCCTCCGGGTAGTTGTCGATGACAAGCTTCACCGGGTCCAGCACGGCGATGCGGCGCTGAGCGGTCAGGTCCAGCTCGCTGCGGATGCAGGCTTCCAGCTGGCGCATATCGATGAGGTTGTCGGACTTGGAGATACCGGCTTCCCGCACGAAGGTGAAGATGGAGGTGGGGGTGTAGCCGCGGCGGCGCAGACCGCAGAGGGTCGGCATCCGGGGGTCGTCCCAGCCGTCTACGATGCCCATTTCCACCAGCTCACGCAGGTAGCGCTTGCTCATGACGGTGTTGGTCATGTTCAGGCGGGCGAACTCGCGCTGCTTGGGGAACTCGGTGCCGAAGATGTTCTCGATGACCCAGTTGTACAGCGGGCGGTGGTTCTCGAACTCCAAGCTGCACATGCTGTGGGTGATGCCCTCGATGGCGTCCTGAATGGGGTGGGCGAAGTCGTACATCGGGTAGATGCACCACTTGCTGCCCTGCCGGTGATGCTCGGCGTACTTGATGCGGTAGATGGCCGGGTCACGCAGGTTCATGTTGGGGCTGGCAAGGTCGATCTTGGCGCGCAGGGTCTTCTCGCCCTCCTTGAACTCGCCCGCACGCATCCGGCGGAACAGGTCAAGGTTCTCTTCCGGGGTGCGGTCCCGCCACGGAGACGGGCGACTGGGCTTACCGGCGTCGCTGCCGCGGTACTCGCGCATCTCATCGCGGGTCAGGTCATCGACGTAGGCCTTGCCCTCCTGAATGAGCTTCTCGGCGTACTCGTAGCACTTGTCGAAGTAGTCGCTGCCGTAGAAGATGCCGCCGTTGGGGTCGGCACCCAGCCAATGCAGATCCTCGATGATGCTGTTGACGTACTCCTCGCCTTCGCGGGCGGGGTTGGTGTCGTCCAGACGCAGGTTGAACTTACCGCCGTACTGGTTCGCGATGGACCAGTTGATGTAGATGGCCTTGGCGCTGCCAATGTGCAGGTAGCCGTTCGGCTCCGGCGGGAAACGGGTATGGATCTCGCTGATCTTGCCCTCGGCGAGGTCGGCGTCGATGATCTCAGTCAAAAAGTTTTTATCAGCCATGTGGCGTTCCCCCTTCATCCGGGCCAAACCGCCCGGAACTACTCATGATTCAATACCCATTATAATACACCATTTTTCGCTTTGCTTCAAGGTGGAAATGCAACCCGGGGCAAAATGGCGTTTTCTACCGCATTATTTCTGCGGGTAAAAAGCGTTTTGGTAGCTGACCAGCGCCCCGATCTGGTTGGACTTATTGTGGAAGGCGCACGCCACGATCTCCGGGTGGGCAAGGCTGCGGGCCTGTTCCTCGCTGAAGGGGTGGCCCTTCAGGATCTGCTCCTCATACACCCGGTCCAGCGTCTCGATCAGGAGGGGCTGGCTGCTGATACCGCCGCCGATGGCGACCTTTTCGAGATTCAGCAGGACGCTCAGATTATAGATCTGCACGTCCACGGCAAAGCAGAATTTTTCCAGCACTTCCAGCGCCTCCGGCTCCCCGGCGTTGGCTGCGTCGAAGAAGATCCTGCCGTTCATGGGCGCGTCCGCGGGCAGACCCTTGCGCTCCCGGTAGGCGTCCAGCAGAGCCGTGGTGCTGCACTGGCACGCCATGGTCTTTCTGCCGTTGTTCCACTCGTCGGCGTTGGTGTTCATGAAGCTGTACTCCCCCGCCGTAAAGTCCCGGCCCCGCACCAGCTGGCCATTGACGATGAGGCCGCCGCCCACGCCGGTGCCGATGATGAACACCGCTGCGTTGCTGCAGCCCTTGAGGACACCCCGCTGCAATTCGGCGATGGCGGCGGCTTTGCCGTCGTTCTCGATCCAGACCTTGCAGCCGCACTTTTCGGCAAGGCGCGGGCCCACCGGCGTGCCGATGTTGTAGACGATGGAGGGGGCCCCGCCGCCCTTGACCACGCCGTGCTCGGCGTCGATGAAGCCGGGCAGACTCAGCGCGATGCCGTCCACCTCGTCCCTGTGGGGACGGTAGATCTCCGCCATCGTCTCCAGAAAATGCTCCTGACTGTCGCTGGGCGTGGGCACGCTGCCGGACTCATAGTAGTTCATGGTGTCATCCATGACCGAATACTTGATCTCAGTGCCGCCTACGTCGAAGACCATTACCTTCATGCAATTTACCTCCCGGTGGTTTTTTCTTTATTATAAAACAAACGCCGTGCAAAATCCACCCCATCGGTTCCACTTCATACGCTGTCGGAACCGGGAACCTTGCGGGGAAGACTATCAGGCCCCCTCCCAGAGGGGGCTGGCTGCGAAGCAGACTGGGGGAGTTACGGGCATAAAAAATCCCACGCTGCGGCAAAGCAAAACGCAGCGTGGGCACGAAGATAGCTTAACTTAAAAGGGAAATGTCAGCGTCTCAGCGGGCGGCGACGTACTTGTGCAGGGTCTTGCGGACAGCGCCGTTGCCAGCGTACAGCTCCTTGACCATGCCTTCGATCTGCTCACCCAGACCGACCTCATACAGGTTGACACCGAAGATGTCGGCGCGGCTGTACAGATTCTTCAGGCAGCTGAAGTCCTGTTCCCCTTCCTTGACCTCCAGCGGGGCCACGATGGCCTGCAGCTCAGCCAGCATCGGATCGGGAGAGATCTCGAAAGCCTTGCCGTTGTCATCGACACCCTTCAGGTAGCGGGCATAACCGGCCAGCACCAGCGGGATCAGGACGAGGTTGGACTTGTCCAGACCCCGTGCCTCGTAAGCCTTGATGGTCTCGCCGAAGCGGATGGCCAGCTTCTGAGAGGTATCGGTGACGATACGCTGGGGTGCGTCGGGCATGAAGGGGTTGGGCAGACGGCGGTTGATGACCGCGCCGATGAACTCGTAGGGGTTCAGGACGCCCGGATCCACGACAACGGGCATTGCCTCGATGTAGCCGATCTTCTGGATGAAGGAGCGCAGGTCCTCGTCTGCCATCTCGGCGGAGATGAGGGTGTAGTCCAGCATACAGCCATAGATGGACATGGCGGTGTGCAGGGGGTTCAGGCAGGTGCAGACCTTCATCTTCTCGATCTTATCGACGGTCTCGCGGTCGCAGTACAGGACACCGCCCAGCTCCAGCGGAGGACGGCCATTGGTGTAGTGGTCCTCGATGCACAGGTACTGGGTCTCCTCGGCGTTGACGAAGGGAGCAGTGAAGGTGTGCTTCTCGGTGACGATGGTGTAGTTGTCCTCAAAGCCGTCGTCGGCCAGCATCTGCTGGACCTTGGCATCGGGGCGCGGGGTGATCTTATCGATCATGCTCCACGGGAAGGTGATCTTGGTCTCGTCTTGCACATAGGCGAGGAACTCAGCGGGGACCAGACCCTGCTCCACCCACTTGGTCGCGTAGGTGATGACCGCATTCTTGACCTTGTCGCCGTTGTGGGAGCAGTTGTCCATGCTCTGCACGGTCAGGGGCAGCTTGCCGGCCTTGAAACGCTCGTACAGCAGAGCGGTGACCTTGCCCATGGCCAGAACGGGGGTCAGGCCGCGCTCCAGATCGGCAGGAGCCACGCCGTAGCCCTTCTCGGTGATGGTGAAGGAGATCATCTGCAGACTGGGGTTCTGGAAGATCTCCACCAGACGGGCCCAGTCCTCGGTGAAGGAGGGGTCAGCCTTCAGGCTCTCGGTGACGGAGGCCACGACCTTCTTCTCGATGTCGCCGGTGGACTTCAGGCAGACCAGCAGACTCATGTTGTCGTAGGGGCGGTAAGCCTTGTCGATGATCTCGTAGTCGAAGCTCTCGGCCACGATGACACCGCGGTCATACTTGCCGCTGTTCAGCGCGTCGTTCAGGACGGCGGCGGGGAAAGCGCGGAAGATGTTGCCAGCGCCGAAGTGGACCCAAGTGGGCTCCGCGTGGGTCTTGGCCTTGACGGCCTCGACATCGAACTTGGGCAGCTCGTAGCCCTTTTCTGCCCACTCGGCGGACAGATTGCCATTCTTGATATCAGTCAGCTTCATAACATTCAGCCTTTCTTTTTCTCTTCATCCAGACGATCCAGCAGATCCCAGACGCCCAGCATATACTGGATGCCCAGAGCACGGTCATACTTGCCGTAGCCGGGGCGGCAGTTGCCGGGGCCTTCCTCCCACAGCTGGCGGCCGTGGTCGGGGCGGATGTAGCCCTCGTAGCCGCCGTCATGGTAAGCGCGCAGGATCTCAATGATGCCGGTCTCGCCGCAGCAGTCGCGGTGAGCAGCCTCGGAGAAGTCGCCGTTGGGGAAGTGGTGGATGTTGCGGATGTGAGCGAAGGCGATGCGGTCGCAGTGCTTGCGCACGATCTCAGCAACGTTGTTGTTGGGGTTCGCGTTCAGGCTGCCGGAGCACAGGGTCAGGCAGTTGTACTCGTCGTCCACCATGCTCAGGAAGCGGTCGATGCTCTCGGCATCCACCAGCAGACGGGGCAGACCGAAGATATCCCAAGGGGGATCGTCCATGTGGATGGCCATCTTGATGTCGCACTCGCGGCAGGTGGGCATGATGGCTTCGAGGAAGTACTTCAGGTTCTCCCACAGCTTCTCCTTGGTGACAGGGGCGTAGGCCTTGAACAGCTCGTCCAGCTTTGCCATACGCTCCGGCTCCCAGCCGGGGAAGGTCATGTGATACTTCTCGGTAAAGCCGAGGATGTAGTCGGCCATGGCCTTGTAGTCGTCCTGAATCATGTCCTTCTGATAGAACAGAGCGGTGGAGCCATCGCCGACGGGGTGGAACAGGTCGGTACGGGTCCAGTCAAAGATGGGCATGAAGTTGTAGCAGATGACCTTGACGCCGAACTTGGACAGGTTGCGGATGCACTGCTTGTAGTTCTCGATATACTTGTCGCGGGTGGGCAGACCGATCTTGATGTCGTCGTGGACATTGACGGACTCGACCACGTCCATATCGAAGCCGTAAGCGTGGATCTGGTCTGCGACCTTCTGGATCTCGTCGATCTCCCAGATCTCGCCGGGCATCTTATTGTGCAGTGCCCAGACGATGCTGGTCACGCCGGGGATCTGCTTGATGTCGTTGAGGGTGATGGGGTCGTTGCCCTCACCATACCAACGCCAACCCATTTTCATAGGCATAGGGGTTTCCTCCTTATGTTGCTTTGCTTTTCCGTCCGCAGCAACCGCTGCGGCACATCCCTGCTTATATTCTAATATATCAGTTTCGCCTTGGCAATTGGCGTTTTGACATTTTTTAAAGTTTTTTCTTGTATACTTTAGACAAAAAGACGACTACACAAAGGATTTTGCCCCTTTTGCAGCCGTCTATTCCACGATTTTCTTGCTATTTTTTTGTCAATATTGATGGAAATGCTGCACGCTCACTCTTTCACCCGCAGACTGCGGAGCAGCCGCTCTTTTTCTTCCGGCTTCCATGTGCGCAGTTCCCAGTAGAGTTCCGCGTCTGTCCAGTCCGCCCGGCCAACAATATAATCGATGCAGACCCCATAATGATCCGCCAGCGTCATCAGATGATGTGTCGGAATCTCCTGCACTCCCAGCTCATATTTTGCATACTGCTGCTGGGTCGTATTCAGAAGCGCCCCCGCTTCCTTCTGTGTCAGGTCTGCATCTTCCCGCAAATCCCGAAGTCTTTCGTAGCAATACATAAAAGTAAAGCCCCCTTGAGAGGAACTATACTTGACATCCAATCAGATGTATTGACTTTACACCTTATCAGATGTATTATGGTGCTATAAGCCGTTTATATTCACACATATTCTTTACGTTTCAGGTGCTTTGGAGGGCATGCGTTATGAAAAAGAAATTACTTTCCTTGGTCTTAGCAATCCTTCTGGCAACATCACTCTCTCTTTCTGCACTCGCAACATCGAGTTTTAACAAATCTGTTTTTGATGGTGCCGCTGACATTTCCACAAAGTCCGACGATATGTCCGGTTCGTTTTCTGCCTACTCAACATCTTTGATTGGTGCCAAGTCTAATATTTCAACCAGTGTAAGTTCGTACGTATCAGTCTTTCCTATTGTTAGTTCTTCCGATAATTTTGATATGTACACTATTTCCATGACTTACTATGCAAAAGACTGGGCATTCATCAACAAAATCATAATAAAGATCGGCGACAATCGGTACAATTTGTCCGATTTTTACATTTCTCGTGATGTTAAAAAGAATGCTACGATTCAAGAATATTGCAGTTTCAGTGTTACGAACCAGCTTCTTCCGATGATGCAGGATTTGATAGATCACAGAGATGAGGAAATAAAAGTAAGATTAGACGGTTCAAAAGGCAACATTGATTTCGTTCTGACTGACGACATTAAAAACGCTATGATCAACCTATACAACCTTTATGTTGCCGGTGGTGGTTTGAACAAAGAAAATCTCGATTATATCAGCACAGCCGATCCAACCGTCCTTGAAATCAAATAATACAACCTCTTAAATCCGCAAAAAACGCCCTTGGGATGCAAAGACTTCCGTGTCTGCATCTCAGGGGCGTTTCAATATTGTACCTTTTAACCTTCGATAAAGTAATCCGGGTGGTTTGCCTTCGCCTGTTCCACCGAGAGCTTATAGCGGTTGAGGTGGTCGCTCAGGGCACGGCCCACATCCTCCTCGCTGCCGTGGAGCACGGCTTCCAGAATGCGGGTGTGCGCACCGCAGACGGACTTGTTTTCATCGGTCTGCAAGCTGAACTTGCGCAGCCGCTCGATGTGCTGGAAGGTGGACAGCATATGGTCGAAGTGCTCCTCCATCCCGCACAGCTCAAAGGCACGGCGGTGGAAGGCGTTGTCGAGGTCCAGCATCCGGGTCTCACGGTTCTCGGCACCGGGGTCGCTCTCCAGCACGCGGTACCGCTCGATGAGCAGCCGGTAAGCCGCCTCCTGCTCGCCGGTCAGACGGCCGCGGACGCGGTTCAGGATCTCCTTTTCTAAGGTATAGCGGGCAAACTGCTCCATCTCCATCAGCTTCAGGTCGATGGGGGCAACGTATGTACCGCTCTGCGGCTTGATGGTGACCATGTGGGCGATGTTGAGCATGATGAGCGCTTCCCGCATGGGGGTGCGGCTGATGCCGAGCTCCTGCGCCAGCTCATGATCGTTGAGTTCATCGCCGGGTTTCAGTTCCATTGTAATGATACGGCTGCGGATGGTCTCGTATGCAGCCTCTCGTGCACTCCGTACTGCCATCGTTCCTCTCTCCTTTTGGCAACCAAAACGTAGGCGCTCCGCTCTCTGATATATTAGTAAGCGCCAGCTTCATTTTACCCCGGAACTACGTCCGCCGTCAAGAGGAAAGGGCCACAAAATGCAATATTTTCTTGTCAATCTGCGATTTTCGTCTTTTTGCCATACAGGAACGGCACCCAGACAGCCACCAGCGCCAGACCGCAGACCACATCAATGATGGAATGCTGCTTGGTGAAGACGGTGGACAGGCAGATGAGCCCGGCCCAGACCCACGCCACGGCCTTCAGCGCCGGGCGGTGCTTTGCCAGCTTGCTCTGGGAAAAGGCCAGCGCCATGCAGCCGGAGCTCTGGCAGTGGATGGACGGGCAGACGTTGACCGAGGAATCGGCCTTCCAGATAAGCTGCATGATCCGCATCGCAAGGTTGTCGCGGCCGATGGCCTCCGCCGTGGGGCGGATATCCAGCCCGTTGGGCAGGATCATGTAGATCATCAGGCAGAGGGTCATGCCGGAGAACATCATCAGGCAGAGCTTGTCGTAGCTCTCGGTGTCATACCACCAGAGCATCGCCGTCACCGCCGCCAGCAGCACAAACCAGCTGCAATAGGGGAAGATGAACCATTCATTGAACGGAATGAGGTCGTCGATGGGGGAATGGATGATGTACTTCGGATTTTTGATGGTCAAGTCCAGCCAGAAAAACCAGATGAGATAGATCACCCAATAGGCCTGAAACCACAGATGCGGCTTCAGCTTGGAACGCAGGGATGGGGTCTTCATGTCTTTTCTCCTATATTTTTGATTTCGCAACGCTTTATTTTACCACAAGGCGACGTATTGCGCAAATACAAATTCTAGGATACAATAAAAGTATTCCTCACTCCCTCCGTCATCGCTTGCGCGATGCCACCTCCCTCCCGGAGGGAGGCTTTCCATCTGTACGTCACGCAAAAGGCTCCCTCACCGAGGGAGCTGGCACGGCAAAGCCGTGACTGAGGGAGTATGCAAGCCAAAAGGAGACCTTATGTCAAACCTCATTCATCCCCGTCTCATCGCCCTCGACCTTGACGGCACGCTGCTGGACCGCCAAGGCACGGTCACTCCCCGCACCCGCCAAGCCATCGCCGACGCGGTGGCGCAGGGCGTGGTGGTGCTGCCCGCCACGGGCCGCCCGCTGTCCAATCTGCCGCCGGTGGTGGCCCAGCTCCCCGGCATCCGCTACGCTATCACCTCCAACGGAGCCGCAGTCTGGGACCTCGGCGCGGACCCCATGAGCGCAGTCTACAGCCGCTACTGGAACGCCGCCGAGCACCGCACCACCGAACCCACGGCCCTCATCGCCCGGCCCATGCCGGTGGAGCTGGCGCGGGAGGCCTTTGCACTTTATATGGAATACCCCGGCGCCCTGAGCGTCTTCTGCGACGGCCGCACCTACCGCGACCGGGTGGGCATGGCGCGGTTCGGGGTCCGCTATGCCCGGCGCACCGGCTCCACCGAGGCCCGCCAGCCCAACGACGGCCGCTTCACCGTGGTGAACGACCTCAGCGAGTGGATGAGCCGCCACGCCCACGAGGTCGAGAAGTTCTGCATGTTCTTCGATACCCCGGAGGAGGCACAGGCCGCCCTCCCCCGCTTCTATGCGCTGGAAGGGGCCGAAGTGGTGCAGGGCGCACCGGACAATATCGAGCTCACGGCCAAGGGCGTGGACAAGGGCACGGCCCTGCTGACGCTGGCCGACCGGCTGGGCATCCCCCGCGAGGCCACCGCCGCCTTTGGCGACAGCGAGAACGACCGCGCCATGCTGGAAAAGGCGGGCATCGCCGCCGTCATGGCCAACGGGATGCCCCAGATCAAGGCGCTGGCCGACCTCGTCAGCACCGGCGACTGCGACCACGACGGCGTCGCCGAGCTGTTTGAGCGGCTTGGTCTGTGATGCTTCGGCATTTTTGTGCAATGTATACAAGCTCCTATGCAAAACATTGTGCTTGTTGAGCATTACCAAATGCCGTTTCGTCGTTTATACTAATAGTACGAACGTATGGTGGGGCGGGGTGTGCCCAAATGGCGGCAAGCCCCACTCCCATGAGTTAAAATAAAAGGAGAATGCGTTATGAATCCCATTGTCGAAAAGGTCTATCAGATCGGCATTATCCCTGTTATCGCTTTCAACAGCGTTGATGAAGCCCTGCCCCTGTGCAAGGCTCTGGCAGACGGCGGTCTGCCCGCAGCTGAGGTCACCTTCCGCACCGCATGTGCTGAGGAGTGCATCCGCAAGATCCACGAGGAGATGCCCGAAATGCTGCTGGGCGCCGGCACTGTCCTGACCACCGAGCAGGCTGACCGCGCAATGGCAGCCGGTGCTTCCTTCATCGTTGCTCCCGGCTTCGACCCCGAAGTCTGCAAGCACGTCATCGACAAGGGCGGCATCATGATGCCCGGCACCGCTTCCGCCGGTGAGATGCAGCAGGCCATGAACATGGGCTGCGAGGCTCTGAAGTTCTTCCCCGCTGAGGCAAACGGCGGCGTTGGTATGCTGAAGAACATCGGCGCTGCCCTGAAGGGTGCCCGCTGGATGTGCACCGGCGGCGTCAACGCCAAGAACGTCAACGATTATCTGGGCTATGACCAGATCTTTGCTGTCGGCGGCACTTGGATGTGCAAGAGCGACGTCATCAAGGCTGGCGACTGGGCAAAAATCACCGCTCAGAGCAAGGAAGCCGTTGACACCATGCTGGGTCTGCACCTGCACCATGTCGGCATCAACACCGGCAACGAGGAGGAGGCCATGAAGGTCGCCAACTTCATCGGTGCAATGCTGAATATGAAGGTTGCTCCCGGCAACTCCAGCATTTTCGTCGGCAACAAGGAATTCGAGATCATGAAGAAGCCGGGCCGCGGCACCAATGGCCACATCGCCATCGGCTGCAACAATGTGGACCGCGCCATCTATCACCTGTCTCAGCGCGGCGTGAAGTTCGATCTGGACTCCAAGAATGTCAAGAACGGCAAGACCATCGCCTGCTACTTCGCAGACGAGATCGGCGGCTTCGCCTTCCACCTCGTTCAGGCCTAAGCCCTGACGCCATCCCACCTGCCATGCTCCGCCGCACCGGTCTTCCCTGCGGCGGGCTTATATAGGAAACAACAAAAAGGAGAATACCACAATGAAAGTCGTTACTTTTGGCGAACTGATGGTTCGTCTGCAGCCGTTCAACTATGAGCGCTTCGTTCAGGCAAACAATCTGGAGTTTAGCTTCGGCGGCGGCGAGGCAAATGTCGCAGTTTCTCTGGCCAACTACGGTCTGGACGCTGCTTTCGTCACCAAGCTCCCCGCACACGCCATCGGTCAGGCAGCCGTCAACAGCCTGCGCCGTTACGGTGTTGACACCAGCATGATCACCCGCGGCGGCGATCGCGTTGGCATCTACTACAACGAGAAGGGCGCTTCTCAGCGCGGTTCCGTCTGCATCTACGACCGTGCCAACAGCGCCATCCAGCTGGCTCAGCCCTCCGACTTCGATTGGGACAAGATCTTCGAGGGTGTCGATTGGTTCCACTTCACCGGCATCACCCCGGCTCTGGGCCAGAACGTCGTCGAGATCTGCCTCGAAGCCTGCAAGGCTGCTAAGGCACACGGCGTGAAGATCAGCTGCGACCTGAACTACCGCGGCAAGCTGTGGACCCGTGAGCAGGCTCGTGCCGCTATGACCGAGCTGTGCCAGTACGTTGACGTCTGCATCTCCAACGAGGAGGATGCAAAGGACGTCTTCGGCATCGAGGCTGAGGCTACCGACATCTACGGCGGCAAGCTGAACGCTGAGGGCTACAAGAGCGTTGCGAAGCAGCTGGCTGACAAGTTCCACTTCGAGAAGGTCGCCATCACCCTGCGCGAGTCCCACAACGCTTCCGAGAACGGCTGGAGCGCTATGCTGTACGATGTCGCTTCCGACGAGTACTGCTTCTCCAAGAAGTACGAGCTGAAGATCATCGACCGCGTTGGCGGCGGCGACTCCTTCGGCGGCGGCCTGATCTACGCTCTGCTGACCGGCAAGAGCACGCAGGAGGCTGTTGAGTTCGCTGTGGCTGCTTCCGCTCTGAAGCACTCCATCGAGGGCGACTACAACATGATGACCGTTGCTGAGGTCGAGAAGCTGGCTGGCGGCGACGGTTCCGGCCGTATCCAGCGCTAAGAGCGGGAGGGGATCCGAAATGGATATCCGTTACTCCTGCAACCAGAAGGACTTCAAGCGCTATACCACCGAGGAAATGCGCGACGAGATGCTGATCACCGGCCTGTACAAGGCTGATGAGGTCGTGGCCGTTTACAGCCATGTGGACCGTATGGTCACGCTGGGCTGTATGCCGGTGCACGAGACCGTCTCCATCGACAAGGGCATCGACGTCTGGGCCAATTTCGGCACCCACTATTTCCTCGAACGCCGCGAGATCGGCATGTTTAACATCGGCAAGGATTCCACCGGCATCGTGGTGGCCGACGGTGTGGAGTACAAGCTGGGCTATAAGGACTGCCTGTACATCACCAAGGGCACCAAGGAAGTGACCTTCGCTTCCGCCGATCCGGAACACCCCGCCAAGTTCTACATGGTGTCCGCTCCGGCACACTGCTCGTACGAGACCCGCCTGATCAAGATGGCCGATGCAAACCATCGTCCTCTGGGCAGCGTCGAGACCTGCAACAAGCGCACCATCAACCAGTTCATCCACCCGGATGTCCTGAAGACCTGCCAGCTCAGCATGGGGATGACCGAACTGGAGCCGGGTTCCAACTGGAACACCATGCCCAGCCACACCCACGAGCGGCGGATGGAGATCTATACCTACTTTGAACTGCCGGAGGGGCAGGTGGTGTTCCACATGTGCGGCGAGCCTACTCAGACCCGCCACATCGTGATGCACAACGAGGATGCTGTCATCAGCCCCTCTTGGAGCATCCACAGCGGCGTAGGCACCTCGAACTATACGTTTATCTGGGCAATGGGCGGCGAGAACATGGAGTTTGACGACATGGACAACATCGCTACCACTGACCTGCGCTAAAAAAGCACCATGTACAAGCCCCGTACCGGCTGCCCGGTATGGGGCTTTTTGCTAAAAATTTAACTTGAGGAGGAAATTATGAATCTTTCTGCATTCGATCTGAAGGGCAAAGTCGCCCTCGTCACCGGCGGTGCCCACGGCATCGGTTTTTCCATCGCTGCGGGCATGGCCCAGTGCGGCGCAACGGTCTGCTTCAACTGCTCCAACGAGGGCAGCCTTGAAAAAGGCATCGCCGCCTACAAGGAAGCGGGCATCGACGCCCACGGCTACGTCGCTGACGTCACCGACGAAGCCGCCGTCAACGCTATGATCGCCAAGATCAAGGCGGAGGTGGGCCCCGTGGACATCCTCGTGAACAACGCGGGCCTGATGAAGCGGGTGCCCATGATCGAGATGAGCCACGCCGACTTCCTGCGGGTCATCGACGTCCACGTCGGCGGTGCGTTCAACTGCTCCAAGGCCGTCCTGCCCGATATGATCGCCAAGCGCGAGGGCAAGATCATCAACATCTGCTCCATGATGAGCGAGCTGGGCCGCGAGACCGTCTCCGCCTACGCCGCCGCCAAGGGTGCCCTGAAGATGCTGACCAAGAACATCGCCTCCGAGTACGGTGAGTACAACATCCAGTGCAACGGCATGGGCCCCGGCTACATCGCCACCGCCCAGACCGCGCCCCTGCGCGAGATCCAGCCGGACGGCAGCCGCCACCCCTTCGATCAGTTCATCACCGCCAAGACCCCTGCCGGCCGCTGGGGCGAGCCGGAGGACATGGTCGGCCCCTGCGTCTTCCTTGCCTCCCACGCTTCCGACTTCGTGAACGGCCAGATCCTCTACGCCGACGGCGGCATCCTCGCCTATATCGGCAAGCAGCCCAAGTAAGTTTTCCACTGAAAACGCTGATAACGTGAAAAACAGCCCGTACAGTCTTGCACTGTACGGGCTGTTTTTGTGGTTTAGGTTTTATCCATCAGATATTCAACTTTAGGTTTTGCGCCGGACTTCGCGGCTTCTGTGTACGAGATGTCCAGATACTTCAGCTCCTTGTTGCTGTCCAGAATGGCACCGCAGAGCGCCTCATCCACCCGTGTATGATGTGTCAAATCCAGCCAGACCAAACTTTTCATCTCGGTCAGCGGGGTATAGTCCAACTCCTCATACCTCTTGCTATCATCCAGACCGACTCCCAGATTCAGATAGCGGACGTTCGTCTGCACCAACGGCTCCAAACTGGGGTAAGTCGTTCCGCCTGTCAGTCCCAGATAAGACAGCTGATCCATCTGCGCCAGCGGTTCCAGCGAATCAAGCGTATCCACGGACAGACTCACCGAAGTCAAGGCCGGAAGCTTTACCAGCGGCGTGAGATCCAATGTGCCGCAGTTGCTCAGAGTCAGCGTCTGCAATGCCTGTAACTCTTCCAGCGGCGCAAGCGTCTCCGGTCTTGCATTGCCAATCGACAACATCTTCAAACCCTTACAGGCGCTCAGACCGGAAAGGTCGGTCAGCTCATCATACGGCTGCGAAGCGCTGTACGAAAAATACTGTAAGCTGTCGAAATGCTTCAGGTCGTTCAGTACGGACAGGCTCTGAAAGGCGGTTCCATTGTACAAATGCCGTACTTCCGGGTCCGTCTCCACCATCTCAAAGGTGAATGTATCCCCGCTGGTAGGCTGTTCCAATGCTACATCAAAGCCATCTGCGTTGCTTGCCCGCAAGACAAGCACTTGAATGTTCCACACATCGCTGTGCAGGATATCACCTTCCGGTTTATCCAGAACAAAGCGGACGTGGGCTTCCATAGCAGGGTCTTCCCACTGGATGACATAATCTTCACCATGCTCGACGGTCTGTGAAGAGATTGCACTGTATCTTGCATCGACACCAGCTAAGGCCATTTCGTCCCGGCTGTCCGGCAGGGACGATACCGAATTACTTGTTTTCGTTGTACAGGAGCAGAGAAGCAATAAACCCATGAACACAGCCAACAACGTTCCGAGTAGCTTTTTCATAGTATACCCCTCCAATTTTTTCCACTCTAGCTTGAGTATACAGAGGATTTGTTTATTGTCAATATATTATTTCAACATTTCACATTTTATTATAGTCTATTGTTGCATCAGAAACAAAAATTATTTTACTTTTCATACTTTTGTAAAGTATTACTTCTTGCTTTTCCGGTCGAAATATGTATAATAGTTACTCGTGGGCAACTTTTCACACGAAGGTCTGCCCACGAAAGAACTTTTCACAAACAAGGAGAATACATTACCATGAAACTGAAAAATACTGCTGTCGTGGCTGCTGCTCTGGCACTGGCCATCGGCATGACCGCTTGCGGTTCTTCTTCCTCTACCGCTTCTTCTGCTGCCTCTTCTGTGGCCGCCTCTTCTGTGGCTTCCTCTGCTGCCGCTTCTTCCGAGGCTGCAAGCTCTGAGGCTGCTGTGGAGCCCGCTGAGTACACCGTGTACAACACCACCGGCACCAACGTCGCCGAGCTGTACCTGTACGCTGTCGGTTCTGAGGACAAGGGCGAGAATCTGGCCGGTGAGGGTCTGGCAGACGGCGAGAGCGTCGTTCTGACCCTGCCGGAGGACGCAGACACCTCCGCTAAGTACGTTCTGGAGTTCACCACCGATGACGGCGCCACCCGGAGCTTCGAAACCCTGAGCTACGAGGTCACCCCCATCTCCCTGCTGAGCGTTGACGCTGCTGCAGGTGCTACCCCCATTGCTTTCGCTGCACCGGAGAAGTAATTTCTGCGGCAGAGCCGCAAATTGAAAATCCCCCGAAATCGGAAAAGCGTTTGTGCCGAATGGCACACCGCCCGATTTCGGGGGATTTTGTTCTACTTTAGGTTTATCAAGGGCGAGCCGCCCTTGATTCGTGCCCGCGCCTCGAAAAAGCGGCGCTTTTCTGGTTCTCTTTTGGCGCGCAAAAGAGAACCATCCATCAGACCTTCTCGATGGTAATGGTCCACTCGCTCGTGAGGGCCTCATCGGGCTCCAGCACCTCGTGCTTGCCTTCCTCATTGACGCTGTTGGCCCAGCCGTTCCAAGGCTCCATGCAGACGAAGCTCTCGGCGTCCTGCTGCCAGAGCACGCCGTTGGTGAAGCTCTCGTCGGCGTCCACGGTCACCTTGTGGCCGTTACCCTTGTCGGTGAAGGTCATGGGGAACTCCACGCCGGTCATCAGGCGGATGGAGTTGTCCGCGCCCTCCTTGCGGGTCAGGGTGATCTTTTCCGGGGCAGCGGGCTGCTCGCCCTTGGCGTTCTCGGAGCAGGTGGCGCACTTGATGTCAAAATCCACATTCTCCAGCGCGGAAGCGGTGAAGTAGGGGTGGTAGCCGAAGCTGAAGGGCATCGGGACATCGCCCTCGTTGATGACGGTCATACTGATGGAAGCGGTGGTGCCGTTCAGGTCGTAGTTCACCAGCAGGGTGAAGTCGAAGGGGTAGAGGAACTTGGTCAGCGGGGTGGACTCCAGAATAAGGGTCAAGCCGTCGGGGCCGACACTCTCCACTTCCCATGCGCAGAGGTCTGCGAAACCATGGCACTCCATGGGGTAGGCCTTGCCGTCAAACAGGTGGACGCCGCCGTCCGGGTTGCCGCAGCTGGGGAAGAGCACCGGCACACCGAACCGGGGGCGGTTGCACTCGCTGAAGTTGGGGCGGCGGGTCCAGATGTACTCGTCGCCGTCGAGGGTGAAGCCGGTGATCATACCGCCGCGCTCCGGGGTGATGGTCAGGGCCGTCTTGGCAGCCGGGTCGGTGATGACGTACTGCTCGTAGCAGGCGCCGCCTTCGGTAACGTACTGGGTGGTGATCTGATTCATTTTAAGTCCTCCCTATTTTTCTGGCTTTCTGCCAGTTTTTTGAAATAGTAATCAACGCCATACCGGATGAAGTATTTTACAAGCCAAACTGCGCCATAGATGATCGCTGCATAAACCAGCAGTGTGATCAAGAGCATTCCTGTTGTATTTACTGCCATAATAAAACTTCCTTCCTGTATTTTACAAAAAGGCCGCCGTGCGCAAAACAAACGCACAGCAGCCTTTTTTATTTATAACACGACGCCGTCCTTGAAGATGGAGATCTCACGGAAGCCGTGCTTCTCGGCCTTGGTCTGCTCGCCGCTGGCCACGCGAATAACCAGTTCCAGCAGACCCTGTGCGGTCTCGTCGATGGTCTTCTCGCCGTCGGCGATGACGCCGGTGTTGTAATCGATCCAGCCGGACTTCTTGGTGGCCAGCGGGGTGTTGGTGGCGATCTTCAGGGTGGGAGCCGGGGCCGAGAACGGGGTACCGCGGCCGGTGGAGAAGAGGATCATATGGGCACCGGCAGCGGTCATGGCCGTAGCGGACACAAGGTCATTGCCGGGGCCGTAGAGCATGTTCAGGCCCTTGGTCACCACCGGGTCGCCGTAGCCGATGACGTCCATGATGGGGGCGGTACCGCCCTTCTGAACACAGCCGCAGCTCTTGTCCTCCAGCGTAGTGATGCCGCCCTGCTTGTTGCCCGGAGAGGGATTGTCGTAGACGACCTCATTGTGGCTGATGAAGTACTCCTTGAAGCCGTTGATCATCTTCTCCGCCTTCACGAAGACGTCGTGGTTGATGCAGCGGTCCATCAGGAAGCCCTCGGCACCGAACATCTCCGGCACCTCGGTCAGGACGGTGGAGCCGCCGCGCTGGCCCAGCATATCGGAGAAGCGGCCGATGGTGGGGTTGGCGGTGATGCCGGACAGGCCGTCCGAGCCGCCGCACTTCATGCCGACCACCAGCTCGCTCACGGGGATAGGCTCACGCTTGAACTGGCCCGCGTAGGCGGCCAGCTCCTTCAGGATGTCGCGGGCGGCGGTGAACTCGTCGTCCACGTCCTGACAGGTCAGGAACTTCACGCGGTCGTGGTCGTACTCGCCCAGCTCTTCCACGAACTGATCGTGCTGCAGGTTCTCGCAGCCCAGATGGAGCACGAGGACGGCAGCGGCGTTGGGGTGGCGGACCAGTGCGGCCAGCAGCTTGCGGGTCTGGGCGTGGTCATGGCCGGTCTGGCTGCAGCCGAAGGGGTGGGTGAAGGTGTACAGACCCTCGATGCTGCCGGTGACGAGATCCTGATTGTCCGCCACGATCTTCTTGGCGATGTCGTTGACACAGCCGACGGTGGGGATGATCCAGATCTCGTTGCGGATGGCGGCGCGGCCGTCCTTGCGGCGGAAGCCCATGAAGGTCTCCGGCTCCACCTTGGGCAGCGGGGCCAGATCCGGGGCGGGGTTGTAGCTGTACTCCACCTCACCGGACAGGTTGGTGTGCACGTTGTGGGTGTGCATCCAGGTACCCGGCTGGGCGTCGGCGGTGGCATGACCGATGGGGAAGCCGTACTTGATGACGTTCTCGCCCTGCTTGATGGGGGCGACTGCCATCTTATGACCCTGCGGGATGTCTTCCAGCGCGGTGACGGACAGGCCGTCCACCTCCACGAGGGTGCCCTTGGCGATGGGGTGCAGCGCGACCACAACGTTGTCGATGGGGCTGATATGAATTGCCTGCGGCATAGTGTATCTCCTCAAAAACTCTCTTTGCAAAAAAGGGGGCTGCTGCCCTCAGCAGCAGCCCCTCGGTTCCCATGGAACGGTGTTTGGCTTACAGGCAGCTCTTATAAGCAGCCTCGGCACCCTCGGTGCGGATCTTTTCGAGGTCGGCCAGAACGGCAGCCTCCAGACCCTCGATCTTGGTCAGGTCCTGATCCCACATCTGGGTGTTGCTCAGCACGGCGTGCACCAGCTCAGCGGCGGTGTCGTCCTTGTGGGCATAGTAGAAGTCCAGTGCCCATGCGTCGTCCTGAATCTTATAGGTGTTGCCGGCCGGACGCTTGCAGATCAGGCCGTCGGCGGTGCGCTCCTGAATGTCGTTGGAGTAGAAGGCGATGTAAGCGGCCAGAGACATGGTCAGGCACTGGGGCAGCTTCTTCTGCTCCTCGATGTAAGCGAGGAAGGAAGGCATGTTGCGGGCCTTCCACTTGGAGGTGGAGTTCAGGGAGATGCTCATCAGCTCGTGGTTGACGAAGGGGTTGTTGAAGCGATCCTCCACAGCGGATGCGAAGTCCTCCAGATCCTTCTTATCCAGCGGCAGAGTGGGGATGATCTCCTCGTGCAGCATCTTGTTCATGAAGCCGCGGACGGTGTCGTTGTGCATGCAGTCACGCACGATGTCAAAACCGGCCAGATATGCGCCCAGAACGAAGCCAGTGTGGGCACCGTTCAGGATGCGGACCTTGCGCTTCTTGTAGGGGGTAACGTCCGGCACCACCATGACGTTGACGCCAGCCTTCTTGAACGGGAGCTTGTCCTCCAGACCGGCAGGGCCCTCGATGACCCAGACGCCGAAGACTTCGCCGACGTCCAGAACAGCATCATGGTAGCCGTTGGCCTCTTCCAGAGCAGCCAGCTCCTTCGGGTCACGGATGCGGCCCGGAACGATGCGGTCCACCAGAGTGGAGCAGAAGGTGTTGGCGTTGTTCATCCAATCGATGAAGGCAGCGTCAAGGTTCCAGTCCTTTGCGTAGTTGTTGCAGCACTTCTTCAGCTCTTTGCCGTTGTTGTCGATCAGCTCGCAGGACAGGATGACCAGACCCTTATCGGCAGCGCCGTTGAAGGCCTTGTAGCGCTCATACAGCACGCGGGTCAGCTTTGCGGGGAAGCTGTTGGGGGGCACCTGATCGAACTCGCTGTCGCCCTTGTTGTAAGCGATGCCAGCCTCGGTGGTGTTGGATACAACGGTTTCCAGCTCCTCAGAGCGGGCCAGCGCCAGCACTTCGTCCCACTTGTTGTCCACGTAGGGGCAGACGCAGTCGGACACGCAGGAGATTACCCGCTTTGCATCGACCTTCTGGCCCTTCTCGCTGCCGCGCAGATACAGGGTGTACAGGCCCTCCTGCTCGTTGATCCAGTCAGCCATCTGGGGGAAGTTGCCGATGGGCTGCACCAGCTTGACTTTGCCGTTGTAGCCAGCTTTTTCGTTGGCGATATCATAGAAGTAGTCCACGAAAGCGCGCAGGAAGTTGCCCTCGCCGAACTGCATGACCTTGACGGGAGCATCCTTCAGGATGTAGCCGTTGTAGCCAGTCTGTTCCAGAACCTTGTAATTCAAAGTTTCCATTTTGGTATTCTCCTTTTAAGTTTGCTTTGCTTCGCTTGGGAGAGCTCTTGTACTCTCCCCTCTTGCTCCTATTGTATGCTGTTGTATACAAATAAGTCAAGTGTTTTTTGCTAGATTTTTAGGCCAGAACAGGCCATTTTTATAAATTCCAGCGGTTTTCACAAGGAAACGTCTGAAAATTTGTCAGTTTTTCAGTTGTATACATCGGCTTTTTTCGGTATACTATGGTTAGGTACAGCCCGCCCGCGCGGACGGGCAGCCCCGACTGTTTACCACTCGATGAATGAATCAGAAAAGGAGTTCGACCCATGAAAGCATTTATGGATAAGGAATTCATGCTCCAGTCTGCTACGGCTCAGCATCTGTATCACGATTATGCAGAGGATATGCCCATCTGCGACTATCACTGCCACATCCCTCCCCGCGAGATCTACGAGAACCGCCGCTTTGAGAACATTGCTCAGGTTTGGCTGGGCGGCCGCAACCCGGACGGCAGCTACTTCGGCGACCACTACAAGTGGCGCGTGATGCGCTCCAACGGCGTGCCCGAAGAGTACATCACCGGCAACAAGCCCGATCGCGAGCGCTTCCAGAAGTTCGCTGAGGCTCTGCCCATGGCCATCGGCAACCCGATGTACCACTGGACCAATCTGGAGCTGCACCACTTCTTCGGCTACGAGGGCGTCCTGAACGGCGACACCGCAGAGGAAGTCTGGAACCTGTGCAACGACAAGCTGCAGCACGATCCCAAGCTGACCGTCCGCGGCCTGATCGAGCAGTCCAACGTTGCTTTCATCGGCACCACCGATGACCCCATCGACGATCTGGAGTGGCACAAGAAGATCAAGGAAGACCCCACCATCAAGTTCACCGTGGCTCCCTCCTTCCGCCCCGATAAGGCCATCAACATCCAGAAGCCCGGCTTCGCAGAGTACATGGGCAAGCTGGCCAAGGTCGTCGGCAAGGAGAAGCTGGCTTGCATCAACTGCGTCTGCGATGCACTGACCAAGCGGATCGAATTCTTCGTCGAGATGGGCTGCCGCGCTTCCGATCACGGTCTGGACTATGTGCCCTACCGCGAGGCCACCAAGGAAGAGGTCAACGCCATCTACCAGAAGGCCATGGCTGGCGAGGCTGTCACCATGGAAGAGGCTGAGAAGTATCAGACCTACATCCTCATCCATCTGGGCAAACAGTATCACCGCCTGAACGTCGCCATGCAGATCCACTACAACTGCCTGCGCGGCGTCAACCGCAAGATGAACACCCTGCTGGGACCCGATACCGGCTTCGACATGATCAACACCGCCACCTGCGGCGGCGAGATCGCAAGCCTCCTGAGCGCTCTGAACGACACCGACGAGTGCCCCAAGACCATCATCTACAGCCTGAACCCCAGCGACGACGCACAGATCGGCACCATTCTGGGCTGCTTCCAGAACAACGAGGTCCCCGGCAAGATCCAGCACGGTTCCGCATGGTGGTTCAATGACCACAAGATCGGCATGGAAGAGCAGATGACTCGTCTGGCAAGCCTCGGTCTGCTGGGCAACTTTGTCGGTATGCTGACCGACAGCCGCAGCTTCCTGAGCTACACCCGCCACGACTACTTCCGCCGCATTCTGTGCAACATCATCGGCCAGTGGGTCGAGGACGGCGAGTATCCCAACGACGAGAAGGCTCTGGAGAAGATCGTCAAGGGCATCTGCTTCGACAACGCAAAGCGTTACTTCGCCCTGTAATCGTCTCCCCTTCTGATTTATCCCAGCACATCTGCCCGGCTCGGAGCCGCTGTCCCGTACAGCGCCCCGGCCGGGCTTTTTGTTGGATTTTTGCCCGTTCAGCATTGACGAACGCCCCGAAACGCGATATACTAGCATAGTATCTTTCCGGGGTGTTGCGCAGTTGGTAGCGCGCCTGCTTTGGGAGCAGGAGGCCGCGAGTTCGAGTCTCGCCACTCCGACCAGAATGGCAACATGGCGATCCTATCAAGGGTCGCCATGTCTTTTTATAGAGAAACCATCTCAGTTGATCCAATATCCTTATTGGTTCCATTTTTATCAGCTAAAAAAGCCCGCCTGTGGAAAGTATAAATGCTATACCACAGGCGGGCTTCTCTTTTTATTTATTTTGTTACTGCTTCTTCCAGCGCCGCATAATGCCCATTCCCAGCGCATAGGGGCCGGTGTGGACGGCGATGGTGCAGCCGATCTGCAGCAAGCCGACCTCGCACTGGCTGGCGGGGTACTTGGCGCGGAGGGCGGCACGGGTCTGCATCCAAAGGCGCCTGCCCTCTTCCTCGTCGTAGCCGTAGCCCACGGTAATGCAGTAATCGTCGGGGGTCCCGTTCCGCTCGGACAGGTACGCCATCAGCTGTTCCAGCGCTTTCTCGAAGCTCTTCTGGCGGCCACGGGCCACGCCGGCGGAGAAGATCTCCCCCTCCTTGAAGAGGATCATCGGCTTGATGCCCAGAATGTTGGCCGCGCGGCCGGTCACCTTGCCGATACGGCCGCCCTTGATGAGGTAATCGAGGTTGCCGACCGTGAAGAAGATCTGGTTGGTGGCGCGCTCAGCGCTCAGCCAATCCACGGCTTCGTCCAGTGAGCAGCCCGCGTCGCGCATGGCGACGGCGTTTTCCACCACGATGGACTCGGTGACAGTGGCCGCCGTCGAATCCATCACCTCGATCTTAGCGTCCGGGTAGTCCTCCAGCACCAGCTCGCGGGCGTTGCGGGCACTGCCCACACAGCCGCTCATCTTGCTGGTGAAGCAGAGGCAGAGCACCGGGCGGCCGGCCTCAGCATGGGCGCGGAAGGCCGTCTCAAAGTCCTCCAGCGAGGGCAGACTGGTCTTGGGGTAGGCCGAGGGGTTATCTACCATGAACTGATAGAAGTCCCGCACCGCGATTTCCTTGCCCTCTTTGCGGTAGTGCTCGCCGTCCAGCGAGACATAGAACGGAACGATCTCGATGTTCAGCTTCGCCGCCGTTTCCGGGGTCAGATCACAGGCACTGTCGGTAATGATATCAAACATATGTGACGCTTCCTTTTCGATTGCGGTCCGGGAAAGCAGAGCGGATCAGACGCGATGGATATAGGCCTCGCGCTCTGCGCCGACCGAGATATAGGTGATCTTGCAGCCGACCGCCTTTTCGAGGTACTCAACGTAAGCCTGAGCCTCCTTGGGCAGATCCTCCCACTTGCGGGCAGCGGTGATGTCGCAGTGCCAGCCGGGCAGGTACTCGACCACAGGCTGCGCGGTATCCAGCGCCTCGCCCATGGGGAAGCGGGTGGTGGTGGTGCCGTCTTCCAGCTTGTAAGCGGTGACCATGGGGATCTTCTCCATGTAGTCCAGCACGTCCAGCAGGGTCAGGGCGACCTCATCGCAGCCTTGGCAGAAGACGCCGTAGCGGCTTGCCACCAAGTCGATGGGGCCGACGCGGCGGGGACGGCCGGTGGCTGCGCCGTACTCGTGGCCAGCCTCACGCAGCGCGTGCTTCTCTTCCTCGGTCATAGCCAGCTCGGTGACAAAGGGGCCGTCGCCGACGCAAGAGGAGTAAGCCTTCATGACGCCGATGGAGTTGTGCAGCTTGTGGCCCGGAATGCCCGCGCCGATGGGGGCATAAGCGCCGATGACGTTGGAAGAGGTGGTGTAGGGGTAGATGCCGAAGTCGATGTCGCGCAGAGCGCCCAGCTGGGCCTCGAACAGAATCTTCTTGCCGGCGGCATCTGCGTCGGCCAGATACTGACCCGCGTCGCAGATGTAATCCTTGAAGATGGCGGCATACTTCTCCAGCCAAGCCCACATCTCATCCACGCTGATGGGGGCGGCGTTATAGCTGCCCTCCATGACCAGATTCTTGGAATCGACCATGGTGACAAGGCGCTTCTTCACGGAGTTGTCCAGATGGAGCAGGTCGCCCATGCGCAGGGTCTTCTTCATGTACTTATCGCCGTAAGTGTAAGCGATGCCGCGCTTGGTAGAACCGAACTGTGCACCGGTCTTGGCGAGGCGGGCCTCTTCCAGACCATCCTGCTCCACATGGTAGGGCATGGTGATGGTTGCACGGTCGGAGATCTTCAGGTTATCGGGAGTGATGACGATGCCCTGCTCGCGCAGCTTGTTGATCTCGCCATCCAGATGGTGCGGGTCGATGACCATACCATTGCCCATCACGCAGACAACATTCGGGCGCAGGATGCCGGAGGGCAGCAGGTTCAGCACGAACTTGCCGCGCTCGTTCTTCACGGTGTGGCCCGCGTTATTGCCGCCCTGATAGCGCGCAACGATGTCGTATTCCTGACTGATAAGGTCGACCATGCGGCCCTTGCCCTCATCGCCCCAGTTGATACCCGTAATTGCAGTAAGCATAATAAATGACCTCTTTATCATTTTCAAAAGACAGCCTTTTCCGCGCACCTTGCGCGGGATACGCCACCTTGGGAATCTTGTGCCGCCCTGCCAAGCAGCCACAACAGCACAAGTATAGTATAGCACGCTTCGGCGCACAAAAAAAGAGGGGTTTTGCAAATTCTTGCGTGCCCCTCCCCGATTTGACCTTATTTTAATCCTTTTTGGTCAGCTTATGCACCGTGCCGTCCGGCTCCTTGATGGAGGTGTTGGCCAGCTGGGCGCGGAGGCTGGCCTTGACATCGGCCACATACTCCTGCCGCAGAGCTTGCTGCTCCGCCTTTTCGGCCTCGGTCAGGCCGATGGTCTTGCTTTTGCGCGCCAGCTCGTTGATGCGGGCGATCTTTTCGTTCGTCATGGGAAGCTCTCCTCTTTTATGCGAAAGTGTGTTATAATAAAGTTGGTTTTGGTGATTTCTCCGCGCGGACGCGCGGAGAAATCACAATGTATTTAGTATACCAAAGGATGATATCCATGTCAAAACAGTTGAATTTTGCACAGCAGATGGACGAAGTGTTGAAAACTCTGGGGGATGCCCGGCCAAAGCTGCTGCTCCATGCGTGCTGCGGGCCCTGTTCCAGCGCGGTGCTGGAGCAGCTCTGCGCCCATTTTGAGATCACCGTCCTCTACTACAACCCGAACACATGGCCCGCGGAGGAGTACCACCGCCGCGGCGAGGAGCTGGAGCGCTTCGTAGCGGCAGCACACCCGCTGGGGGTGACCGTCATCGAGGACCGCTACGACCCGCAGGAGTTCTACTCCGCCGTCACCGGGCTGGAAAACGAGCCGGAACGGGGCAGCCGCTGCACCGTCTGCTACCGGCTGCGGATGCGCCGGGCGGCCCAGTACGCCGCCGAGCACGGCTTCCAGTGGTTCACCACCACCCTGTCCATCAGCCCCCACAAGGACGCCAAGCGGATCAACGAGATCGGGCAGGAGCTCGAAGCCGAGTTCGGCGTGAAGCACCTGCCCTCGGATTTCAAAAAGCACAACGGCTATCTGCGCAGCTTGCAGCTGTCGGAGGAGTACGGCCTGTACCGGCAGGACTATTGCGGCTGCGAGTTCAGCGCTCGCGCGCGACAAGCACCGCAAACACACACAGGCCCACACAGGGAATGATGTTGGTCGCCATACCGGCGGCAAGGCCCGCCCCCTCGGCCACGCGGCCGATGACCCACGGCATCAGGATGGCGCCGCTGGACGCCACAGGCAGCATGATGCCCATGCTGGTCACGCTGGTCATCTTGCCCGCACTGGCCACGGCGGTGGGGTTCATGCCCGCCATCGCAAAGGCAAAGGCGAAGAGCAGCAGGATGGCCGAAAGCTGGCTGTCGGCCCGCATCAGCAACACATAGAAGATGGTGCAGGTCACCGCCATGACCACCATCGCCTTGCGCGGGGCCTTGAAGGGGAAGACAAAGGCGATGAGGAGCCGGGCCACCAGCGTAGCCCCCCACATCACGGTGACGGTGTAGGCCGCCAACGTGCCCGCAATGATGCCGCTGCCCTTGAAGTAGGTCACCATCCAGCCGGTGACGCTCTGCTCGGCGGCGTTCTGGCAGAACAGCAGACCCGTCAGCAGCCAGAACTGATAGGAGCGCAAAAAGCTCCAGTCGATCGCGGCCTTTGCGCTCTGAACCTTGCCGCCCATCGGCGTTTTCAGGTAGACCAGCCAGAGCACCACCCCCAGCGCCGCCAGCAGGAAGACCGCCAGCGAGGTGCTGACCTTGGCCGCTGCCGCGATCAGGAAGGGGCAGAGCAGTGCGCCACAGGCGTAGCAACTGTGCATCAGGTTCATGCCGCGGGTGCGGTCGGCGGAGTTGTCGCTGACAAGGATGGTGCACGCATTCATGGCGCTGCCCTTGGCGATGCCCACGAGGAAGAACGCCGCCGCCAGCAGCACTTCCGCGCCGGTAAAGCCCATGATGCCGTACCCCAGCGTGTAGCCGATGGTCAGCAGCAGGACGCTGGGCTTCAGCCCCAGCACCCCCGGCAGTACGCCGGTCAGAAAGCCCGCCAGCAGGTTGCCGATGCTCATCAGGGAGAGCAGAGTGCCGGTCATGCCGTAGGCAAAGCCGTACTGCTCCTGCAGCAGGCTGACCACCACGCCGCTGGAGATGGCACAGATGCCGCTGAAAAAGAAGGTCACGAAGCCCGCATTCCGCAAGCGCATTTTTTGTTCGTTCATCCGGGTTTTCCTCACTTTCTCCCTCATTATAGTAAAAAAATAGACGGACTGCAAGCAGTCCGTCTATTTTGCGTTTGGTTATTCTGCCTTGGGAGCCTCAGCGGGCTTCGCAGCAGGAGCTGCCGGTTTTGCAGCAGCGGGAGCTGCGGGTTTCACCACCGGCTTCGGGGGATACGGATCGTCCTTCAGCGGGAAGAGGATGATCTTCTTCGGGCACTTCTGGGCGCACATGCCGCAGCCCTTGCACTTGTCGTAATCGACCCGTGCCACGCCGTCCACAACGTGAATGGCGTCGAACTTACAGGTACGCTCGCACATGCCGCAAGCGATGCAGGAAGTGGTGCACGCCTTCATGGCGACAGGGCCCTTGTCCTGATTGGAGCACATGACCACCGGCTTGCGGGGGCCGGCAGCGTCGATCATGATGACCTTCTTGGGGCAGATGTTGGCACAGGCACCGCAGCCGGTGCACTTGTCCTTGTCCACCTTTGCCACGCCGTCCACGATGTGAATGGCGTCGAACTTACAGACCTTGGTGCAGTCGCCCAGACCGATGCACGCGAAGGTGCAGGTCTTGGGGCCGCCGTACAGGGCAGCGGCTGCGGCGCAGCTCTGGATGCCCTTGTAATCGTAGCTGGGCTTGCAGTGCTCGGAGTTGCCTTGGCACTGGACCACAGCCTTCTTTTCCACCGCGCTTGCCTCGCCGCCCATGATCTTGGCGATGGCAGCGGCTGCCTTGGGGCCGCCGGGGGCGCACTTATCGCAGGGCACGCCGTCCATGACGACAGCCTTCGCGTAGTCCGCACAGCCCGCGTAGCCGCAGCCGCCGCAGTTTGCGCCGGCCAGACAGGAGGCAACTTCTTCGATGCGGGGATCTTCCTCCACCGCCATGAACTTGGCAGCGGCGACCAGAACGATCGCGCCCACCGCGCCCACGATGGTACAGAGGATAACAGCTGATGCAATATTCATAGTTCTGTTTCCTCCCTTACAGCGTCACGTTGAACAGGTTCTCGACCAGACCGCCGAAGCCCATGAAGGACAGGCTGGTGATGGCCGCTGCGATCAGCGTGATGGGCAGACCCTTGAAGGGTGCCGGGGGATCGCAGGCTTCCACGCGCTTGCGCACGCCGCTGAACATGACCATGGCCAGCATGAAGCCGAAGCCCGCGCCCACAGCGCAGACCAGAGCCTCGATGTAAGCGGCAGCAAATCCCAGCGTGGCAACGTCGGCACCGTAGTCGTCAACGACCAGAATGGTGACGGCCAGCACGCAGCAGTTGGTGGTGATCAGGGGCAGATAAACGCCCAGAGAGTTGTACAGGGCAACGACATACTTCTTCAGGAAGATCTCAATGAACTGGACCAGAACGGCGATGACCAGAATGAAGACGATGGTCTGCAGATAGCTGAGGCCAGCCGGGTCCAGAATGAAGATCTGCAGCGGGAAGGTAACTGCCGTTGCGACCAGCATGACGAAGATAACAGCGCCGGACATACCGAGGGAGGAGTCCAGCTTTTTGGAAACGCCCAAGAACGGGCAGATGCCATAGAACTTCACCAGCACGTAGTTGTTGACAAGGATCATGCTGAAGAAGATAGCAGCGAGTTTAACGAGCATCTTATTCCGCCTCCTTCTTCAGATTGTCAAGGTCGCAGCAGCTCTTGCGCTCGATACGGGCGTCCAGCTTGCCTTCCAGCCAGATGCAGCCGGCCATCAGGCAGCCGTAGCAGAAGAATGCGCCGGGAGCTTGGGTCATGATGCTCATCTTGGCCATGCTCTCCGGCAGGACCTGAAAGCCCAGCCAAGTGCCGCTGCCGAGGATCTCACGGATGGTGGCCATCAGGGTAACGGTCAGGGTATAGCCGATGCCCATGCCGATGCCATCCAAAGCGGAATCCACGACATTGTTCTTGCATGCGAACATCTCGGCACGGCCGAGGATGATGCAGTTGACGACGATCAGGGGCAGGAAGACGCCCAGTGCGGTGTACAGGCTATCCATGTAGGCGTGCATCACCATCTGCACGATGGTAACGAAGCCCGCGATGATGACGATGTAGCAGGGCAGATGGACCTTTGCGGGGATCACGTTGCGCAGCAGCGAGATCAGGATGTTGGAGCAGACCAGCACGAAGGTGAAGGCCGCACCCATGCCCAGTGCGCTGGAAACAGCCGTGGTAACGGCAAGGCAGGAACAGGTGCCAAGAACCAGACGCAGGACGGGGTTTTCTTTGATGATGCCGTTGGTAAGGATGCTTACCTTGGACTTCTTTTCATTTGCCATTTCTTACCAACCTCCTTTATGCCAACTCATTGTAGCAGTTGATGCAGTCGTTGATGGCGGCAAACAGAGCCTTGGAAGAAATCGTTGCGCCGCTGTACGCATCGTAGCCCTGACCCAGCGTGATGTTCTGGGTGCCGTCCATGCCGTCGAACTGGGCGAGGAAGCTGTCGCTGGCGACATTGGAGCCGATGCCCTTGGTCTGGGTGGAAGCGTCTACCCAGATGCCGGTGACGGTGCCGTTGGTATCAAAGCCCATGATGACGGACAGGATGCCGCCGTCGAAGCCCTTCTCCTCGGCCTTGATGGCGATGCTGCCATCGGTGGCCTTGACCACGCCCGCCACGTTCTCGGTGGTGAAGTCGGTCACTTCGTCCAGATCGGATGCGCTGGCGACGGTGGGCATAACGTCCACATAAGCGGCCAGCGTGGCAGCCTTCTGGTGCTCTTCAATGATGGGAGCCGTAAAGGAGTTGACCAGTGCAAGCAGGAAGCTGACGATCAGAGCGATGACGCTCAGAACGACCACCGGCTTGACGGTGCTTTCCCATGTAGAATTCTTACTCATTTGCCAGCACCCTCCTTTGCTTTCTTTGCGGGCTTGACATAGCCATAAGGAGTCTGACGGGTCCAATCGTTGATGAAGGGGACCCACAGGTTCATGAACAGCAGCGCGAAGGAAACGCCCTCGGCGTAGCTGCCCCACTCACGGATGGCGAAGGTCACGATGCCCAGCGCCACGCCGTAGATCAGCTTGCCCTTCAGGGTGAAGGGGCTGGTGACGTAGTCGGTCGCCATGTACACAGCGCCGAACATCAGGCCGCCGGACAGGATGCCGACCAGCGCGCCGTGGAGGCTGTGGGTGGAGATGAGGTAGAAGATGAAGACGCTGCCGATGTAAGAGGCCGGGATCGCGATGCTGATGGTCTTGGTGGCCACCAGATAGATCAGGCCCAGCACGCAAGCCAGTGCGCAGGTCTCGCCCAGCACACCGCCATGGATGCCCATGAACAGATCCAGCAAGCTCAGCTTGGAGGTATCCGCGACCTTCAGCGGGGTAGCGCTGGAGAGCTGATCCACGGCTGCGTCGGGGTAAACGAAGGTGTTCATGGAGCCTGCAAAGCTGACGAACAGCACGATACGGCCGACCAGTGCGGGGTTTGCAAAGTTCATGCCGATGCCGCCGAACAGCTGCTTAACCACCACGATGGCCACCAGATCACCGACGATGAGCTGGCCCAGAGGCATCCCCACGGGCACATTCATGGCCAGAATGATGCCGGTGACGACGGCGGACAGGTCGCCGATGGGGTTGGGCTTCTTGAGCAGCTTGCAGTACAGCCACTCAAAGCCGACACAGGCGATGACGGAGACGGCGGTCACCAGCAGTGCACGCCAGCCAAAAATGATTGCAGAGGCGACCACGCAGGGGGTCAGGGCGACGATCACGTTTGCCATCAGGCTGGTGGTCGACTCCTCCGAGCGCAGGTGCGGGGAGGCCGAAACAATAAGCCGAGTATCCATTACTTATTGCCTCCTTTTTTGATTTCACCAAGGTAGAACGCCTTTGCCAGACCCATCATCTGAGTGCAGGGGCGCTTTGCCGGGCAGACGAACGAGCAGGAGCCGCAGTTGAAGCAGTAGTCCACATGCAGCTTGCCCAGCTCCTGAACATCACGGGCGGCGTAAGCCTGATTGACTTCCACCGGCTCCAGACCCATCGGGCAGTACTCGACGCAGCGGCCGCAGCGGATGCAGGGAGAGACGGGGGCGGGCTGTGCCGCAGTGTCGCTCAGCATGATGAGGCCGGAGGTGGTCTTGGTGGTGGGGTAGCTCAGGTTCTCGACAGCGGGGCCCATCATGGCACCGCCGGCGACCACCTTGCCCAGCGTGACGCCGCCCTTGATGCCGGCAGCGTTGATGACATCCTCATAGGCGGTGCCCACGGGGACGATCAGGTTCTGGGGCTTGGCGCAGGCGTCGCCGTCCACGGTGATGCAGCGGCTGACCACCGGCATACCGGTCGCCAGATACTTGCCCAGCGTGGAAACGCTGGTCACGTTCATGACGATGGCACCGGCATCGGCGGGCAGACCGCCGTGGGGCACTTCGCGGCCGAGGCACTTCTCGATCAGGATCAGCTCTGCGCCGGTGCCGTAAACGCTGGGCAGAGGCTTGACCTCGATGGCGGGCTTGTCCTTGGTCTTCTGGCACAGCAGGTCGATGCACTCCGGCTTGTTGTTCTCAATGCCGATGACGCACTTCGGGATGCCGACATACTTCAGGACAGCCTCGATGCCGCGGATGATATCATCGCTGCAATTCAGCATCTCCTGCGTATCGCTGGTCAGCCACACTTCGCACTCGGAAGCGTTGATCAGCAGGGTATCCACCGGCGGCTTCGGCTGGAGCTTGACGTCGGTCGGGAAACCTGCGCCGCCCAGACCCACCAGACCACACTCCCGCACAGCGGCGAGGAAGCTGGCCTTATCGGTCACTTCCGGGGCCTTGACGGCGGGGTCAACGGTCTGTTTGCCATCGGTCTTGATGACGACGGAGTCGCACATCCGGCCGTTGGACAGACGGAAAGGTTCCACGGCAGCAACGGTGCCGGAAACGCTGGAGTGGATATTGGCAGAGACGAAACCGCCAGCTTCGCCGATCTTGGTGCCGACGAAGACCTCGTCGCCCTTTTTGACCAAGGCTTTCGCCGGGGCGCCGATGTGCTGGCTCATCAGGATGCGTACCTGCGCGGGCAGAGGCATCGGAACTGGTTTGCTTGCAGCAGTTGCTTTGTCATGCGGCGTATGCGCGCCAAGCGCCGCACGTTTCAGCTTGTTCAACATGGACTTAAATCCCCCATTCTGACTTGAATTGCCGCCCCCGGCCCTCGTACAGGCGCACGGGTGCCCAAGACGGCAGCTGCTTAACACGCTTATTGTATCATTTTGTACCCGGAAGTTCAACGACAACTGAGCGAAAATGATGCAATTTCCTGAATTTTATTTGCCATTTTTGACGATTAGGCATAACTAACCCTTGATATTTTTGTAACGTTTCCCAAAAAATCCGGATGTTTGCCTTTCGGCGCAGAATATGTTATACTGGGTATCATAACTCAGGGGGAGCCCCCCGTGCACCCTTTTTACCCCGGTTTGCAATCACCCGCCAAGGAGGATAAAACGATGAAAATTCTCAAAGCTCTGCTTGCTGTGTTCACGTTCTTAGCTGCCGCGCTGACCTGCGCTCTGCTCTTTGTGCAGGACAAGCACGCCCCCCGCTATATCCAGATCTACACCGGCGAGCACGATTGAGCTGACGCTTCCCGCCAGAATTTGCAGACAAATACAAAAGCCGCCGTGCAGCGTTCAAAACTGCACGGCGGCTCGTGTTTTATTTCAGAACGATTTCGTCATTCTCGGCGTCCACGGTCAGGGTGGAGCCGGAGGCGAGGGTGCCGTCGATGATCTTTTCGGCGGCGGGGTCTTCCACCGCCTTGCGGATAACGCGGCGCAGGTCGCGGGCACCGAACTTGCCGCCTTGGCTCTTGACCACGAGGGCGTGGAGCGCGGCGGGGGTGTAGCTGTAGCGGATGCCCTTGGCCTCCATGCTGGGCTTGTACTCGTCCAGCATCAGGGCGGCGATGCCCTCCAGCGTCTGCTGATCCAGCGGCTTGAAGGTGATGACCTCGTCCACGCGGCCAAGGAACTCCGGCCGCAGGAACTGGGCCAGCGCCTTGCGGGTCTTTTCCTCGCTGAGCTGGCTCTCGCTCTTGTTGAAGCCAAGCCCGCCGGTGGACTGGTCGCTGCTGCCCGCATTGGAGGTCATGCAGATGACGGTGTTGGAGAAATCCACCGTCCGGCCCTGCGCGTCGTTGATCCTGCCTTCATCGAGGATCTGCAGCAGGATGTTCATGACGTCGGGGTGAGCCTTTTCGATCTCGTCGAAGAGCACGACGCTGTAGGGGCGGCGGCGGACTTTTTCGGTCAACTGACCGGCCTCCTCGTAGCCCACGTAGCCCGGAGGCGAACCGATCATGCGGGAGACCGCATATTTTTCCATATACTCACTCATATCGAGGCGGATGAGGGGGTCCGGGCCGTCGAAGAGCTGGGCGGCCAGCTGCTTGACCAGCTCGGTCTTGCCGACGCCGGTGGGGCCGACGAAGATGAAGCTGGCGGGGCGGCGGCGGCCGGACAGGTCGGCCCGGCTGCGCTTGACGGCCTGTGCCACCAGATGCACGGCCTCATCCTGCCCGATGATCTTCTTTTTCAGCTCGGACTCAAGGCCCGCCAGCTTCGCGTACTCGGTCTCGCGGATCTTCACCGCCGGGATGCCGGTCCACAGCTCGATGACCTTGGCCACATCGTCCATGGTCACCTTGATCTCGCTGGCGGCGGCCTGTTTGGCGGGCAGCTCACTTTCAAGCTGGGCCATCCGGGTCTTCCGCTCGGCCACCTGCTCGTAGTCGATGGGTTCGTTGACGTCGGTGTTCTCCATCTCGGCCTCTTCCTGCTTCAGGGCGTCCAGCTCCTTCTGCATGGTCAGGTACTCCGAGATGGCCGGGTGGGCCAGATTGCAGCACGCACAGGCCTCGTCCAGCAGGTCGATGGCCTTATCGGGCAGGTAGCGGTCGGTGATATACCGTTCACTCAGGGTGACGGCGGCGCTGAGCACATCGGCGGGCACCTGCACATGGTGGTGCTCCTCGTAGTAGTGCTTGATGCCGTTCATCACGGCCAGCGTATCGGAGACACTGGGCTCCTCGACCCGGACGGGCTGGAAGCGGCGTTCCAGCGCCTGATCCTTCTCGATATACTTGCGGTACTCGTTGAAGGTGGTAGCGCCGATGACTTGGATCTCCCCGCGGGAGAGGGCGGGCTTCAGGATGTTGCCCGCGTTCATGGCACCTTCGCTCTCACCGGCGGAGGTGATGGTGTGGATCTCGTCGATGAACAGGATGACGTTGCCCGCCGCCTTCACCTCACTCAGCAGACCCTTGACCCGCTGCTCGAACTGGCCGCGGAACTGGGTGCCCGCCACAAGGCTGGTCAGGTCCAGCAGGTAGATCTCCTTCTCCTTCAGGCCCGCCGGGACGTCGCCCTTGGCGATCCGCTCCGCAATGCCCTCGGCGATGGCCGTCTTGCCGACACCGGCTTCGCCGATGAGGCAGGGGTTGTTCTTCTGGCGGCGGCTCAAGATCTGGATGGTGCGGTAAATTTCCCGGTCCCGCCCGATGATGTCATCCAGCTTGCCCTCCTTCGCCTTGCGGGTCAGGTTCTCGCAATAGGTATCCAGAAATTTGCGGCGGGGCGGCTTTTTGCCGTTCCTGCCGGGCTTTTTATCTCCCTTGGGGGCCTCCTGCGTGCCGCCGTTCATGCTCAGCGGGAAGGTCGCGCTGGAGCCGGGCATCAGGTCCTCGTCCCCGTCGTCGTCCTCCCGCGGCTGGCCCATGTTCATCATCATCGAGAACGGATTCATGGAGTCGGAGCCGTCGCCCAGCTCCTGCATCATGTTTTCCATCCGGTCCTCCATGTTGTCCATGTCCTCGTCCGACATGCCGAACTGCTTCATCAGATCCTCCACGGGCTTGATGTGCAGTTCGCGGGCACAGTGTAAGCAGTACCCCTCATTTTTCATCTGGCCGTTCTCCATGCGCTGCACGAAGATGATGGCCGGACGCTTTTGGCATCGAATGCAGACCATAGTTCCTCCTTCAGTTCCGCCCCGTTACAGGAACGGGTTGAACAAATTGAATGCTTTATAGTAAAGGCTGCCGCTCATCACCGTATCGTTGAGAACGGTGAGATTGCCGCCGGTGATGACGATGAGTGCCCAGACCACGCAGAGCACCAGATAGGTATCCACGAGGCTGGCCAGTGCGCCGACGCTCCAGCCAAGCCCGTGGTTGACGGCCCCGATGACCGGGAGCTTGTTCACCAGCCCCAGCACCGTGACCAGCAGACTGACGAGCATCCGCAGCAGGGCGAATGCCACGAAGAACAGCACCAGCGAGATGACGGGCGTCAGCAGCGGAGCCAGCACTTTCTGGACGATGACATCCGCCAGCACCACGGCGTTGTCGTTGAGCACCGCCGAGATGGAGCGCTCACAGGCCTCCACGATGGACGCGCGGAAGCTCTCCGGCAGAAAGCCCGCGTACTTGGCCGCGATGCCGGAAAGGCTGACCGCCCCTTCGGCGGAGATGCTGGCCGCGATCTGGTCGCGAAAACTGTTCGCAAAAACCTGCTCGAACACCTGCCCGGCTGCCCAGCCGGAAAACTGCCGGGCCCCGAACAGGCTGACAAGGTTGCCCGTCAGCTGCACGACCGCCGCCAGAAACCCCTTGCGGGCATAGCGGACCGCCAGCAGCAGCCAGACCACCGTACAGATGATATCAAAAATAAATGACGGATTCTTGAACATATAGTATGATCCTTGTTATTTCTGCGGCACTTCCAGCGCCTGCGCGGTGTTGCCGCTGAAGAGCAGCAGCTCCTTGCTATCGGCCAGCAGCGCTTGGGGCTTGGCTGCGAGGGTCTGGCTCCACTGCTGCTCGCCGGAGGTGTTGTAACACTCCACCCCGCTGTCGCTGAGCAGGTAGAACAGGCTCCCCGCCCGGACGATGGAATTGGCCGAGGACACCGTGCCGCTGAACTGGACATTCAGGCTCTTATCCAGCAGCACCGCCTGATGCAGCTGGCCGGAACCCAGCAGCAGGGCCACATTCCCCGCCGCGTCCACCGAAACATCCTTCAGGGTGTTTCCCGCAAATTCGTAGGCTGCGCGCTCGCCGCCGCCCGCATTGTAAAGGACAGCGCGGGAGTCGTAGACCGCCAAGATCGTGGAGGCCGAGGTCCACCCCAGCCACTGCGGCACGCCGCTCTGGTTGGCAAGACTCACGGGGTCGCCCGACGCCAGATTGACGAGGTAGAGGTTCGTCATCATCTGTCCGCCGCCCGCCGTGACCGCTGCCGCCGCCAGCTTCCGCCCGTCGGGGGAAAAAGCCATCCGCAGCGGGGTGCCGTCGTTGGAGCTCATGCTCCAGCTCAGCACCTGCTCCATGTTGGAGTTGTAGATGAGCAACTCTGCCATGGCGCTGACGTCCTCGGTGACCACGGCCAGATTGCCGTTGTCCGCCATGGCGCAGAGGAAGATGCTGTTCTCCAGCTGCTTTGTGTAAAGGTTCTGGGTGCGGCTCTCCACCCGCAGCTCATTGCCGGAGCGGTTGTAGAGCACAAAGCGATTCTTCCCCGCTGCCAGCGCCGGGCGGGCGTAGCCGCTCTGGATGCTGTTCAGCTTTTTGCCGCTGCGGGAGTAGACGACGCAGCCCTCCTTGCCCAGCTCGACGAAGCTGCCGGTCAGCGATTCCACCTGCGTCACTTCCGAGACACCGGTCTGCTGCGGCCAGCCCGCGCCGGGCAAAAGGGCGATGCGGGCCGTGTCGATGAAATCTTTCGCCATCGCCACCGAGCTGCCCACAAGGCCGGTGGCGAACAGCACGATGCCCGTCAGCAGCACCAGCAGCACCGCCGTGCGGCGGATGCGCTTATTGCGCGCCCTCTGCCGTGCCTGTTCGAGGTATTCGACGCGCCCCGCCGAAAGCGGTTCGTCGTTTTCCGCACGACTGCGAGTAAATTTTCCCATCAGTTTCGCCTCTCAGTTATAATTCACGCACTTCAAAAACAGCCCCTGTGCGGGCAGAGTAGGCCCCGCCTTGCTGCGGTCGCGGCTGGCGAGGATAGCGGGCACCGCTTCGGGGTCCAGCCGCCCAGCCCCGGCCTCGCACAAGGTCCCGGCAAGGATACGCACCATATTATAGAGGTAGCCGTCCGCCGTCACAGTGATCTCCAATTCGTCACCTTTCCGCACAACATTACAATCTGTAATGGTGCGAACGGTGTCGCCGTGGGCCGCAGCCGAGCTGCCCGCCGCGCAGAGGGCCAGAAAATCGTGCTTCCCGACGAAGAGCCGGGCCGCTTGCTGCATCTTTGCCTCATCCAGCCACCGGGGCACGCGGGTGTAGTACTTGGCGTCGAAGGGCGAATCGATGGGGCTGTTGTGGATGCGGTAGAGGTAGGTCTTGGTGTGGGCCGCGTACCGGGCGTGAAAATCCTCCGGCACGATGCGGGCCGACAGCACCCGGATATCCGGTGGCAGATGCTGGTTGAGGGCCAGCGGCAGCTTTTCCGGCGGGATGCGGGTGTCAGCGTGGAAGTTCAGCGCGAACCCCAGCGCGTGCACCCCGGCGTCGGTGCGGCTGCAGCCCTTGATGTCGGGCCGGGTGCCCAGCACGGCTTCCAGCCCATCCTGAAAGGTCTGGGCTACGCTCCGCCCGTTGGGCTGGACCTGAAAACCGCAGTAATTGGTGCCGTCGTAGGATAGAATGAGTAGGTAGTTCATGGATACTCCTTCCGTCATCGCTGCGCGATGCCACCTCCCTCTAGGAGGGAGGCTTCACCGCTTTCCGGTACGCTAAGGCTCCCTCGCCGAGGGAGCTGTCTGCGAAGCAGACTGAGGGAGTTCTTAAAAATTCGGGAACACCAGCCGGGAGGACAGGATCACCACAAAGCAGACGATGCAGACGGCAAGGTCGATGTAATCCTGCTTGGTGCAGCGCAGCACCTTCAGGCGGGTGCGGCCGTCGCCGCCGCGGTAGCAGCGGCACTCCATGGCCATGGCCAGCTCGTCGGCGCGGCGGAAAGCCGAGATGAACAGCGGGATCAGCACCGGAACCAGCGCCTTGACCCGCTCGGTCATGGTGCCGCTGTCCAGCATGGCACCGCGGGCCTTCTGGGCGTTCATGATCTTGTCGGTCTCCTCGATCAGGGTCGGGATGAACCGCAGGGCGATGCTCATCATCATGGCCAGCTCATGCACCGGGAAGTGGAGCTTGCCCAAGGGCTTGAGCAGCTGCTCGATGGCATCGGTCAGCACAATGGGGCTGGTGGTGTAGGTCAGCAGACTGGTGCCCGCGATCAGTGCCATGACGCGCACCGCCATCAGCACAGCGTAGCGCACGCCCTCGGCGTAGATGTTCAGGACCCAGAAATGCACCAGCGGCTCCCCTTCGCCGGAGACGAAGAAGAGGTTGAGCACCGCTGTAAAAATGATGATGGGCAGAATGGGCTTCAGGCTCTTCAGGATCATCTTGAAGGGGATCTTCGCCACGGCGTACATCGCCGCGAGGAAGAGGATGGACAGCGTCAGGCCCAAGGGGTTGGACGCCGCGAAGAGCAGGATGATATAAACGATGGTCAAAACCAGCTTGAGCCGGGGGTCAAACCGGTGCACAAGGCTGCTGCCCGGAAAGTGCTGGCCGATGGTGATATCTCTCAGCATTCGGACACGCCCCCTTTCACGCCCTCTTTACGGGGCAGGATGAGGCTCTCGCCCGCGTCCCGCCGCTTCTTGGCCTCCAAGATCATCTTGACGGCGTAGGGCACGGTGTACACGTCCGCCGGGACGTCCACGCCCATCTCCCGCAGCTTGAGGAAAATTTTCGTCACCTGCGGCACGCTCAGGCCCAGCTCCAGCAGCTCCGGAGCACGGGCAAAGACGTTCTCCACGGTGTCGTACATCGCGATCTTTTTATTGGACATGACCAGCACCCGGTTGGCGTACTTGGCAATGTCCTCCATGCTGTGCGAGACCAGCAGCACGGTGGTGCCAGTCTTTTTGTGGTAGTCCTTCACTTCGGACAAAATTTCATCCCGGCCTTCGGGATCGAGGCCGGCAGCGGGCTCGTCCAGCACAAGGATGCGGGGCTTCATCGCCATGACGCCCGCCACGGCGACGCGGCGCTTCTGGCCGCCGGACAGCTCAAAGGGGCTGCGCTCCAGCAGCGCTTCGTCCAAGCCGACGAACTCCGCCGCCTCATGCACGCGGCGGTCGATCTCGGCGTCATCCAGCCCCATGTTCTTAGGGCCGAAGGCGATATCTTTATAACAGGTCTCCTCAAAGAGCTGGTATTCGGGATACTGGAACACCAGCCCCGTCAGAAAACGAAAATCGCGGATCTTTTCCGGCTCGGCCCACAGGTCGCGGCCATCAATGAAAATTTTGCCGCTGGTGGGCTTGTTCAGGCCGTTCATGTGGGTGATGAGGGTGCTCTTGCCGGAGCCGGTGGCCCCGATGATGCCCACGAAATCGCCCTCTTCCACCTCGAAGCTCACATCGTCCAGTGCAGTGACGGCGTTGGGCATACCGGGGTTATAGACATAGCTCAGGTGCTCTACTTTGATGATGCTTCCCATTTCGTCCGCCCTCCTCACTGCAGCAGCTCATACAGAGCCTGTGCGCATTCGCCGGTGTCGATGATGCCTTCGGGCATGGGGATGCCGGCCTTGACCAGCTCATCCCGCAGCTCAGCCGCTTGGGGCACATCCAGCCGCAGGGCGCGGACCTTCTCGGTCTGGCTGAACACCTCTTTCGGGGTGCCTTCCATGACCACATTGCCCTTGCTCATCACCAACACCCGGTCGGCCTGTGCGGCCTCTTCCATGTAGTGCGTGATGGCGACCACCGTGATGCCCATATCCTGATTCAGGTGGTGGATGGTCTGCATCACCTGCTCGCGGCCCCGCGGGTCCAGCATGGCGGTGGCCTCGTCCAAGATCAGGCAGTCTGGCCGCATGGCGACCACACCCGCAATGGCGACGCGCTGCTTCTGGCCGCCGGAGAGGTTGTGAGGAGCGCGCTCCCGGTACTCGTAGATGCCCGCCATCTTCATGGCGTCGTCCACGCGGCGGCGCATCTCTTCGGGCGGGACGCCGAGATTTTCCAGCGCAAAGGCCACATCTTCCTCCACCACGGTGGCGACGATCTGGTTGTCCGGGCTCTGGAACACCATGCCGACCTTCTGGCGGATATCGTAAATTTTGTCCTCGTCCTTGGTGTCCATCCCCTCCACCATCACGGTGCCGCTTTCGGGCAGAAGGATGGCGTTGAAGTGCTTGGCCAAGGTGGATTTGCCGCAGCCGTTCGCGCCCAGAACGGCCACGAACTCGCCGCGCCGGACCCCCACCGATACGCCGTTCAGGGCGTAGACCGGCTTTTCCGAGTCGTAGCGAAATTTCAAATCATTCGCTGTCAGGATCGTTTCTTTCATTTGTGTTTTCTCTTTCCGGTGGTGCGCCTTCCCAAAAGGCTGTACCCCTTACTATAAGATGATAATTTTCACCAAAACTCTCGTCTTTGTACAACCTCTCAGTCTCGCTGCCGCTCGCCAGCTCCCCTAGTAGGGGAGCCTCTGGCGAAACCGGGAACTTTGCGAGGACTGCCAAGGCCTCCCCTACAAGGGGAGGTGGCAATGCGAAGCATTGACGGAGAGGTTGTACAGAGGAGAGCCTTGAAAATGCCTTTACTCTTCCCAGATCGCGGTCGCGCCGCAGGGCACGACGCCGCCGGTGGCGGAGACAGGCAGACCGATCTCGTCGCAGCTGGTCTTGCCGCCGAAGCGGGGCACCAGCGTCGTTTTGAGCATATACTCCATGACGGCGGGCGACAGGCCGGTGGTGTAGCTGTTGACCGCGAAGAAGAGGGGCGTGTCGCTCAGCACCTCTTCGCACTGGCTGATGAGGTCGTAGATGCAGTCTTCCAGCTTCCAGATCTCGCCGCCGGGGCCGCGGCCATAGCTCGGCGGGTCCATGATGATGCCGTCGTAGGTGTTGCCGCGCCGCTTTTCGCGGGCAACGAACTTGGCGCAGTCGCCCACCAGCCAGCGGATCGGCCGGTCTGCAAGGCCGCTGGCGGCGGCGTTGTCCTTGCCCCACGCCACGATGCCCTTGGAAGCGTCCACATGGCAGACGGTGGCCCCCGCCGCGGCACAGGCCAGCGTTGCGCCGCCGGTGTAGCCGAAGAGGTTCAGCACCTTGACGGGACGGCCCGCCGCGCGGATCTTCTGAGCGTACCACGCCCAGTTGACGGCCTGTTCCGGGAACACGCCGGTGTGCTTGAAGCCGGTGGGGCTGACGATGAGGGTCAGCTTGTCCTCCCCTTCGCCGCAGGAAATTTTCCATTTTTCGGGCAGACGGCGGCGGTACTCCCACTCGCCGCCGCCCTGATTGGAGCGGTGGTAGATGGCGTCCGCCTTGGCCCAGAGCGGGCTCTGCTGGGGCGTCTTCCAGACCACCTGCGGGTCGGGCCGGACCAGCAGCGTCTCGCCCCAGCGCTCCAAACGGTTGCCGCCGGTGGCATCCAGCAGCTCATAATCCTTCCATGTATCTGCGGGGCGCATAAGCGTCCTCCTTTCTCGTCAAAACAGGCTCTGCTGGCCGTTGTCCTCCGGCGAGGCGGACTCCGGAGCCTTCAGGCCAAGGTGTTCGTAAGCAAGCCGGGTGGCGCAGCGGCCCCGCGGCGTGCGGGTCAAAAAGCCCATCTGCATCAGATAAGGCTCGCAGAGGTCTTCCAGCGTGACGGCCTCCTCGCCGAGGGCCGCCGCCAGCGTTTCCAGACCCACCGGGCCGCCGTTGTACATCTCGATGATGGCGCGGAGAAGGCTGCGGTCCAGCTCGTCCAGACCCAGCGCGTCCACATCCATCCGCTTCAGGCTCATCAGGGAAACGTCCCGGTCGATGACGCCGTCGCCCAGCACGGTGGCAAAATCGCGCACCCGCTTGAGGAAGCGGTTCGCCACGCGGGGGGTGCCGCGGCTGCACTTGGCCAGCTCGTAAGCGCCCTCCGGGGTAATGGGCTGATCGAGGATGCCCGCCGACCGCTGGATGATGCGGGACAGCTCATCGGGGCTGTAGAGTTCCAGCTTGAGCAGCACGCCGAAGCGGTCGCGCAGGGGGCCGGTGATCTGGCCCGCGCGGGTGGTGGCACCCACGAGGGTGAAGTGCGGCAGGTTGATGCGGATGCTCTGGGCGCTGGGGCCCTTGCCGATCATGATGTCCAGCGCGTAGTCTTCCAGCGCCGGATAGAGCACCTCTTCCACCTGCCGGGACAGGCGGTGGATCTCGTCGATGAAGAGCACATCGCCCTCCTGCAGATTGGTCAGCAGGGCGGCAAGGTCGCCGGGCTTCTCGATGGCGGGGCCGCTGGTGATGCGAATCTGGACTCCCATCTCGTTGGCGATGATGCCCGCCAGCGTCGTTTTGCCAAGGCCCGGCGGGCCGTAGAGCAGGATGTGATCCATGGGCTCGCCGCGGCGCTTGGCCGCTTCCAAGTAGATCTTCAGGTTCTGCTTGACCTTTTCCTGCCCGATGTAGTCTTCCAAATGCTGCGGGCGGAGGCTGTTTTCCTCGTTGTCGGCCGTTGTCAGGCCCGGCTGCATCATTTTTGCGCCATAGAGCGCGGTTTCGTCCTGCATGGATTACCTCCTGCCCGCCATGCCCCGCAGGGCCAGCTTGATGATCTCTTCCACCGGAAGGGTGTTGTCGATTTTCGAAACGGCCAGCGCGGCCTCGCTCTGGCTGTAGCCCAGCGAGACGAGGGCTGCAATGGCCTGTCCGGCCCCCTGCGCGGCGGGGGCATCCGATGCGGCACCGGCCACATCCTCCAAGTTGATGCCCTCCACAAAGCCCTTGGCGACCTTGTCCTTCAGCTCCAGCACGATGCGCTGGGCCAGTTTCGGCCCCACGCCGGAGGCCGCCTTGAACGCCTTGTGATCCCCCGCCGAGATGGCCAGCGCCACCCGGTCCGGCTCCATGACGCTCAGGATCGCAAGGCCCACCTTCGGCCCCACGCCCGAAACTGCCGTCAGCATCTCAAAGCACGCTTGCTGCTCTTCCGTCGCAAAACCGTACAGGCTGACGTCGTTTTCGGTCACGCTCATTACGGTATAGAGGGTCGTTTCCTTTCCCACGCCGGGCAGCGCACCGGCCACGCTGGCCGGGCACTGGGCGTAATAGCCCACCCCGCCGCAGCTGAGCACCACGGCGTTCAGGGTCTTTTTGATGATTTTTCCAGTTAAACAGTAGATCATAAAGTGTTTTCCCTTTTCGGTCAGCTTCTCCCCTGTCCAACCTCTCCGTCATTGCTTCGCAATGCCACCTCCCCTAGTAGGGGAGGCCTTGGCATAGCGGGCAGCTCTTCCTCTTCGCCAGAGGCTCCCCTACTAGGAAAGACTCCCTCCGGCCGGAGGGAGATGTCGCGCAAGCGACAAAGGGTAGACGACTGTCGAACGAAGTGAGACTGAGAGGTTGTACAAAGGGAAACCTTCCCTTATACACGAATCATAACAACTAAATCGGCCCTACGCCCCTTCTTGCAAAGCGGTTGAGCTGGTTGCCGTTGGTGTGGCAGAACGTGATGGCCATGGCCAGCGCGTCGGCGGTGTCGTCGGGTTTAGGGACGGCGGGCAGATGCAGCAGGATGCGGGTCATCTCCTGCACCTGCTTCTTCACGGCCTTGCCGTAGCCGGTCACGGCCTGTTTCACCTGCATGGGGGTATATTCGTAGATGGGCAGCCCCGCCTGTGCCGCCGCCAGCAAAATGACGCCGCGCGCCTCGGCCACGCCGATGACGGTGGTCTGGTTGTGCTGGTAGAACAGTTTCTCGATGGCCAGCACCTCCGGCTTGGTCCGCTGGATGACTTCCTTGACGCCGGTGTACACCTCGTCGAGCCGCCGCTCGAACGGCACCCCCGCGTCGGTGCAGACCGCGCCGAAATCCACCGGTGTGAACCGGTTTCCCGCATAGTCCAAAACGCCCCATCCCACGATGGCATAACCGGGGTCGATGCCCAAAACTCTCATTCTGCGATACCTTTCCTATTATAATCAATGTATTATACCACAATCTGTCCCCCAGAGCAACGGAGAACCCCGCCCGCAGTTGACAAAATCCAGCGCCCTGCGGCCAAAATCCGCTCTTCTCCCCGCTGCCGCCAAAAAAGTTTTCAAAAAATTTCAAAAAATGCTTGCTTTTTGCCGCAGAGTGTGGTAACATAATCAAGCCGATTGCGGCACAAACAGAATATGGACGGTTAGCTCAGCTGGTAGAGCATCTGCTTGACGTGCAGGAGGTCACAGGTTCGAGTCCTGTACCGTCCACCATACAGTTCGTACTCGAACCCGATTCTTTACGAGAAAGGGTTCGGGTAC
>OBYM01000141.1_pt1 | contig 47195 bp, 39 predicted proteins | sample 1538191 | NCBI WGS metagenome assembly OBYM01 (sample SAMEA2580165, study PRJEB22360) | human gut metagenome | biome: human gut; feature: human-associated habitat; material: faeces | place: Denmark | collected 2008/2010 | reverse complement strand
ATTTTCCTACATCAGGGGGTGTTTTGTCACTGTCCATTTTTACTGGACCTGTTCAGCCATTTGTTTACCTAAGGCTGTTTTTATTTAGTTTAAGATGGAAGTATTAGGAAATGCGTCCAGTTTCCAAAATAATCGGAATATTGGGAAGAGTATTTTCCATGTAAGAGTCGTATTCTTTCTTCCAGCGGGCATTTTTAACAACGCTCCCTAAATAACCTCTCAAGCTCTGTAGATTTTTCAAATTATCCTGGTCAGAAATAGAAGGGTCAGGCTGCCAAGAGCAAGTGCAGTTTCGGCAGTTAGCCATTTTTATCAGCCGACGGGTACTTTCTGGGGTATCTGTCAAGGTACCAGGCAAACAGAGAACCTGTATTTCCATATCAAAAATATTGGCCATGTCGCAGATAGTACGCAATTCCTGAGCAGCGGTATTGAAAATGGAATAAGTTCCCTCGGCAGAAGGAATAGGTGTTGGCAAAATCCGAACAAATTGTGCATGCAGTGCAAAGGCACAGTCCATTACCGGCATAAATAATTCCTGAATATCACGTTTACTTCCCAATGCATAGTGGGAAAGCAGAGAGACGGGGGTTAAATTAGCCCGCACAGCATCCCAATAAGCACTGGTAGCCTCCTGGGTATGTCCTGCATGAAGATGGTCCACATCGTCCCATTCAATTCCAGCGGCACCAGCTTCACCAGCCAAGGCCAGCAAATCTTTAGTCGGGATATTGGGATATTGTATCATGGAAAAAACAACCATTTTGAATCGTCCGCTCCTTTACGTATAGAATTGCAACCATATCTATAACGATTATATACATTATTTATGGCTATTATATCACAACGACCATTCATATTCAAGCAAAACACCTATAATTTTATATTTTTCATAGCGGAAAGCAGATAGTTTTTACAGATATTTTATGAGGAAGCAGTTGCCATTCTTTTGAGAATAGGATATGATAAAAAAAACGCTGTTTACAGAAAAAACGGTCGAAGGAAAGAGGAGAAGAATGTATGAGCGGGAAATGGATGGGAATTTTGCTGGCATCGGTTCTTTTTATAAGTGGCTGTGGGATGGAAGATCACAATGGAGATATATCGGATGTATCAGAAACAGAAAGCGAACTTTCTTCTCAGATTAGGGTATATGATTGTACCGGTGAATGGGAAATGACAGGTGCCAGCCTTAATGGGCTGGGAATTACACTGGAAAAGGCCCAAGAAGAACTGGGAGGCAGTATGTCTTTTACATTGAAAAAGGATGGCTCTTTTTATGCACAAATTGATAATGCGTCTGTAGATGGATTGTGGTATCAGGATGAAAATAAAATTCAACTGATTATGAGCAATGGCGAAAGCAAAGAAATGAAAGCCGGGGATGACACCATTACTATGGAATGGGAAAATATGACTTTGATATTTGAAAGAGAATCGGATAAAGAAGGATAATGAAGAACTTTTCTTAAAAAAACCGCTCTGTATTTTTTTTACAGAGCGGTTTTTTCATTTTCTATCAGTAACCGGAACATCATATTTCAATTTTGGCCAAATGGTCAGCAGCATTGTAATGAAGCATGCCCCGCCTCCTATAAAATTGGAAATGGGTTCTGCGAGGAAAACGCCATTGACCCCCAAATTTCCCATCATGGGTAATAAGAGTGTAAGCGGAATAACAATAATAGCCTTTCGGAAAAGGGAGAAAAATACAGCTTGCCGCGAACATCCCAATGCAAGATAGGTAGATTGCCCAGAGAATTGCAGAGACATCATGAAAAAGCCAAAAAAGTATATATGCATGGCAGGAATTCCCTTTTCAATCAAGGTGGGGTCGCTGTTAAAAAGATGGATGAATTGAGCGGGCAGAATTAGAATTAACAGCCAGGCAACCAATGTATAAAGGATACAGATGATAGCAGTAAAACGGATTCCCTGTCGCACCCGGGTGTATTTTCCGGCACCATAGTTGAAGCCCATAACTGGTTGTGCGCCATTGGTAATTCCGTTTACCGGTAAGGTCAAAATTTCCCGAACCGAATTGATAACGGTCATAATACCAATGTACAAATCACCGCCATAAATAGAAAGAGTAAAATTACACACCATTTGGACAGAACCATTGGTAACCGCCATAATAAAACCGGAAAGGCCTAAGCTGGTAATTTCCCGAATAATACGGAAATTGAGGCGCATAGAAGGAACGGATAAACGGTAAATCGTTCGCTTTCCGGTGAGAAATACAAGAACCCACAATGCAGAAAGTCCTTGAGAAATGACGGTGGCTAAAGCAGCTCCGGATACGCCCATATTGAATACGAATATAAATATGGGGTCGAGAATCAGGTTGACAATGGCGCCTACCAAGACTGTCAACATTCCGGTGCGGCCAAAGCCTTGGGAATTGATAAAGCTGTTCATGCCAAGGCTTATCATGACAAATACAGTGCCGATTAAATAAATTTCCAGATAACTGTTCGCATAGGGAAAAGTATCTTCGCTGGCGCCGAAAGCATATAAAATAGGCTCCTTAAAAAGAAAACAAACAACCGTCAAAACAATACCGGAAATGAGTAATGTGGAAAAGGAGTTGCCCATAATTTTAATGGCCCGTTCATGTTCCCCCTTCCCGCGGGCGATGGAGCACAGTGGAGCGCCTCCCATACCAAACAAGTTGGCAAAAGCTGAAATCATGGAAATAATGGGAAAAGTAAGTCCCAGTCCCGTCAAGGCAGTTGTGGAGGCATCAGGTAGATGTCCAATATAGATACGGTCTACAACGTTATATAGGACGTTAATAATTTGTGCTAATGTCATGGGAAGAGCAAGGCTCATAATATTTTTAGCAACACTGCCTTGAGAAAAATCGTTTTTCAAAGTTTTTCAGCTCCGATTTTAAAACTTTTTCTTTTATTATACTTCTTTCTACAAAAATGTACAAGCAACGCTTTGAGAAGCTCGCTTTATCTCGTTTCGAAACGACAAAATGGTAGTTAATTGGAAAAATATAATGAAATATTTAGAAATATATAATACAAACATTAGCTTTTGAGTTTTGTTTTTTTATCCCTTATCATGTATAGTATCAAAAATAATTACAGATTATATAAAAAATATTAGGTTTTTTAGAAATAAAATTGTTGATTTCTCCCAAATAAAAGGTTATAATAAAAGTGAGTTAATGCTGGATAAAATTGTTAGACAGAAAGCAGGTGATAAAAAGGAGATTTTAAAATTGTAAAAAGGAGTTTTCAGCGTAAGGAGGAAAGATTTTGAAGAAATTGTTTAAGCGTGTTATGGGCGCTGTTTTGTCGGTGTGTATTGCTGCTGCAAGCTTTACCACACTGGGCGTCCAGCCTGTTACTGTGCAGGCCGCAATGACAAACTTGGCGTTAAACAAAACGGCAACGGCCAGTGATGTAGAGTCCGGAACCAGTTTTACAGCCGATTTGGCAGTGGACGGAAATACTGGTACCCGCTGGGCGACCAATGCCGACAACGCTGGTACCAGTCCCAAGTGGCTGCAAATTGATTTTGGCAAGTCTATCACTTTTGATATGGTAGATATTTCCTGGGAGCAGAAGAATATCGTTCAGTATAAGCTGGAAGTTTCTGACAATGCCAGCGACTGGACAACCGTATTCGAGCGTAATTCCACGCCGGCCACTACAGACGAGAGTGTAACTCTGTCGGCTCCGGCCGTTGGCCGTTATCTGCGGGTATATGTCACTCGTTATGACAAGGCTGATTGGAAATCTGTTTCCATTTATGAAATTGCAGTGTACAATTCCAAGGACGAAGGCCCTGTGGAATCTACTGGCAACTACACCATTTATCCTACCCCCCAAAAGGTTACAGATGAAGAGGGAACCATTACCCTTACTGACACCGTGAATGTCATTAAGGGCGACGGAATCGATGCCGTTACCAAAAACCGCATTGATGAAGTTCTGACCGACAATGGCCTGACTCCTTCCTACAGCGATGCAGCTGCAGAGGATAAGACTAACCTGTATGTTGGTGTGAACAATTCCGGTGATGCTGCCGATACTTATGAAGGCGTACCGAAGGAGGTCTTTACCGAAGGCGCCAACAAGTATGATATGCATGTGGTCAAAGTGTTTGCCGATGGCGATATCGTTATTTTGGGCAAAGACAGCGATGCAGCTTATTATGGCCTGGCTACCCTGAACCTGATGCTGGAACAGACCACTGACCGGAAAATGAAGATTTCTACTTTTGAAGATTACTCTTTCCAGAAGTACCGCGGCTGCGTGGAAGGCTATTATGGATATCCTTGGAGCGTCGAAGGAACCATGAGCTGGTTCGACTTTGCAAAGCGGTATAAGATGAACATTTTCCTCTATGGCCCCAAGACCGATCCCTATCATTTGGGACAGTGGGACGAGGATTATCCTGAGACCGTTACCGAAGAGGAAGCGGCCATTGGTATCCGTACTCGCGGCGAAATGCAGCAGTTTGCAAAAAAAGCCGCAGAGTGCAATGTGGACTTCGTGTGGGTAGCACATCCCGCCATGAAGAAGCCCATCGATTTCAGCAATGAACAGACTGTTGACGAAGGCGTCACACGCCTGATGAACAAGTTTGCCGATATGTACGAGCTGGGTGTCCGTCAGTTTGGTATTTTCGTGGACGATATTTCCAGTTCTCAGGCTGCCAGCACCTGCGACATGCAGATTTATATGCTGAATCAGGTACAGAATAAGTTGTATGAGACATATAACGGCGACGGCGCTGCCGAAGAAGACAAGGTAAAGCCCTTGTTCTTTACTCCTGCCTGGTACACTACCAGCACCAGCGGCGCTTCCAGCTATATGCCCAGATTTAAGAATGTACATAAGGACATTGAAATTTGCTTTACCGGCAATGACGTGTTCTCCAGCATCAGCAATTCTTCTGCATCTACCTTTAAAAACTGGATTGGTCGCGACCCGGTCCTGTGGTGGAATTATCCTGTAAACGACAATGTGGATAATGTGTACTATACCAATCCTATTAACTATTATTATGGCTTGGATTCCAACCCCACCAGTTTGAAGGGCGTTTTGTCCAACCCTATGAACTATTCCGAATCTTCCAAAGTCGCATTCTTCGGTATTGCTGACTATACTTGGAACCCTCGGGCCTTTAATGCCACGGAGAACTGGGAAAACTGCTTTGACGGTATCTTCCCGGATGACCCCGAAATGGCCCATGCACTGAAGGTGGCTTATGGAAGCCTGAACAATAAGTATGAACCTTCCGATTTGACCAGACTGTATGCCCAGTATGGCAGCGGAAATAAAACTGCAGCAGCCAGCTTGATGGATAAAATGTATGAAATCGTGGCTTCCATCGAAAAGCTGGAAACTTTGAAGAATAGTGATGATCCCGTTGATCGCCTGCTGGTCAAAGAAGCACAGCCGGCTTTCAACAAGTTGTATGATATGGCAGCTGCTATCGGTGGTGCCATGGCAGTCATTTCTTCCGATGACCCGTTGGTACAAACTCATGGTTATTATCTGGCAAAGGCTGCTTATGAGCGCCTGAGTGTATACCGCAACCCCCGTTATCAGATTATTGCATTGGAAGGCTCCGGTGCAGATATCTATTACAGCACTTGGCAGGCAGAACCTTCTAACGGAAAAATGAAGGATTTCGTGGAAACTGCCATGAATGCTATTAAGGACTTTGATGTAGCTTCTCTGGATACCAGTGCAGCAAGCGTCCAGAAAGTAGAAATTGTTCCCAGTGAGGGTGTGGAAGTCCGTCAGGGAACCACTTATCAGTTTACTGCAAATGTTACGGCCGACGGTGAGAACCTGAACGATGTGATTTGGTCTGTAGAAGATAATACCGGCAAAGGCACTTTCATGTCCTATAACGGTGTTCTGACAATGGATACCAATGAGCTTTCTCCCACTGTAACGGTCAAGGCTGTTTCCGCTTATGACAACACGGTTTCTGCTACTGTCCAAGTAAAAGTAACCGACCGCGTATATGTTGATCCCACCATCCCGACCAACCAGGCTTATGGCGCAACCGTTCTGGGGGCTTCCGGTAATCCCGGCGTTGGCGGCGAACCCGAAAACCTGTTTGATGAAAGTGAAGACGGCTCCAAGTGGTGCCCCGGCGATAACACCCGGTATAATCATTGGGTAGCCTTTGATCTGGGCAAAGAGAAGACCATCTCTACCTGGCAGCTGGTTAATGCAGGTGTAGAGGATCCGCTGGATATTTCTTCTCATTACTCCCTGCAGGTCTTGAAAGACCCCAATGCTACTGAGGCACAGCTGAAGGATCAGTCTTATCTGAGCAATTCTTCCAACTGGACTATCGTGGCAGAGTATACCAATAACAAGGAAAACATCACCAACTACAAGTTTGAAGAGCCTATTACCGCTCGTTATTTCCGTCTGTATATCAACGACGGATGCCAGCCTAACGTGATGTATGCGGCAACCCGTATTTATGAGTGCCGTCTGTTCGGTGTTGACACTGCAACGGTGGCTCGCACGCACAAACTGACCATTGCTTCCGATATCGCCAACGGCTCCATTACTACCGACGCTTCCAATTATGAAGAAGGCGCAAAGGTCAATGTGTATGTGGAACCTGCCGAGGGATATCGCCTGAAGGCCGGCTCTCTGAAGTACAATGACACTGCTATGGAGGGTACCAGCTTCTTGATGCCCGCCGAGGATGTAGTGATTTCCGCAGAGTTCGAACTGGATTCCGGCGTGGAACCCACCCCTGTTGACAAGACTGCTCTGGAAAAGGCCATTGCAGATGCTGCAAATTACAGTGAAGCCGATTACACCGAAGCCAGCTGGGCAGTATTTGCAGAAGCTTTGGCGAAGGCAAATGAAGTAAACGGCAATGACGAAGCCACTCAGGACGATGTGAATGCAGCTGTTAAGGCTTTGAATGATGCGATTGCCGCTCGGGAAAAGGTATTCGTACCTTCCGTTGATAAGACCGATTTGGCCGCCGCAATTGCTGATGCCGCTCAGTACGAGGAATCTAAGTACACCCAGGACAGCTGGGCAGTATTTGCAGAAGCTCTGGCAAAGGCTAACGATGTGAATGGCAACGCAGAAGCTACTCAGGACGATGTGAATGCAGCTGTTAAGGCCCTGAAGGATGCGATTGCAGGCTTGGCCCTTGCTGAGCAGCCGGAAGAAGCCAACAAGACTTTGCTGAAAGCGACTTATCAGTATGCTATGACTTTGAGCACCGAAGGCGTGACCGAAAGTGCAAAGAAGTACTTTATGGATGCAGTTGCTGCAGCAGAAGCTGTTTTGAACAACGAAAAGGCAACGCAGGAAGAAGTCAATACTGCTTGGAACAACCTGCTGGAAGGCATTTGGGCACTGGGCCTCACCCAGGGCGATAAGACCATGCTGGAACAGTTGATTATCAAGGCAGATAGCATGATGGAAAATTCCGGCAAGTATGTGGAAACCAACTGGGATCAGCTGGTAGAAGCACTGGAAGCCGCTAAGAGTGTTTACAACGATGGCGATGCTATGGATGAAGATATCCAGCCGGTAGCAGATGACCTGCTGAAGGCAATCCTGGCACAGCGGTTTAAGGCTAACAAGTCTATTCTGGAAGAACTGGTAGCCAAGGCCGAAGCAATGGATGTGAGCGGATATACCACAGCCAGTGTTTCCGTATTCAAGGCAGCCCTGTATAACGCCAACATGGTGCTGGCTGACATGAGCCTGAGCGAAGAGGATCAGGATGTCGTGGATGCAGCAGTGGACGAGCTGAATAAGGCCATCGAGAATCTGAGTGCAGATGTGGATACCGACAGCAAGCCTACTGATGACAATAAGGGTGATACTGACACCAGCAAGCCTGATGACACTACTACCTCGAATGATAAAAATACTTCTTCCAACAATAATAGTTCCACCAACAAAAACAATAGCAATACCCAGGTGCCTGCCACCGGTGATAACAGCATGACTTATCTGTGGATTATCGTTGCTGTACTGTGCGTAGCCGGTGTTGTGATTGTGGTTTTGAAGAAGAAGCAGAACCATATGGCTTAATGCTTTGAAAGTGGCAGAAAGGAAAATGTAAAGTAATCTGACTGCCTCCCTCGGAGCGAAAGGAGATTCCGGAACCAACAACCCTGCCGTCTTTGCGGCGGCAGGGCTGTGGTTGGTTTTGTCGATACGGAAAGGATATGAAAAAATGAAAAAAGAGATGAGGAAAGCCAAAAGGTTTGCAGCTTTGGCACTGGCATCGGCTCTACTATTTAGTTCAACGATTTCTTTTAGTGCACAAGGGGTACAAGCCGCTCCCAATACTAATGCGGCGGTATCATTGAATGCTATGACTGGCGACGAGCTGGCTGTGCTGGTAAATCCCATTGTCCAGCAATATACCGTGGATGATTCTCAGCAGACATGGGTTATGACAGAAGACAGCCGTCTGGCTGTTATGGCAACTCAGGAAAATTTGGAGAATGTACGGTTGGCCGAAGTGGTGGAATTGGTTAATTCCGAATTTATGGAGAAACAAGTTGTTTCTGCAAATCCCTTTGCTATGGTATACGCCAACGCAGAGGATGTAGGCCCCGCTGATGTGTTTATTAAGCTGGATAAGAAAAATCCAATTTGTGAGGATTCCAGCAGTGAAGAAGCCTACCGGATTGATATTGGAGAAAACGGTGTAACAGTTACAGCGGCCAGCGAAAATGCCGTTATGTATGCATTGCGCACCATCCAAAACTATATGGTTGCCAACAAGGGACTTCCCTATGGCACCATCATTGACTATCCCGACGTAGCCGAACGCCGTCTGCATGTAGACTGCGCCAGAAAATACATTTCTAAAGACTGGTTCATTCGCCAGATTCGCGAAATGTCTTTCCTCAAGATGAACACCATTCAAATGCACTTCTCCGAGAATTTGGGCTTCCGTATTGAGTGTGAAACTGATCCCAGCATCGTTTCCGATCAGTATTTGACCAAAGCCGAAGTTCGTGAGATTCTGGAAGAAGCCAGAAAGTATGGCATCAAGGTCATCCCTTCCTTCGATAGCCCCGGCCATGTGGATCAGATTCTGAAGGCTCATCCCGAATATGGCCAGATCAGCAACAAGGGCACTCACTATAAGTCCGGTTTGGACGTGACCAATCCGGAAGCTGTTGCCTATATTCGTAGCCTGTATGACGAGTATATGGAGCTGTTCGAAGGTTGCACCGATTTCCATATTGGTGGCGACGAGTATATGGAATTTGACCGTCCTCCCTTTACCACCGAATATAAAAGCGTACTGAACGATTACGCCAAAAAGACCATTGGCCCCGACGCACAGTGGAAGGATGTTCTCGCCAACTATATCAACGAGCTGGCCGAATATGTCTATTCTAAGGGCTTTAAGCCGAGAGTGTGGAACGATGGTCTGTATTATGGTGAAAACTCCTATTATGAAAAGCCCCAGATTATCGATATGCACAAGTATATTGGTATTGACTTCTGGTCCCAGATGAGCTGGAACAGAGACATTGCCAAGCTGAAGACTTTTGTAGATAAGGGCCATGAGGACATTTACAATGTGAATGCCAGCTTCTTCTATTATGTGCTGCGTAACGATAAGCCTACTGACGGCCGTGAACAGCATTCCTTCGATGTGTTGAATCAGGATAAAAATATTTTTGAAAACTGGACGCCCGGTAACTTCCAGCTCAACACTTTGCCGGATAACCATCCCTATATCAAGGGCGTTTCCATGGCAATTTGGTGCGATAATGCCAGCGTGTGTGATGAAGATACTATCACCTCTGACATCGCCGACGAACTTCGCGCTCTGGCTTCCAAGTCTTGGAATGTAGAGAGCAACAAGACGATTAGCTTCGAGCAGTTCCAGAAGAACTATCAGGTTCTGGGCAATGTTGCCGGTTTTGCAAAGGGTTCTGAGCTGCCCGATTCCGGCAAATTCCAGAGTGCCGAAAGCCTTGGCAAGGTTACGCTGAAGTATGTTAGCGATACCGGCAAGGTTTTGAAAAATGACGTTGTTAAGTATGGTACGGTTGGCGGTGAGTATTCCTTTACTGCTGATGAAATCTATGGTTATCAGCTGGTTTCCGAAGGAACCGTCAGCGGTGTCTATTCCAAGGAAGGCGACGAGTATACCTTTACGTATACCCTGCATTGCGACAAAACCGCACTGGGCGATGAACTGGTTGCCAAATTGGATGAAGCTCAGTACATCCCTGCAACCTTTACCGAGTACAAAGCTGCTTTGGAAGCTGCACAGACCGTTTATGACAAGGCTGATAGCGAACAGCTGGAAGTAGATAATGCATTGAAGGCTCTGACAGAAGCCAAAGCTAAGGCTGTTCTGCTGAAAAACTTCCCCTTGTATGTAGAAACTCAGTATCCTCTCAGCGATATTGGTTATCAGTCCGGTTATGCTGCTTACAAAACCGCCGTTGCAGATGCTGAGAAAGTTCTCTTCTCTCAGGGCAACGATGCAGAAGCCATTAAGGCCGCTATGGATTCCATCAATACAGCCAAAGAGGCTCTGATGCTGCCCGATGGCAACAAACCCACTGTCACTGCTACGGACACCTATTATCAGTCTTACTCCTATGATAAGATGCTGGATGGCAATGTAAATACCAAGTGCTGGTTTGAAAAAGATCAGGAAGCTGGTAAGGAATTTGTATTTGCTTTCCCGCAGGCTGTGAATATGTCTCAAATTCGTATTGTACAGCCCAGCGATGTGAGTGCTGACGTCATCGAAGGCGCTGACGTCCAGATTTCCACCGATAAGGCAGAGTGGACCACCGTTGGCCAGCTGGACAATACCAAACTGGATGCAACCTTTACATTTGAGCAGACTCCCGTTAAGTATGTCCGTGTATTGCTCACAGCTACCAAGAAGAACTGGTATCAGATTTCTGAGGTGTACTTTACCTACGAGCAGATTCCGGAAGACACCACTGTGAAAGACATCATTGCTGAAGCAGAGGCGATTGATGTAACGGATAAGGATACAGCTGCTGTGAATACCATGATTGATGCCCTGATTGAGGTGCAGAAACTGTATGCAGCTGACAGCAAAGACACAGACGAAGCTGTTGCTGCACTGCGCAGCGCGATTGATGCACTGAACGGTATGGTTCCCGTTGAAAAGGCTGCATTGGAGCAGGCCATTGCAGATTCTGCTCAATATAATGAAGCTGACTATACCAAGGCCAGCTGGACTGCATTTGCTGACGCACTGGCCAAGGCTAATGAAGTGAATAAGAACGCAGAGGCTACTCAGGATGACGTCGATGCAGCCGTGAAGGCCCTGAACGACGCTATCGCAGGCTTGGAAAAATATGTGGCTCCTAACAAGACTTTGCTGAAGGCAACTTATGAGTATGCTATGAGTTTGAGCACCGAAGGCGTGACTGACAGTGCCAAGAAGTACTTTATGGATGCAGTCGCCGCAGCAGATACCGTTTTGAACGATGCTAAGGCAACGCAGGAAGAAGTCAACACTGCTTGGAACAACCTGCTGGAAGGCATTTGGGCACTGGGCCTCACCCAGGGCGATAAGACCATGCTGGAACAGTTGATTATCAAGGCAGATAGCATGATGGAAAATTCCGGCAAGTATGTGGAAACCAACTGGGATCAGCTGGTAGAAGCACTGGAAGCCGCTAAGAGTGTTTACAACGATGGCGATGCTATGGATGAAGATATCCAGCCGGTAGCAGATGACCTGCTGAAGGCAATCCTGGCACAGCGGTTTAAGGCTAACAAGTCTATTCTGGAAGAACTGGTAGCCAAGGCCGAAGCAATGGATGTGAGCGGATATACCACAGCCAGTGTTTCCGTATTCAAGGCAGCCCTGTATAACGCCAACATGGTGCTGGCTGACATGAGCCTGAGCGAAGAGGATCAGGATGTAGTGGATGCAGCAGTGGACGAGCTGAATAAGGCAATCGAGAATTTGAGTGCAGATGTGGATACCAACAGCAAGCCTACTGATGATAACAAGGGCGACACTGGCACCAGCAAGCCTGACAGCACCACATCCGATAAAGATACATCTTCCAAGGATGATACTACTTCTAAGGGAGATTCCTCTAAGAATAATGGCAAGACCGAAACGCCTGCTACCGGTGATAATAGCAACACGTCTTTGTGGCTGGCAGCCGCTCTGGCTTCTATTATCGGTGCAGCCTATCTGGTGTGCCAAAGAAAGAAAATTGAACAGAAGTAAAAAACGCTGAAAAGTAAATTCCATTTCTCCTGAAAAAGGGCAGAAGGCCAAAAGGCTTTCTGCCCTTTTTGCACCGCAAAACGCTGACAAGCATATGATGATACGGGGCCAGTCCCTTGAATTTGCATTTGAAAGGAGATATGTATGATGGATGAATACCGTCCTGATGAAACCTGTCTGGCCAATGGCAGTATTTCCCCACTTCCGGCAGACCCACAGGTAGCAATGGCTTATATTCCGTTTCAGCAGTTGGGGAGTGTTTATACCGCCGAAAAAGCACTGGACGCTGGAACATTATTTCCGGAATTAGACAAGCCTTTTTATGGAAGAAGAGGTGAACCGAGATGAGCCAACAGCAGAGAATGATGCGTCAGCTTTCCTCTATGAAATTTGCAGCGTGGGAACTTCATGTCTTTTTGGATACCCATCCGGGAAACTGTGAAGCAGCGAAAAAGCTGGAAGAATACCGGAAAAAAATTGATGAGCTTACCCGTCAGTATGAAGATGCTTTTGGACCCATCCATGAATCCAGTAACCAGACCAGCCGTTGGGCTTGGATAAGCGGTCCATGGCCTTGGGAAACCGGAGAGGAGGAAGATGACTAATGTTTGTGTATGAAAAGCGATTACAGTACCCCATTAAAATTAAGAACCCCAATCCAGCGCTTGCCAAATTGATTATTAGCCAGTATGGCGGCCCTCATGGAGAAATAGGGGCTTCCCTGCGGTACTTGAGTCAACGATATACCATGCCTTCCCCGGAACTGAAAGCGATTCTCACCGATATTGGTATAGAAGGGTCACAATGATACAGATAGGTGGATATCAGTATTATAAAGCTGGAAGACAGAGGGATTCATCGGGATATTGCCGGGTAAGTAATGAAACAAATGATATTTTTATTATTTGTTTAATAAAAATGTGACTAAATCACAGAAATAAATTCTTTCATCAGATATACTAATAAAAAAAGGAGGCGAGACCATCCATGAAACAGTATGTTTGTTCCGTTTGTTCCTACATCTATGATGAAAGCAAAGGAACCCCAGAAGCCGGTATAGCGCCGGGAACCCGTTGGGAAGACCTTCCAGATGATTGGAAATGTCCTTGGTGTAGTGCAGGAAAAAAATCCTTCATCGAAAAAAAGTCATCGGTAGAACCATCCGTACCACAAACGCCAGAAAAGCCACATGTAGAAAAGGAACTTTCTCCTATGGAAATGAGCATTATCTGTTCCAACTTGGCAAGAGGTTGTGAAAAGCAGTATTTTATGCAGCAGTCTGAAGCTTTTCATCGCCTTGCGGAATTTTTCCGTGGAAAAGCGGAGCCGGTAAAGCAGCCGAGCATGGACAAGCTTCTGCAAGTAGTGAATAGGGATTTATCGGTAGGGTATCCCTATGGTTATTCAGTTTCCAGCGCTGATCGGGGAGCGCTTCGCTGCCAAGTTTGGAGTGAAAAAGTTACCCGGATGCTCCAATCATTGCTGGATAGGTATCAGCAGGAAGGGGAAAAGATGCTGGAGAATACCGGCGTTTATGTGTGCACGGTATGCGGTTTTGTGTATGTTGGCGATTATGCTCCGGATATTTGTCCAGTCTGTAAGGTTCCAGCCTGGAAATTTGAAAAAGTAGAAGGGAGGAAGGAATAATGGCAGATAAATATGCAGTGCGCAATTTACGCCTTTGTACCAAAGATTGCTTGTGCTTGTATGTGTGTCCTACAGGAGCTACTGATACCGAAAACAGTATTATCGATGTGACGAAATGTATTGGTTGTGGTGCTTGTGCCGATGCCTGCCCTTCCGCTGCAATTTCTATGGTTCCCAAAGAATATCCACCGCAGCAGCCAAAGTCCGATGACGTTGTGGAGGCCTTGCGCAGTTTGCTTCAAAGTAAAGCCGAAGCGGAAAATATCGCGGCCCAATTGCCGGATGTTTTGAGTGTGGCAGTGGAAAAATCATCCCGACTGATGGCGGAAGATTTGTGCCGGGAAGCAGGTTTTATGTTGCCTCAAAGTGGGAATACGAAACGTTTTCTCGAGAGCCTTCGAGATTATCCGGGTATCCCACAGGATGTGGTGGAAGAATTGTTACAGACGATTTCTTTTAACGAAAGCGAAAAGAAAAACGAAGAGGAGCAATGGAAGTGTTCCGTGTGTGGGTATATACATAAAGGACCTTTGCCGGAGGAATTTACGTGTCCTGTCTGTGGGCATCCTGCTTCTGTGTTTGTAAAAATTTGATAGTCAGCAGGACTCTTGAAAGAAAATGAAACATGATAAGGCCCTGTGCATGGTAGAAATCCTCTTTTTGCACAGGGCCTTGATATGATTGTCTGTTGAGATAGGAAGCCATAAATCTCAGGTGCTTTTGCTGGGCGCAGAAAGTTCGGCTGAATTCTTTAGGGTATAGATCCATATAGTGGATAATAGCTTTAGATGAACCTCTATGCGTCGGTCCGGGTAGGCAGTCATGTAGTCTAAAAAACTCCCATAAAAGTTTTCAGAAGTAAATTCCCCTCTGATTAGAGCTGTGACTTTAGTATGAATTTCATTTTCCAGAATGGAAAGGGGATTGGGTAGGCTTTTCTTTTGCTCTGCTATCAAAAGTTTTTGGGTAAGTTCGGTTATACAGCGGTTATATTCCTCGTTCATTAGCTTCATGTCATTTTCCGAAATGGTTTTCGCAAAAAAAGCGTCCAGCATGCTTTTTTTCTTTTCCTCGATTTGATTTAGTTCCTTTTTCAAATGTTCAATATTTAGCTGGAGGCTGTTCTGAGAAAAACGGACGGTTTCCATCACAATGTGGATGATATCCCGAATGACAGCCTGAGTATCCGGTTTGAGCATATTTACCGATTGCCTCACCATCTCCAATCCCACTTGGTCCCGAATCAAATAGCCGACATTACAACCGATTTCATGGCCTAATGGGTCGGTATGACGTTTTCCCTCGGCTGTTGCAGTGCCGCACCGCCAGACCTTGTAGCAGCTTCCATCTTTATGCTTGCGGCTGCGGGAAACAAAACTTTTGCCGCATACACTGCATGTAATTTTCCCCGAAAGCGGATAGCGGTTCCCGTGGCCGGAGCTACGTTTTCCATGGATATTCCGTCTGGAAATTTCCCGCTGTGCCTGCTCCCACAATGCCCGGTCAATAATCGGCTCGTGATGGTCTTTTATAAAAATAATTTTCTCTTCCCCACGATTGTATTTTTTTTGATGGGTGAGATAGTCGGGGGTAAATGTTTTTTTCTGCTTCAAATCTCCGCAGTACTTCTCATTGCGCAAAATTTTGAGGATTCCGGTATTTCGCCAGTTTGTACCGCCGGTAAGAGTTTTATAGCCTGCTTCCCGCAGTTCCCGCGCAATGACCGTGGTACCCTTGTGCTCATGGACATATTTATGAAAAATAATCCGGACAATTTCGGCACCGTTAGGATTGATTGTCAATTTTCCATTCTCCACATCATATCCCAGCATGGAACGTCCAAATACAACGCCTTGTTCCATCCGGCGGGTCTGTCCCCATTTGACTCGGGAAGAGGTTTTTCGGCTTTCTTCCTGGGCGATACTGCCCATAAGGGAAAGGCGAAGCTCAGCATCCGGGTCCAATGTGTTGATGCCATCATTCATAAATAATACGCCGATTCCCCAATACCGTAAATCGCGGGTATAGGAGATGGTGTCCAGAATATTTCGGGAAAAACGGCTGACCTCCTTCGTAAGAATGAAATCGAACCGGTGGAGCTGGGCATCATGAATCATACGCTGAAAGGCTGCGCGCTTTTTGGTGCTGGTTCCGGTAATGCCCTCATCTGCATATACCTCATATAGTTCCCACCCCGGGTAACGGTCAATATATTCATAAAAATACCGCTTCTGGTTTTCAAAGGAATTCGCTTGGTCTTCTTTATCAGTAGACACGCGGCAATAGGCGGCAATTTTTATTTTTTATCCCCCCAAACAACCTGATGATGGAGTATGTCTAAGCTATCCTGTGTCTGTATATCATTCAAAACGCCTTGTTCTTTCAAAAAAAGCAAAATGGCTTGCAGATAGAATCGGTAAAATTCCGGTGTAGTGGTTTTACTAATGGTGACCTCTTGGATACATTGTAAAAATACCGCTGGATTTTCCATGAGTCATCCCCCCTCCACCATGTTTATGAGGGAGGGGGAACCATTTTGCCTGTCCGTTATCTATTTGATGGGGAAACATTGGGCAGAATAAAATCCTATATCAAAAGCCGCCGCTATGAAATCAATCATAAACGGCGGCAGATAGAGGCTCCATTATTCGGCAAGTGAAAAGGTCACATTCACATCTCCAGAACCAAGCACATCCAACAGGCTCTCTTTTGTTGCATTTTCAATGACAGCCAGTTTGGTAAAGCTCCAGGTGTTGGTCCCATAATAAATGGTAATTTGGTTCCCCTGATATAAAATCACGTCACCTGCATCGACGCTGATATGGGTATCATTTCTTGGCAGGCTGGTGCCCAGCGGCCCAACTTTTTCCATTCCTGCATAGTCGGACATATGTATAGTAATCGGTTCTTTTTGCAGAAGAGAAATAAACGCTTTTGCAGAAGAATTTTTTTCTGGTGTAGCAGTTAAGGTGGTATCGCCAACCGTTATTTGGATTTTCACAGATTCATCCTCCTTCGATTGAGTTTCTGTTTCTTGTGGCTGCGCAGCCTGGACAGAAGAGGATTCTGTCAAAAGGGGGCTTTCTGATACGGTATGATTCCCTGTCCCACAAGCGGCAAGTATCGATAATAATAACAGCAGCGACATGAGAAATACAGCTCGTTTCATGGGGATACCCTCCTGTTTTGTTCATTTTTTTGCGGCTTGTACATCAGGATATGGAATCGTAAACTGTTGACATGGGACAGATTACAGGATGGATTTTCCCGCATCAAAAGCTTTTTTCATGGCCGGACTGTCATGAATGGCCCCAGCATCGGCAGCATTCCCTCCAAAGATAATACCGGAGAGATGGGCTTTGGGAAAACAGGCAATCCATCCCTCCAAACCACTGGCAGCACGGGTCCAAACCTCATCTCCGTCCTCCGCGGCTGCTGCAATGAGATATACGTCCCGGAAAGCATAATCGGAAGGATACAGAGGATTGGCCCGGTCCAACAGGGTTTTCATCTGACCGGACATTTCATAATAATAGATGGGAGTGGCAAAAACCAACACATCAGCATGTAGCATCTTTTCCTGGACAATTTTGTCTGCATCATCGTGAATCACACAGCGTTTGGTTTTCTGGCAGGCCAAGCAGCCGCGGCAGAACTGGATTTCCTTTCCAATGAGGCTAATTTTCTCGACTTCATGCCCGGACTCCCGCGCACCTTTGGCGAATTCCTCGGCCAATGTGTCGGAGTTGCTGTTTTTGCGGGGGCTGGTGGAGAGAATCAAAATTTTTTTACTCATGATAGATCCCTCTTTATTGGATAAGATTTTTTTGAATGAGTGAGAAGGCTCGATGTATAATTAGCCTATGTATTGCTTAAAGAAAGCTTCTATTTTGTCAAATGGGATGATGTCCACTTGGTCATACAGGTCGGTATGGACTGCGCCGGGAATCATAAGAAGTTCCTTATTTTCCGTATAAGGATTATTTTTCATCATGTTTGCAAAAGCATCCTTTGAGAAGTAACAGGAGTGGGCCTTTTCTCCGTGAATGATTAGCACAGCGCTGCGGATCTCATTGCTGTATTGCAAAATGGGCTGGTTGATGAAAGACATGGTGCCGATGGTATTCCAGCCGTCGTTAGAATTCAGCGAGCGGGCATGATAACCGCGCTCCGTCTTATAATAAGCGCTGTAATCCTTTACGAAGAAGGGAGCCTCTTCCGGTGCGGGATAGAGGAGACACCCTCCGGCACGGGAATATGCCCCTTTTTTGTATGCCTCGGTGCGAGCAGCGTTTAATGATTTCTTCGTTTCATAGCGAGCATCCGCGCTGTCAGCCGCATCAAAATAGCCATTGGCGTTTACTCGGCTCATATCATACATAGTGGAGGTTACAGTGGCTTTGATTCGGGTGTCTAGTGCCGCCGCATTGAGCGCCATACCGCCCCATCCACAAATGCCGATAATGCCAATTTTCTCCGGGTCTACGTTTTCCTGTACCGAGAGAAAATCCACAGCAGCCTGAAAATCTTCGGTGTTGATGTCGGGGGAAGCCATGTATCGGGGTTGGCCGCCGCTTTCACCGGTAAACGATGGGTCAAAGGCAATAGTCAAAAATCCACGTTCAGCCATGATCTGTGCGTATAGACCGGACGCTTGCTCTTTTACCGCGCCGAAAGGCCCACAGACAGCGATTGCCGCCAATTTTCCATCTGTCGTCTGTTTGGGGGTGTACATATCTGCCGCTAAGGTGATACCATAGCGGTTGACAAATGTTACTTTTTGGTGATTTACTTTATCACTCTTGGGGAAAGTCTTATCCCATTCCTGCGTCAATACTAATTCTTCCGTCTTCATCATCATTCATTCCTCCTGGATTTTTTTAATCAATTTGGCAGGGACACCGCCAAATACACTGTTTTTCGGAACATCGGTGGTTACGACGGCTCCTGCCGCAATTACCGCCCCATCGCCAATGGTAACGCCTTTGCAGATGGTTGCATTAGCGCCTATCCATACGTTTTTGCCAATATGAATCGGGGCCGGAATCATGTTTCCTCTGTGATTGGGATCAAGGCTATGGTCCAGCGTAGCAATCACAACATTATGCCCAATTAGTGCGCCGTCCTCAATGGTTACACCGCCTTGGTCCTGGATTTTGACCCCGGAGTTAAAAAACACATTTTTACCGATTTTCAGGTTTTTTCCGCAGTCTGTATAGAATGGAGGAAATAGCGAAAAGCCGTCATCAACCTGCCGTCCCGTGATTTTCCGCATCAGTTCCACAATTTCTTCGGAAGTATGGTAGCGGCTATTTAATTCCGAGGTTACCCGAATGGCCTCTTGAGATAGCCTGTGCATACACTGGTGAACCGGTGAGCCTGCCACTACTTCTTTTCCGCTGTCCATATAACTCAAAAATTCATCTAATTCCATTTTGGTTTCACCTCTTGTTTCCATTATAAAATCCTTGCAGCAGAATAGCAAATTGTTATAAATTATGCTGAGACATTCTTGAAAAGAATATCTCAGTGGGATATAATACAACTATCATGAGAGGGGGAAGAAATATGGAGTTACGAGTACTTCGATATTTTGTGGAAGCTGCCAAGGAAGAGAGCATGACAAACGCCGCTGTCAAGCTTCATGTGACACAGCCTACCTTATCCAAACAAATTAAGGAATTGGAAGAGGAATTGGGGCAAAAGCTGTTTATCCGTGGAAACTATCATATTCGTCTAACAGCAGAGGGAGAGATTCTTTATAAAAGGGCTTTGGACATTTTGGATATGGTAGATTTGACAATATCGGAATTTGCTGCTATGAAGGAATTTAACGGAGGGAATCTGTATCTGGGTTGTGCGGAATCAGATGGGATCACCTTGCTTGCCAAAGCGGCTAAACAACTCCAGGCAAAGTATCATAATGTACACTTTCATCTGTACAGCGGAAATTCGGAAACGGTTGGAGAGAGGCTGGACAAAGGTTTGTTGGATTTTGCGGTAGTGGTACAGAACATTGACCTGTCCAAGTATGCATATTTAGATTTGCCAGTCAAAGATACCTGGGGGGTGATTATGAGAAAAGACAGTCCTATGGTATCCAAGACAGCGATTGCCATAGAAGAGCTGATCAAGCTGCCTCTGATTGTATCCAGGCAAGGAGCAACCAATGAAATGCCGGGATGGCTGCAAAAAAATTATGACCGTCTCAATATTGTTGCTACCTATGATTTAATCTTTAATGCCTCTATTCTGGTGAAAGAAGGGATGGGGTATGCATTGGGCTTTGACAAGCTGGTGAATACGGGGGCTGAAAGTATTCTGTGCTTCCGGCCTATTGTGCCAGCTATCACCTCTCCCATGCGCTTAATTTGGCGGAAAGAACAGCGGTTTTCGAAAATTGCAGACTTGTTTTTGAAAGAAGTAAAGGGTATCTGCGAAACATAAATGACAGGGGCCTATCTCTTGATAGTTGTTTGGTGATATTCCAAATTCGCAAGTATGGGGAGAAAGGAAAAAGCCGCCGGATTTGGCTTTTTCCGACGACTTACTCATTCTTATAAAGCTTTTGAGCGGATAGGAGTTTAGAAGATTTCCTTTTCTCGAAAAATTTTTTTGAAAAGCCAGTGGGTAAAAGGAGCGGCAGCAAACATATTCCAGAAAAAGGCCATAGGAAAGTTTTTCAATAAGGTTCCAATCCAAATAGCCGGAAGTTGGGTAATAGATGCTCCTGCTAAAATTATGTTGAATAAAATGGATGCTACCAGACTCATGGTAGGACACATAATGGCAACAGTTCCTGCTTGGCGCAAAATTCTGCATAGATATGGGTTATCCGTTTGGAGATTACAGTGGCGGGAAGCAAAAGCGGCACCGAGTCGATTTCCCCATAGATTCGAAAATAACAGGACAAATAGTCCCATATAACAAGTTTCTTTAAGAGCATCCCCAAAAACGAGATTCGTCATATTACTGAATCCGCCTACAGATAAATGGATTCCCTCCTTAATTGCTACGTTATACACTTCCATTCCATAAGCCATGGCATAAGACATGATAAGCCCGAAAATAAAACCCTGAAATTTGTTTTTTGGCATATTTTTTCCTCCTTACATTACCTTTTCCGAAAAACAAAAACGTGCAGCACTCAACTGGATTTACGCAGTGAATGCTACACGTTCCTATTTATTATAAGATGTTCCATTATAAAATGACAAAGGACTTTTTTAACGAATTTAGAGAGCTTTTTTGTCATGTTTGACTATCGTGCTATTATATGTGTCACGATGACCCTTCCGTAGGGACAGAAGAACTGGGACATCTGGAAATGGTGGGCGCTATCGTCTATCAGCTTACCCGGAATGTCAGCCCGGAAGATATTAAAAAAGCCGGTTGGGACGCCTATTTTGTAGACCATACCACCGGCGTATATCCTGTTGCAGCCAGCGGTACTCCTTTCAGTGCAGATGGTATTGCGGTAACGGGAGACCCCATTGCCGATTTGAACGAAAACCTGGCGGCAGAACAAAAAGCACGGTTAACGTATGACAATATCCTTCGGTATGCAGATGACCCGGATGTGCGGGATCCCATCAAATTCCTTCGGGAAAGAGAAATTGTCCACTATCAGCGGTTTGGAGAAGGACTTCGGATTTTAACTGACAAGCTGGATAGCAGGAATTTTTATGCTTTTAACCCCTCTTTTGATAAGAAAAAGAAAAAGTAAAATAGTGGGGCCGTGGAACGGCTCCACTACATAAAATTGTCATGCCTTTTGTCTATGGATGAGGATATGTGATAGATATTAGACACAAAAGGAAAGTTGGAGTATAATAAGAAAAAGGAGATTTTCCAGCGGCTGTAATGAGGGAAGCTCCGGCTGATTTTTATTGATTCCATTGGAGGCATTATACATGAAAACCTATCGGAATGATACCTTTGACCAGGAACGCGCTTTATATGGCATCCATGACGCTCAAGTTATTGGGTGTGTTTTTGATGGACCAGCTGATGGAGAGTCGGCGCTGAAGGAGTGTGGAAATATCCGGGTGGAAAATTGCGATTTTCGGCTTCGGTATCCACTATGGCACGTAACGGACGGTGTGGTTGAAAATTCCCGGATGACCGAAGGGTGCCGTGCAGCCCTCTGGTATGATAAAAACATCATTTTGCGCAATTGCCGGATGGAAGGTATCAAGGCGCTGCGGGAATGTGATGATACAACGGTGGAAAACTGTGATATTTCGTCGCCGGAATTTGGCTGGATTTGTCGGGGAATGAAGATTCGAGACACCAAGCTGGTTTCGGAGTATCCCTTTTTCCAAAGCCGGAACTTGGAAATTGATGGACTGACCATGCAGGGAAAATATTCTTTTCAGTACGTAGAAAATATGACGATCCGTAATTCCAATTTGGACACGAAGGACGCTTTCTGGCATAGTAAAAATGTGACGGTGGAGGACAGCGTGGTAAAGGGTGAGTATCTTGGATGGTATTGTGAAAACCTGACCCTGCGCCGCTGCCGGATTATCGGGACACAGCCGTTGTGCTATGCTAAGGGTCTGGTGTTGGAAGACTGTCAGATGGAAAACTGCGATTTGTCCTTTGAATACAGCGATGTACAAGCTGAGGTAAAAGGAGAAATTGAGAGCGTCAAAAATCCGCGCAGCGGCCATATTGTGGCTGACTCCATTGGTGAGATTATTCTGGATGAGCATCGTCCTACTGAAACATCATGCAGCATTGAAACACGGGCATAAATGAAGAAAATTGATAAGGGACTCTGTCATTTTGGCAGAGCCCTTTTTCTATCCATGGGAATAAAGGACGAATCACGGCACGAAAAATCGTATTTGCCAGAAAAAAAAGAGCTGCTTTATGGGATTTTGCTATTCTGTCAGTTGCGCCAGAGCCGCTGGTGTGGTATGATTAAATTTCAGAAAAGCGACCATTTTGAAATCAGGAAAGGTTGTGGTTTCTTCTATGAAAAAGAATGTTGCCGTGCTTTTTGGAGGCTGTTCTTCCGAGCATGAGGTTTCCCTGATGTCTGCTAGCTATATTCTGCGACAGCTGGATGAGGAAAAATATAACGTGATTGCACTGGGCATCACCAAAGATGGGCGATGGCTGCTGTATCCCGGTCCCGTGGATGCGCTGCCGGATGGAAGCTGGGAAAAAGATCCTGGCTGTAAGCCCGCATTTCTTAGTCCTGACCGCGTTACCCGTGGAATTGTAGTTCTGGGCGGTGACGGCGTGCAGGTAATCCCGGTGGATGTAATCGTGCCGGTACTCCATGGCAAAAACGGTGAAGATGGTACGATGCAAGGACTGTTTGCCTTGGCAGGCATTCCCTATGTGGGATGCGATACGCTTTCCTCTGCCGTTTGTATGGATAAGGCGGTGGCTCACTCCCTTTTGACCAATGTGGGAATTGAGCAGGCACATTATCTGTGGTTCTTCGCCTATCGCTATGAGGCAGCAGCAGAGACGATTAAAAATAAAATTGCTCAGCGTCTGGATTTCCCGGTATTTGTCAAACCTGCTAATGCTGGCTCTTCCGTTGGCGTCAGCAAGGTGAATTCCATTGAAGAGTTGGACGAAGCCGTGGCAAAAGCTGCCCGGGAAGACAGTAAAATTGTGGTGGAAGAGGGAATTGTTGGCCAGGAAGTTGAGTGTGCTGTTTTGGGCAATGAATACCCCGAGGCCTCTATTGTCGGTGAAATCGGCGCTTCCGCTGAGTTCTACGATTATGACGATAAATATAAAAACGGTACTTCCCAGTTGTATATCCCGGCGCGGCTTCCTGAAGAAACCGTCGAAGAAATCCGTAAAACAGCAGTTCGTGCTTATCGGATGCTGGGCTGTAAGGGACTTGCTCGAGTGGATTTCTTTGTTCGCAAGTCTGACGGCAAGGTGCTGCTCAATGAACTGAATACACTTCCGGGCTTTACCTCTATCAGTATGTATCCGAAGCTCTGGGAGGCCTGTGGTGTTTCTGGCAAAGAACTGATGGATAAACTCATCGACTATGCTATGAAGGCAGCCGGTGTAGAGGGATAAGCTTTGGCTTTTGTGATAGAAAGGATTGGTTGCAAACATGGATAACCGCCCTATCGGCGTTTTTGATTCCGGGCTGGGGGGGCTGACTGCTTTTAAAGCCCTTTCCGCTTTGCTGCCCCATGAAGATATTGTCTATTTTGGAGATACCGGGAGAGTCCCCTATGGTACCCGCAGTCGGGAGACCATTGTGAAATATGCCCGGCAGGATATGGCATTTCTTCAATCCAAAAATGTTAAAATGATTTTGGCAGCCTGTGGTACGGTGAGTTCTGTGGCAGGCCCCAAGGGGGAGCTGCTCAGCGATACTCTCAGTGTTCCGTTTGTAGGTGTACTGCGTCCCACTGCCCGCGAAGCGGCCACGGCCACCAGAAACGGGAAAATTGGGGTGCTGGGCACTACCGCAACCATTCGGAGCGGTTCTTATCAAAAAGAGCTTGCGGCTATCAATCCGGATTTCCAGGTGATTGGACAGGATTGTCCCCTGTTTGTTCCTTTGGTGGAGAATGGATTTGTGCAGCCGGAAGACCCCATTACCCGGTTAACGGTGGAGCGGTATCTGGCACCGGTGAAAGAGGCTGGCGTGGATACCCTGATTTTGGGTTGCACCCACTATCCCATTATTGCACCGGTCATCTCCCAGGTGATGGGGGAAGGGGTAACCCTGATTAACAGCGGAAGAGAGGCTGCCCGCCATTGTGTGGCGCTGCTGGAGCAGATGAATCTGCTTTCTGAGCATCGTGGAGCGGGACAGCATCATTTTTATGTCAGTGATCGTACCGAAGGATTTTCTGGTGTAGCTGAAATCTTTTTGGAACAGGATGTACAGGGAGAGGTTTCTCACGTTGATATTGACCGCTATTAAAAAGAAGAAAAGGATACCCGTATGAACGAAGATTATATGATTTCTATTGTGGGAAAACAGCAGGTGGATGGTGAAACCGGAGAAATCCGTATTGACACGCTGGGTTCCTATGTGCGAAAGGGCGACCATTGGTACATCGCCTATAAAGAATATGATGAAGACGACCCGAACCGTTATCAAACGTCTATTTTGAAGGTGGAAAGAAATGATAAAATGACGCTGATGCGGGACAATTCCGCAACCCGCCTGATTTTGGAAAAAGGGAAGCGCCATTTGTGCCAATATAATACAGGGTATGGACAGTTGATGGTTGGGGTCTTTACCAGCAGTTTTGTTTCTACACTGGGAGAAAGTGGAGGCACACTGCAGGTGCGCTATACGCTGGATATCAATTCCAATCTTTCCAGCAACAATGAAATTTCCATTACGGTGAAGGAGGCCGCAACATAAATGTCTAAACTGGTACAGCAGGCGACGGAGGAACTCCGGAGCGCCATTGTCAACAGCATAGAAAAAGCAATCGAAGCCGGAGATCTGCCTCAGGCCGAGGTTCCCGCATTTAATCTGGAAATTCCCGCAGACCGCAGTCACGGTGACTGGTCTTGTAATGCCGCTATGGTGGGGGCACGGGCATTTCATGCCGCACCCCGCAAAATTGCAGAAGCCATTGCTTCTCACTTGGATTTGTCCCATACTTATTTTGAAAAAGTGGAAATTGCCGGACCTGGCTTTTTGAATTTCTTTTTCAGCCCTCGTTTTCAGAGCGATGTACTGCGGGATATTCTGGCCAAGGGAGCAGAGTATGGACGCAGTGATTATGGCCAGGGTAAAAAGGTAATGGTGGAGTTTGTATCTGCCAACCCCACCGGTCCCATGCACATGGGTAATGCCCGCGGCGGCGCACTGGGTGACTGCCTGGCCGCTGTGCTGGACGCTGCCGGATACAATGTGTGGCGTGAGTTCTATGTAAATGATGCCGGAAACCAGATTGAGAAATTTGGTTTATCTTTGAGCATTCGCTATCAGCAGTTGTTTGCCGGGGAAAATGCTCCGGAGCTGCCCGAGGACAGCTATCACGGCGAGTACATCACGGATTTTGCCAAGGCTTATGCAGAGATTCACGGTGACGAACTGATGAGCAAAACTGAGGAGGAGCGGCGTCATGCGCTGGTTTCCTTTGCACTGCCTCAGAACATTGCCAAAATGAAGGCGGACATGAAGAAGTACCGCATTGAATACGATGAGTGGTTCCTGGAAAGCCGGCTGCACGAAGACGGCGAAGTGCAGGCTGTGGTGGATTTGCTGACAGAAAAGGGCCTGACCTATGAGCAAGACGGCGCTATCTGGTATAAAGGCGCAGATTTCACAGCCAAATATGCCAAAGTGAAGACCAAGGATGATGAGCAGCCCAAGGACGAAGTGTTGGTGCGTCAGAACGGTAACCCCACTTATATGACGGCTGACATCGCTTATCATAAGAATAAATTTGACCGTGGCTTTGAGCGCTGCATTGACGTTTGGGGTGCTGACCATCACGGCCATGTGGCCCGGATGAAGGGTGCCATGGACGCAATCGGCCTGGACGGCGAAAAGCTGGACGTGGTACTGATGCAGCTGGTGCGGCTGATGAAAGACGGCGTGCCGATCCGTATGAGCAAGCGTACCGGTAAGGCCATTCAGCTTTCCGATTTGCTGGATGAGGTTCCGGTGGATGCTGCTCGTTTCTTCTTCAATATGCGGGAAGCCAATTCCGCAGTGGACTTCGATTTGGATCTGGCTATCCAGCAGGATTCCCAGAACCCGGTTTACTATGTCCAGTATGCTCATGCCCGGATTTGTAGCATTCTGAAATCTCTGGCTGCCGAGGGGATCTCTCCCAGAGAGTGCAGCGATGAGGAGTTGGCATTGCTGACGGCTCCGGAAGAAGTGGAGTTGATTCGGCACCTGTCCGCTTATACCGATGAAATTATTGCTGCCGCACGGGATTATGACCCGGCGCGGATTACCCGTTATGTGATTACCGCTGCCACCCTGTTCCACAAGTTCTATAATGCCTGCCGCGTAAAAGGTGTGGATGAAAGCCTGAGTGCTGCCCGGTTGACATTGTGTCTGGCTGCGAAAACCGTGATTTGCAATGTGCTGAATCTGATGAAGATCACCGTACCGGAAAGCATGTAATCAGGGTGTTGTAAGAAAGGATCGTGCCATGAGCTTCCCGTTTTCTCTTCCGGCTATTATTGCTACCCCATCGGCTTCGATGGCTCGGATAGTGCCTCCCGGGGAATGCCCTGAACAGTGGTATTACCGGCATCCGGAAGTGATTTCTCAAATGTTTACCCAAGCCAAGAATAGCGGCGCTTCGCTGCTGCTTGCCCCCACTGCAGGAGGCAACGGAGCAGCTTTGGCAGAATTTGGCCTAAAGGACTCTATGAAAGAGTTAAACTTTGAGCTGATGCGTCTGTCAAAAAAAGCCGCTGAGCCGCTTGGACTGCCGGTGGGAGGTATGCTTGGGCCTACCGGGCTTTTTGTACCGCCCCTGGGAGAAGAGGACTTTGATGATATTTACGAATTGTACCGGGCACAGGTTCACGAATTGGTAAAAGCCGGAGCCGATTTCCTGTTTTTGTCGGGGCATCAGTGCCTTTCCGATTTGCGGGCCGCTATGCTGGCTGCGAAGCGGAAGAAGTTGCCGGTACTTGCCACTCTAACGGTGGATTCTTCGGGAAAAACCTTATCAGGCGGTACACTTTTGCCGGCGGTGATTGTGCTGCAGGCTATGGGCGGCGATGCCGTGGGGCTGGAAGGCAATCTGACCCCTGGGCAAATGCTGGAAATGCTGAAGGATGTGCTTCCTCATGCCAGTATTCCTTTGATTGCTTTGCCGGAGGCTGAAGATGAGGATGGCGTGCCTCTTCCGCCAGATGTATTTGCCAAGCAGTGTATGTCTTTCCTGGATGCAGGGATTCCGCTGTTGGGCGGGGCTTATTTGACAAGCAAGCAGTTGGCGGCCTTGGGAGCCTGTGACTTTTCAAGGAAGATTCCCAGCGACCTTTATGAGGATGCCGATAACTATGCAGCTGCCATTGAATCGGAAGCGTTTTTCTTGGGAGATGATATCATTCTCAGCGAGCCGTTTGACTGTAACGGAGGGCTGGCAGAGGATTTGATAGATATTGATGATGAGGTAGCCAATGCTACTTTGGTCCGTATTGAAACGCCGGATGACGCCCAGTGGCTGGCAAAAGAAGCTGCCATGACCAGGCAGCCAATTGCTGTACAAACCGACAGTTTGCCGGTTTTGGAAGCAGCACTGCGATATTTTCCCGGCCGTCTGATTATTGACAGCGACTGTGAGTTGGAGGAAGAGGTTCTTTCTCCGTTGGCGGCTAAATATGGCGCCATTTTATATTGATTTGAATTGAAAAACAGGGTGTGCTAATGCGAACCAACCGCAAAGGCACATCCTGTTTTTGTTTTCTTGAAGTGCTGTCTCTTTTTGGTTCTCCATTTTTATATCCCCTCTTCTGATATTCTTGACAAACTTCTCAAATAGTGGCAAAATTCGGTAAAAAAATCTGAATGGATATTCGTTTTTTTGATTGAAAAATTCATTTTTGGTGGTTATAATAATAAAAATTTCCAATGAGATTCCGCATATAATATGGGAAATTCCTACTGAAGGGGGCTGTATATAAAGATATGAAATTTAAATCTACAACATCCAAAATCAATATTTTATTGGTAGAAATTGTAAACCGTAATTTTGGTGATACTGTTATTGCCGATAATACTGCTTACCTGTTGCAGCGATCCCTTCCAATGACCTTACGCTCTCGATTTGCCATCCAGCACTATAATATTTTTACAGAAGATTATGAAATGGTTTCCCGGGCAGATTTGATTATTTTTGACGGCGGCGGAATCATCAAATATAAACGTGAGAAGTTTTATTATTATATTTCCAAAATTCTGGAATGTGCCCAGGGACACGATATTCCTGTATATTTTTGTGGAGTTGGTGTGGAAGGATATAGTGAGACGGATGAGCGCTGTCAGATGCTCAAAAAAGCACTTGGATATTCCTGTGTCAAAGAAATTAGTGTCCGTGATGATCTGAAAACACTTCAAACCTGTTATCTGGAAGGTTTGGATACCCCCTGTTGTCAGGTTTGTGATCCAGCTGTCTATAGTGGAAAAGTTTATGGGATTACAAAATCAAACCATTCTAATAGTATAGGTATAGGGATTGTCCGGTATAGGATTTTTGAAGACCATGATCTCCCTCAGATTACCAAAGAATTCCAGCTGGAAATGTGGCGGTCGCTGATTGTCGAGTTGGAAAAGAGAGGATATTCCTGGAAGCTGTTTGTCAACGGACTGAAATCGGATTTTGAATTTGCACAGGAAGTACTGGAATATATGGGGAAATCCCAGGAAAAGCAGCAATATCTGGTTCCCCGCCCCACAGAAAGCCGGGAATTAGTGGAAACAATTGCTTCTTTTAAAGGAATCGTAGCCTGCCGGATGCATGCCAATATCATTGCTTATTCATTGGGGATTCCCAGTGTAGGTCTGGTGTGGAACGATAAGCTTACCTTTTGGGGGCGTTCTATCGGTTATCCAGAGCGCTTTTTAACGTCGGAGTACTTTACCGGAAAAGAAATTGCAGACTGTTTGGAAACCAGTCTGCAATCAGGTGTTCATCAAAAGGGAGTGGCTTTTCGTAATAGCGTATATCGGTCACTGAAACGCTTTGTTCATCAGTATGGGAAAACTGCCCTGAAAAATAAACCCTCTTCCCATTCCGCCCATCACTGGGAAAAAATGTTGGTAGCGCCAGCACTGGGGGGATACCGTCTTCAATACTCAGGAATGAATTCCCCCATATCCCTGAAAAATACACTGGATGGTGGTTTTCAGTATTTGGAAGCAGATGTGCGTTTGACCTCTGATGGAAAGCTGGTATGTGTCAATGGATGGTCGGATAAAACATATGAAAAGCTGGGAATCCCTGTGGGACAATACGACAAAACAGGTATGACGTATGATGACTTTATGAAATGCCGGTATTATGACGGCCATTATCCGGTGATGGATTTTGAACAGCTGTTAAACAGTCTGGAGCCTTTTCCAAACTGGAAGCTGATTGTGGATATTGGAAAGCCGGCAAAGGATAAAATTGAAACGTATGCGAAATTGATAAACGAGCTGTTTGAAAAGGACGCCAGCCGCTATCAAAAGTGTATGATACGGCTACAATCCCGATATGATGTAGAAGTTTTTGGAAAAAGCAAAAAGAAAATTCCCCTGATGTTTTATTATCCTCAAAAAGAAGTGCGGGAGAAATCCGGCCTTACGGCAGAGTCCATTATAGCATACTGTGAGAAAAAGAAGATTACATGGATCTCTATGAATAAAGCTGCTTTTGATGAGAATATGGATTTGGAATATCAAAAATGGCCGGTAAAAGTATGTGTATTTTCCTGTAAAACGATGGGAGAAATTCTTGACACAGTACGAAGAGGTGCTGCATTGGTGGGTAGCAATTATATTACAGTCCAGCAAATGGAAGATTTTTTTCCAAATTAAAAATAGCATAATCTGAAAAAGTCCCCCTGTATGTTGTCCAAAGGGTCAGAATACAGGGGGACTTTTCGGTTAAGAATTATTGAGACTGTTTTTCCTTTTTTCGGCCACTAAATAGAATGAACAGCAGAGCGCCGATTCCCATTAAGACAGGATAGAAAAGATATGGTAAAAGTTCCATCGGATTGAGGGTGAGTCCCATGGCAGCAGCTCCTGCACAAGCGTATAAAAGCTGTGCGCCATAAGGAATCAGTCCCTGCCATACAGATGTAAAAATATCCAGCAGTGCCGCCGTCCTGCGAGGGGTTACGCCAAACTCTGCGGAAATATCTTTGGCAATCGGACCGGCCATCACAATAGCAATGGTATTATTCGCTGTAGAAATGTCCACCAGAGAACTCAAAGCTGCAATTCCCAGCTGTGCCCCTCTTGGGGTATGTACATGGCGTTTAATGGCAGAAAGAATATAATCAATTCCACCATTGGCCTTTACCAGCCCGATAACCCCGGCCACCACAATGGAAATGACCGTAATGTCGTACATGTTTTTAATTCCGCCGTTCCCGTCCGGACCCTGAAATACTACCGTAAACATCTGCTCCCAGGCAATGGCACCACTGGCCACTCCTACAATCAGAGAAAGGATAATGCCAGCCACCAGTACAATAAACACATTGATTCCCGCCAATGCGCCCACTAATACCACCAGATACGGTACAATTTTCCAAAAGTCATAGGAAAGATCCCCCTCTACCTGATACGCACCACCACTTGCCAGTATCAAAAAGAGAATCAGTGTAATAATGGCGGCCGGCAGGACAATTTTCAAGTTTTCCCGGAATTTGTCCTTCATGTCGCAACCCTGCGTCCGGGTAGCGGCAATCGTGGTATCCGAAATCATGGAGAGGTTATCCCCAAACATGGCGCCGGATACAACGGCTCCGATACAAAGAGCACCGGGAATCCCTGTTTTTTCACTGATGCCTACGGCAATGGGGACCAGTGCCGTAATCGTGCCCACCGAGGTGCCCATGGCTGTGGAAATAAAACAGCCAATCACAAACACGCCCACCACAGCCACCGAAGGGGGAAGGATGGAAAGGCCAAAATTAACAGTACTGTCTACGCCGCCTGCCGCTTGCACAGCACCGGAAAATCCACCGGCCAATACAAACACCAGGCACATAACCATCACGTTTTCATCCCCCATATTACGGGTTACGTCACGGAGCTTATCATGAAAAGTACGCTTGGGGTTTTGCAAAAAAGCCACTATCAGGGCAATTAGAAATCCGACAACTGCCGGCATGGCGTAAAAGTCCTGAAAGAGGATGCCGCTTCCGATAAAAACCACGAGAAAAACTGCAATCGGAAGCAGTGCCCAGGGATTTCCCTTTTTTTCCTGTGCAAGATGATTCATTTTGTCATTTCATTCCTTCGCTGATAAGATACCTTCCTATTGAAAGAAGGGTATACGATTACCGTACCGAAAAACGATATACGGTTTTGGTGCAGAGGGGCTTTCCGGGTTTCAGATTTTCATAGGGGAAGTTTTCATGATGAACGGAATCCGGATAGAACTGGGTTTCCAGACAGAATGCATTGTGATCCTGCATGGGGATACCGCCTTTGGTCATTTCATCGGATGGCATATGATTGGCTGTATATAGCTGCATACCCGGCAAGTCCGTAAAACATTCGATTACCCGACCGCTGCCGGGCTCCCATGCTTCCGCCACTTTCCGCATACCGCTGCCGCTGAGAACGTAGTTGTGGTCATAGCCGCCGCACAGCTGCATCAGATGGTCCTGCGCGCGAATATCCTGGCCGATGGTCTTGGGAGTACGGAAATCCAGCGGAGAGCCGGTCACATCGGTCAACTCGCCGGTGGGGATTAAATCATCGCTGACAGCTGTTACTTTGTCAGCATTGATTTGCAGGGCAGTATCCAGCACCGTTCTGGTGGGGTCACCGCTCAGGTTAAAGTAGGAATGGTTGGTCAGGTTCACAGGGGTTTCCTTGTCCGTCTCTGCGTAGTATTTGATTAGCAGGGCGTTATCTCCGGTTACCAAATACGTGACCTTCACATGCATGGTGCCCGGAAATCCACTTTCTCCGTCACAGCTGGTATAGGAGAAAGTAATGGAGGGTTCTTCTTCTTCCGAAACGGATTCTACTTTCCATAGAACGTTGGCAAATCCAACGGCGCCACCGTGGAGACAGTTTTCTCCATCATTTTTCAGCAGCGGGTATTCTGTCCCATCAATGGTAAAGGAAGCGCCGCCAATACGGTTGGCAAAACGACCGATAACGGCTCCATGATAATCGTGGAAGTATTCCGGCAGGGTATCATGGCCCAAAATCACATCGCCCGGTTTACCGCTGCGGTCAGGGGTCATCAGGCGAACAATGCGGCAGCCATAAGGAATTACTTCCAGCGTCATGCCGGAACGATTCTGCATAGTGTACAAGTCTACAGTCTGCCCGTCCGGTAATGTACCGAAAGGCTTTTTCTCAATATGCACGATAGATACCTTCCTCTCCTGAAATGCTTGTTTTTCCTGAAAAAAGCGGGCCTGCCGGGGACGTCCGCCGGAGGGCCCGCTTGAGATATATTTTACTACGGTTTTATGAAATTATCTGCCAAGCAGTGCAGCGCCGATAATACCGGCATCGTTGCCCAGTTCAGCACGGCATACAACTGTTTTCTTGGAAGAATTCATGGAGTACTGTTCTGCGTCCACATAAGCGCGCAGAGGAACCAACAGAGTGTCTCCCTCATTGCAAATACCGCCGCCGATGCACAGAATATCAGGCTGGAAGGTATTGATAACATTGACGATACCGCAGCCCAGATAAGCGATGTATTCATCGACTACCGCTTTGCCCACAGGGTCACCGGCACGCATGGCATCAAAAGCAGTACGGCCGCTGACACGGTTAATGTCGCCATCCACCAGTTTCCAGATGGGGGAGTTTTTGTCAGCTTTCTCCATAGCTTCTTTGGTGGTGATAATCAGGCCGGTAGCAGAAGCATAACGCTCCCAGCATCCTTTCCGTCCGCAGTTGCACTGACGGCCGTTGAATACAATAACATGATGGCCCATTTCGCCGCCGGCAAAGTTGCTGCCGGAATAAATTTTTCCATCGATAATAATGCCGCTGCCGACACCAGTACCCAACGTGATGGCAACTGCATTAACGGCACCCTTCAAAGCACCAGCCTGAAACTCGCCGTAAGCAGCAGCGTTAGCATCGTTCTCGATGATGACCTCTTTACCGTGGAAGCGCTCTTCCAGCATCTTTTTTACCGGGAAGTTGGAGAAGCCCAGGTTGTTGGAAAATTCTACAATACCGGTTGCACGGTTAATGGTGCCGGGGCAGCCCAAGCCAATCCAGGGCAGTTCTTCCAGAGTAATGCCGGCCTTTTCCATTGCTTCAAAAGAAGTTTTGGCTACACAGTCGCAAAATACTTCCTCGCTGCATCCGGCAGGGGTCTTGTTGGACACTTTCGCAACAATTTTGTCGTTTTCGTCCACAATACCCACAGCAATGTTGGTGCCGCCCACATCAATTCCTAAATACTTCATACGAACTACTCCTTTGTGATTACAAAATCAAGCCATCCGCCCACCCCAAAATCAGGGTATCACAGAGGCTTATAATCATGCTGAATTCAGTATACCATAAACGACAAAAAAATGTAAATCTATTTATGGTTTCTTCCAGTTTTTTGTGAGTTTCTTCAAAAAACAGCTGTGAATTTCTATGGTTTGGAGAGTGTGTTCCCGTTTTTACAGGGAGCGGTATTGAAGGAGAAAATACCATCGTGTATAATGGAAGAAAATCAGAAATTACAGGCCGGAGATGAAATTGCCATGAAATTGTTTCCTCTTTGCCGTGCGGACCTTTCCGAAGTCATGGAGCTGTTTGTCCGGTGTTTTTCAAATGACCATTATTACACCCAATTGATTCCCGACCCGCAAAAACGGAAAGAAACCATGAGGACCAGATTCTCACAGGATATCGGGTATTGTTTGGAACAGGGGTTTTCCTGGGGAGAGCGGGACTCATCGGGAAAACTGGCAGCATTTATCATTGTGCTGGATTATAAAAAGACGAAAGCCAATGATGCACAGGTATTTGCCCGGATTTTTGGCGGAGAGGTTGTGGAAGGGGAAATCCAGCTTCCCTATGGAGAAAGGTTTCATAATAAGGTAAACAAAATCAGCGAAAGGGTATTATTTCTTTTATCCGTGGCGGTGCGTCCAGACTGCCGCAGGCAGGGAATGGCGTCCAAGCTGGTAGATTGGATTATCGATACATACCCCGACTATTCCCTGGCAGGGGACGTATCCAACGAAGAGTCCCTGCCCATTTATCAAAAACGTGGGTTTCGGATACAACCCATTGATGATGGGTATTTTCTGGTCATCCGCCGGCGGATACAAAAAATCACCCAGTTTGATTTTTTCGGTGACATTTCTCTGGTTATACCGGACACACAAGTCCTGGATTTCTTAAAACTATCCTATCATGTCAAAAAAGAAAATTTTCCTATACAGGGATATAACATTCGGGAAGGGAAGAGCTGTCGCAGCTTTGTGCGGGAACACGGTGGCCAATGTATGGGGATGATGGTCACCCTTTCTTATGACAATCTTTTGGCATATCAGAGATATCTGAATTTATCCCTGTATGTAGAAGAGGTATATGAGGATGGGCTGATTTATGTGCAGGATTTTCCTTATGAAGGGGAGGGGCTATTTAATGATACCCTCTGTGAAATGCTGTCAAACCGTCAAAAAGAATGGGCGGTTATACCGGATATTTTCGTTGCCATCCCAGTTCAATATACGGAAAAATCCATGCTGGCAGGAGCCAATGCCCCTTATGATTTAGTTTCTGACAGCCTTTTGCGGGATTTGGATTTCCGCACCCATTTCGAAGCGGGGGTACCTTCTGATTTGGACGAAGTGGATGAGTTATCAGGCTTTAAAAAGCGGATATGCCGGTACTATTTGGGCAAATTTCAGATAAAGATTACACAGGAAATGACTGTGGACTGCTATGACGAAGCAGGGCTTTCAATTGGGCAGCCTGCGTGGGTGGATGTTATCATTGCGGTTGATAACAACAGCCGGTGCGGCGTGCTTACCCTGTATTCTCTATCCGCTCCTTTTCTTATCAGCCATTTGATGGATAACGTTATTCGGAACCAGCTTTTTTTACGGGATGGGCAGGAGTGGAAAAATCTCTTCGACTATTTAAAAAAGAGGTTTGGACTGGTAAAGCGTGGGTCGGCAAAAATGTTCGTTACCATCCCCAAAGACCGCAGCTGTCTGTCAAACAGCCAGATTGCTTCGCTGTTGGCGGCCGAAACCATTTATCCTGACGGAGAAGAGCTTGGCGGGATTATTGATGAAGAAATCCTTGCCCCCATCCGCAGCAGTGTGGGAATGGGGCAGTATGACAGAGCTTTTGTATGTGCATATACCAATGTGCTATTGCAGTTTTGTCCGGACTTTTGCGCTTGTATTCGGGACCGGCTGTGCGAAGAAGCAATCACTTTGTTTTATATTGAACTGATTCTCTTTGAGGAAGCGGCCATTCATATTGCCGACAGCGAGATTATCGCGACTTTCAATATGCATGAGGATTTTTCACCGGTGGAATTCCTGCAGCAGGTAGACGCGATTTATGACAGTTATTCCAAAACCATTGATTTTTGGGATATTCAGGTCAATTATCCCACTTCTCAAAAATCTATCCATATGCTCCGCAAGGCCTTTCAAATTCATGAGCAGCTTGAATATATGAAGCGTAACCAGGAACAGCTTCAAACAGTCTTTGATACCAAATGCGATTTGATTGACAGAAAAGAATCCCGTCGCATGGATATGTCTTTGGCTATTCTTTCCATTTTGGCTGTGTTTTCCGCCTGGATTGACGGGTATGATTATTTGGATACCTGGCAGGATACCTTTACACCTGGGACGATTTATATTTTGCAGAAGCTCCTTTTCCTCTTTATCCTCCTAGTAGCCGGCTATGCGGTGACCCATCTTTTCAGCAATCGTATCCACCTGTTTATACGGATCAGAAGGCTTCGCAGCCGCCGGAAAAAACATCGAAAACGCTGAAGTTTTATCACAAAGAAAACGAAAAGCCTCACAGCTGTGGAAAACCTCTTGTTTCTTTTTGGCAGGAGTGGTATACTGAACATATCTAAAAAACTATCTCGATAGGGAGGTTCCATAGTATGCTGATTAAAAACGCCGTGGTCCTGGACGAAAAATTCCAGCTTTCCCGCAAAGATATTCTGATTCATGATGATACCATTGCCGCAACCGGCGTGGGGTTTAGCGAAAATGGGGAAGAGGTGCTGGATGCTTCCGGTTTGACCGCTGTTCCCGGATTTGTAGATGTACATATCCACGGTTGTGATGGGGAAGATGCCAGTAACGGTACGGTGGAATCCATTCGCACCATGGCACGCTTTTTGCTTAAAAGAGGCGTAACTTCCTTCTGTCCTACGACTATGACGCTTCCAGAAGAAAATATTACCCGTTCTCTGGATGCCGCTCTTTTTTGCATGGAGAACCCTGAATCCGGTGCCCGGGTTCTGGGTGTCCATTTGGAAGGCCCCTATATTGCTATGAGTAAAAAGGGAGCACAAAAAGCCGACTATGTCCGTGCTCCTGATTTTGAGGAGTTCCGTCGTTTGTATGACCATTCCGGCGGAATCATCCGTATGATTGTCATTGCTCCCGAAGTGGAAGGGGCAGACGATTTTATCCGTCAGGCAAGCCAGCTGTGCACGGTTTCCATTGCCCACACCGATTCCAATTATGAGCAGGCAAAGCATGGGTTTGATATGGGAATTACCCACGCTACCCACCTGTATAACGCTATGAGCGGATTGAACCATCGGGCTCCCGGTGTAGTGGGCGCCGTGTTTGACGATGAGCGGGTGTTTGCCGAAATCATTTGCGACGGTTTCCATATTCATCCTTCCGTATTGCGCACAACTTTCCGCTTGCTGGGTGACAGAATTTTGGCCGTAAGCGACTCTATGAGTGCTGCCGGGCTGGAAGACGGACAGTATGAGCTGGGCGGACAGCCTGTGTATGTGCGGGACAGCAAGGCCTGCCTGAAAGACGGTACCATTGCTGGCTCTACCACAAACCTCTATCAGGAAATGAAGAATCTGGTTTCTTGGGGAATTCCATTTGAGCAGGCTGTGAAGAGCGTTACTTTGACCCCGGCCCGTAGTATCAAGGAAGATTATCGGGTAGGCAGCATTGCAGCCGGTAAACTGGCCGATGTGGTGCTTTTGGATTCCGACTTGAATATTGTCAAGGTAATTCAGGGCGGAAAAATCTGCGAATAATCATTGAATCAATAAAAAATGTACCCCCTGTCGGAAATTCTCGACAGGGGGTACGTTTTTTCAAGGATGTTGTAAGATTATGTTATCAGACAGTGGTCAGAATTACGGTGCAGTTACCGGTAACCGTTACGGTGCCATTGCCGGCAGGAACAAATACGCTGTCGCCTTTCTGAACCGGCAGAGTCTGTCCATCGCTCTCCATGGTTCCTTCGCCGTCTACAATCATAAAGGAACGGAAGCTGCTGTCATCAATGACAAAGGGCTGTGCGCCGTTTACTACATATTTATCGGTGGTAAAGTATTTGCAGGTAGCCAAACGGGTTTTCACAGCGGCTTCCAGTTGCTCCGGCGCATAGGTATGGGCAGAAGTGTCGGAAGGCACTAATTTGGACACTTCGATAGCCTTGTCCACATGCAGTTCACGCAGGTTGCCGTTTTTGTCCCGGCGGCCATAGTCGTATACACGATAGGTCGTGTTGGAATTCTGCTGAATTTCACAGATAATGATGCCAGCTCCGATAGCATGAATCGTTCCGGATTCAATAAAGAACACATCGCCCTTGTGAACCGGGACTTTGTTCAAAACTTCCAACAGGGTGTTGTCTTCAATTTTTGCGCGGAATTCCTCTTTGGAAATCTCGCGATTGACGCCGAAGTACAGGGAAGCACCTTCCTCGCAGTCCAGAATATACCACATTTCGGTCTTGCCATATTCATGCTCCACCCGCAGGGCATACTCGTCACTGGGATGCACCTGAATGGACAGGGGGTTTTTGGCGTCGATAAATTTAATCAGAACCGGGAAATTTTCAAAAGCCTCTCCGTTCTTACCCAATACCTGACGGCCGGCTTTTTCGATATACTCACTCAGGGTCAATCCGTCATACTCACCGCCGCGAACGACGCTCTGGCCAGCAGGATGAGTGGAAAGCTCCCAGCTTTCAGCCACAATATCCAAGTCGCTTTTTTTGTTGTATTCAGTTTTCAGGCGGGTACCGCCCCACAGATAGTCCTTAAATGCGGGTTCCAGTTTTAACATGTTCATTTTCTGATACCTTCCTTTCCGGCGTTTGTGTGATGCTGCAGCTGTATCGCCGCTTTTTTGGCACAGCCGCCGACAATCAATCTATCCTTATGATATACCAGAAACGAAAAAACAGCAAGGAAAATTGTAAAAAAAACCAAAAGTCCTCTCACAAAATTCCTTACTGTCCAGCTTTTTTCTAAAAAGAATTACTTCTTTTTCTGCCCATAATAGGCATTTGCGCCGTGCTTACGCAGAAAATGTTTATCCAGCAGTTCCTGCTGCATGGGCTGCATTTGTACACCCATGGTATTTTCCGTATGCCATGCCATCATAGCCAGCTCTTCCAAAACGACAGAGTTGTGTACTGCCTCAAAGCAGTCTTTGCCCCAGGTAAACGGGCCATGGGATTTTACCAGCACAGCCGGGATGTCTTCCGGCTTTTTCCCTTGGAAAGTTTCCACAATGACCTTACCGGTTTCCAGTTCATATTCGCCGCCGATTTCTTCCGGAGTCATTGCCCGGGTGCAGGGGATGGGGCCATAGAAATAGTCGCCGTGGGTAGTGCCATAGGCAGGAATACTGCGGCCGCTCTGAGCCCAGATAGTGGCCCAACGGGAATGAGTATGAACCACGCCGCCGATGGTGGGGAAATTCCGGTACAGTTCCAGGTGGGTGGGAGTATCGGAAGAGGGGTTCAGTTCTCCTTCCACTTTATGGCCTTCCAAATCCATGACTACCATGTCTTCCGGACGAAGCTTGTCGTATTCCACGCCGGACGGCTTGATCACAAACAGTCCCGACTCCCGGTCAAGACCCGATACATTGCCCCAAGTGAAGACAACCAGGCCATGAGCAGGCAGCTGCAAATTGGCTTTCCATACTTGTTCTTTCAGTTTTTCCAGCATGTGTAAAATTCCTCCTTGAAAAATATCTTTAGTTTGTAAATGCAGCAGTCATTGAACAGCTGCGAGTTGACAATCGCAATGAATTATGGGCAATCCGAAATAACCGAACCTTTTTGGACAAGCTCCATATTCATAACAAGGGGTTCTTCCTTGCTTTTAGACTCTATCATCCTGATAATTTTCCCGGCTGCTTCCCGTCCCATTTGCTCTTTGGGGTGGTTGAAGGAAGTAATTTTAACAGGTGAATATTGCGAAACACTGGAGTTATCAAACGAAATCACAGAAATTTCTTCAGGAACCTGCCGTCCATGCTGACGCAGCAATTCAATCAGCCGGTAAGCAATCTGGTCATTATAGCACACTACTCCATCGCAGTGGCGGAGGGTACGGAAAATCCGTTCAGCATTATCCCCATCAAACAGAGACTCCTTGTCAACTGTCGAATACCAAATAACAGCGTCGTCATTGATTTCCTGACCTGCCTCCATCAAGCCTTCGGCAAACCCAGCATATCGTTCATGCCCTTGCATATCGTCGGATTTAAAAATTCCTCCCAAATGATGGCATCCTGCTTTTAACAATTTTTGAGAAGCATAGGAGCCTGCTTGCCGGTCATTGGTAACTACATAAATACACCCCGGCAGTTCTCGATAATATCCATTGAAAAATACACAGGGAATTCCCATACTTTCCAGCTTTCGATATAACGCAATGTTAGGGTTGGGAAGGGCTGTTTTGGTTCCTTCCACAATCAGACCATCCACCCCGTTTTCCAGCATGGACTGTAAAATCTGTCGTTCGGTTTCCACACGGTTTTTGGTAACGCCCAAAGTTAAACGGTATCCATTGGCCGAAAGTACCTCTTCGATTCCCCGGACGATAACAGGAAAGATATAGTCGGTGATGTAAGTGGTAATCACGCCGATGGTACGGCTTTTTTGTGCCATCGGTGTCCGTTTGGTTATATAAGTTCCGCTGCCCCGACGGCGTACCAGAAACCCTTCCTGTTCCAACACTCCCAGCGCCTGCCGGACTGTTTGACGGCTAAAGCCATATTCCTCCGAAAGTTCGTTTTCAGAGGTGAGCTTATCGCCCATTTTCAGAGAACCATTAAGGATTTGTTCCCGAATAGCGCTGGCCAAAATATTGTACTTGGCTTCCTTTTTTTCCATAATTCAGAGATCACCTCCGACAATATATGTACATACAACTTTATAATATAACACCGTACATGTTTTTGCAAGCCTTTTTCCGCTTTTTTCGTTGAAAATACAAAAGGCTTAGAAAGATTACAAAATTTATACAGTTTTCCATGATTGTTGAAATATAGAAAGAAATACGTTACAATAAAAGCCAGAAGAATATCGCATGTTTTTGGAAAAATGATGTGCGTGAAATTTTGTTTTTAATCTATATGCTTTTAAAAATAATCCGAAAATATTTAATGGATAGTTGAATTTTTGTAATGACGGAAAAGAAACAGGAGGAAAAATCTGTGCAGAAGGCCATTGAAATTATGAGAGAAGTACAGAAAGTTGTGGTGGGCAAAGAAAGAACCATCGCGGCTGCAATGTGCGCCATGCTGGCCGGCGGCCATATTTTGTTAGAAGATATTCCCGGAGTGGGAAAAACAACCATGGCACTGGCATTTGCCAGAGCTATGGACCTTTCTTTTAAGCGAATGCAATTTACTCCGGATGTAATGCCTACGGATGTGACAGGCTACTCCCTTTATAACCGGGAAACCGGGAAAAGTGAATATGTTCCCGGAGCCGCCATGTGTAATTTGTTTTTGGCGGACGAAATTAACCGTACTTCCAGCAAGACCCAATCTGCCTTGTTGGAAGTGATGGAAGAAGGAAAAATTACCGTAGACGGGGTTACCCGTCCCGTTCCCCAGCCGTTTTGGGTAATCGCTACACAAAACCCTGTAGGGTCTGCCGGTACGCAACTGCTGCCAGAGTCTCAAATGGATAGATTTATGGTGTGCCTGAGTATGGGATATCCCAGCGTACAGGAAGAAGTGGCCATTCTGCAGAGCCGACAAACGGAGAACCCGTTGGAGGCGGTGCGGCGAGTTGCCGGTCCAGAAGAGATTTTGAGAATGGAGCAGGAAGTCAGCCAGGTATATGCTTCTGATATTGTTTGCCAGTATGCAGCCGAATTGGCCGCTTGGACCCGTACAGCCGAAACACTGCGTCTGGGAATCAGTCCCCGCGGCACATTGGCATTGATTCGTATGGCCAAAGCAACAGCATATTTAAGCGGCAAGGATTATATTGTCCCGGAGAATATCCAATCTGTCTTTTTGGATGTGTGCGCGCATCGTGTCCTGCTTAATCCCAAAGGACGGGTAGCCGGGCTAACTACCAGAGATGTATTGAGCGAAGGGCTGAAGCAGGTAAAGGCCCCCGGAATAGCGGGATAAGGTGAAAAAATGGCAAAGAGCAGAATAATATATCTGACGGCGCTGGTAGGGTGCGTACTGTTCTTTATATTTTATAAGGGATATTTGTCTCACCTTACGCTGATACTGGTATTGATACTCCCGGTTGTTTCACTGCTGGCAGGGATACTTTCCTGTTTGATGATACGGGTTCAGCTTCAGGTGGAAAAACATACTGTGGCAAAAGAAGAAGAGATCCCTTTGGTTGTGAAAGTGGAGAACCGAGGATTTTTGCCCTGCCCGGAAGTAGAGGTACAATTACAATGTGAAAATCTTTTGGGAGAAAGCGATGGCAAGCCTGTGTTTTCTCCTATGCGGTTTTCTGTCAACACAGCCGTTTCCCCGCGTACTGTTGTGCAAGTAAACCAAAGTCTTTCCAGCCTGTGGTGCGGAGAGGTGAAGTTGTCTGTTGCCAGAATACGTCTGATAGATGTCCTGAGGCTGTTTTGTCTGCCGGCAGGCGGAAAGATTCCGGGATTTTCTATCAGTGTTCTTCCCGATATTCAGCCAGCCTTTCTTTATTTGGACCCGGAGCCGGCAATGCCGGGCGGTTCTGAAAAATATTCCCCCTGGAAGCCCGGAGATGACCCGTCGGAAGTGTTTCAAATCCGGGAGTTTCGGGAAGGGGACAGCTTGCGGAGAGTACATCAAAAGCTAACCCAGCGTATGGGACAGCTGATGGTGCGGGACTTCTCCTTGCCGGTGGACCATGCCCTCTATTTTTTGACGGAACCGGCTGTGGGAGCCGATCCAAAAGAACTGGACAGAATGATGACCAATTTTCTTTCCATTTCTGCGGCGCTGCTGGAAGAGGGGAACCCTGTTTGGTGCGGTTGGATGGAAGACGGTGTATGCCGGTGGGAAGAACTTAAGGATGAAGGGGAACTTTCTGCGGTATTGGGGCGGATGCTGGCTTTGAAAATCAATCCGGGACGCCCCGCTATCAATGGACTGCCAGAACAGGGAAAACTCCCAATAGGCGCTCACTTGTTGTATTTTACGACCCCTGGCGAGGAAGAGGCAGCTGAAAAAGGGGTGGAAATGTTGCAAGGAGAGAGTGGATGCCGAAAGGTGACAGTTTTGGTTGCCGGAAATATCGATGGATTTTCCATGTCTGAAGATACGGTTACGGTTGTTTCGTCAGACAGCGGAGAACTGGACTTGGAGGAGCTGGTACTGTGAAAGGAAGAAAAATGTTTGTCCGGAAGCAGCAGGAAGGAACTCCGGCTTTTGCACTGGTTTCCGCCAAGGTGTTAAAAAACAGAGAAAATCCTGCGATGCGATACTTGGTGCAGGCGTTGATTTTAGGAATGGGAATCTTTGGATGCTCCTATTCGTTTTTGTCTGCCTTTGGAATTACCCTTTATACCAGTGCGCTTCCGGTATGGATGGTATTGTTTGTAGCAATAACGGTAGGAATCTATACTTTTTCCAGCTGGCCTTTTCTGCTATTGATTCCAGGAGTCCCCTTGGCATTATGGGCGTTTCTGGATTTTGATGGAATTCGGAATGGGTTTGTGCTGGTCCTTAACCGGGTCTTACTGGTTATGAGTCAGAATTCTCCGTGGACCTTTACCCAATTTCAATTGGACATGGGTCGTTATTATCATCAGGCTGTGTGGCTGGAAACCCGATTTTTGGTGCTCCTTTTTTGCATTTTGATTTTAATAACCGGATTTTTTGTGGTACGCCGGCCTACGATGATTGGGTTGATCATTTGTACGGCTCCATTTTTGGCGTATCCATTATTTTTTACATTGATGCCGGATTTGCCCCCGTTTTTTGCCCTTCTGGCTTCTTGGATGATGCAGTATACGTATATTGGCCGGTATCAAGTAAAAACCTTGCGCCATAGCCGGCCGAAAAAACAGGGGGTCCTGTTTCAAGGGAATGTCCGCAGGCAATCGGCGCTGCTGATGATGGGTTGTATGTTGATTTCTGCCGTTACCTCCATTGCGATACTTCCCCAGCAGGATTATCAACGGCCTGCTAATATTGATGCGTTGCAGGAGCAGCTTTTCAATTTTCCACAGAGTCTGGTTCATCTGTTTGGCGGTGGGGCAGATAAAGATTTGCATAATTTGGGGCAGCTTCGGTTTTCCGGAGAAACTGCAATCGAAGTACTTTCTACAGCAGATGAGCCTAAGACACTGTATCTGCGTGGATATGCGGCCAATTCTTACGATGGAAATGGTTGGAGTATTGCCGATGACAGCGCTTATCAGCAGGCTTCCCAGCAGTTTACCCAGTGGCAGGGGGAAACGGTCAGTCCTATGAATTATTATGGTTTATTAGGCCTACAGACCGCTTCTTATACTTTGCAAGTGCGCAATATTGTGCCTAATCATGATTCCATTTTTGTTCCTGCTTATCTAAAAGATAATGTATCTGAGATATCCGGTGCGAATTTCCGTCAGGATTTATTTGTTCAGAGAGGATGGAATTCTCCCACAGAATATACTTTGGAAACATTTATTCAGCCGGATAGCTGGAGTTGTCTGCTCCATGTGCCAATGGAAGGCAATAGGCCCGGTATACCGGAGGAATTCCAGGTGCAGAGCGGGGATGCCCTACAAAGCTTGACCACTTCCTATGCCGCTTATATTTATGAGCCTTATACCCGGCTGCCGGAAAATACCCGCCAAGCAGCTCTTCAATGGTGTGAGGAGCATAACATTGAGTCTTTTACGAATATACCGGATTACGAAATCAGTTATGATAGCAGGACGGTAGCGGTGGAAACTTTGTGTCAGCAGATTCAGAGCGTTTTCCGAGGGGAATACACTTATACCTATAGCCCGCCATCTTTCCCTCAGGGCCGTGAGTTTATCCAGTGGTTTTCAGAAACCAAGACTGGCTATTGCGTTCATTTTGCCACTGCCGGTGTGCTATTGCTTCGGGCATTGGGAATACCGGCCCGGTATGCGGAAGGGTATATTATTACCACCGATGACTGGGAAAATGGCCAGCGGACAGAGGATGGTTATTTACAGGTGCCGGACAGTCATTCCCATGCGTGGGTGGAAGTCTACGATGCGGATGACGGTGTATGGGTGCCGGTAGAGATGACGCCCGGTTTCCACGAAGATGATTTTTGGGAATCACCCAGTCAGTCGGGCAGCCCGTCTCCAGAGCCAACCCCCACACCGGAGCAGACGGCAGAACCTACCGAAACTCCGGAAGCAACTCAGACGCCTGTTCCGTCAGAAACGCCGGAGAATACCCTGTCTCCCACACTTGCACCGGACGATGTTGGTGAGGGGATAGGGACGGGCTGGTTATATTCTATTCTGGCTTGGCTGGGTATCTTCCTGCTTTTGGTAGCGGTCGTTATCTTCCGAAGGAAATGGCATCTTTTCTGTTGGAGAAAACAGTGGAAACAGCAGGATGTGCGGGAAGGAATCCGGGCATATTGGCGATGGACATTTGAAATTCTCGGCTGTGCTGGACTGACGGGATGGAATCAGAAAGAACCTGAGAAATCGCTGCACACGCTGAAAGAGTCCTGTCCGTGGATAGACGAGTCCCTTTTCCGGAAAGCCTACGAGATTGGAAAGCAGGCTCGCTTTGGAAAAGATATTCCCAAAGAGGAAGATAGATACACCATGGAAATGTGGGCAGCGTATTTGCGGAAAAACCTGGTTTCTCGTATGTCAACGGCACGCAAATTCAAATGCCGCTGGCTGAAATGCCTGCTATAATCACCTCTTTTTCCCTGCAAATCTGTCAGAATCCCCTATGAGGTTTCGCCCTTTTGTGCAATCTGCTGGGGCTAACAAGGAAGTTTTTTTCTGCGACGTATTTTCATTGAATTACACGAAAGACTGTGATATAATAAGAAAAAAATTCAGCACTTTATAACTTGTGCGAGTATTTTTGCATCTTTCGGCATTTGGTGAACTGGTGTCGCTGCCCGGAAGAAATCTAACAGAACAAGGAAGTGTGAGCTGTGATTAACGGAATCACTTTGCGAGACGCCATTCTGTCCGGCGCCAATAATATTTGCAAACACAAAAAAATGGTGGATGAGCTGAACATTTTCCCGGTTCCCGATGGTGATACCGGAACCAATATGTCTATGACCATGACAGCTGCTATCCGCGAACTGGAAAAAAATGAAGACGCAGTTGCCGGACATGTTGCCCATCGTGCTGCTTCGGCAATGCTTCGGGGTGCCAGAGGAAATTCCGGTGTGATTCTGTCTTTGCTGTTCCGCGGCTTTTCCAAGGGGCTGGAAGATATGGCTACCGCTTCCGGAGAAGATTTGGCCAATGCATTGGGGTTGGGCGTGGATGCTGCTTATAAAGCTGTTATGACGCCTACAGAGGGTACTATTTTGACTGTGGCGCGGGTTGCCTATGAAAAAGCTCGTGCCGCTGCTGCCATTGACAGCGACCCGGTGTATGTGTGGTCTGCTGTATGCATGGGGGCTGCTTCCGCTTTGGAGGAAACCCCGGAGCTGCTGCCGGTTTTGAAAAAGGCCGGTGTAGTGGATGCAGGCGGACAGGGTTTGTGCTTGATTTTTGACGGCATGATGAGCGTTTTCCGTGACGGCGTTAAGATTGAAATGGAAAAAACCGAAGAGGAAAAGGCAGATGAAACGGCAGAATTCTTCCGCAATGCTGCCGCTGAGTTTGATCAGGAAATTCATTTTACCTATTGCACCGAATTTATCGTGGGACGTGACCCCGAAGTAACCCGTGACCCTCAGGAATTGCGGGCTTATCTGGAAACCATTGGCGATTGTGTTGTGGTGGTGGATGATGAGGAAATCATTAAGGTGCATGTCCATACCGAGAATCCCGGTAATGCTTTGCAGGAGGCGTTGACCTTTGGCCAGCTGCTGACCGTAAAGGTGGAAAACATGAAGGAGCAGCATCGCCGGGCTGCAGAGGAAAATGAAGCTGCCAAAGCGGCCGCCGAAGAGGCACCTGCACCAAAGGCTGCGCTGGAGCCGGTTGAGCCTACAGAGGAGCTGGGATTTGTGGCGGGGGCAGGCGGGGGGGGGCCGCAGTACACTTTTTGCCAGCATA
>OBYM01000140.1_pt1 | contig 48631 bp, 42 predicted proteins | sample 1538191 | NCBI WGS metagenome assembly OBYM01 (sample SAMEA2580165, study PRJEB22360) | human gut metagenome | biome: human gut; feature: human-associated habitat; material: faeces | place: Denmark | collected 2008/2010 | reverse complement strand
CAATTTCTTCCTTTATCAGACTTCCTACACTTGAAAAGTGCGAACATAAAAACAGTTTCATCAATATTCTCCTTTATAAATCACGATTTGTCAATCATCTACATCGATTCTTTCAATTTTGAAAATGACCGGTCTTGTGCCGTCGTTGCAGCAGGCGATCATGACTTTATCGTCATTCATCCAACCGTGCATGATGCTCCCGCCTTGCAGCGCCGTGTAGATATAACGGCTGATGGCGTCCCACGCTTCCGAGCAGAACGGCACACCCTCCGTTCCGCAGTGCGCTGTTCCCGGCGATTGCAGACAGCCTTCGTCCGGCGCACCGGATTTCACAAGTGTTCCAGCACCCATGTGCCAGAAATCATCCCGTTCATCGTTGCGGTAAAACAGGAATTCATCACCAACATGGTAGCAGGGGCATTTGCCGCTGTCTGGCACGGCGCAGTACTGCGCTTGCAGCTCCGGGAACAGCTTTTTGTCCAGTACGGTTACTTTTACTCTGTGTTCCATTGTGTATCTCTCCTCGCAAATAGTAATTCTTAATGCGCTCGTTATAAAGGCTTTCGCAAGTACACCATGTCCACCAGCTGCACCCCGGCCTCGTAGATGGGGTGGTCGTAGTGGTCGGTGAAGAAATTGGGGATGCGGTGCGAGCGGACAAAGCCGCACTTCTCATAAAACGGCACAGTCAGCGGGCTGTCGCCGGTGCCCACCTGCAAGAAATCATAGCTGCCCCTATATTGGCACACAAGGAAGTCGATCAGTGCTTTACCGTAGCCCCTTCTCTGCGCCTCCGGTTCCACGGCGAGGTTCTTAAGCTCCAGAATCCCGCCGCCCTCGTCGGTGACGACGCATTCGGCTTTTACGCCGCCGTCCTCCAGCACATACATGGTGCCCCGTTCCAGATAGCGGTCGATCATGTCCTCCTGCTCGTCTGCCAATAGCAGCAGCGGGAGAAATTGCTTTTTATTTTCGTGAATTTCTCGAATGTTCATATCTGCCGCTCCGACAAACTGGAAGTCGTTGGATAATCATTAGAAATGGAATTGATAGATAACAGAATTCATCCAACTTTCTTCGTTGTCTAAATCCTCGCCGATGACCTCACCACCCATTTTTTCATAGAATCGCCGTGCGTTCCAATTCTCAGGAACGCATTGGCAAATAAAGGAGTGTGCGTTGTTCTCTTTGCAGTATTGGATAACAAAATCAAAGGCGTGCTTTCCAATGCCTTGGTGTTGATACTCCTGGATAATATACAGCGATTGGAGCGTGATACTCTTGGCTTTTCGTATTGTTAGATACCCTATATTGTATCCGTCCTTAGCAATCAGACAGACAAAATATTGAGGATTCCGAATACGTTGCAGTTCCTTACCCTGATGCCATGCGTAATCAAACTTGTCAATCATATTGTCGGGGTAAACACCTCTATATGTGGTTTCCCATACCTGCTTTCGCAATTGTATAATGGTCATAGCATCATTTTCTGTTGCAGGTACGAAATGAATTGCTTGCATTTGTTGATCTCTCCCGTAAATTCCGATTTGTCGATGTCTCTTCACCTTGCGCTCATCTTTGCGTCGCAAAATAATGTGCCTGCGCATAAGCAAACTGTTCATTGAACCGCCGGGCGGCTTCCCGGCTCAGGGGCGTGTCCGGCTGCATCATGTCAAAGGCATGCATATCGGAGTGGTACACATCCACTCCAGCGGGAATCCCGCTTTTCTTCAGGTTCTCGATATACTGCACCGTCTCGGCATAGAACGGCTCGCCGTCCCCCACGAAGGTGTAGGCAGGGGGCAGACCGGAAAAATCCGTCAGACGGGCGGGAGCGGCGTAGGGCGACAGGCCCTCCCGCTTCTGCCCACGCAGATAACCGCACCAGCCAAAATGGTTGCGCCGGGTGTTCCACACCTTGCCGTGGTTATCCCGGGAGGTCTCCGTGTCCCGGTCGTCCAGCATGGGGTAGAGGGGCATCTGGAAGGCGATGTTCACCGCACCGGTGTCCCTTGCCTTGATGCACAGGGCAGCGCACAGCCCGCCGCCCGCGCTCTCGCCGCCTACCATGATCTGGTCAGCACGGATGCCCAGCCCGGCGGCGTGGGATTTCATGTACAGCAGCGCCCCGTAGCAGTCGTCCAGCGCAGCTGGATAGGGCGCAGCCAAGGCCAGCCGGTACCCCGGTGCCACCACCACCGCCCCGAACTTTTTCACCAAATCGACCGCCCGGGACATATGCACCATTTCCTTCATGCCGAGGATGTACCCGCCGCCGTGGATCCACAGCACGCCGGTGGCCAGCACCGGGGCCTCCTTCGGCGACAGCACCAGCGCTGGGATCCGGCGTCGGCCTGCGGGAATGGTGATTTTTTGCACCCGAATCTCCGGGTCAGATCTCATGGAACGCATTGGTTTTCTCCTATTTCAATCTGCCGTAATGGCCACCTTGATGACACCGTCCAGTCGGTTTTCAAAGATGCGGTAGGCTTCCTCAATCTCGCTCAGCGGGAAGCGGTGGGTGATAAGCGGGGTAGTGTCCAGCTTGCCATGCTCGATTAGACACAGGATTTCCGCACAGTCGCAGCCGTCCACGCCGCCGGTCTTGAAAGTCAGATTTTTCCCGTACATCTCCGGCAGCGGCAGCGTCTGCGCCTCGTCGTAGAGAGCAACTACCGTCACAACGGCGTTGGGGCGGGCGCAGCGCCACGCAAGCTGGAAGGTATCCTTGCCGCCTGCCACCTCCAGCACTACATCCGCACCGCTGTGGTCACTGTTTGAGCGCACAAAGACCTCGCATTCCTCCGGCGTGCAGGTCAGCACCTCCGGATAGTGCGCCCGGACAAAGGCAAGCCGTGCCGGGTCCTTCTCGCAGACGATGATGCGCTTGGGGTCTTTCAGTGCCGCGCACAGCAGTGTGCATATGCCTGTGGGGCCTGCGCCGATGATTAGAACAGTGTCTTCGCTTTTGATCTCCGAAATTTTTGCCGCCCAGAAGCCGGTGGCAAGAATATCGCCCACAAACAGTGCCTGCTCATCGGTGACGCTGACGGGAATCTTGTTGAGTCCCTGATCGGCATAGGGCACCCGGACAAGCTCCGCCTGCCCGCCGTCGATGCGGCAGCCCAGCGCCCAGCCGCCGTCGGGGTCGGTACAGTTGTTCACCCAACCGCGCTGGCAGAAGTAGCACTCGCCGCAGAAGGTCTCCACGTTTACCGTTACCCGCTCGCCAGGACGCACGGTTTTGACTGCTGCACCGACGGATTCCACCACGCCCACCATCTCGTGGCCGACGGTAATGCCCGGCACGGCACGGGGCACCGAGCCATGCTTGATGTGCAGATCACTGGTGCAAATGGAGCCCAGCGTCACCCGCACGATGGCATCCCGGGGATCGATGATCTCCGGCTCCGGCTTGTCCAGCAGAGCAAAATGGTTGTGTTCTATGTAAGTCAGGGCTTTCATATTGCCTCCTTTTGAAATGCCGCGGCACTTATTGCGCGGCGGTGTTCTTTTGCAGATGGATGTCAGATAGGATCACCGGGATCTCTTCATCGGTATCTTCCTTTTTCCACGCCACAACAAAGCGAACTTCGGCCGAGCACGGCGTGTATCCGTTTGACCGCAGACGGTCCAGCCGCTCCCGGCAAGCCCTGGACAGCTTTGCAATTCGGACAGTTCTTCCATTCAGCTCAGCAAGGAGATAATCGTGTTCCACAGAAAGCGCCATGCCGCTGCGGAGCTTTAGCAGTATCTCCTTTTTATCCTTGAAGAAATCGAGGACCACATCCCGATGCGTCAGCTGCAGCGTAAGCGATTTTGGCTCCTCGTATTGCCTTGCATCCTCTGCGTGCTCTATCCCAGGGAGGCTGTAGGGTGAAAACAAATCCGTGTCGCAGTGGATATACAAAGCATTCTTTGCCCGGGTCATCCCCACATACAGCTTTCGCCGTTCTTCATCTGTTGACGCTGTATTTCCGGCCAGCATCATATACACATTGTCGAACTCCCGGCCCTTGGCCTTATGGATTGTAGACACATATACCGTTTCGCAGTCATCCCGGTAAAAGTCCTCATAATTGGATTCACGGATGAATTCCTCAAGATCGGTGCGGTATTTTGTCGGATTTGTCGTTTCAAAATCCTGTATCAGATTGCCGCAGATTTCCAGGCATGTGCTTCCGGCAAAGGCAGCAAAGAGTTGCTTTTTTGCGGCATTCCAAAGGTCGTTGGAAATGACCGGTGACTTCAGAGATTGGTCAATCTTCTTCAGAAAAAATCGGATCTCCGCCAGATTATAAAGCCGGAACCCACCCAATGACTGAATCAGCTTTGCCCGGACACCATTTTGCAAAAGCAGTCCCAACAGGCGGAGTGCTTCATCGTTGGTATTGGTCAGCACACAGCATTGCGCAGCTCCGCGGGTGGCCAGCAGTTCCTGAACGACGGCCTCCTCCATATTTTTCCCTGTGTGGTGCGTGATCCGCACGGTACCGCTGTCGCTGCGGATTGCCTCGATGGGGTCGCTCTTCATGCGGTTTTGTATGGTTGCGGCAAAGGCATTGCTTAGCGTAACAATGGGCGGGCAACTTCGATAGTTCTCGGTCATCTCATACCTTGCCGCACCGTACTTTTCAATGAGTGAGCGCAGATGTCCGGAATCCGAGCCGCGGAACTCATATATGTTCTGGTCGTCATCCCCGACGGCAATCACGCGCATATCCTCATTATTCTGCATCAGTGCACAGACAAGATTAAACTCGTTGTCATCCATATCCTGCGCCTCGTCAATGACCAGAACGCTCTTTGTAATCTTTCCCTGCTCCACTCCTCCGTTTTGGATCAGTTCTGCGGCATTCCTCACCACATCGTCGACCCCCTCCAGACTGCCGATTTTCCCCAGCAGGTCAAAGCAGTAGGAATGGAAGGTCTTGATCTCGACAAAATTTGCTGCATTGCCGATCAGCGCCACCAGGCGCTTTTTGAACTCTGTCGCAGCAGCGCGGGAAAATGTCAGCATTAGCAGCTGTTCGTGCTTGACATCCTCCAGAAGCAGCAGCGCCGCCAGCTTATGCACCAGAACTCTGGTTTTTCCGCTGCCCGGACCAGCGGCAACAACGATGTACTTTGAATCCGCATCCTGAATAATTTGTGACTGAATATCCGAAAGCTCGCCGAACAGCTGATTGTACTTTTGCGGCGTGATATTCCGGTCGATCTCCTGAATGCGCTCTCCCTTGAAGTATTTCGAGATGAATTTTCGGAAATCCATCTGGAAATAGTCCTGCACGAACTGCAGCGCGGCATTGTAGTCACGGACCATGAGGTTTGCGTATTCGCCCACAATGTGGATCTGCCTGATCTTCTGTTTGTAGAACTCATCCAGGAAGCGATAGTCATCTACCTTGTATTTGATTCGATTGTCCGTGACCAGACGCTTGATCTCCATACCGTTATACAGGACAAGAAAACCGCCCTCCAGTTTGAGTGCGCCGATTTTCGAAAGATAAAGTAGGGCATCTTCTACATCCGACAAAAATACCTCCTGTCGTTGAAGCAGGTTTGGGGATGCCTGATACGCATTGTGAAGTCCTACAAGAGAGAATTGAACCGGTTTCTCGCCCCTCTGGGTGGCATTCACCTGATCAGCCTTTTGATAAAGCACCCCCAGAATAAAGCGGCACAACTCTGTCCGGATGTGGAACTTTTCCAAAAGTTTAGAAGTATCCATGGTCGGAATGATCCGCATAGTCTGTGAAAAACCGGATTCCGACTTGCGCACATAGCTTTTGATGGTAAGAAAATAGAGGAGCGTGCGCAAATTCTTCACGCTGGAAGTGGTGATGCCCTCTGCCAGTGCGCGTTCATTCAACTCCTTGAGGCTTATTTCGATTCCCTCCTCCGCCAATTGGCGCAGGAGAAACTGTTCCAGTTTGGAAAAACGATCCAACACTAGGGCGGATTTGTTTTCCGTATCTGTTGCCTGTATATAGGCTGACATATCCATGGAGTCGTCAAGTAGTCCATCCTGCCGCATCAGATTTACGCAGTTGATGACCTCTTCCTTTGACATGCCGAGTATATCGGCCAGATAGTCGACTCGGGACTCGGCATCATCATTTCCCGCTTTGGCGATACTACGACTGGAGATCAGGGATTTGATGATGCGCTTCGCATTTGTTCGCTGCTGATCGGAGAACAGGACTGAGCGGTCGATACGAAAAGATGCTTCCTGCATATCCTTTGCCAGAATGCTGGTGGCATAGACGTGCGGCATATTCCTTCCGCGCTTGATATATCCTGCACTTTCCAGCGCTGCGATGGCTGTTTTAACGCGGGTTTCAATTTCGTTCACAGAGTCATCCCACCCTGCTTGCCGTGCAATCTCCAGCGGAGAGCAGCAAACGCTTGGCCGAAGCTTGGTGAGGTCTTTGATAGCCTTCCAGACCTGCTGGATCTCACTGATACTCAGCTTTGTCTGGTTGAGCAGAATAAAGTGCTTGTCTAAGTCGCTGTCGTTATACAGAACATAGCATTCTGCCTCCATAGACGGATCCCGCCCGGCGCGTCCGGCCTCCTGCACATAATCCTCCAAAGAGCTGGAGATGTCATAGTGGATAACCAACTTGACATCTTTTTTGTCCACGCCCATGCCAAAAGCGGATGTCGCCACGATGACCTGTATCTCGTTACGGATAAACGCCTCCTGATTGGCGATTTTATCATTGGGATCCATTTTCCCGTTAAACGGTCTGGCCGGAAAACCATCCCCGGTCAGCTTTTCCGCAAGCTCCCGGGTTCGCTTGGTACGGGATACATAGACGATAGTAGGACAGTCCTTTTGCGCGATCAGATCACGGAGCGCTGCATATTTCTCCTCGTCTGTCTCTTTGTACAGAACCGTATAATGAAGGTTTTCCCGAGTGGCAGAGGATGCAAAGATCTCAAGACTCAGATCCAGCTTGCGCTTGAAATAGTCACAGATATCGCTGATAACCTTTTGCTTTGCCGTTGCCGTAAAACAGGAAACGGGGATGGGCTTCTTATCTGTTTTTTGCCGCTGCAGCTCCCGGATGAAATCACCGATGTACAGATAGTCCACGCGGAAGTCCTGCCCCCAGGCAGAAAAGCAGTGGGCCTCATCAATGACAAAGCGGACTACATTCCGGGACAGCAAAAGTTTTTCGATGGTTTTGGAGCGCAGCTGTTCCGGAGAAATGTAGAGAAGAGAGGCCGATCCGTTTGCGACCCGCTCCAGAGCGTTTGCCCGCTCAATCGGGTCCAGCAGACCGTTGACGGTCACTGCTTCGGTGATTCCGATGCTGTTCAGGTTGTCCACCTGATCCTTCATCAAGGATTGCAGCGGAGAGATTACAACAGTCAGCCCATGCACAGCCCTGCCTGCCATAAGTGCCGGAAGCTGAAAGGTAATGGATTTTCCGCCGCCTGTGGGGAAAACTGCCAGCACCGACTTGCCATCGACGGCAGCCTGTGCGGCTTTTTCCTGCAATGGTTCCCCATTATAGGTGCGGAAGCTGTCGTACCCGAAAATCCGCTTGAGTTCCCGGTGAATATTCAGTGCCTCGCGGCAATAGGCGCATCCATCTGCACAGGGTGTCCCGCGCAGATATTTGATTACATTTTCGATCTTGGGATAATTCCTCATCAACCACGGAGGTGTGATGGAGTGCTCGTCCTTGGCCCCAACCAAGGCCAGAGCATAAGCCAATTCCACCGGATAGTGGCGAATCAGCGGGAGAAGCTCCGCATTGGAGCAGATCTGTCCTTCGTACTCCACACGGATCCGTTCGGGCACATTGACGTGGTACGGCTGAAAGTTAACATAACGGAAAAAGCCGTGAAACTCCGGGTGATCATACAGCAGGCAGCAAAAAATCTGCTTTACCTTCGACGGCAGCTCAAAGAAGGCATTAACCTCGTCGTAGAAAAGTGTAGCTGTCTTTTTGCAGTCATTGACCGGATCGTTCAGCTGATCGCTCTGCAGCTTATCGTCTTTCAGCAGAGCGTGATAGGGGCGTTTGGGAAATAAAAGCGGAGATAGATACAACGTGTCGATCTTGATAGCAGGTAGTTCATAGCCCAGTGCATTCTGAAGATATTTCAGATCGTGATGGAGAATGTTATGTCCGCAAATGTACTCCGTTCCCTCCACAAAAGCTGCAAATTCATGAATATTGGCAGCATGAAAGCTGGCGCGGTCCTGTCGAATCGCACCAATATCATGGATTTTGTGGTCATCGACACCGACTTCCGTGTCGATAAAGGTAACGGATTTTGCCATAAACACATTGCCCCTTTGATGCTGCCGCTGCGGCAGAAGATTTACTCGAATTGGGATACGCTCTATGGTAAAGAAACTTATCGAATTTCCCACACGAAGGTGACGCTGTCGCTGACGTCAATGTCATCCGGCTCGATGTCCATAGCGGTCGGAGCAGCGCTGATCTTCATCAAGCAATCAGCTTCCATATATCACTTTGGTTCAGAGAAATACCATGATCTGAAAAAATGCTCGGAAGGTTAGAGTGTATATCATCTTCCAGAACTTCGCGTTTTCCTTGAGAACATGTGATTCTGAATCAATTCTGATAGCTGCATAAAATTCAGAAAACTCTTTTTTTAACTTCATAGAAATCTCCTCACTCAACGCCAAGTGCCTTAAACACCGCATCTTCTGCGCTGCTGTAGAAAATCAAATTGAAACACCCAATCAGCTCTGCCGGAACCGTACCAAGCTCTGCTGCGGAGGTCATCGGCAGCAGCACTTTCTTTGCCCCGCTGTCCAGACACACCTGCAAGGTATTGGCCAGTTCATCTACTTTGATCATCGTGCCGCTGATGCTGATTTCGCCCAGAACGACAGTAGCGCTGAGAACCGGTTTGCCCAAAGCAATCGAACACAGGGCAATCAAAGTTGGAAGCGCCAGCTTATCGGTCATGCCGATGCCCTGAAGGTCCTGATAATTGATGATATAGTCCTTTGTGGTGGTGCTGATGGAACCGCTGATCCGGCCACCATTGGCTTTCAGGTAGTTCAGAGCCGTATTCGTTGCCTCTTTCGCTTCTCGATCTGTGCCAATGCCGGTGCGCTCAAACTTACCATTACCGGGCAGCATCTGACTTTCCAGCCGGAAAACACCTATCATGCCAGATTTGCCACGCCCAACCGTGTAGACTTGACCGGGATTGCACATGCCCTCCGGGATTAGTTTTCCGCCACCCTGTTCCGGGACGGAGACATAGTGTTCCTCAAAGGATTCGTTGTCTATGTAGGAGAAGTTCACATCATAGAACTCCATGCCGCCCAGCTTCTTCAGCTGTTCTTTCACACGGCGGCGCATCTCCAAGGCGATCTGAAGGATTTCCTCCAGCTCCTCTTTTCCAAATACGCCATCGGGATAAACCAGCTTGACGAGACCACCAACCATTTTTCTAACGGCAATTGTATCACGCTGATTGAGATTTTTACCGAGCCGGTAATAGCGATCCAATGCGTCTCCATACTGCTCCTTGCGTAGTTCACGCAGGAACTCAGCCAGATAATCCGTGATGAAGCCATAGTCATCCGTGAAATGCTCTGGTCGGAACTTCGGAATTTCCCAACCGGGGAGATAGCAATGGATGCGGTCAAGAAATGCCGTATCGGTTCCCATCTCAGGCGGGAACGGGTCAAAGAGACTTGAAGTCTTCAGAAGGACATCCACGCTCTGGTTGATGTTACCCACGAAAACCATGGAAGCATTGGCTGCCTTTTCTTCTTTGCCACGGGCAAAGGAACCTGATGCCATGTAATCCTTCATGATCTGAATGCCATCTTTATCTTTGAAACGGATTCCGGCGACTTCATCAAAAGCCACGCAGTCCCACAGGCCAACCAAGCCCATGGTGTGCTTGCCCATGTTGTAGAAGAGGTTCGCAACGGTCGTCTGACCACCGGAAACAAGGATACTATTGGGAGAAATCTCCTTGTACAAATGGGATTTGCCGGTGCTCCGTGGCCCCAATTCACACAAGTTGAAGTTATTCTCTACGAGGGGAACCATACGCAGGAGAAGCAGCCACTTTTCCCGGTATGTCAGTTCATCTGGCTCCATGCCGATAGAACGAAGCAGGACATCAATCCACTCGTCCTTGGTAAATGCCTTGCGTCCTTGCTTCAGATCTTCAATGGCTACATGGGGCATCTGGATAGGCGTCAGTTTTCGGATGCTGATGAGAGATTCATTTTTCTTTTTCGGTTTCTTGTCCGGAACAAGGATGTCCGAATCCTGTTCGTTGTTGTACTCCAGTTGGATAATACACCAGATACCTCCGCAGAGAAGGCGGTCATACTTTTCCGGATACTCCTCATCAATCGGAACTCCACCGAGTCCGAGATTGGAAAACCGTGCTTCATAGTAATCATATCTCAGGTTCAGTTCAACTGTCACCTGATCTATGATGGTCATTGCGCCACGCTGACGCAGTTTGGACAAAACTTTTTCTGCTTCATCCGGGCGGACATAGTTATCCGCAAGAATGCGCTTCACATTCTCTACGCCCTTCTGAATAATTTCGTCATCATCCGAACTGCAATACTGCCCAAGGAGGAACTCAAGGACATAGGTAGGCACATTCGCGCCCTCCTTGATTTTCTTCGTCAGGTCTTTTCGGACAATTTTCCCATCAAAGTTCTGGCGCAGCTTGTCCTTGATTATTTCACGAGTACTGGCACTCGTTTCAAAATCGTCCATCTCGTTGTCCTCCTTGGCAGTATATTTTAGAAGAAGTTGAATTCGTCCACAGCAAAAGCAATGTCGATCTGGAACTCCTCTCGAATCGGTGCTTGCAGACCACTTTCGTCCTCAATCACCAAATAATAAGTCTCACGGTTGCTGTACTTCTGAGAACGCAGGTTGAAGTTGCAGCGGAAAGTGCGCTCCTGCGCATTATCGCTGGCCTTGTCTGCTATGATTTTGCTCACATCACTGATCTTCTGGCCGTTGACATCGGTAAAGTACAGCAGATAGTTTGCTGCTTCACGATTTCCGCCGACAGCATCCTTCTGGAAGAAGTTCAGGGAGAAAATCATATTGCTGACCTTGCGGCCTGCTGACAGCAGACTAATAGTCACAGGCTTTGTATCAAACTTGTCCTTGTTGCGCTGATAGATTTTACTGGAGTTGCGCAGGAACTGGAACTCCAGAACGGGAACGACCATTTCCTGAAGGCTGATACCGCCGTGAACAAAGTTCAGGCCACCGCCTTTTTTCTTGATTCGGACATTCTCACGGGGAGCAAACGCATCATACTCTGTCTCACCGCCCATGAAGCGGACAGGCAGCAGATAATCCGGCTTCGCGCCTTTCTGAGTGATTAAGTACCGGCGATCCACTTCCACATCGTGCTCCGTGGGAGTCGTCTTATCCACCTTATCGTCCTCGCTCAAGGGGCTATAGGTATACAGGAAGCCGTGGTCAGCAGTAACAATGACATTGGTTCCGCCAAACTCATTGACGATGATCCGAATCAGGTTTTTGATTTCTGCAATGGCATCATCACAGGCCGGGAACACAGCACTGTCAGAAGTGTGACTGGCTTCATCTACTTTGTCGTGGTAGATATAAACGACATCCATGCCCTTCACAAGTGCCTGACGGTCTGCACGCTTCAGGCCAATAATATTATCGTATTTCAACGCAACACTGGCAGCGTGTGCTGCCTTGAGAACCTTGTCCCGGTTTCCGGCATCAGTAGGTTGGCCATCCGCCAGAATACCAAGAACGCCGTTGCTGCGCTGAACCACCTCCAGCTTCTGATGGGGGAGCAGCGCGGCCATACCGAACTTCGTAACGGACGGAAAAATGGACTGGCAGCTTCCAAGGGACACCTTGCACTGCATTTCACGCTGAAGCTGTTCCGAGAGGGATGCTGCCACCTCGTAGCGGAACGCATCGGAAATAATCACAAAAACTCGATTCTCGCTGTGACTGACCTTGCTCCGATAAAAGTCAACTTGCTGCGGAACCTCCAGAACACGGCCATACTCCGCCATGTTGTCAGCGCAGGCATCCGACCAGTTCTGCCCCAGAGAGCCGAGGAACCAGTGAGAATACAAACCTTCCACCTTGTCTGCAACATGCTTGAACAGGTCGTCCAAAAGCGGGTTTGAGACCGTCAGACTGTGCTGGAAGCAAAGATGGAACTGCCGATAGTAGGCGTCCATCCGGTAATAATCAGATGTGTACTCCGCCCAGATCTTATGCGGCTCAACGATATGGAAACCGGCAGAGTGCTCCATAAAGAAGGCCTGCATGTTGGCAACCTGAAGAAGGCCGTCATAGTAGCTGGAAACACGGTCATACCAGACCATTGTCCGGCGCTTTTCGACAGCAGCCTTGGTGGTATCCACCTGAATAATCTGATCGCTGATTTCCTTCATCAGAGAGGTCAGGATTGTCTCGTTAATGCATGGGAAGCATTCCGTGTCAGCCAGATCCTCCACAGACAGCTTTGCAAAGCGCTGCGGCAGGCGGGCTTCCTCCTCCACATACCGGGCAACCTCATATAGCTGCATGTTGTCCTCGCTGTGCAGCCAGTCCGAAACGAAATCGTAGCAGTAGGCCTGATGCGGGGTGGAGATGAAGGCACCCAGTCCGGCCAAGTGATCCAGATGCATCGTGCGGGTTGATGCAGTGAGCAGCATATGAATAGCGAGTCTGCCAAGGCTGGAGTCGTCGCCCTCGCTGTAGCCGGTCGCCTGAGATACCATGCCCCAGAATGGCTTTTCCGAACCATAGGTCAGGAAGTTCTGATAGACCTCGTTGGTATCCATATCGAGACCGGCATGAATGACTGCCTTGATGATTTTGTTGGGCTGAATGTCATTGCAGCCGCTGAGAGCAGCCATGACCGCCAGATGCATCTGCGGCGCATTGCTGATGCTTCCGCTCAGTTTCTTAACGGCATCTCTGCGATCCTTTGACCGGAAGAACTTCCGATAATGCTTCACCTGATTGCGGATAATGGGGGTGGCAGGCAACCCCATCTCATCCATCCAGATCGAGTTCAGGTCAGCCCGGAACTCCTCACTATAGAGCTGCACATTGATCAGCCAGTTGTCATCATCCTTGGTAAAGGAACGGGGATCGTAAACAAGGAAGTTTGTCGTAGGGCAATCCTCGCAGATTTTTTTCTTTGCAGCAAAGGTGTTGCTGCCGGTGAGGATCAGCAGCTCTACGCCGTCCAGAGAAATCTCATCCAGCTGATCTTGGAACTCCCGATCTTCATCATACCAGAAGATGATCCGGCGCTTATAGAACTCCGGGAGCGGCAACGAGAATCTTCGACTCAGTTCCTTCTTGATATTATCAATTTCCATAACTATGTACCATCTACGCTTCCTGTGGAGAAAGCGCCTTTACCATATCTTTCAAGTACCACAGAAGTATCCCAACATAGGGTGTTTTGGGATTTGTTTCTCCCAAGAATGCCGTTAAGTACACCTGACAATAATGGAGCAAACCGTCCTCGTCCAAATTTTCCATGTCCCCAATCAAGGCAGCCAATGCCGCCTCTCGCTCCGATCTGATTGGGGATTCCGGGCAATTTAGATTCAGCGTTTCCACAAGATCATAGTTCACATCTTTATCTGTCGCAGAAATGTTCCCTCGAATATCATATACGATCGTTTCCAAGGTTGATTCATCACAGGGATTGATTTTCCGAAATTCTGTGTTTCCGCGGTGCACATCACAGGTGAGGTCTTCTTTGGTATGGGCATTGGGCGAAGCCTTCCTGGTTGTATTTCCGTTGCATACTGCAAGTAAATTTGAATATGCCAAACCCTGTCCGCAGGAATGGGCATCAACGGGGTTTCTGGGATCAAAGTGCTCGATTCGAATAGGCGAAATTCCTTCTTCTACATCGGTCCTCGGTATTCTGCACATGCAATAGGCGCACAATTGCCCCTGCTCCTCCACCATTTGCCTGCGAACCATTTCTTTTAGAGGGTTTTTCAGCCTCTTGTATGCATCGGGTTCTGACAACCCTTCTCTGGCACATCTTTTCCGGAGGTTCTTAAGGCCCTCCGGCTCGGTGCCTTTTATGATCTTTATCATCCTCAGCCTCTCCTAATGCGCTCCAGCTTCAGCTTCGTCCGGCATCCGGCAAGCTCTGTATCGTGATAATCTCTCTGGAGTTCAATCTGATTGAGGGTGTTTTCCGCATCAGCGAACTGACCGTCCTTTAAATACCGATAAAAATCATCAAATAGCTTTGCCGTTTTCGGATTTCGTGCCGGGACCTCCATAACACGCTGCAGTAAGGAATTTACATCGTCCCCATAAACCTGGGCTGCGATCGGCTCGATTTGACTATTCCGCAGGATCCTCAAATTTTCAGTTTTGACACAACTGATGACGGATGGGGCATGGGTACTGACGATAAACTGTACCTTTGGGAAAATATTCATCAAATCGCTCAAAATTCGCTGCTGCCATGCGGGATGCAGATGCAGATCCACCTCGTCGATCAGTACAATGCCGCCTGTGTTTTTTAGCACGTTCTCCTCCAGCTGTGGATTCAATACAGCCATGCGGTAGGCAATATCCGCAATCAGGCAAATCGTGCCCTTATATCCATCGCTCAACTGGTTCAGCGTTAAGCTACTCCATGCTCCGTCAGTGTCTTTGAAGCTGATTTCAATTTCTCTGGTGTCCAGATTCATCCATACATCCACATCCGTGGAGCCGGATATATCTTCAAACACCTCTGCCATTGCTTTTCTGACGGCCCAAAAAGTCTTGCTTCTCTTGCCTGCCTGGAGTTCTTTGTAGGTCATACGCTCAAACCAGGTTTTTAGCGCAGAAAGATTCAAATGCGCATCCAGGCATTCTTTGTAGGCATCCTGACGGGAAATGTTGGCTTTCAGCATATCTTTGGGATCGCCATTTTCCCAGAATCTTCTCGTGGAATAATAAGCAAGAACAGGGGCAGAGATGATTTGCGCATCAATACCATCCCCCATTCTTATAAGGGACTGGTAAAAGGTGCCCACTTTCTGCATCTGTGCAATATCTTTCGTATTCTGCCGCGCATGGGCAGACGCACTGTTGCGCAAACGCTTCCATGTAAAAAGCCGATCCGTAAATACTTCTTTTACAAGCGTATTCATTCCATTTTCAGTATTGGGATAATACACACTTGCGGCAGCATCAATTTCCACAGGATACTGGGGCTGCGTAGATACCATATCCCCCAGCTTCATACATTTTACCCTTGCATCCTCCGGCGTAATTTTATAAAGTCCCAGCCCGTCAAAGCCCGCAAGATAGGCACTTAACGCAGCCGCAGCGGCATCCAGGACGGTTGTCTTACCAGCCCCGTTTACGCCAACGATCACCGTCAGTTTATCGTGGAATTCTATCTCGAATTCTTCAAAAGCACGGTAGTTTTTGAGTGTAAGCTTTTTCAGGATCATCGTACCTTCCTCCATGGATTTTTCCCTCCCTCATTTTATTTTTGCCAGCACATCCTGGAATAATTCGTAATTATGCTTCACACCGTCATCCAAGTCAATCCGGATCATCTGGTCGGCAAGATGATGGATTTTTTCTTCGTACACCCGCAGCTCCTCGGCCTGATTCTGGAGCTTGGTCAGCTGCTTAGTCAGCTTCACACGGCTGCCGGTATCGGCATTTGCAATCCGGCTTTCCAGATCGGCAATGGCCGTGCGATAGCGTCCCTGCTGCTCATGCACATAGTCGGTACGGATACGGGCAATGGTGTCTTCTCTGTAGCGATGCATATAGATCAGCGCTTTGAAGCCGTTCTTCTTGCCGCTGTCAAACAGCCAGTAAATGGGGCGCTTTTGATAAATCTTGCAATGGTCAGCGTAGAAGTCGTTAAGGAAATAGTTCCGAATGACCTCCTTGGGCGCACCCTTGCCGCCCAGCGCATCGGCGATAAATTTCAGGTTTTCGCCCAGCGTATCTGCGCCGTAAACGGTTTTCACGAACTTCACGAACCGACCGACAATATCATCGTCGAAATACTCATCATCACAAATCGGGATGATGTTGTCGCTGTCCGGGATGATGGTCTTGTACTTGCTGGCGTCCCATTCGCCGCCCGCGTAGGCAAGCCCGTCCACGTCCAGAGAGTACCGTCCGAACATACAGCCCACAGCATAGGAAATGAGAGATACAATCTCGTCCCGCATGGTGCGGACGTAGCTGCTGCCCTTCATGGACTCCGGCACATCGTCTTTGCTGTCAAACACGCGATGCACGGTCACATCCTTGTCCGCCACATCCGGCGTCAATTCTTCCTGCAAACCGTAAATGTCAATGAAAATGCGGTTGAGTTCTTCTTCGTTTATTTGAAGATTCTCAAAGCGCTCTTTGCATTCATTTTTCCATGCATAATAGTGATCTTCCAGTCTGGTCACATATTTACCGCGATACTCTGCTCCAAATACGGCCGGAATACTGCTTACTGCCAGCGGATTCCGTTTGAAATCCCACGAAGTTTCAAATGAATCCCAGTCCACTTTTGAATCAGATACGCATTTTGACCCCAATGACGAATCTATAATGCGTGGGCATGGCGCTTTCTGAATTACGCCCGAGCTGTAATTTAACGTTGGATTGATTGTTGAAAAAATTAGCGTCCAGACTTTCGTATTAAGTGCAGCCATAAATGCATCTCTTTCTTCATTAGATGAGAAACCAAATATACCTCCAGCTGCATTTGAGATCATGGCATTTTCATCAATTACCCTAAAGGAAATATCTCCACTGCTAATAACTGACCATGTTATGCCTTTTTGAAAATAGAGGTGAGTGTTAAATATGCGGCGTGACCAACTCGTAGTATTAGGGTCTTTGGGATTATGTGTTACCCAGTTTTTTATTTCACTACCATCATTTTCCCAATTCACAACATATAGAAGGTTTCCATACCACTTTCGATACTCTCCGCCCTTATGGAATAAATACCATTTCTTTTCGTCTTTTTTGCCGTTTGCTATTTTTTCGGCATTGACTTCCCAGAAAAACCGAAGGAAGCGTTCATTGTCTGCGGTGGAAAGTCCACTCCCTGAATCATTTGTTTTCCCAATAGTTTTCTCCTGGGATAAGAGACCAATAAATTTTTCTGGTAGCCAATACGCCACTGGAGAACCGGGGATTTTGGAGAAGTTGGACTGTACTGCTGCATACCGGTTTTCGCCAGCGAGGAACATATCCTCTTTCCCTTGCTGAGAAGTCGGCTCGATCAGGCGGCAACACTCGCCCTTATAGTCTGCAATGTGGCTTTTGCGAATGACAAACGATGTGGTTTGTACCACTTCACCGCCGATCTCTTCAAACGCTCTTGCGCCGAGATGTGCCATATTGACAATATCCACGGACAGCAGCTTTGTACGCAGCTTCTCAAAGCTGGACAGGAACATCCAAGCGTGCTGTGTGATCATCGCCTGATAACCGTTTTTCTTTGCCATCTGCCCGCAGCGTTCGATGAACACGGCAAACATATCTGATTTGCTGTCCGGGAAGTTCTTCTTTACATAGTCGTTGACCTTCGCACCGGCGTTGCTGACTGCCATATACGGCGGATTCGTAACTACCACATCATACTTCTGCGCCAGTGCTTCTGCCACCTGCACCAACGGCAACAGCTCTTTCAGGGCAGCTTCACGGGAGATGCTGATATCCTCTTCGATCTCTGCAAAGCGGGCATAGAGGGCAGACCAGCCCTGCGGCGTCACATTCAGGATAGAGCCGTATTCTTTTGCATCATGCAGTTCAGTGATGATGGTATCCATGGCCGCAGTCAGCTTTTCGTCGCCGTTGCAGAAATACTCCACGGCGAACTTGTCCAAGTGGTTGCTCTCCGCAATGGCATACACATGGGGCTGTGGAATCTCAGGATTTCCATCTTCATCTTTTCTTTTCAGAAAACGTTTGTCATATTCAGCCGCTTTCATCATCACTGCAAAGTAAGCCAGCTGCGCCGCACGGTCGTCAATGTCCAGACCATACAGGTTGTCCTCAATAATGGATTTCACAGCATCACGGGCAGAGTAGCCGTATGCCTCGTAAATCTTCACCAGCACATCGAACATGTAGACAAGGATATGGCCGGAACCCATACAGGGGTCGATGACTTTCAACTGTTCCGGTGTCAGTGCAGCATATTCCTTACGGATTTCTGCCAGCTGTGCCTGCACTTCTGGTTCCTGCTCAGCTTCTTCCAGATAGTAATGCCATTTGGTATCTTCCGGGTCACGGTTTCCGGCAGCATAGGAAGACTGTTCTTCCTCGGTAGGAAGAAGCTGCTCTTTCACATCCGGATGCCCCTCCAGCCACAGACGACCAAGGCTGTTTTCTACCATGTAGCGGACAATCCAGTCCGGCGTAAACAGCTGGGTTGCAGCGGGGATATTCTCCTTCGTGATTTTGACATTCTTCTTCAGGGCAGCAAATACATCATCTTTCTTCTCAGCATTGTAGTACTGATACATCCAGCCGATGATCTGCACCTGATCTGTCCAGTCCTCTTCAGGGATGGTCGTGACCATTTGCTCAATGACAGAGCCTTCCCGCAGGAGGTTGTCCGGCAGCAGCAGCTCCGTGTAGTCCTCAATCTTCTGGAACATACCGGGGAGAATAGCGTTCAGCGCGTTGCACTGGGTAATCAGCAGATAGCGGTACAGCGCCTCGTCCTGATTGCTGTTTTTCAGGTCGTAGACCTTCTGCATATCAAGGCCGTCCAGCTCCAGATTGATTGCTTCGGTCAGAATCTGGGGCTTCAACGCGCCTGTATCATCCGTGAACACACGGACATGAGTGGGCAGATAGCCATTGACCTCCATATAGCGCAGGGCAGAGAAGCGATTAAACCAAGTGTAGGCCACTTCCTCGATTGTCTGCTCATAGCCGTCCTTTTGGATTTGATGAATCAGGGCATCCCGCTGTTTCTTTTCGGCGGCAATCAGAACACGCCCATCCACGCTCTCTGCGCCGATAGTTCCGTGATCCGTATCTGTAATTCCATAGAAAGCAGCCTTTTGGGAGACACGGGAGATCAGCTCCCGCCGCGCCCAGACTGCATATTTCTTGATTGCGTTCTTATCCATAAGCGTTACTCCTGTTCAAATTGATTGATACTCAGAAGATAATATCCATCGCAATGTTGCAAATCCGCAATACGAATTTTCTTAACAATTTTCTCTAATGATCCTATATTGAAAATCTTCGATTCATACGGCTGTGAATGATCAATACATTTAACCATCTGGCCATCTAGTTCCATTTTGCCATATCGACACGGTAAGCTTGCGTCTACCGCAATTCGGAATTCGTGCTGATAATGAAAGCAAGGGTGTTTGAAGAATAAATTGTCCATTTTACCACTTGAGATTAAATATTTCGTATCTTCAAATAGCAATGTTTTATAAGTAACTTTTCTAAATCGATAATCGCACCCTTCAAATGCATTTTCACTTTGCAGTAACGCGGCTATGAATTGTTGATACGGAATCAGAACTAACCAACCATCCGAACCGCAAAAATCCATGATAATTCTATCGGGAATATGAATTCCATCAGAATGAATATCTGAATCATATACCGTGTACATACAGTAAATGGGTTTGCTTAAATTCTGATAAAATGCACTGTTTCCGTATAGATTTCCTTCACACGGATCACCTTGTCCAGCTTCCAGATGATGATAATAGCCAGCCGCATTCATGTACAACTTTCCTTTTATCAAATCATCCGAATATGCCTCATTACAAGAGAACTTCATGAGATATTTAATTTCCATACGCAGTTATTTCAGCTGAATGCCATCGCAGTTTTCGAGAAGCTTCATCAACTGTTTCCGCATCTGCTCAACATAAGTATCGACATCTTCTGTAGTCTCCAGTCTCTTTGCCGGGAAGATGATGGAACGGTTATAGGGACGGATGATTTTCTTGGGCGCAGGCGGAACCGTGCCGCCGTTGCTGACAGGAGGCTTGGGAGGCTCGACCGGCTTGGGCGGTTCCAAAGCTGTCTCGATTTTGCCAACCACGCTGTCCTTATACTGAAGCATCGGCGGAATCAGGCCGTCCAACAGGGCAAGGCTCTGGTAGCTCCGAACCTTTTCCTTCTGCTGAGAGAAGTAGGTATCTGCCTTGTCAATGAGGTCTCTGGTCCTAAAATCGCCCTTGCTTGCCTGATGAATTGCGCCCATGCACTGAACGATCACATCATTCAGCTCTTCACGCTTGAACTCCAGCAGGCGGTCATGCCCCTCACGAACAGTTGCCATGAGACCATTCAGCTCCGGGATTTTCTTATAGCTGAAGCCTCCCTGTACCGCAACAACCAGACGGATCTCGTTGAGGGCTGCATTGGCTTCCGGCTCATGGGAAAGGTAATCCAATTCGTTGCGGAGGTCTTCCTCCATCTGCGCCGCTGCATCGAAGATCTGAACCTGATTTTTGAAGAAAGTCTCCACATCCTGAAGGTCTTCCTTCGTATCAAAGAGCTTGTCTTCCTGCTTCAGAACCCGATCAATCAGGGCGATGTTGTCTTTCCGCTGGGAAAGAATATCGGTCATCAGACGAATGGCATCAGAGACTTTGCCACGATCCGGGTACTTCCGGCCAGAGCTGTACTTCTGCTCCAGCGTTTCGTAGTGGGCTTTCTGCTCCTCAAACTTCTTGACAATAAAGGCAACAAGGCTGTCTTCGTCATCCGGCACATCCATCACATCGAAGTACTCGCGAAGAAAATCCTTCACGGTCTTCATCTTGATTGCCGTGACAACCTGCCGCTTGGAAATACTGGTTTTTCCAACCTCACTCTTCTTCCGCAGCATATCCGGAAGCTTCGGGTCAGTGGGCTGAATGGTTGCACCGCCGTACTTGATGGTTACTTTCTGCTGGTTGATCAGCAGGGCAACGGCTGCGGCAATATCTATTTCACGCCAACCATAAGGCACTGCGGAATAGCGGCTCTGAACATCAAACATGGAGGTGGGCAGCTTCATTCTGTCCTGAACAATCAGATATTCCTCCACCTTGGCGGCAGCGTCCCGGTTCAGCTCTGCGCCTGCAATGAAGTTCCCGTTCAGAATCTCAATAATATCGGCATCCGTAGAGAAATTCTTTTCGACCAGCTCCAGTTCGCTGTAGACATGAGACACCAGATACTCTAGCGCCTGATCAATGCGGGACTTTGCTTCACCGCTCTTGATTTCCACATGTTCTCCGTCAATATAGAAGGCCGCATCGGTAATTGCTTTCTTCAGATCTTCCATAGCAGCCAGCTCATAGTGGCCTGCTTCATCCTGCTGATTGCGGATAATATCCTGAACAGACTTGGGAAGCTGAGATACATTGCGCTGCTTCACAAATTTACGGATCTTCATCGCTTTTTCCAGTGCTTCGTAGTAGGAAGCACCAGAGAGAACAACGATTGCCTGACCCTTGGATTCCGTCATCAGGCGCAGCTCAGATTTCTCAACTGCATCCGTAGCAACTGTGAGGAAGCGAAGCTTCATGCCTCCGGTGACAGCACCAGTGGTCACGCCGTCCACCATCTTGTCAAAATCGAAGTCATAGATACCATGACGGAACTTCTTGGTCTGATAGATATCCGCATAGATCATCTGAGCAATCTTCTCCACAATGGAAGCGGTATCCACGACCGTGTTGTTGATATCCTTCTGAATATCCTGCTCCTCATCTGTCAGGAAGTGATAGGTCTCGCCGGTTCTGCCGATGTAGTTCTGGCTCATGAGCCGGTTCAGGGAATCCTTTACCTTTTCACGGAGAACAATCTTGTCAGTCCGGATATCATCGGACATGAGGATGACAATGTTATCAATATTGGCGGGAATATCGTCCACATAGCGGATCAGATACAGGAGCTTCAGAACATCCACATCCATGCTTTCAATGCCTGCGCCAATGTCAGCAGCTTTCTCGCAGCGCTCAATCACACGACGGATTGAACTGTCAAGGAAGGTATGGACAGTATCGTAAAAACGGAAGAACGGAACCAGCGCATACTCGTCCTTATCCTGTACCTTCTGTGCAGCCTCTTGGAAGCCAGACAGCATGGAACGCTCACCACCGGAAAGGTGTTTGCCGGAGTTACCGTGCTTGCGAATCTCTGCAAAAACCTTCTGCATGATGATGAACTGATAAGGTACAAACGGAAAATCCTGTGCAAACTCAGACGCACCGGCGTAGCCCTTGATATCCAAAACGGAACCGCTGAAGCTGAAGAGGTTGCGCAGCACGGAATCATTCTCGTGATACAGACCTTCCAGCGTCTTCTCAACATCGGGCTTCTTTTTCAGGATACGCTTCTGGATCACTTCGTCCACGGAGGAAGAGGACAGGCTGAGTCTGGTCTTGAAACGCGCCTGAATTCGAGAGAACTCATCTGCGCGAACCTTGATGATTTCATCAATGGCTTCCTGACCGGTACACATGACCCAAACCTTACCGCCGCACTCGCTGCCAATCTTTTCAGTCAAAGACTGAAGGTTCAGAAGCATGTCGGTGTCTGTGCCAACATACTGACCAACCTCGTCAATCATGAACAGAAGACGGAAGTCGCTGGGTTTCTTGCTGACATAGGTTTTGATATCTTCCACAAGCCGTGCAATGGAGAAGTCAACGGCGGTTTTGTCATTGAACCAGCGCTTTGCATCATCTTCGCTCATATCCAGAACTTCCATCAAAGTCGGGATAATGAACTTTCCATTAAACGCAAAAGCCTTTCGCTGATCCACCCAAGACTTGCCCTTTTTCTCCTCAAAAACGCGCCGGAACTCTTCGGTCTTACCAAGCTGATCAATGTACTGCTCCAGCATCGCAACCTTCAGATTCTCGCCAAAGAAGCCAAGGTGGTTATAGAACATCTTGGCAAAGACCCGGAGGACAGCGGTCTTGTCTTTGTTGATGGAACCTTCAATGTCGATGTTGAACAGGATGGTCTTGGTTTTACCACGAGTCGCTTTGTCAATCAGCATGAAGGTTGCAGGATCATCCTCAAACTTCTTGCGGAACATTTCAACGGTAGTGGTTGTTCCCACAGGCTTGTTTTCAAGAATGTAGGACAGCATCTTCAGAAAGTGAGATTTACCACTTCCAAAGAAGCCGGAAATCCACACGCCGATATCATCCGTGGGCTTGTCAAAGCTATCGCTGTAATAGTCGAAAAAGCTGATGAAGTGCTTCTTCAGTTCCCTGGTAATCACATACTCACGGACTTCCTGCTCGATCACATCCGCAGTATCCTGATCGACTTTGATGACACCGTTAATTGGCCTGTTGATGTCCTCAGCAAACATGTTATGAATTTGCATGGTTCTGTCCTCCTCCGATGATATTGAAAGCCCGGTAATAATCGTTTGGTGTCAGTCTTCCAAAGAGCTTCAGATAGTGTCCGTCAAACTCTCCGGGATACATAACCAAGATCGGGATATCTGAGAAATAAGGCTGCAATGCTTCCAGCAGGGAATGTACACGCATGAACGGGAAAGCGTCACCAACGCCAGTGATTAAAAGAACATCGCCCGGTTCATGCTGCGGATAATTGTTCTGGATCTTCTCTATGAATTCTTTCTCTCCAATTGCGGAGTGCAGCTGCTCTAAAAGAAAATTTCCGCCATCTGCTTCTTCCATATCCGGAATAGCATCCATGATATCCAAGTCATCGCAGATTGAAAGGAAGGTTTTGTACAGGTTACATTCTACCAGTCTACATCTGAGGGATTGATCCGTTTTGATCTGTTCAAGGAAATGCGTGACTGTCATCTCCTCGCTGCTGTCATAGCAGAAGATTCGGATATTCACTTCGTTGCTAAGACCTTTACCCTCAAGAAAATCCTGCTTTTGAATTTCCTCCCGGAGCAGGTCAAGTCGTTCTTTTAGATTGCTCATATCTTCTTCTCCTTTATGCCAAGCAGTTAAACGCAATCAGCGCCTTCGTATCGTTGCTGGCTCGAATTGCATTTTCCAGTATCTGACTGATAAGAACTGGGTTCAGATGATCCGCAGTCGGACTGTCAATATACTCGTTCTCAATCAGGACTCGCGCCAACACCTGTTTGACCTTCGTAATGGTATTCTCACTCCAAGTAGCAACCCAATCATCCTGTTCCTGAAGACGCATCATGAAAACATTCAAATCAGATTTGCTATAGCTCATGTCAAAGCTTTCAAACTTCGTTCCAATAACCGTGATCATAAAGTCCCAGACAAGCCGGTACTGTTTCATCATAGCGTATAGGCAGACCTGCTTGGCTACATCGCTGGGCTGATTTGCAATTGCAGTAATGAGCGACGCATCTTCCATTGCCTTTAATCTGCGAATACAGGACAAGGCCATGCGCCGGACAGTCTTTTCCGTGGGATATTGGAAAAGGTTATCTTCAACGATCTTGCTTGCTGTTTCTTCTTCGGAATAGCCTTCAGACAGTAGCTTTGCCGTAGTCCGCATCTCGTAGAAGAGAAAGTGTTCTCGCGTAATGACAGCCGAGTACGGGCTATTATTTTTTAGGCTTCTATCAGCGATTTGAGCCATGTTGTTCATTCTCCTGAATTTGCGTATTTGTATTCATTATAAATCAGCGGCATATCGTATTTTAAGGTAATTTCAGGTTTAGTCCCGCATGTTGTGGCCAGAGTTGATCTATTTCCTGAGGGGTTCCGTCGCAACGCAGCAAAACGTCTGTCTTTGCCCCTTCTGGACTGCTGCATCATGATTCCGTTTACTCGGAATAAGTCTCATCCTCCACCACTTCCATCAGATCCCCGATATCGCAATGGAACACCTTGCACAGGCGGAGCATGACGGCCATGGAGACGAGGCGGTTGTTGTTCAGCTGGGTCATGGTATAGGGCGACAGATGGGCCGCTTTGGCCAGCTCGCCCTTTTTCATTTTGTTCTTGATCAGCAAAATCCAAAGCTTATCATATTTAACGGTCATGGGGCTCCTCCTATGGATGCAAGGAAAGACAAATGCTTACAATTTTACAGGATACATTCTACCACAATCCTTCGAAAATCGCAATAGAATCCAAACATATTTTGCCGTAATAAGGCAAAAGGTGTCGAACGAAAGCGTCATCTCCGTGAAAAAAATCCCAGACCATCCGCTGCTGGGCAGACAGTCCGGAAAAATGTATGTGAGCGGCGGAGCGCTGCTCATTGGGATTGCGCTATATTGAGGATCTGCAGGCCGCAGCGGCGGGCATAGTTCACGGTGTAGGCCGTGCCGCCGGTAGGCTTGGTTAGATAACAAATGCAGATACTGCTGTTGTCCACAAGATGCCGGTTCCGTTTCTGCATACAGCCCCGAAAGTAGTTCTCCGACGTGTAGGTCACCTTGTCTGCGCGGCGCTTGATCTCCTCGTAGATGTCAATATCCGCCTGAGACCAGCCCCTTGTCTGGCTGCGGCACGGCAGCACCAGGATCAGCCGAATCTGCGGGTAGCGTTCCCGTAGCCTGAGAACGGTCTGCGCCGCCAGAGTGTCAAACCCCAGCGCCCCGCCTGCGCTAAAATAGCAATAGCCCTGCTCGATCAAAGCAATCAGAGCATTCTCCAACCGCTCAGCAATTTCAGGTAGGTTTTCTTCCGGCAATGTTCGGTGTCCGGTAAAGCAAGCCGCTTTTGTCTGCATTGATTTCTCCACCGCCCAACATACTAAAAGTTCAGAATTTAATCTAATAATATCTATAGTATATACATTTGCTCCGCAAATATCAATAGTCTGTGGATAAGCGAAAAGGATATTTATAGACTATATACGGAGGCGATGGGAATGAGTGATATCGCAAAAGTTATCGGGCAGCGCATCCGGAACTACCGAACGCAAAAAGGACTCAGTCAAGAAAAGCTTGCTGAACTTGCTGGTTGTCACCCGACCTACATTGGACAGCTGGAGCGTGGTGAGAAAAATGCCACGCTGGAAAGTGTAGAAAAAATCGCAGCAGCCATGGATGTTTCTCTTTCAGAACTGTTTGAAAAGTTAGGAAAAAGCGGGAACAGCAATTTCGCAACCAGGTGTTACGATTTTGTCGCTGCAAAAAGCGAAGCGGAACAGGAGCAGCTTTATAAAATGCTTCTGGAAATGGATAAGTACAAGAAGCAGTAAAAGGTGGGGCTACCCCAAATAGGCAGCACTGCCTTTTTCGACGAGAGCTTTGATACAACAAAACAGCAAAAACGCAGGCAGCTATGAGACAACACGTCCCATAGCCGCCTGCGTTCGTTCAATAGTTTACGATTCCGTACCCCAGAATCTCATAATGGCCCACCGGGTACTGATTTACCCGGCAGCTGTCGCCGGAGTTGCCTTCTACGGTGTAGAGGATCCCGTCCTCGACCTTCCAGACGATGCCCACGTGGTCGGACTGCCCGTCCTGCGGGCCGGAATGGCCCTTGTTGTCCCAGTCGAAGAAGATAATCATGCCGGGCGCAGGCTCGATGGCGTTATCTGCCCATTGGCCACGGTCCCGGAACCACTGAACACCGTTGACGCAGCCTGCAAATTTCGGAATAACGCCGGTGTCGATGTAGCCGCACTGGTCGGCGCACCAGGAGACAAAGCAGGCGCACCATTCCACACGGCTGCCAAAGCCATACCATGACCAATAGGGCTCGCCGCCTACATTGCCCACCTGCGTCAGCGCCACCTGCACGATCTGGTCATCTGCGCCGTACACGCCGTAGAGCACAGCCGCCCACATTCCGGAGGTGCCCTCCTCCAGCAGGGCATCCAGATGCTCCAGCTGCTGCGTCCCAAAGCCGTATTCCGCTGCCATCTCTGCCGCCGTTTTGTGGCTGACCACAATGTGCAGCGTGGTTTTGGTCTCCGTGACGGTCTCCTCCAGAATGTTGCCGTGGCCGTCATCGCTTTCGATGATGGTCGTTACGCTTTCCGTGGTGGTGGAGTGAGAGATGGTGTTCATCGCCCAGAAAATGTCCCGCAGAATCTGTTCCTTTTCCGGTGTAACCGTGGCCACCTCCTGCGGGTTATCCGGATCAGAGGTAACCTTCACCGCATAGACCGACAGCACCTCCGGCCAGACGGCCCGGGAGCCGGACATCTCCAGCGTGTCGTAGGTCACGGAGCCTTTGATGTCGTCCAGCTGTGTCTGATACTCCTGATTGATCTCCTGCACCACCGCCCGCATGGGCTTGTCGCTGCCGGTGTCCTCGCCGGAGAAGAAGATGCCGAAGCACGCCACCACGGCGGCAATCAGGCAGATGATCACAATGACGATCAGCGCCACCCAGCCGCCTGCGGCGATAGCGGCCACCAGTGCCTTAACCGCTGCGGCAATGGCCTTGGCGACGGACGCGATGGCTTTCGCAGCTGCTTTTGCAGCAGCGGCGAGGGTTTTGGCTGCCGTTTTTGCGGCCTGCGCCGTGGTGCGGGCCGCCTTGGCGGAGGTCTGCGCTGCCGCCTTCGTGGCTTTTGCCGTGGCCTCCGCCGTCTTAATAGCCGCTTTGGAGGTCTGCTGGGCAGTTTTGGCGCTTTTCTGGGCTGTTTTGACGGTGCCCTTGGCCGTTTTCACCGTGGCCTGCCCGGTGGATTTCGCCGTCTGCTTTACGGTGCGCTGTCGGATTTCGGCGGTCTTGATCGTTCGGCTCCGGGCATAACGGATGCGGGTCCTATCTTGCTGCGCGGCATCGACGGTGCGTTGGGTTTCCCTGCGGGTGTGGTAGGCGCTTTTGGCCTTGCCGGTCAGCTTGCCCGCCTCGTGTCCGACCTCCCGGGCGGTATCTTCCGCCATGTAGCGGACCTTGTCCTCCGCATATTCGGAGGGGCTGATCTGGCCGTCATCCAGCAGATTTTCTGCCTGATCCTTGGAGCGAACGAAGGCCCGCTTCATCCGCTCTCCGGCCACTGCCGCCTTGTCCAGTGCCTTGATGCCTTTGAATTTCTCCCGGATCTTGATTTCCGCCATCAGCCCACCTTCTTTGCCACCACCACAAAACGCCCATTTTTGTAGGTATATTCGCAGGTGGAAAGGATCAGCAGTTCATCGCCGTATTTCTCCAGCGCCAGTTCCGCTTCCGATGCGCAGGGTTCTTCCCCTTCCGCATCGGATACATCCGGAGCAGGGGGTGTTCCCTCCACCACCAGTCCGGCCAGTTCGTCAAAGGCAGCTGCACTGTTTTGGGCGTCAAAATACTGATGCAGGAAGATTCCGCCGCAAATGAGCGCCGATGCGCTCAGCAGGCAGGTAACGGCAATGATTTTTCCTTTCTTCATACAACCTCCTCACTGGGGCAGGCCGTCAAGAGACCTGCCCCGCAAAAATGCCCTCACCGGGCTTGGTGGTCATGAGCTGATAGAGCTTGGTATCCTTCGGGAAGCGGTTCACAAAGGGCACCAGCGAGCCGCCGTATTTGATGAGGCCGCAGCCGGGATCGGCGTTGGTGATGTAGCTCATCTGCTCATTGGAAATGCTCAGGAGCTTGGCCAGCTGGTCCCGGTCGGAAGCCGCCTGATTCAGCATGACAATGAACTCCGAGTTGGAGAGCATGGTGCTGGCCTGCACGGAATCCAGCAGATACTCCACGTTCTGGGTAATGGCCGTGGGGTAAGCATTGCGCTTGCGGAACTGACGCCAGGCGGAGTTGAAGAACTGTGCGGAAAACTCGTTCTCAAACACCACATGGAACTCGTCGATAAAGACATGGGTGCGCTTGCCCTTCTTCCAGTTCAGGGTAACACGGTTCAGCATGGTGTCGGTGATGACCAGCAGGCCGGTGGGCTTCAGCTGTGCGCCGAGGCCGTGGATATCGAAGACAACCACACACTTGTCCAGATCCACATTGCTCTGGTGGCCGAAGATATCCAGAGAGCCGGTGGTGTACAGCTCCAGCGACAGGGCGATCTGCTTGGCCTCCGGCTCCGGCTGCTCCAGCAGCATCTCCCGGAGGGTGCAAAGGGTGGGCGTCGTCCCGGCCTCCGCTGCATTGCGGTAGACGGCGGCAATGCAGCGGTCGATGATGGACTTGTGCTGGGGGCCGACGCCCTTCTTGTCGATCTGCTCGATCAAAGACATAATGAACTCGGACTTTACGACAATGGGGTTGTTTTCACCGTACCCGTCCACCATATACATGGCATTCAGTCTGTCTCTGCCGCCGGCAGACACACGGATCACCGAGCCGAGATCGCCCATAGCTTCAATAAGCGGCGCGTATTCTCCCTCGGGGTCACAGATCAGAATATCATCGTTGGTGTTCAGAATAAGGAAGGTGATCAGCTCCTTGACGGAGAAGGACTTGCCGGAGCCGGGCACGCCCAGCACGAAGGCCGACTGGTTCAGCAGGTTTTCTTTGTTGCAGAGGATCAGGTTATGGGAAATGGCGTTCTCTCCGAAATAGATGCCGCCGGGATCCCGAATCTCCTGTACTTTGAAGGGAATGAAGACGGCCAGACTTTCGGTCGTCAGGGTGCGGAAGGCGTTGATTTTCCGGCTGCCGATGGGCAGCACCGTGTTGAGACCGTCCAGCTGCTGATACTTCAGCACCGCCATCTGACACATATGCTTGCGGGCTGTGGAGAGGATGGTCTCGGTGTCTGCGTCCAGCTGCTCCTTGGTATCGGCAGTAATCACCATGGTAATGACCGCAAACATCATGCGCTGGTCACGGGTGGTCAGGTCGTCCAGAAACTCTTTGGATTCCTTGCGCTGCAGCTCCATATCATAGGGCACCACAGCGGAGAAATTGTTGTTACTGTTCTGGCGGCGCTGCCAGTTGGCGATGTTGGTCTCCACGCCCAGCAGGCGGTTCTCCACCTCCCGGACAGCCTCGTCGGTGGGGATGGGGATCACGTCGACGGAAAGCATCATGTTGCGGTTGAGATCTGTCAGCTCGGCTACCATGCTGTCCTTGATGTAGCTGGCGTAGTCCTTGAGATACAGAACTCTGGCGTAGCGCTCGCCCAGTTTCAGGTAGTCGGCATGCTTTTCAATGCTGTCCGGACAAATGTAATCCCGAAAGCAGTGGCCTTTACGCATATTGTCCTTCAGGTCGAAGGGGAAGGCATTTTCCTCACCGGAGCGATAGAAGTCGTGGAGGATACGCAGGCGCTCCAGTGCCGTCAGCTCTGTACAGCGGGAGCCCAGCGCCGCGAAGTGCTGCACAAGATCCGCCCCAACTCGTGCAAAATAGGCACGGGCTTCCTCAATGTTCTTCTTGGCCACGGTGACGGTGACATACTTCTCCTGCAGGATCCCGTTGGCATCCACGGACTTGTCCAGCAGCATTTTGTTGTATTCCTCCCGGTACTCGTCCAGCCCGTCGGCCTTCAGCGGCATGAGGATGGAGTCTTCAAAGTCCGAACGCTTCAGGTGATGGTTGTTCACCGTGATCTTGGTGGTGGCCCCGCTGTCCAGCGAATTGAGCAGCTCCGAATAGATCAGGAACATCCGCTCCTTGTCCTCCCGGCTGGCCACCAGATAGTTGATGTCGGTGAACTTCCAGCTCTTGACGAACTTATTGCCCACAAGAGAAATCCCATCCGGCCAGATGCGGCGGATGGGAATGACGTCCTGTACCTTCCGGGGAACCTTATAGCGCTCCCGGTCTGTGCTCAGGATGGATTTAATGGATCGCATCATGCTTCAGTGCCCTCCTTTTCATGGTTTTCGATGACGCCCTTCAGCGCCTCGTAATAGGTGTTCTCGGATTCGAATTTCAGCTCTTTCGGCTCCAGTAGCTCTGAGCGCAGCCATGCCCAGAGGAACTGCTCTGCCGTCATGCCGTGGTAGGTGATGAAGCCCAGCGCTGCAAAGGGGGCAGCGCCCAGAATGCACATCCACGAAACCGTCTCCGTTCCTACATAGGGCTTCAGGAGAAAGTACAGCAGCACGGCCACTCCCAGCGCTGCGGCCGAAAAAAAGAACTGCCGCATGGACAGTCCGAAGAACATGGCTTCTGTGTAGTTGCGAATTTCGCGGTTGATTTTTACTTCCATGCTTTTCCCTCCACAACATCACCGGTTGCAAGATAAAGAATGCTTTTCCTTGGAATATAGGCGGAACCCAGAAGCAGGTCATTGACCGTCAGAATATCATTTTCTTCCATTCGCTTGAACATTCCGACTAAGCCTTTGTTCGTAGGAAGGTCATACGGTTCGGACGCCTGAATCACCTCGCCGTTCGGAAGATGAATATTGTAAATCTGATAAAACATTAAGACATACCCCTTCCCTTGTCATCAAATTCTTTCGCCTGCCGAATTTCTTCCACGCAGACACATTGATCAGCAAAGCAAATCACTTTGCGTTTTTGCTTCACGGCGTACTCCTTACAGCCCCATCATCTCTCTTACGATCCGGTCTGCCATCTTCACGGAACCCACCAGAATCAGCATATTGAAGATCAGCTCGCCGATATAGCTCCATACCATGCTGGCTGCCGCCGCATTCGGATCTACCACAGGCGGGCTGGACGCAAACACCGAGAAAATAATGCAGGCCAGCACGATGATGGCTCCCTCCAGGCAGACGCCTGCGTAGCTTTTGAGAAAGCTCTTGCCCACATTCTGCGTCGGCTCTCCGGCAAAGGTGGACAGGGGGATGGGCGAGATAGCCGTGTACATGTAGAGCTTGAAAAACCGGCCATAAACCGACAGGATCATCACAAAGCTCAGCACCCAGATGAACAGCCCGCCGATGAGCGTCACCGCCCAGAGCGGGATCGACTCGAAGAAGCCGCAGTCCTCAATGGCCGTCACGATCTCTGCCGGTAATACCGTTTCCGCTGCGCCGCCGAAGCCTGCTGCATGCATGATGGTGCTGATAACGCCCTGAATGATCTCCAGAAATGCCAGCATCAGCTCCATGCCGTAGGTGATGACGCCCTTGGCGATAGCGAAGCGGACAAACAGCTTCACGGCATGCTCCGGCTTTTTCACCTCCGCAAAGCTGCCGCAGGTCCGCATGACGCCGACGACAAAAAAGAGCACCAGCAGTGCATAGCCGATGGCCTGCAGCGCCCCGTGTACACTGACGATCACGGACCAGATGGAGCCGCCCTTGAAGGCCTGCGGCGACTGGGTGATGAGCGTCCAGATCTCCGCCAGCTTTTCATTCCAGACTTCCAGTGCGTTCTCCAGATTCTGTACGACCCAGTTATCCGACATAGTTGCACCTCCCTCCGGGGCGGCCTCTCGCAAGGAGACCGCCCCGTGTTTTCAGATAACCGGTCAACCTACGATCAGGTCCAGAATTTCCTTGGCAAAGGTGATCACAATGCCGCCTGCGAGCGTCAAAAAGCCGTTGCTGCGCTGGCTGGGGTCATGGCTCTGAAAGGACATGCCCACCTGCACCACACCCCAGCCCAGAATGATCAGGCCGACGGCGCGGATCAGGCCGAAGATGAAGCTGCTCAGGTTATTGACCACCTCGATGGGGTCACCGGCGGCGAAGGCCGGAACGGCGAAGCAGAGCATCAGCGCCACGCACAGCACTGTGCAGGCATAGAGCCGGAAGCGCTTTTTGACCTTGTTGGGTGTCTCGATTTTATTGGTTTTCTTGTTCATGCTTTTTCTCCTCCATTTTCTTGTGTAGTAGTTCTTCAAGCTCCTCCTCGCTGAAGAAGAGGTACTCCTCGTCACTGACCGGTTTCATACCGGCCTTTTTCAGCAGGCATTCATCGATGGACAGCGCTGCAATGCTGATGAAATCCTCGCCGTGCCGGTAGGGCTCGGCTCCTCCATCGGTGGTGAGGGCAATGTTGGGATGCTTCAGAATGTCGTACTTGAAATCCTCCAGCGGACGTTCCCCGCGAATAAAAAGAAGCGCATACCGGTTGTCCAGCATGCGCACCTCATCAGGGGTCATCAGCTCCCGGCCCGCCAGCTGATAGTTGGTGGAGTAGCTGCCGTTGCGTCCCTTCGACCGTCCATAGGTGTTGGTGTCAATGGTTTCCTTGCCGAGGAGCTTGGATACATATTCGTGTGTGGATTGCTCGTTGCCGCCGAGATAGAGAAATTCATCGCAGTTGCCGACGATGGACTCCCATTGCTTTTCAAACAGCGCCTTCAGCTGGGCGAGGTTCTGGATGATGATACTGACACTGATCTCCCGGGAGCGCATGGTGGACAGCAGTTTGTCAAATTCATCGGGCAATGCGACATTCGCAAACTCGTCCATGAGGAAATGCACCGGCACGGGAAGCCTTCCACCGTGGACGAAATCCGCCTGATGATAAAGCTGCTGGAACATCTGGGTGTAGAGCATTCCCACAAGAAAGTTAAAGGAGCTGTCATTGTCCGGGATCACGGCAAAAATCGCCGTTTTCTGCTCTCCCAGGCTCCACAGCTCCAGTTCATCGTTTTGGGTAATGCTGGCCAGACTGTCCAGATTGAACTTCTCCAGGCGGGAGATCAGCGTGATCTGGATGGACTTCAGCGTCTTGCCGCTGCCGGAGTGATAGTTCCTGTAGTATTTCAGGGCGATGTGCTCCGGATTGCGCATCTCCAGCCGCTCGAAGAGAATGTCCAGAGCGGACTTGTAGGTGTCGTCATCCTCCCGGACATCTCCGGCCCGGATCATCTCCATGACCATGGGAAAATTCTGCTCCTCCGGCGGGGCCTCGTAGTGCAGATAGAAGACCAGTGCCAGAAGCAGCATGGTGGCCGCCTGATCCCAGAAGGGGTCCTGCGATTGGCTGCCCTTCGGTGTGGTGTTTTTGAACAGGTTCGTCACCAGACGTTGAATGTCGTTGTCGTCCCGCAGATACACGAAGGGGTTGTAGCAGTGGCTCCGGTCCATGTTGATGAGATCCAGCACCCGGATAGAATACCCCTTTGCCTCCAGCAGCTTGCCGGTGCTCACAAGCAGCTCTCCCTTCGGGTCAAGCACAACATAGCTGGAATTTGCCTGGCAGAGGTTCGGCTTGGCAAAAAAGCGGGTTTTTCCTGCGCCGGAGCCGCCGCAGACCAGCGTGTTCAGGTTGCGCCGGTGCTTGCGGCCGTCCAGACCAATGGCCACATTCTGCGTCAGAATTTTGTTCTCCGTGGAGTGGGCGTCGGCGTATTTCCTGTTGACCTGCGCCGTGGAGCCCCACTTGGCAGAGCCGTGTTCCTCCCGCCTGCGGTAATTGCGCTGGGTGGAGAGGGAGAGGCCGATGGCCAGCGCATAGCACAAAAGCAGCACGGCGACCACTCTGCCGCTGTCTGCGCAGAGTACAACATGAAACGGGTTCTCCATTGCAGGCCCGAAGTTCCGGATCAGCCCTGCCAGACCGCCCTCCATGTACGGTGCGATCAGCAGCGCCAGCCAAGTCACCGGGATCGTGCCGAGACAATAGAGCAGGATATTCTGCCGGGAGAACTTATCTTGCCGCACGATCCGCCTTCTTTCGTGCTTTCTCCGTTGGGGCGTCAATGACCTTCAGAATCAGCTCGTCCACATCCTCCGTGGGCTTCTCGTCCCGGATCAGGTCATTGCGGAAATCCGCCAGCCCGCTGACCATCAGCCGCTGTTCAAAGTTGTCCAGCGTGACGACCACCTTTTCTTCTGCCATCAAAGGCTCGCCTCCTCATCCTTCTTGATGCGCGCGGGAATGTGTACCCGTTCCCGGTCAGTCTCCGGCGACTTCTGCCTCTGCTCCCGGCGAATCTCCCGCAGCTCCTCCCGCACGGAGGGGCGGGAAGCTTCCCGCTCAGAGATGCCCACGTCGCCTCGGGGGCGTCTGCTCCCGGAGGAAGGCTCGGACGGACGGGACTTCGCAGTCCGGGCCATGGTGGGGTTTTCCGTTTCCGGCTGCTCCGCCGTGGGGTTCGGCCGCTCGGCGGTCACCGCCTCCAGAAACTGCTCCAGCTTGTCCTCCACCGCCGTTCGCTCCGGGGTGGGGATATCCTCACCGGATTTGGACTTTTCCTCCCGGGTCTGCCGGATCTCCGTCTTGACGGAGCCCATATCCACCGTAGCCAGACCGAAACGCTCAAAAATGCGGTTGATCTTCCCGGCATCCTCTGCCCGGACCATGATGTCCGTCAGGCCGTCCTCCGCTTTGTTGTCCTTCAGCACGCAGTAGAGAACACCGTATTTCTTGGCTTCCTCGCAGAATTTCTGCAGCTCATTGTCCCTGACGGCAAATACCTTCAGCTCTTTGCCGTTTTTCAGCATATTCGTCAGGCGGATCTTGCCCCTGGTTTTCTTCTGCTCCCGCAGGACCGCATACAGCAGCACGGCCAGCCGCTCGGCTGCCTTGCCGCTGATTTTTGCAGCGACCTCAACGCCGTTGAGGCTCATCCTCACGACCTGTTCCGCTGCTTCTCCCGAATAGTTCATCTGTTTTCTCCTTTCTCTCGTCATACAGCGCTTCCAGCTGCGCCTGAATCTCCTCGGCACGCTTCTGGGCGCTATCGCAGGTTTTCAGATTCTCCTGCAATTTCATGATTTTTCCCGAAATGGCTGCGATCTGCAGCTTCCCCTCCATGACCGCAGCCTCGTCTCCAGTGCGGATCGTCCGTTTCAGCTTGTTCCGCAGGTCGGTGCGCTCGGCGGTCAGAGCCGTGATCTCATGACCGGCCCGCTCCCGATAAGCATCCAGATCTGCGGCGGTCTCGATCTGATTCTCCGCCAGGAATCGGGTCTGCGCATCCAGCCGGTCCAGCTTCCGCAGGTCCTGCCGCATAGCGGCGGAGAGCCTCGGCGCAGAAGCCGGAAAGCGGACCAGAATGTGCAGCTCGTAGCAGTAATAATCGTAGAGCGCTGCAATTCCCTTGGCCTTGGTGTGGGGCGGATGCTCGGTGCGGTACTTGCGATACCGCCGTTGTTCCTCCTCCGGGAAGGGCTCCTGTCTGCGGATGCGCTCCAGAATCCGGCTCTCAATGGCGTCCAGCGTATATTCCTCGCCCAGCCGGTCGAAGCGATAGAACCGCTCCGAACCCTGCGGGCGCAGAGAGGGACGCTGCAGCGCCTTGCCGGAGGCAGCGGTAAGCTTCAGCGCGTAGCCCATCTCCTCCAAAGCATCGAAAAATTCATCCTCCGTCAGGGAGGCCCCAATGGCACGGTCAATGTCGGCACGGATCCGGCTGCGGTTGGTGGGTTTGCCGTTTTTCTCGGCAGACCACTCACTGTAATTCTTGCCTTTGCCCTCCGGACGGCGGATCACCGAAAGACCGTACTCCCGGCACAGCCGGTCGGAGGCCTCCCGCATACGGGCGTAGTCTCCGTTGGAACGGTAGAATTTCTTTCCGTCCACGAAGGAAACCGTGTTGATAACAAAGTGCGAATGAATGTGGGACGCCTTGTCCAGATGGGTGGCTACCAGCACCTGATACCGGCCGCCCCACAGCTCCTCCGCCAGCCGGATGCCGATGCGGTGCGCCTGCTCCGGCGTGACCTCACCCTCCCGAAAAGACTGATAGCCGTGATAAGCGATGGTTCCGTCCTCCTTTCGGAATCGCTTCTTCACGGCCATCATTTCACTGCGGGCGGTCCCGCCATTGCAGTTGATGCCGGTGACCAGCTGCCGCTGATTGGTCGCCTCCTCACGACCGGCATAGGCGATCACATCCTCCAGGGTGTCCCGATTCACCCCTGCCGGGGATGGGATCGTCTCTGGGCTTGTGGTTTTGTCCGGGTTTTCGGCGTAGAGGAGCACCTTGCCGATGTACCCTTTGACGCGCCACAGTGAAGTTACTGCCATGAACCGTACATCACCTCCAACAGTTCGTGAATGGTTTCCTTCAGCAGCTCGACATTTTCCCAGTAGGCCGCCGTATCTACAAAGCCTTTGGCGTTGGCGATCAGGGCCACCTGATTCATGTTGTTATTGATCTGTTGCAGATTGCGGAGCACTGAGATCAAATCCATGGAGGGCATCTCCCGGATAGAGCTGTGCTCGATCAGCGCCCGCAGATATTTTTCTCGGGACCAGCCGGACCGGGCTACATCCCGGCGCAGCCGCTCCATTTCCTGCTCGTTGAGCCGCAGGTCAATTTTGATGTTTCTTCTGGCCACGCTGCCTCCTTTCAGTCGGTATAAGGGTTTGGGGCTACCCCAACAAGCAAATGTGCCGTCAAAGCACGATGCTTGCTAAGAAAATGCCACAGGCATTTTCCTTGAGGCTGCCCCGCGCCTCAGCGCTCCTGATTCCGCTCCGGCAGGAACGGTACTGCCTTGATGTCATCGCCCACCCGAAAGAATTTCTCCGGATATTTGAACTGCTCCGTGTAGCGGTGCAGCTGCTCAGGCGAGAGGCTGCCGAAATCCTCTCCGCTGCAGCTGCAGACAAAGCAGGTTCCGGCGATGATGTCCAGCATCTCCCGGCGGCTGGGGTCGGCGTACACGGCCCGGTTCAGGGGCAGGCCGTCCAGCTTGCCCTCCTCATTGCAGACAATGCAGACCGGCTCCTCAAAGGGGTAGAAGGCCTCGATCATCCCGCCCACGATTTTCTGATAGCATTCCAAAGAGGCGTCGATGGCAGCGGGCCTTGCCAGCTTTCCAGGCTCCAACAGTACCACTTGGATTTTCCGGTGCAGAGGCCGGGCGGCGCTCTCGTCGAAGGTCACCTGCCGGAAGCCGATGCTGTCACAGAAAAAGGCCGCTCTGCCTTCCACCACCACGTCGGAGACGGACATGGAATGGCCAGAAAAATTCTCCGGGGGATCCACGTTGAACAGGGTGTACACCTCCTCCAGATCGCTGCAATTCACCGTACCTTCAAACACGCAGTCGTAAATACTGCTGTCGATAGCCTTTGGGCCGGAGCCTCGTCGGGCGAGGGCCTCCGTAGACAGCAGCGCCCGGCGCTCCTCATCCCGCTCCCGGTTGATCTGATACAATCGGATGTCCATCATCGCTCCCATTCCTCCTTTTTCTTCATCAGGCCCAGCTGGAGCTGGAGCTGTTCGTTGACATCCTTCCCCCGTGTAGGCGGCTCATCCAGGACAGTGTAGCCCTTGAGGCCGTCCAGGATGCCCTGCGCAGCAGCACGGCCCACCTCGTCGTTGTCCAGATGCAGCCGCAGAGTGGTGACCTGCGGATGCTCCTCCAGAAACCGACTCATCGCCACCGGCACCACGCCCTGCCGCTTCGGGGCGAACACGCCTGCCAGGGACAGCAGCGCCTCCTGCTTCCAGTCCCGGCCAGCGTACTTTTCCAGCGTGGCATAGCTCAGCAGGTCGATGGCCGCTTCAAACAGGTGGACGGTATCGGCCTGAGGGTTCTCCGCAATGGAGAAGGAATAGTGCTTGTCACTGCCGGTGGCCTCGGATTTGAACCGGCTGAAGGTGCTGCGCAGCGCCCCGTAGCGGGGCTTGCCCGTCCGGTCATAGCCCACAAACAGGGCGTTTTTATACTGACCGGTCTGAAACAGCAGCTTCTTTTCGATGCAGTAGTCGATGATCTCCGGATGGATCCCACGCCCCTCCAGATACGCTTTCACCGCATCACAGCTGCTGTCCACATCCGGCAGCAGCAGGCGGCGCTCTTTGGGCATCACCGGCGCTTTTGGGGCCGTGTAGGCCCGCAGCGGCGTGCCGGTCAGCTGGCTCACGGCCTCCGGGAAGGGCATCTCCTTGACCTTCACCAGATAATCCAGCGCATTCCGTCCGCCGATGCCTCGGGAGAACCAATGCCATTTCCCATTGGAGATTTTCAGGCTGTCATGCTCCCGGGTGCAATAGGTGCTGCCGGAGACATGGACCAGCTCGCCGGGCTCATAGGCCTGCAGATAGCTCAAAAGGTCAATCTGCCGGGCGGCTTCAATGGCCTCTGTGTCTACATAGGGCATCATCGCACCTCCTTTTCCGGCTGCAGCAGCTTGTCGGCACGGCCCTCGATGCAGTCCCGGTAGCTGTCCTGTTCCGCCTCCATCTTGTGGTAGATGGCAGTATTCAGTTCTTCAGGTGTCATTGTTCCTCTCTTTCTCTCATCCCGGCTGCACCAGACGCTTGAACTTCAGCGGACTTTCCGCAATGTAGCGGGTGATCAGCCGACTCTCGGCCTTGGTTTCGGGATAAGCGGTAATGGTGATGGTTTTGGTGTTCCAGTCCAGCGTATAGGTGTCGGCAGCCACATTGGTGATGTGGTGCTCCGCCAGGAAATCCCGGAAGGCCTGCATGGCCTCCAGATTATCCGACATGATGACGTTCACATAGGTTCTGTCCTTGCTGCGCTTATCGCTCACAAGGCAGGCCAGCGAGCAGCCCATGCCGCCCGCAGCGGCGACCACGGCCAGCGCCAGCATACTATCCGCCGACACAATACGTTTGGTGATCCAGAAATAAAGAAAGTCGGACAGGATCACGGCGATACCCGCCAGAACCCACCGACTTCTCTGGATCAGTATGGTTTTTGTAGTGGAAAGGGCGTTGTCCAGCACCTTGGCCAGAAACAGCGCACCGAGATAGAGCATAGGCTTGCCTCCTTTGATTTTTTGTGTTCGCATTCCGGGTAAAGGCTGATACTGCTTTTTCGTGCGAATCAGCATCTCGTGAACTTGCTTTTTCGTGCAAATCCGGTTCCTATGAACTTGCTTTTTCGTGTTTCCCATGTTATACTTAGCACATAAAAAGGGGAAACTATCTGCATAAGGAGTGAGAAGATGCTGAAACGAAAAATATACGATGAACTCGTAGCGTGGAAAAGCAGCAGCAACGGAACAACCGCCATGATGATCGATGGCGCACGCCGTGTCGGCAAAAGTTATATTGCCGAAGCGTTTGCAAAGGCTGAATACAAAAGCTATATCCTGATCGATTTTGGACGAGCTCCCACAGACATACTGGATCTATTCACCAACGATAGCTCTGATCTTGATCTTTTCTTCGCAAAACTCGCAGCCTTCTATGCAACGCCTCTTCACAGAAGGGGATCGCTGATCATTTTTGATGAAGTTCAACAATACCCCAGAGCCCGCCAACTCATCAAATATCTTGTAGCGGATGGCCGGTTTGATTACCTTGAGACAGGATCGCTGATTCGGCTGAAAAAGAATGTCCAAGATATCATTATTCCTTCGGAAGAGGATCACATTGAGATGTTTCCGCTGGATTTTGAGGAATTTCTCTGGGCAATGGGAGACGAGGCCACATATCCACTGATTCGGCATTGTTTTGAAGCAAAGCAACCCCTTGGCGCAGCACTTCACCGGAAGATCATGAATGACTTTCGTCAATACATTCTGGTTGGGGGGATGCCTCAGTCCGTCCTTGCTTACATGAACGGCAAGGACTTCGAGGCATCCGACGTTGCCAAACGCAGGATTCTGAAGCTGTATCATGAGGATGTGGCAAAATTTGCAGAGGGATATGAAGAGAAAGTGTTTGCCGTATTCGATGGCATTCCGGGTCAGCTTTCAAAAAAAGAAAAGAAATACAAGCTTTCGTCTCTCGGAAAGCAGGCTCGTTTTCGCACTTATGAGGATTCATTTGTGTGGCTGAACGAAGCCATGATCGTAAATACCTGCTTCAATGCAACGGATCCTCATGTTGGGCTTGCGCTGAGTGCTGATAACGCCACGCAGAAGTGTTATATGGCGGATACCGGATTACTTGTAACGCACACTTTCCAGGATAAAAAATACACAGACAATGAACTTTATCGTGCGATTCTCTTCGATAAACTGAATATCAACGAAGGAATGCTGATGGAAAACATTGTTGCACAGATGCTTCGCCATAGCCGTTCGCGCCTGTACTTTTATTCCCGTTCCGACAGCCAAAACCGGGAAAACCACATGGAAATCGACTTTCTAATTACCGAAGGGAAAAAGATTGCTCCGGTAGAGGTGAAATCCGGCAATTATCGCTCCCATTCCTCTTTAGATAAATTTCGAAGACACTTCTCATCTGTAATTGGCAATTCCTATATTCTCTACACCAAAGATGTTATGATCAAAGACGGCATCATTCATCTGCCCCTGTACATGGCAGAATTGTTATGATATGAGGGAGCCTTGTAAATTTTTACAAGGCTCCTTCTGCGTATAACGAGCTGCTTTTGCACCTTCTGAATTACCTTGCCAGCCTCAGAATCAGTTCCTCTACATCCTCCGTAGGTTTTCCGGCATTCAGCAGCTTATTGCGCCAGCGGAGAAGAATGCTGCGGGCATAGCGGGCTTCCTGCGGCGTCAGGGTCAGGACGACTTTGTCACGCTTGCGAAAGAACATAGCGGGCACCTCCGTTTTTTTCTCCAGTGTAGCCGGAGGGGACGGCGGCGTCAACTGTGCGAATCAGCGCTCCCGGCCCCGTTCCTTTTGCTTCCCCTCCAACACGGACCCGCAGGCCCTTTCATACTCCATGTCGGTGATGAGCCCGGCCTTGTAGTCCATATAGGTGGCTGCCGCCTGTGCGTCCTTGATGGCACGGATCAGGGTTTCCGGCTTGTCCCGGATGGACTGGATCCAGGCCTGAACGTAGGCCTTGTGATTGTCGAGGTGCTGGGGCGTGGCCGTTACGTCCAGATCCACGCCCATAAAACAGGAGCACATTTCCGCAACCAGCTCCTCATAGGCATACTGTGGCGTGCCGAACAGGGCACCCTGCGGCCGGTTCAGGCGGTTCGGATGGCCGGTGGAATGGGACAGCTCATGGAGCGCCGTGGCGTTGAAGGCATACTCACTCCGGAAAGAGCCTGGCGTGGGCAGATGGATCTTATCCTGCATGGGCGAATAGTAGGCCTGATCGCCGCCGTCGGTCAGAATCTCCACGCCCATACCGGCGCTGAGCTTTCCGATCAGCTCATCGGGGGTGATGTCGCTTTCCTGCACCGCAGGCAGCTCCGGCATTCCCTCAATGTCGCAAGCGTTGAACACCGCCGTATAGCGGGTGGACAGCTTGAACTCCGTCTCACAGCGCCCGTCCCGGAGCTGCTGCTTGTACTGCTCCCAGGTCAGGGCCTTTTTGTCCTTGAGGTCGTAGGGATACCAGTATTCCACATAGGTGGCCTTGGAGCCTTTCTTCAGGTGCCAGTTTTGCTTGGGGTGGTATTTGCCGTCCTGATCCATGATCTGCACCATGGTCACCCAGCGGGGATCGTCATAGCCCTTCATCATGGAAATGAGGCTCAGCCAGAAGGCGTTGCAGCCCCGGTAACAGGCCTTGGTGATGCCGTTCTGGGGCGCACTGCCGCCGCTGCCGCGCCACTCCTTCTGCCATTCCAGCCCCTTTTCCTCCAGCACATGGGCAAAGGTATCGGCCAGCTCCGCACGGTATTCGTCCTTATTCTTCGGTCTGCTCATCGGTTATTACCTCCCATTCCTCCGGGGTGAGGGTATCCTCATCCACAAAAACGATTTCTTTCTTCATCGTGCATCCCTCCTTTTCCGGTACTCTTTTGCCGGACTCGGCAGTGAAAAGCCGTAGACCTTGGCAATGTCGTCGCCCAGCCGCTCGGTAACCCGGTCGATATCCCGTTTGGTCAGGGTGTGGTCGAGAATCTTTTCTTTGAAGTTCTCCTTGGCCTCCTCGCTGACGCCCTGCCGGTACTTGCGGTAGAGGTAGTAATTGTGGCCGTCGTGGTGGTAGCCGTCCATGCGCAGGTCGCCCTGCGTGTCCACATACCAGACCACGCCGTCCAGCTGCGAATACAGGCAGTCCTTGATGCAGCCGCTTTCCATTTCCCGGTAGCCGGTGTGCCGCCCGTCCCATCTGCCGATGTCGGCAATGATGAGAATGGGCGTACCCACCCGGATATCCAGATTCCGGCGCTCATCGTCCAGATAGTCGCCGTTGCGTTCCTCCATCCGGCGGTATTTTTCCTCCTCTGTCAGGTTGGAGTAGTCCTCCTCGAAAGCCTCTGACCAGTTGTCCCAGTCCAGGCACTCGTTGGACCAGATGACAAAAGCGGCGTTGCCCTCTGCCGCGTTCTGACTCATCGGCAGCCTCCTCGCTCCCGTTCATCCGGGCGGGCTTCATAGCTGACATCGGCCTCGCCCCAGTTGATCCGACCGCTGAAATACAGATCCTGGGCGATCTCCTCGGCCTCCTCAGCGTTGCTGGCCTCCACCTCAATGGTGCCGTAGCTGATATCCTTCACGTCCACAAAATACTTCATCTTGCATCACTCCTATCTTTTTCTCTCGATTCCTGATTGTGTTCAATTACTGCGCCTGCCGGTTCTACCATGGCGCAGCTGGCTTCCATCCGTTCGGCAAACTCGCAGATATGGAACAGATTGCAGCTGCTGGAGCCCACCTCCACATGGTAATTGTCAATGTAGCTCAAATACCTGTTTGAATTCGTTTTGTGTGATAGAGGTCACCGTCCTTTCTTGAATTTGGGTATGAAAAAGCGCCACCCTTTCGAGTGGCGCTGGGCTATAAAACGATTTGGCTCGGCAAACTGGAATTTGCACTTCCTCACTCGTCTTCTTTTTTATTGTTTCTACTAATATTCGAGCTTAACGATAAAATTCCAGAGCATAAAAATAATACCCATATTATAATATTTTCTTGATTTATCGCACTATAAATCAAGCATATTATGCTTAATATAATCTGTACAATTGAACAAATCACTCCTATTTTTTGTGTCTTTTTATCCATCATTGTCTCCTCCATAAATTCCGATTTGTCTTACTTCTTTTCCAGTTCATACCGTGTGGTACGGCTTCCGCCGAATTGTTTGATTTGACCGTTATCCACTCATCTCTCAGCTCTGTTCTTCCCATATTCTAACTATTCGAATCATCGCTGTCAACCATTCTGATTAGAATAACGAGAAGCGAGGCGTCATCAAGAATGCGAAGTGTCCCAAATTTTATATATGATTCGGAACACTTCGCGTAACTCAGGAAAACAACCTAAGACCGATGCCGACGATGATTTTAACGCTCATGCTTGCCCTCCTTCTTCTTTCGGAATGGGAAGAACGCCGCAGCCCCGGCACTCAGCAGCGAAGCGCCTGCCAGTGCTGCCCACAGCGTCAGATTGGTGCTGTCGCCGGTCTTGGGAATATCCGTAACCGGCTTCAGCTGGTTGTGGAATTTGGCCACCACGGTCTTGCCCTCATGGACGGTGACGGTCACATCCGGCGGCAGAATATAGGCCTTGTTGGCCTTGTTGGAGACCTCCGAGACCACATAGTCGCCGATGCGCAGACCGTCAATTTTGATCTGCCCGTTCTCATCGGTCACATAGTCCTTGGAGAAAGCGTTGCCGGTGACGTCAGTGCCGCTCACCCGGAAGGTAAAGCCCTTCAGTACGCCGTCATCCGAAGTCTTTTCAATGCGGATGCCTCCGGTCTGTGCCTGGTTGACAAAGCCCTTTCCGGCCTCGGTTTCCACGATGACCGTCTTGCCGTTTTCCTTAACGGAGAAGCTGTAGGTCTTCTCATCAAGGAAGAAGCCCTTGGGGGCCTCAGTTTCCTTCAGCGTGTAATCGCCGTAGGGCAGATTGTCCAGCTTGTAGACGCCGTCGGACAGCTCCTCCATCTGATCCACGAGCTTTCCGTCACGGTATACCTCAAAGATTGCACCGCTCAGATGGTGGTCGGGATAGTTTTTATCCACCTTGGTCAGCTGAACGCTGCCGCGAATGAGCTTGTTGGTGATCTCAATCTCGACCACAGCGCCGTTCTGATCCACCTTTACAGCATAGTGGGCCTCATCCATCACATAGCCCTCCGGCGCGGCGATTTCACGGACCACATACTCGCCATAGGGGATACCTGTAAAGGAGAAGCTGCCGTCCTCTGCGGAAACAGTGGTCAGAATAGGCTCTGTGCCGTCTGTGAGGAACAGGCCGATGGTAGCTCCGGCCAGTGCCTTGCCGTCCTCGTCCTTCTTCATGCCGTAGATCTCCCCGTAGATCATCTCGTTGGTAATACTCTTTCCGTCGTTGACGGCAAGCTCTACCACGGGAATTTCCTGACCGGCATAGGCAAAGGTCACAGGGTACTTCTCATCAGAGAGAATGTAGTGGCTGTCGGTGCTGATTTCCTTGACATAGTAGCTGCCGAAGGGAACATCGCTCTTGAGCACAGCCTTTCCGTTTTCATCAAGGGACATGATCTCGATGAGACCGTCCACAGGAATGACGGAACCGTCTGCTGCGGTAAGCTCCTCGGCGGCATAGAAGCCGAAGGTCACGGCGGAAAGCTCGTTATTCATACCGATACCGAACTGCTTGTTCTGCTCCAGCACCTTGGAAAGAGAAATCCGCGCCTTCTGTCTGTCATTGCAGAAGCTGGCAGCGGTTTCGGTGATCTCAATCTCCTGCCCGGCGTAGACCAGCTCGGCGGTGTAGGGCTCGGTGTTCCGTACCATGCTGTCGGGAGCCTGGATTTCCGTGATCTCATACTTGCCCAGATACAGCGGCTGACTCTCGGCCGGGCTGTCCTCGCCGGTGGTCACGGTGTCTACCACTTCACCGGCGCGATAGCGCAAGGTGCCGTCCCTGGTATAGACATCCTCTGCAGCCTTGATCTCATAGACGGCACCGGGCAACCCCTGCACCGCATAGACCGGCTGATAGATTCCGCCGGACTCCGTCACGGAGGCAAACACCTCACCGGACTTGGAGATTTTGATGACGCCCTTCTGGGCGTAGTTGCCCAGCTTGACCTCCACGATCTTCCCGGCGTTTTCCTCGGTGGAGTTGTCTTCGGTCACATCAAAGCTGATGCCTTCCGCACGCAGCACATAGCCGTAGGGTGCAGAAACTTCCTTCAGGGTGTAACCCTTGCCGTATTCCAGCTTCTCCGGGGTAATGAGAAAGCCCTCCTCATTGGTGTAGAAGGTGTCTATGGTGGTGACCTCCGGATAGGTGAAGGTCATGGAGACCAGCGAGCCGTCCGGGCGGTAGATCTGGAAGCCCGCCCCGGCATAGGGAATGGCCTTTCCTGTCTCGGCATCCACCTTGACGACCTTAATAAAGGAACGGAAATTGGCGTTGTTGATGAGATAACGGTAGGTCTCGCCGTCAGCACGGACGAACACATCAAAGTCGCGCATCATCTCACGGCCCTCCCAGCCGGACACCTGATGGACGGTGTACACGCCGTAAGGCAGGTCCTTGGTCTGGGCAAAGCCGTTTTCATCGCAGACAAGATCGTCCCGTTCGGTGTCCTTCGCCGCCTCATAGCTGCCAGCGGACTTGAGATACACAGCAAACTCTGCGCCGCTTTCCGGGGTTTCGATTTGCGTTTCGCCGTTGTCGGTGTGCTTGAGGATGGCGATGCTGCCCTTGCTGACCTGCTCGGTCACATCCACGGCAGGAGCGCTGTTTCGCTCGATGGTGTAATGCTCTGCCTCTGCGCCAACGGAATAGACCGTGCCGTCCAGCAGGTAGCCTTCGGAAGGGCTCAGCTCCCGGATGGTCCAGTCGTCACCGCAGACGTAGTAGGAAGTGGTGAACTGACCGTTCTCGTCGGTATAGTAGGTGTCCACCAGCTGCTGGTCCTTGAAAATACCGTAGGCCGCACCGGTCAGAGAGGCGTCGCCCTGCGCCGTGCCAGTCTCACGGTCAGATTTGGTCACGGTGACGTTCCACTTCTTCAGGATGTTGGAAACGCTCCTGTTGGTGACCGTATTCCACTCCACGGCGGTGGTCTGGCTGTCCGGCACCACATAGCGCTCCGCCGTATCGATCTCCTCCAGCGTATAGCCGGTGCCGATGAGCACATCCCGGAAAGTCGCCACACCGTTTTCATCGGTGACAGCAAATTCATCCACGTTCAGACCGCTGAGAGAGGTTCCAAAAAGGTGGAACTTCACACCCTGATTCAGCCCATCCTCGGAGGTCTTGGTCACGGTCAGATCACCGCGGCGGAGCACATTGTTAAAGGAAACCATCGCCGTCTGCCCGGCAAGCACGGTGACACGGTGGCTTTCCTGGGGCACATACTTGTCATAGCTCTGCTCGGTGACGGTATAAATGCCGGGCATCAGATTGTCGATCTGAATTTCGCCGTTTCGGTCGGTGGTGACGGCTTGATTGACGCCCTCGCCGGTAATGGTGAAGGTGATGCCGTCCACCCTGCCGTCCTCGGAAGTTTTGACGATTCTGGCGCTGCCGTAGCTGACCTTCAGGTTGAGATAAGCGGTGACAGGGTCGCTGACGGAGGCACTGTAGGTCACCGTGTCCTGCTTTCCGCCGCCGATGTTGCCGTCGGTCCAGACGATAACGCCGCTGCGCATCTGCCCTTTGGTGGCTGTGATCTGCACAGCATCCGCAGGGGCTTCCTTGGCGGTGATCGTCAGCTGGTTGCCGCTGACGCTGAAGCTCACACCGGTGACATTGGCCGTAAAGCGGAAGCGGGACAGCACACCGTTGGTATCCGTCAGGGCGGCAGAATACTGTTTGCCGTCCCATTCCAGCTCCACATTCTGCGCCTTGCCTGCACTTCTGGCCATGAAGCTGGGCACCACGGTATGGCTCTGCACCCCGGACACGATGCTGTCGTAATAATCGCAGATCTGCTGATAGAGGGGATGACCGGTACTGACGAGGGACTTCACCGTGTCATAGCCTCCGGTGCTGACGTGGTGGAAGTCTGCGTCACGCTCGCCGACGATGGTCTCCCACACCAGGATCTGCGTGGCGTAGGCGTGGGCAATGCGGTCTGCATCCGCTGCATTCTGGGAGCGCCACGAGGTGGAAAGATTTCCCTGATAGCCATACTGCATGATACGGCCCAGCAGCACCTTGATGTCATCCGGCCCGATGGTGTGGTTCAGGCTGCTGGGGTAGTTGTCCCAGAAGTCCTCGCCGAAGCCGGTGAAGGTCTCGCCCATGCTGCGGGGGGCGCTGGACTCAATGCAGTAGACCACCTGACCATCGAAGCTGTCCATGCAGTGGACGGTGGTTGTGGTGGACTCGGAGGTGGACCAGCCGTTCATATAGGTTTTGGCGCTGTGGCCCCAGACGTCCTCGGAATAGATCTGGTTGGCGTCTCCGTCCCGGGGGAAAGCGACGGAGTAGGATTTTGAGGTTGCTCCGGAGGGCGAGGCGGCCAATGCCGTCACGCCGCTGCCGAAGACAGCTGTGAATGTCAGCAGGGCAGCCAGCAGTCCCGACATTCCTCGTTTAAGTTTTTTCTTCATGTTTCCTCCTTCATGCATGAAAAAAGCACCGTGTTTCCACGATGCTGATTTCAGAATGTTTTGTTTTATGCGTATCCGATGTAGATCAGGTACCGGTTTTCTCCCACGCATTCGTACCAGATCCAGACATCGGTAATGTCCCCGTCACCGGCATAGCGGTTCAGTCGGGCGGTGATGTCTCGCTCCAGGTAAATGCAGTTTGGATTTGCGGAGATGGGGTTGTCCCAGCAGTCCACGGCCGATGGTTCCAGAACCAGCCCCTTTTCCGTGGCGACGGTCTGCGCATAGCCGATCCAGTAGTCGATGTCGAATGGGGCTTCTGTCGGCTGCGCTGTCTCCGGCGGGGCGGGCGGTTCTGTTGTTGGCTCCGGCTGTGTGGGTGCTGCCGGTGACTTTGTGGCAGGCGGCTCCGTAGGCTGCGGGGGCTGGGATGCAGGCTCCGTATTGGGGGGCGTGTCCGCTGCCGCAGCGGTGGAAGCCGGTTCGGTAACCGACGGTGCTGTTGGTTCCGGCAGGTGTTCTGTCACCGGCTGAGAAGACGATTCTTGTCCCGGCTCGTTGATTTGTTCCGGCGGTATCG
>OBYM01000137.1_pt1 | contig 48759 bp, 48 predicted proteins | sample 1538191 | NCBI WGS metagenome assembly OBYM01 (sample SAMEA2580165, study PRJEB22360) | human gut metagenome | biome: human gut; feature: human-associated habitat; material: faeces | place: Denmark | collected 2008/2010 | reverse complement strand
TTTTTTAAGTAGAACTTAGTCTTAAAAAAAGTAGAATTTACTTTTCAAATTAAATATGATTATGTGGAAGATCAGAAAAATTAATAAGTTTAATATGATTTTCTTGTATGAAAGTTTTGACTTCTGGTGAAGTTAAAAGTTCAAGTTCTTTCATACGTGGTAAGTTATAGCTGGACATATCATAGAGCCTCTGATCAAGATAAGCAGGGTGACACATGAATTCCAAAGGTCCATGATAGGATGAAAGAACATGTGTAAAATATTGATAATTAGCATCATCATTATACATCTGATCATAAACAGGAATATAAGGATATGTATCAAGAACCTGTTCACGTTGGCGAATAGGTAAATCATATTCTAAAGCTAATCGTTTTGTGACATCCAAATGCCATGGCAATAGGTGGACATGATGGTGTGAATCAATATGTGTTGGTTTATGTCCAGCTATTTCAATAAATTTTTCTATCTGAGCTTTCCATTCACGGTAAAGTTCATCTTGATTAGCGTGTGGTTTTCCATCAGGATAATCTTTTGGTCGAATAAAATCTCCATTTTGATCTGTATAGGATTGAGCTCCTTCTACTAAAGGACGACCAACGGTTAATACCAGGTGAACTCCAACTCCCAGTTGTGGAAATTTTTTAGCTTCTTTTAAAGCAAACTCAGCATAGGGCATATTCATCATACATGTTGTTGAAGTAATAATGCCTTGACTATGCCCTACAAGTATACCAATGGTATTGGCTTGTGTCATTCCAAAATCATCAGCATTCACTATTAATTGATTAATCATAAAAAATTACCTCCTATACATGAGTATACTCGAAAAATAAAAATAGAAGTGTTTTTTTCATATTCTTAAAATAATTCTTTGAGTCTTGTAGATGATTGCTATATAATAGAAAAGAAATCAAGGAGGGTTATGATGAATAAGATTACGGGTTATACAGGATTATATGGTATTGTTGCTAATCCTATTAAACATTCCTTTTCACCAATGATGCATAATACAGCTTTTCAATACTTGGGTATTGATGATGTCTATTTGGCATTTGAGGTGGAGGAAAATCATTTTGCCAATTTTATAACAAGTGCCAGAATATTACCCATCAAGGGATTTAATGTATCCATGCCATATAAAGTGAAGATTTTATCTTATCTTGATGAACTGACTCCTGAAGCTAAACTCTGTCAGGCTGTCAATACAGTCAAAAATGATCATGGTAAGCTGATTGGTCATATCAGTGATGGAATCGGCTTTATCAAGGCCTGTGAAGAAAAACATTGGAATCTTCATCAACAGAAAATTGTTGTTTTGGGAGCTGGTGGGGCTGCTAGAGCTATTGTGGCTGCACTGACAAAACAGGCTAAGGATATTATTGTTTATAATCGCAGTCATAAGGATTGGGTTGAACAAATGAATCAACAATGTCATTGTTCTATAACATTAAAATCCTTGAAAGATATGCAATCTTTAAAAAATGATTTAAAAGATGCTTATTTGCTTATTCAAACTACAAATGTAGGAATGGAACCACATACTGATGGATGTTTAATTCCTGATGAATCTTATCTCAATAAGTCATTAAAGGTGGCTGATATTATTTATAATCCTCAAGAAACAAAGTTATTAACATTAGCAAAAGAAAAAGGTCTTGAATATATGAATGGAGAAGGCATGATTCTTTATCAGGGTGCTGTTTCTTTTGAATTTTGGACGGGACAGAAAATGCCTATATCAGAAGTCAAGAAAAGTTTGAAAATGGAGTGAGAGAAATGAAAGAAATTATTGTAGCTTCTACAAATGAAGGAAAAATTAAAGAAATCAAAGCAATGTTAGAAGAAATTGGTATCGAAGTCAAATCATTAAAAGATGTGTTTGATCAAGACATAGATATTGAAGAAAATGGAAAGACTTTTCAGGAAAATGCTTTAATTAAAGCTCAGACAATCTGTGATATGATTCATAAGCCTGTATTGGCAGATGATTCTGGATTGGAAGTCAATGCCTTAGATGGAGCACCTGGTATTTATTCAGCACGTTTTATGGGGCATGATACAAGTTATGATATTAAGAATCAGTACATTATTGATGCTGTTGAGGGTAAAGATAGAGGTGCTAGATTTGTTTGCGCTATGGCTTTATGCAGACCTGATCAACAGCCTATCTTGATTGAAGAATATTTTGATGGAGAAATTTATGATAAAATTGAAGGTGAAAATGGTTTTGGATATGACCCAATTTTTTATGTGCCAGAACTTCATAAAACATCTGCACAAATGACATTGGAAGAAAAAAATCAGTATTCACATCGTGCCAAAGCACTTAAAAAGCTATATACAATTTTGAAAGGTGAGGAAGATTAATCATGAATCATATTGTTTTAGTACATCCTGCAATCCCTCAAAATACAGGGAATATTATGCGTACTTGTGTAGCAACGCATTCGAAGTTGCATCTTATTAAGCCATTAGGTTTTTCTTTAGATGACAAACATATGAAGCGTGCCGGGTTAGATTATATTAAGGATTTACAAATGCAGGTATATGAAAACTGGGAAGATTTTGTGAGTCAAAATCACGGCGATTATCATTTTTTTACACGTTATTCAAAACTATGTTATAGTGATCAAAATTATGTATCTGACCAGGATCAATATATCATCTTTGGTCATGAACATGATGGAATTCCACATGATATTTTAAAACAGCATTTAGATGAATGTGTTCGTATTCCAATGGATGCTGATGCTAGAAGTTTAAATCTTTCTAATTGTGTCGCTATAGGTATTTACGAAGTATTACGCCAACAAAGCTATCCTGGTTTATCTAAAGTAGAGGTGCAAAAAGGTGCTGACTTCATTTATAAAGAATAGAAAAAGTGATATTTTCTTAGCTGTTGTTTTCGCTATTTTCATTATCAGTTTTGCGGTAGTATTTACAGTTTTCTTTAAACCGCTCTATTATTTTGATATTGAATTTTTAAATCTGAGTGAAAGTACAGGACTTTCAGCTGATGTCATTCATCATAATTATGATGTTTTGATTCAATATCAGAGTCTTTTTTACCAAGGAGATCTCAATCTACCAAATTTTGTTATGTCGACAAGTGGACGTATTCATTTTGAGGAAGTTAAAAGAATCTTCGAAGCAATCCAAATGATTTGTGCCATCAGTGGAATCATGACACTTATAATGGGAATTTATCGTATAAAACAGCATGAATATCGTTTTTTAAGATTAACGTCATTGTTTTCAGTAGGTATCCCTTTAGTTATTGGATTTTTTGCGGCGATTGATTTTAATAAGGCTTTTATTCTTTTTCATCAAATAGTATTTAGAAATGATTATTGGATTTTTGATGAAACAACAGACCCAGTTATTACTATTTTACCAGAAACATTTTTTATGCATTGTTTGATGCTTATTATAGGTATAGTTCTTGTCATCAGTCTTATATTATATCTGATTTATTTAAGACAAAGAAAAAAGATTCTAGAAAATATATAAAACCTGTTATGTTGAACATAACAGGTTTTATAAAATATGACGTTTTTGTAGTTCTGTTCTTAAATCACTTTGATAAGGGAGATAAATACCATGGATATTTAATTCTTCAGCCATTTTAATATTGGCAAGCATATCATCAATAAAAACAGATTCTTCAGGTTGAAGATGGTATCTTTCTAAAAGCAGTTTGTAGATTTTTTGATCAGGTTTAACAAGATGTTCATTAGCTGAAATCACACCACCATCAAAAAGTTTAAAGAAATCATATCTTTCAAACATCGTTTTAATAGCTTCTTTATGGAAATTTGATAATAGGTATAATGAATAACCTTTTTCTTTTAACTCCCTGACAATCGCTACATTGTCTTCTAAAGGAGTCATCATATGAGTCCAAGTTTCCATGACAAAAATAATTTCATCATGGTAGTGAGGGTGTTTTAAAGTTAAAGACTGGATAGCATCTTGAATCATCATTGTTCCCATATCTAGTTCTATCCATTCATCACTAGAGAAAATAATCATCATCAAATCCCCCATAATAGAAGGATTAAAATGTTTTTGTAAATATGCTTCAGGTTGAAAATCTAAAAGGACATTACCTATATCAAAAATAATATTTTTCATAAAATTGTTCTCCGTTCATACCAAATTCACATAATTAAATCATCATGTTACTATATATTCTAGCATAGGAGGTTGTGTAGATGAAAGCATTTTTAGAAAAATATAATGGTTTAAAATATTTATTGTATTTTTTTATTGCTTATATGATTGGTTTTATGTTATTAGAAAATCATCATTCATCACGTATGATTATTACAGATTCATGGATTGATTCTTATATTCCATTTAATGAGTATTTTGTTATTCCATATATATTATGGTTTGTATTTATGGTATTAGGTTTTGCATATTTTGTTTTTATTGATCAGGTTGGTATTAAAAGAACATATTTTTATTTGTTTTTAGGTATGAGTTTATCTTTGCTTATTTATGCATTGATACCTACTGGTCAAAATTTAAGAGTTCAGTTATATAATGAAAACATATTTCAATGTCTGGTTAGCTTTATTTATTCCGTTGATTCATCTACCAACGTCTGTCCTAGCATTCATGTATATAACAGTGTTATGATGTGTGTATCGCTATTGAAAAGCCAAAGAATTAAACAGTATTCATGGTTATGTGTCGCTATTGTTGTTTTAACAGTGTTGATTTGTCTTTCAACTGTTATGATTAAACAGCATGCATTTATGGATATTGTTTGGGCATTGATTTTAGCAATGGTTATTTATTATATTGGAAAAAGAAAGTATGCCTTTTAATGGATGATCAAAAGCTAATAAAAATGCTAAAAGTAAAAAAGAGCATTGTATCATATGCTCTGATGTTAAAGATATCAGTGTTATTGATAGTGAAATATTTATGAAATGAATACGTTTGTATAAAGTTTAAAACCCAATTATGAATAAACATAATTGGGTTTAGATTTTTATCCTTTAAAGAAAGTATAAGCTTCAAAATGAGCTTGTGGATGATCGCAAGCAGGACATCTTTCAGGAGCTTCAGTTCCTTCATAAATAAATCCACAGTTATTACATTTCCACATAACAGCTTCGTCTTTTTTGAAGACTGTTCCATTTTCTAAGTTTTCTAATAATTTTAAGTATCTAGCTTCATGCATTTTTTCAGCAACAGCGATACTTTGACATACTTTAGCGATTTCAGGGAATCCTTCTTCTTCAGCAATTTTTGCAAATTCAGGATACATGTCAGTCCATTCTTCATTTTCACCAGCAGCAGCAGCTTTTAAACATTCAGCAGTTGTTCCAAGCATGATTGGGAAATCACCTTCGACATGTAAAGCTTCTCCCTTTAATTCAGCATTTAATAATTTCATTAATCTTTTAGCGTGTTCTTTTTCTTGATTTGCTGTTTCTTCGAAGATATTAGCAATTTGTACATATCCTTCTTTTTTGGCAATTGAAGAATAATAAGTGTAGCGATTTCTTGCTTGAGATTCTCCAGCAAATGCATGTAATAAATTGTTAGCAGTTCTTGTTCCTTTTAATGTTGGCATGATAATGCCCTCCTTCCTATGATTTTTTCTTTAAACAATGTGAACATGTTCCATGAAACAAAATATGTGCCCCGTGAATATCATGTTCGGATTGTTCGTTGACCTTATTAATAAGTTCATCCAGGGTAGATTGTTGACAAACGATATCTTGAATAGTTCCACATTCATCACATACCATATGAAAATGGGGTTCAATACGTGCATCGAAATGAATAACTCCATCACCAATATCTAAGCGTGTAATTCTTTTATGATCAGCTAATAAATTAAGATTTCGATAGACAGTTCCCAAACTAATATCAGGAATCAATTGTTTGACTTGTGTATAAATATCATCCACATTAGGATGTGACCAGTCATTTTTTAAAACTTCGTAAATTGTTTCCCTTTGTTTAGAATATCTTAACTTTGTTTCAGACATACTCTCACCCCTTATTAATAATGGTTACTATTATTATACCATATATCCTATGATTGTCAAATAATCCTGATGTTGAAATCATTTTATATCATCAAGTATTGTAAAAGTAAACAAATAATAAATGAAGAGAGTCCATGAAGCACTCTTGCGATGAAATATTTTCTAAAAGAATAGGGGATACCATCTAAAATATTATCCACTTGCATTAAAACTGATAATCCTGAAAATGATAAATAAAAGCTGACAAAGGGATAGACAAGCAGATGTTGATATTGTAATAATTGAATAGAACCGGAACTGAATTCTAAAAAACCTTTGATGATATTTAAAAGAAATGGGTTATGAATAATGGCCTGTAAGCTATAACCAATAAATTGAAAGACAAGCATATAGCCTAAAATAAATATAAAGGCTGTTAAAGAAGATGTAATACTTTTTTTTAGGGCTTCTACAAATCGCATCTGGGGATGAATGATCGGCTGAATACTTTCATGAAAAGACATCCATTGGTAATCTTGATGATAAAAGACAGCTTTGATTATACTTGGAAGAATATGACTTATATAAATCATCTGTGCAATGGAAAAAGGCAGTTTTAGGGAAACAAAGATAAAGCTTAATGATGAAAAGGATGCTATGGAGAGAAGATGTTGTAGTTGGGAAATATTAATATAACCTAATTCATAGGATTCTCTTAACATTTTTGCATTGGTTGGATAACCACAGAAAAAAGAAACAAAATAAAGAGAAGACATATGTGGTGTTAAATGAAAAAGTGGTGAAAAGAGAAATTGGATAAAATAACTGATGAGTTGAAAGATACCTAAAGATAAACATAAAGAAATTAAAATCATAAAGGGTAATAAAGATGGTAATAAATTAGTAAGGACAATCTGAATGACCTGAGAAGATACTTTGACAATCTGGAACATATTGAAAAAAGAAAAAAGAGTTGTAAAAAGAACAAGACAAAGTGTAAAATAATAATTAGCTTTTTTCATAAAGACTCCTTATTTGAAAGAGGTGAATAAAGATGAAGGGAATATTAGTTGGTGTTCAATATCCACAGATGACATATGATTTTGATATATCTATGCAGGAGTTAAAACAACTGGCTTATGCCTGTGATATTGAAGTCAAAGCTGTGGTGACACAAAACTTAGATACGATTTCTCCTCAATATTATATTGGTAAAGGGAAAGTCATGGAAATTAAAGAATTAGTAGAACAAGATGATATTGTGATTTTTAATGAAGAATTGACACCTTTGCAGATCAAAAACTTAACTGATCAATGTCAGGTAGAAGTGACTGATCGTAGTGATTTGATATTACGTATATTTGCTTCAAGAGCGAAAACAAAAGAAGCCAAATTAGAAGTCGGCATAGCCAGACTTCAATACTTACTTCCTAGATTAGCAGGAATGAAACAGAATCTTTATTCTCAACAGGGAGGTATGGGTTTTCGTGGTAGTGGAGAAAAGCAGATTGAATTAGATCGTCGTCGTATTCGTCGTCAATTAACGCAGGCTAAACGTGAATTAGCGATGATTGAAAAACAGCGTCAGACACAAAGACAGTTACGAAAACATCACCAGGAAAAAGTGGTTTGTTTAGTGGGATATACAAATAGTGGTAAATCTTCTTTATTGAATGCTTTGACTTCTAAAAAGGTCTATGAAAAAGATATGCTTTTTGCGACTTTACAGACATCATCAAGACGTGTTTATATGAAAAAACATCATTTCATCATGAGTGATACAGTTGGTTTTATTCATCAGTTACCACACTCATTTGTGCAATCTTTTCGTTCAACATTAGAAGAAGTGAAAGATGCTGATTTGCTTATTCATGTGATTGATGCGTCTTCACCTTATTACCATAATCAAATAGAAACAACTTTATCAGTTCTTAAAGAACTTGATGCTTTGGATATTCCAATGATTTATGTTTATAATAAAATGGATTTGGTTCATCAGCCCATTGTTCATGAACAGGGTATATGCATAGATGTTTCAGTGAAAGAGAAAAAGCGTTTAGATGATTTAGAAAATATGATCATTGATATTCTCTTTAAAGATTATGAATTGATAAGTGTTTATATTCCTTATGAAGAAGGGCATATTTTTAGTGAAATAGAATATCAATATGAAATACTTCATACTGAATATTTAGAAAAAGAAATCTATGTCAGCTTTTATGTGAATCAAAAACATAAACAGCGTTATCTTCCATATATGAAAAAAACGGATAGTTTACAATAAAATGAGCTATCCGTTTTATTATGAATATTTTTTATAAACAAAAGGTTTATGAATATTGTCTCCTGTTTATAAAGCAAATGATACTACCAATTAAAAAGAGAAATAATAAACTGATTTGTAAAAATCTTTTCATTGAAATAACCTCCTTTATTAAAATATAAAAAATAAATAACAAAGAATCATAGAGTAAATATGGAAAATCATGTAAAAATGATATGAAAAAAACATAGAATATATCTATGCTTGAATGTTTTTTTGAATTGTTTGAATAATGGCACGATAGTTTTTCGTCGCAAATAAAGTCGCATCAATACAATAAACTGGAATTTGATGTTGGGTATAAGCTAGAATTTCAGGTTCCATATGTGCAATTTGTGGTGCCAGATACAAGGCATCATAGTTTTGATAATTTTGATAAAGCTGATCTAATGATAATGAAACAAGCTGAAAATGTAGGTTTTCCAGTTCACAGACTTGTTGCATTTCTTCAATGAATACAGAAGTTGATAAACCACCAGTACAACAGAGCGCAATTTTCCATTCTTTTTGTTGGGTATACTGAATGATGGTTTGGTAAAATTTATGGAATAAGTGATAACATTGTGCCAAATCAGTAATCGTAAAATGTAAATAAAAGACAAGTTTTTCATCTTTGATACGCAAAATCTCTTCTTCTACGATATTATTATACCAAATCGTTATTTTCCCTTTCACTTTTGTTGTAGACAAACAGATAACTTTTAATTTTTCATTTTCTGTTTCCACATGATACTGAATATGATCTTGTTGGTATTGTTTATCATGACACAGAATCCATTTAAAAAATAATTGATTATAAATTGTACGATAGAATTCATCAAACATCATTTTCTCACCTACTTCTTTTATCATATACTTTTTTTTAAAAAATAGATAATTTTTACAAAAAAAGAAAAGAAACGTTGTAAATGAACAGAACAACACAATGAATTTGCATAACTTATAAATGGAAGGAGGGAAATTTATGAAACGTTCTCGTGTGTGCAATACTGCACAAGTGAAAACGTCTTGTCATACAAGTGTCAGCAATGATGTGGAAACATTAGTGAAAAAACCACTTCATATTTGTAAAAAAGTAGATAAAGAAGAAGCATGTCAGGGAGAAACACTCACTTATACAATTAAAATTAAAAATCCATCATTGGTAAAAGAAACACAAGTTGTCTTTAGTGATTATATGGATGAAAATGTGGAATATGTGGAAGATTCATTTTATGTTAATGGTCATGAACAAACACCCGCAATTGATAATCATACACTTTATTATGTGATTCCATCTATTGATCCAATGTCAACTACTGAAATTGTTTTCCAAGTGCGTATTACAGAATAGAGGTCTTTGACCTCTATTTCTCTTTAAAGACATAATTTTTTTTAAAATAAAAGTGGGTTTAGTTTATAAAAAAATATAATTATGATAGAATGTAATGGGGTGATGATATATGGAAAAAAGAATATTTGTTATATCAGATCTTCATGGACAATTTGTATTGCTTCAATTGTTATTAGAACGTATTGGTTTTACTGAAAATGATGAACTTTATATATTAGGGGATATTATGGATCGTGGACCTAATAGTATTGATATTTATTATTTTGTAAAGGCGATGGATAATATTCATATGATTAAGGGTAATCATGAAATTATGATGCGTCAATCTATGTTGGCTGCTTTGAAATATAATGATTTGGATTCAGAAAGATCGAACCCATATCGTTTATGGAAACAAAATGGTGGGCATAAAACAATTGATAGTATTAGAGAGTATTTACAAAAAGATTACATTCCTTATGAAGAGTATTTTGATTTAAAACGTATGTTTATCAAAGAATTAATTTCATTTATTGATTCATTGCCAAGTTATTATGAATTAGATTTGAATGGAAAGCACTATGTATTGGTACATGCTGGGGTAGACCCAGAAATCCCATTAGAAGAAAATGATGAAGAAATTTTGGCATGGATTCGAGAATATTTCTATTTGAATGAAGCAAATCCAGATTACACGTACATCTTTGGACATACACCTTGTTGCTTTATTAATGATGATCATTCATTTGATATCTGGTATGATCCAGATTATCATAATAAAATTGCAATTGATGGTGGTTTGGCAGTAGGGAATAAAGGTCAGCTGAATTGTTTGTGTTTAACAAACGGTGAGGTTACAGTCATTAAATATGAGGAAGGACAATCTCAATGAGAAGTGCTTTCTATAATTTGATAAACTTCATCAATATGACAAATATTCATGATGTTTATTGGGGTGCAGCAAAGAAAATATTACAGAATATTTATAAGATTCCAGAGAGTAGTATTACTGATGTTGCGAAAATGTGTTATGTATCCACAGCAACTATTTCCAGACTTTGTCGTAAATTGAATTATGAATCATTTGCTGATTTTAAAAAAGATGTGACAATGAATCTTCATTATTTTAATCAAGATGCAAAAAGATTACTTTTTGATCATCAGCTTCCATCACCTGAAACAATAGGAGAAGGAAAAGAAATTTTTAAGAATCATTTTCAAAATGTAATTCGCAATCTTCAGGATACGTATGATAATATTCGTTATGAAGATTTGATCTATATTGTAGATAAAATTCATGATGCCAAACATATCTGTTTTGCAGGTAATTTCTTTACTCAGTCAGTGTCAATGCAATTACAGATTGAACTTTGTTATTTGGGTAAAGATTGTGTGGCTATGTATCCTTTAGAACAACAAAAAAACATTTATAAAACTTTAAAGGATTGTGATTTAATTATTGTATCTTCTATTGCTGGTGGTTTTTTCAAAGATCATATTGAAACAATGAGAGAACTGGTGAAGACAGAAGCATATGTGATTGCTATTACACAATTAGAGGAGTTTCCATATAGTGATAAGGTCGATATGATTTTAAGAGTAGGAAATGATCATCATTCATTGATTGGTAAATTTTCTATTACATATATCTTTGAAGTATTAGAAGCCTTATATCATCTTAAATACGGTATGAAAAGCAATGAAAAAAGCAACGATTACTGAGAAGTATCGTTGCTTTTTGAAGTTAAGACAACAAAATTCACCTGATTTGGACATAACACTTTATATGGGAATGAAGAAGGACCGCTTAATCCATTAGAAACGATTAATGTCGCATTTTTTTCTTCATATTTTCCATGATTATAAGTCTTAGCTCCCTCGATTGGGAACATAGCACCCAAATAAGGCAGATATACAGAACCACCATAACTATGTCCTGATAATTGTAAATCCACAACATTTTTGGCTTGTGTAAATGTATCAGGCTGGTGTGAAATGCCAAGAATCAATTTATCTTGAGATGTTTTAAATTGAGAAAAATCATATTCATCATCATAGGCAACTAAAGTAAAATTGGTTTCCTTATAATAAATAGGTCTTGTTTCATTGCTGAGAACTTCAAAACCACCATTATTCAACACTTGTGTGACTTCTAATGATGAAGCTTCATCATGTTCACCAAGAACGGCTAATTTACCATACTGACATTGAATCTTTTTTAAGATTTGAGAAACTTCATCAGCTTTAAAAACTTGTTCATCATATAAATCTCCACCAAAGATAACCATATCAAATGGATATTCATTTAATTCATCAACAATTTTTTCAAAACGTGTGATGCTATCTTGGTCAGTGAGATTAACATCTGATATGAAAGCAATTTTAAAGCCATTTAATTGTGAAGAAACAAGAGAACTTATATATTTTTGTTCATGAAATTCATAATCTTCTGGTGAAATGGCATAAACATAATAACCGAGAAAACATAAACCAAAGACGATTAATAATAAAATTAATCGTCTAATCAGCTTTTTCATACTTTTTTATTCATAATGACAGGAATAATCATTGGATTTCTTTTTGTTTTCTGATAGAAATAAGGAGCCAATGTATCCCTGATTGTATTTTTGATTTCACCAAAAGTTGTTTTTCTTTTTAATAATTTAGAAAGTTCTCGACTAACCAACAACTCAGCTTCACGAATCATATCCTTGCTATCTTGCATATACACAAAACCACGTGACATAATGATTGGTTTATTTAATAAACATCCTCCGCGAGAGTCCATAGAAATAAGGACTGAAACCATACCATCTTCACTTAAAATCTGACGATCTCTTAAGACAGCAGTAGATAAACCGGTAATATCATTACCATCTACATAGATATCATCAACATGAATACGTGGTCCAAGACGTGCTTCTTCATTGTGTAAAAGTATAGAATCACCATTAGATAAAACAAAGGCGTTTCCTTTTGTGAGTCCAACTTCTTCAAATAACTTCGCATGAATTTTTAACATACGGTATTCCCCATGAACCGGGAAGAAATATTTAGGTCGTGTTAATAATAACATTAATTTTTGTTCCTCTTGAGAGGCATGTCCTGAAGTATGTAAGTTATTGATGGCTTCATTAGTTAAAACTCTGGCACCAGCACGGTATAATTTATTGATAACCTTGCTGACACTGCTGGCATTTCCAGGAATTGGATTTGATGAAAAGACAACAGTATCTCCTGGTTTAATAGAAACTTGACGATGTGTTCCATTCGCAATTCGGCTTAATGCAGCAAGCGCTTCTCCTTGGCTACCAGTACATAGAATTAAAATTTCATTATCAGGTAAGTTTTTAGCTTCATCATTTTTAATAAAGAAACGGTCAGGACATTTAATATATCCCAGTTTTCTAGAAACCTGAATATTGTTTTCCATAGAACGACCAAATACTAAAATCTTACGATTGAATTTAACAGCCGCATCAATAATCTGTTGAACACGGTGGACGTTAGAAGCGAATGTCGCAACAATTAAGCGACCTTCCGTCTTTCTGAATTCTTCTTGTACACTATAAGCAACCTGTTTTTCGCTAATGGAGAAGTTAGGAACTTCAGCATTCGTAGAATCACTTAAAAGAAGAGTCACACCTGTTTCACCTAAAAAGGACATAACCTGAAAATCAGCAGGATCACCAACTGGCGTTAAATCAAATTTAAAATCTCCAGTCGAAACAATGCGACCATTAGGTGTGTTCACAACAATTCCTAAAGATTCAGGAATAGAGTGGTTGGTTTTAAAGAAACCAATATTAAAATATTTTGTTTTAACCTGCGATAGATTATTAATTTGAATCAATTTTGTGGCTTGAGTTAAACGTTTTTCTTCAAGCTTTCTTCTAATCATGGCACAAGCTAATGGTGAAGCATATATAAAAGGAATGTTCACAACCTGTAATAGAAAAGGAATTCCTCCAATATGATCTTCATGTCCATGTGTAATCAGTAAAGCTTTAATTTTCTTTTGGTTACGTTTTAAATATGTATAGTCTGGAATGACATAATCAATTCCAGGAAGTCCATCTTCTGCAAATTTAACACCGGCATCAATAATGACTAATTCATCATTGTGTTCAATACAATACATATTTTTTCCAACTTCGTTAAGACCACCTAAAGCAAAAACTTTTGTATCAGTGGATAATGATTCTTTTTTGTGTTTGTTTTTATTATTATAGGATGTTCTTCTTTGAAAAGAACGTTTTTGAGGCATATCTGCCATTCATTCTCACCTTTCTTTCTATTGATTTATAATGAATGTCTTTTTGAGATAGTTTTCAACAGCATGATGAAAGTATCTATACTTATATATATTATACCATTTTTCATATGTTTTTTCATTAGTGCTCTCTATTTTATCTATTATTATGATAAAAAAATGTTGAAAAATGAAAATCTATCTTATTGACATACTGTATCATAACTGAAAATATAGTGAAATGCAAATAGAAGATACGAATTTAACAAAAAAGCTACTCCTTTGAGTAGCCGTTAAATCTTTTTACATGCACCAATTGCTAAAGAATGAGGTCCAATATGACAAGCAACACTTAATGAAAGTGGGTCACAAATGACTTCATGATTTGGGAAAGCTTCTTCCACTTCTTTTTTGAATTCAAATGCCAAATCTCTATCATATGTATAAGCAATCATGATATGAGCCTCTGACATATCTTCATGTATGGGATCAATACGTTCTTTAATATCTTTTTGAAGGGCTTCAATCATTATTTTTGATGCTTTTTGCATTGTACGTGTTTTTTGGAAAGAATCTAATTTTTCACCTTGAATTGTGAGAACAGGTTTGATTTTTAATAATCCTCCTAAGGCTGCAGCAGTTGGTGTAATACGACCACCTTTTTTTAAATATTCCAAAGTGTTCACAGTAATATAGATAGATGCATTGAATTTATTTTCCATTAAGATATCATGAATTTCTTTTGCATCTTTACCTTGTTTCGCTAATGCCATGGCATCCAAAACATCCCTTTTTTGAGTCACAGAAATACGTTGTGAGTCTACAACAAAGACTTTTCCTTTATAATCTTCATCATCAGCTAACATCATAGCAGTCTGGCAAGAACCACTTAAACCACTTGACATTGGAATATGCACAATCTGATCATAATCTTCTAAAATACGATCAAAGAAAGCCGTCACTTCTCCAGCGGCTGGCTGTGAAGTAAAAACTTCAGCTCCATTCATTAACTTATCATAAAACTCTTCTTGAGTCAGATTGATATCTTCTTTATATTCCTGACCATCAATAGTAAAAGGCATAGGTAAAACAAAAATTCCTAATTCCTTGGCTTCGCTTTGCGTAATTCCACTATTACTGTCAGTCATAATTGCTACTTTCATGAAATTCCTCCTTATGTTAATAATATTATTGTATCTAAATAAAAAAATAATGCAACTCTTTTTGTGCATTGAGATATATTTCTAGGGTGAAAATAATAATGATATATTCATATAAAATTGCAAAAAAGATATGATATAGATTGTGAATGTGATAAGATAATGAAAAAAGAAAAGAGGAATGAAAATGCTAGATCGATTGATTGAAAAATATGCTGGCTTTGGTATGAGTGTCATAGAAGCTACCATTATATTTATAGTTGGATGGTATGCTGTGAAAATAATATTACATATTCTTTCAAAGATGATGAGAAGAAGCCAGATTGATGCGATTATTGAGAATTTTGTTATATCTATATTAAATATAGGATTAAAAATCATTGTGATTATAACTGTCATTGCACAGTTAGGTGTACCTACAACATCATTAGTAGCTGTTTTAACAACAGCTGGAGCTGCTATTGCATTAGGCTTGCAAGACTCTATGAAAGGTATTGCTTCAGGTATTACGATTTTATTTTCTAAACCATTTATTAAAGGAGATATTATAGAAATAGATGGCTATGTAGGAACTGTTCAGGAAATACAGCTTCTCTATACAATTGTCATGACATTTGATAATAAAATGGTTGTTATTCCTAATAATGATCTGGTTTCATCTAGTTTTGTCAATTATTCACATGAAGATATCCGTCGTGTGACTATGACGGTAGAATTACATCCTGATAGCGATGTTCAAAAATTTAAGAGTGCTCTTATGAAAGTTATAGATCAGCATCCATATGCTTTAAAGGAACCAGCACCAGTTGTGAAAATTGGCGAATATAAAGAAAGAAGTGTTTCCATGCAAATATGGGTATGGTCTAAAAATGAATATTTTTATGATTTGAATGATGATTTGTGGGTAGCAGTCAGAGATATCTTCAAAGAACAAAATATCAAAATTCCATCACAACAAATTGATGTCCATATTCAACAAAATGATATAAAATCATAAAAAAATGTTTAAACATTCATACAATACCGATATAATTGTATACAGATGTCAAAAAATAATATCTATATTTAGTTAAAATACAAAAAAATATGTGTTTCGGTTGGTTTATGACAAAAAAGCAAAAAAACATTAAAAAAGTATAGCAATCTTAAAAGAGTTGTGATATATTAGTAGAAAATAACTGACGTGATTGGTTATTTTGGAGGAGGGAAATTAAATAATGAAAAAGAATTGGTTTGCAAAAGCTGCCGCTTCTGTAACATGCTTAGCTATGTTAGTTGGATGTGGTGGTGGAAATGCACAAACACACGCAAACGAAGTCACAGTGAATTTGGTACAGGAGCCACCTGAATTAAATTCAATTTTGACTACAAGTACAGGGTCTATGAACGTTCTTAGACATTGTATGGAAGGTTTAGTAATGCAAAAAGAAAACGATGAAATCGTTCCTGGTGTTGCTGAAACTTGGGATGTATCTGATGATAGCAAAACTTATACATTCCACTTAAGAAAAGATGCAAAATGGAGTAACGGTGATCCTGTTACTGCACAAGATTTCAAATTTGCATTTGATACTCATTTCAATGTAAATACTGGAGCAACTTATGCAAGTACTTGGAAATCAAAAATTAAAGGTGCTGAAGAAGTTTATGCTAAAACTAAAGGATTAAGCACTGAAGAAGCTCAAAAAGTTATTGATCAATATGCTGGATGGAAAGCAGTAGATGACTATACATTCGTTGTAGAATTTACTGAACCATTTGGATATGCATTAGACTTATTAGCATTCCCATCATTCTTCCCAGTAAATCAAAAAGCATATGAAGAAATGGGTGGATATGATAAAAAATATGGTACTACTGAAACAAACTTACTTTATAATGGTAGATTTACTATTACAAAATGGACTCATAATGAATCATTAGAATTAACTAAAAATGATAATTATTGGGACAAAGATTCTGTTAAATTAGACAAAATCACAATGAAAATGATTGCTGATGCTAATACTGCTTTAAATGAATACAAAGCTGGTAACTTAGATATGATGGAAGTTAACGGTGAACAAGTTCAAACATTAGAAGCAGATGATCAATATAAAGATCAATTAGCAAACTTTGATGATGGTGGAGCTTGGTATTTTGAATACAACTTCACAAGCAAAGGATTTAACAATAAAAAAGTACGTCAAGCAATTACTTCAGGTATTGATGTACAATCATTAGTTGAAAAAATCATGTTATCAAAACATTCAAAAGTTTCTAACATGTTTACACCACCAGCAATTACTAATGGTAAATTTGGTGAATATTGTGGAGATATCTTAGTACGTAAAGATTTTGCAGAAGCAAAAAAATTACTAGAAGAAGGTTTAGCTGAAGAAGGATTAACTTTAGAAACTTTCAAACCAAAATTATTATGTGATGAAACAACTGCTGCTGTAAAACAAGCTAACTATATTCAAGAACAATTAAAAACAAATTTAGGTTTAACTGTTGAAGTTGATCAAAAAACTTACAAAGCACGTTTAGCTGATATGGATAAGAAAAATTATGACTTCGTATTAGCTGGATGGGGACCAGATTATAATGACCCTATGACATATTTAGACTTATATTTAAGCGATAGTTTAAATAACCATGCAGGATATGCAAATCCAGAATACGATGAAATCGTTACTAATGCACAAACTATTGCTGATCAAGATAAATATTTTGCAGAATTAAAGAAAGCTGAAGAAATTTTAGCTGATGAACAACCAGTTGGTTTCTTATATAATAGAAATAAAGATTATATCTTGAATCCAAGTGTAAAAGGTGTTGTAAGAACTGCATTCCAAGATATTAACTTAAACTATGCATATATTGAACAATAATTAAATAAAAATTTCATATTAATATGATAATTATTTTAGACTGGGCTATATGCTAATATAGCCCATCTTTATTGAATGAAAAAAAAGTGTTTTTTAAAAAAGGATGTGAAAAAATGTTAAAATATGTAGTTAAAAGAGTTATATATGCGTTGTTAACAATTTTTGTATTAATGCTATTAACATTTTTAATGATGCATAACTTACCTGGAGATCCATTCAGTACTGGTAAAGGGTTTGATCCTGCTACACTTGCGGCATTAGAGAAATTCTATGGGTTAGATAAACCCATTTTAGAACAATTTTTTATCTTTGTTGTGAATGCTTTTCAGGGAGATTTAGGAACTTCAATTATATATAATCGTCCAGTTATGGATATTATTATGGAAACTTTCCCAGTATCATTCCAATTAGGTATGGTATCTTTAATTTTCGCTGTTATCGCTGGGGTATTCTTAGGAGCACTTGCAGCTATTCGTAGAGGAAAGAAAACAGATACATTTGCGATGGTATTATCTGTTATCGGTGTTTCTATCCCAAGTTTTATTATTGCCTCTTTATTGCAATATTTCTTGGCATTGAAACTTTATCAGTGGACAGGATTAAGACTTTTCCAGATTACAGGATGGGGAAGTTTGAATCAAATGATTCTGCCTGCATTGGCTTTGAGTTTTAGTTCGCTAGCTACAGTTTCACGTTTGATGCGTACAAGTATGCTAGATGTTTTAAGCTCAGATTATATTAAAACTGCAAAAGCTAAAGGTCTTTCTGAAAAACAGATTTTATGGAAACATGCTTTACGTAATGCATTGATGCCTGTACTTACTGTTTTAGGTCCAACTGCAGCAGCAGTTTTAACTGGTGGTTTCGTTGTTGAAAAGATATTTACAATTCCAGGTATGGGGCGTTATTTTGTTGATTCAATTACACAAAATGACTTTACAATGATTGCTGGAGTTACATTATTTTATGGTGTATTCTTAATTGTCGCTATTTTAGTTGTCGATTTATTATATGGTGTCATTGACCCTCGTGTTAATGTTGCTAATGTGAAAGAATAGGGGGAGAGTCATGGAAAAGAAAGTAGAACAAGAATTAAATGAAATTTCTTTAGTAGATGAAGATGTTCTTTCACCTGATTGCGATATTGACGCAGAAGAATTTGAATGGGTTGGTCAGGATGAAGAAAAAATGCAAGCGATTGGACGACCAAGTGTCAGCTTCTGGAAAGATGCTTTCAATCGTATTAGAAAAGATAAAGTTGCTATGACTATTATTATTTTCTTAATTGTTTTAGGAACTTTGTCAGTCGCTGTTCCAATGTTTTCTCCATATACTATTTCTGAACAACATATTGAACATACTCATGCTGGTTTATTTTATAACGCTGGTGACCATATGCATATATTTGGTACAGATGATTTGGGTCGTGATCAGTTTACACGTATATTCTATGGAGCAAGAATTTCTTTAACAATTGCTCTTGCTGCAGTTTTTATTAATGTGATTGTTGGTGTTATTTACGGTGGTATTTCAGGATATTTCGGTGGATTAGCTGACAATATTATGATGCGTGTTGTTGAAATCATTAACGGTATTCCTTATCTATTAATCATTATTTTGTTAAGTTTGGTTATGGAAAAAGGTGTTATGACAATCATTTTTGCTTATTCACTTGTCGGTTGGGTTGGAACGGCCAGGCTGGTTCGTGGAGAAGTTATTCGTTTGAAAGAACAGGAATTTGTTATTTCTGCAAAAAGTATGGGAGCTTCACCAACACGTATTATTGCAAAACATTTAGTTCCTAATACTTTATCAGTTGTTATTGTTAACTTGACTTTAGCTATTCCTAATGCTATTTTCACTGAAGCATTCTTATCATATATTGGTTTAGGTGTTCCAGTTCCATTAGCATCAATGGGAACACTTGCTAATAACGGAAGTCAATTCTTCCAGCAATATCCAATTGAATTAGTTATTCCTGCATTATTTATTAGTTTAACAATGCTTAGCTTCAATTTATTAGGCGATAAATTGAGAGATGCATTTGATCCTAAGTTAAGGAGGTAATCATCGATGAATCGTGTATTAGATATAAAAGATTTATATGTTTCATTTGATACTTATGCTGGTGAAGTTCAAGCTGTTCGTGGAGTGTCTTATCACGTTAACGAAGGTGAAGTATTGGCTGTCGTAGGTGAATCAGGATGTGGAAAAAGTGTTACTGCACAAACAATCATGAAACTAAATCCTATGCCACCAGCAAGAATTAAATCTGGTGAATTGACTTTATCAGGAATAGATATTATTCATACTCCAGAAGAAGATATGCAAAAGATTCGTGGAAAAGAAGTCAGTATGATCTTTCAGGATCCAATGACTTGTATGAATCCAACAATGAAGGTTGGTAAACAAATTGTTGAAGCGATTGTTCACCATCAAAAACTTTCTAAAGAAGAAGCAAATGCGAAAGCTATTGAAATGTTAAAATTAGTACAAATTCCTAATGCAGAAGAAAGAGCAAATCAATATCCACATCAGTTCTCTGGTGGGATGCGTCAACGTGCTATGATTGCGATGGCTTTATCATGTAACCCAAAACTATTGATTGCTGATGAACCAACAACAGCGTTGGACGTTACGATTCAGGCACAGATTATTGATTTGTTAGATGATATCAGAAAGAAAACTGGAACAGCAATTGTTTTAATCACTCACGATTTAGGAGTTGTAGCATCACTTGCTGATAGAATTGCTGTTATGTATGCTGGAAAAGTTGTTGAAACAGGTGCAGCTAAGGATATCTTCTATAATCCATCTCATCCATATACAGTTGCCTTACTGAACAGTTTACCAAAACATGATACGAATAAATCTGATAAATTATCATCAATTCCAGGAACACCACCTGATTTATTAGATCCACCAAAAGGATGTGCTTTTGCATCACGTTGTGAAAAATGTATGAAAATTTGTCAAAATAAACAACCACCAATTTTCAAATTAAATGATGGTCATGAAGCTTCATGCTGGTTATTACATAAAGATTGCCCATCATCTCAAGGAGGAAAATCATAATGGCTGATGAAAATATTTTATTAAAAGTTGATAATGTCTCTAAACACTTTAGAGTAGAAGGTGGAATATTAAAAGCTGTTAATGGTGTTACTTTAGATATTAAAAAAGGTGAGACTTTAGGTCTTGTTGGTGAATCTGGTTGTGGTAAATCAACACTTGGACGTGTTGTTATGGGGATTTATGAACCAACAGATGGAAAAATTATTTATGATGGACAAGAAATGCATATTAAGAATTCAAAAAAACGTGCTGAATATGCAAAACATGCACAAATGATTTTTCAAGATCCTTATGCATCATTAAATCCACGTATGACTGTTGAATCTATTATTGCTGAAGGTATGGAAATTCATAAGATGTATACACCTGAAAAAAGAAAGCAAAGAGTTCATGAATTACTTGAACTTGTTGGTTTAAATAAAGAACATGCAAACCGTTTCCCTCATGAGTTCTCAGGTGGACAACGTCAACGTATTGGTATTGCCAGAGCTTTGGCTATTGAACCAGAATTTTTAGTTTGTGATGAACCAATTTCAGCGTTAGATGTATCAATCCAATCACAGGTTATTAACTTATTAATTGATTTACAGAAAAAATTAGGATTAACATACTTATTTATTGCGCATGATTTGGATATTGTAAGATATATTTCAGATCGTATTGCAGTTATGTATTTAGGACATTTGGTAGAATTAGGAACAAGTGATGAAGTATATTCTCATTCATTACACCCTTATTCAGAAGCGTTATTATCTGCTGTACCAATTCCTGATCCTCAATTAGAAAAAGATAAACAGCGTATCATTCTTGAAGGTGATGTACCAAGCCCAATTAATCTCCCAGCTGGTTGTCCATTTGCTGGAAGATGTCGTTATGCAACAGAAGAATGTAAGACAAATAAACCTTCTTTAGAAGAAGTAAAACCAGGACACTTCGTTGCTTGTCATCACCCACTTGTAAAATAAAAATGTCTAGATAATAAAAAGACTCTTATACATGAGGTATGTATAGAGTTTTTTTATTGAATAATTCTAACATGAGATATATATGAGTTTATATAAAAAAATCCTATGAAAAAGTAGGATTTTTTTATATAAATTATTTATAATAGTTTTGAATAATAGTGATATTTTCTTGTGATAATTCAAAAGATGGCATGACAATGATAACTGATTGTTTATGTAATAAAACAAGTGAAACCAATTGATTATCTGCATAACCATAAATACAAGAATGATCTTCTTTTATTTTATTACTTCCATAAAGTTGAGGTTCACTTTTTATCTGTTCAAATATGTGTTGAGCACGTTGAGATGAATTAAACTGGTATTCTTTAATATAGAGAGCTTCATTACCCTGTTTTGCAGTTTCTAAAGAAATATAAGTATGTGGGATAGTAAAGCTTGCATAAGATTGTGTTGATAGCTCAGTTGACTTTTGAATATCAAAATCATTTAACTGTAATATGGCATGTTGTTCAGGTGTAAAAGATTTAGCATTGAAAGTATCTTCGGCTAAACCACCAACAACCAGGATGAATGATAGTATTGCAAGGAAAGAATACAGAGTTCTAAAGAATTTTAGTTTTTTAATCTGGAAATGTGGCTGACCACTTTGTATTTGTTTATAAAAGCTACTTATACCATAAAAATTACAGAAATTTCTATATAAAACTGTTATTAATAAGAAAATGATTCCAATGTAAGTTGTTGTGATACCATAGCTGTTAAACTGATCAAAAGATGCATGAAGTAAATAATTAAGATACATGATGGAAATAATAAGAGCAATGATAAAATAAATCAAAGACGAAAGTCTTATTTTGAATGATAAAGCATCTATTTTTGATTCATGGTGAAAAGGAAAGTTTTTTTCTTCATTTGAAGTAAAGACATACATATTATTTTTACTATAAATATATTTTAAACCCTGTTCTTCTTTTTGATCAATAAAATGATAATGACTTGTTCTTTGAGAAATTTTTGAGGAACCTGTAGGATTAAAAAAATCAATTGTATAATAAACTGGTTTATCTTTCTTTCTAAAAAATGAGATTATAGATAAATCATTTGTGCTGTATCCTTGTTTACCTAATTTATCTAATTCTTCCTGTAATAACTCATATTCATAAGGTTTATAATGAATGAACTTAATTTTCATAAGAATTTCCTCCTTAATGTGGTTATTATATCAAAGACAACTAAACTTGTCTATGTAAGAAAAAAAGCTCATGATGAGCTTTTTATAATTGAAGTAAGAATTGTGTATAAGCTAAGTAAGCTTCATAAACATCGACTTTTGATACGATTTCATGAGGAGCATGCATGTTTAAAACAGCAATTCCTGCATCAATAACATTCATATCATAATTTCCTAAGATGTAGGCAATAGTACCTCCACCACCTTGATCAACTTTACCAAGTTCAGCAGTTTGGAAATGGACACCAGCTTGATCCATAACATTTCTAATTTTAGCAAAGTATTCAGGATTAGCATCATTGCTTCCGCTCTTACCACGAGAACCAGTGTATTTATTGAAAACAATTCCTTTTCCTAGATATGCGGCATTTTTAGGATCATTCACTTCTTTATATAATGGGTCAAAACCAGCGCTGACATCACTTGATAACATCATAGAATGAGCTAAAGCTTTTCTAACAGATAAGAATGTATCATCACCACATAAGTGTAAGATTTGAGCAATTGTATTTTCAAAGAATAAAGATTGAGCACCAGTCGCACCAACACTACCAATTTCTTCTTTGTCAACTAAAATACAACAAGATGTATATTGTGGGATTTCCTGAATATCTAAAATAGCTTTTAATGATGTATAAGCACAGACACGATCATCATGTCCATAACCCATAACCATACTTCTATCTAAACCATAATCTCTGGCAGGGCCACTTGGTACAACTTCAATTTCTGCACTTAAGAAATCTTCTTCTTCAATATCATATTTTTCTTGAAGAAGTTTTAAAATATTCGCTTTAACAGCATCTTTTTCAGTATCTTTTAAAGGAATGCTTCCTAATGTCACATCTAAATTTTCTCCTTCAATCACTTTAGCAGCTGTTTTTTGCATTTGATCAGCAGATAAATGAATTAATAAATCTGTAATACCTACAACAGGATCATGATCATCTTCACCAATCACAACATCAATCTTAGTTCCATCTTTTTTAATAACAACACCATATAATGATAAAGGAATAGTCACCCATTGATATTTTTTAACACCACCATAATAATGAGTATCTAATAAAGCAAAACCATCACTTTCATAAAGTGGATTCTGTTTTAAATCCAATCGTGGTGAATCAATATGTGCTCCTAAGATTCTCATTCCATCAACTAATGGTTTTTCTCCCATAATAAATAAAGCTAAGTTTTTATCTTTATTGATCACATAGAATTTATCTCCAGGTTTTAAACTGTCCATATTTTCAATATCTTGAAAACCAGCTTTTTTAGCAAGTTCAACAGATTCTTTTACACAAGCTCTTTCTGTTTTACCGGCTGTTAAGAAAGCTTTATAACCTTCATTAAAATCCATAACATCTTGATATTGATTACTTTCGTATTTGTCCCAAGCATTTTTTGCGTACATTTTATATAACCTCATTTCTTTCAATTATTTTTAATAGAACTTCTACTTGTTTTTTCATCATTGTTAATGATACATACTCAAATGGTCCATGGAAATTATACCCACCTGTACCTAAATTTGGACAAGGAAGTCCCATATATGTTAAATTAGCACCATCAGTACCTCCACGAATAGGTACAGCATATGGCTCAATACCACATTCTTTCATGGCTGCCATGGCATTTTCAACGATATACATATGTTGTTCAATATGTTCACGCATATTTAAGTAACTTTGTTCAATTGTGACTTTAACCATTGGATATCCATACTTTTGATTTAAGAATGCAGCAATATTTTCAAAATCCTGGCATTGTTTTTTAGCTAATGTTAAATCATGATTTCTAATGATGTATTCCATCACTGTTTTTTCACATTTTCCCTGAATATTTTCAAGATGATTAAAACCTTCATATCCTTCTGTATATTCTGGTCTGGCATGAACTGGTAACATAGCATCAAATTCCTGAGCAATGCGAATAGAGTTAATCATCGCATTTTTAGCACTTCCAGGATGAATACTTTTCCCTGTGATTTCTACGACAGCACTAAATGCATTAAAGTTTTCATATTCAATTTCAGCAATATTACCACCATCAATTGTATAAGCATAATCAGCATGGAAAGCTTCTACATCAAAGTTTTCAGTTCCTCGACCGACTTCTTCATCAGGAGTAAAAGCAATCTTAATATCATTGTGCTTGATTTCAGGATGATGGTAAAGATGTTCAGCCATACTCATGATAATCGCAACCCCAGCTTTATCATCTGCACCAAGCAATGTTGTTCCATCAGTTGTGATTAAATCATGATGAATCACATTGAGAAGTTCAGGAAATTCATGAGGATCAAGATATAATTCTTTCTCTTGATTAAGAGTGATTGTTGTTCCCTGATAATCTCTGATGATTTGTGGTTTGACATTTTGACCAGAAGCATCAGGAGAGGTATCCATATGGGCAACAAAACCAATGACTTTTCCATGATCACTGTTTGCTGGAATTGTTCCATAAACAATACCACTTTGATCCAAGTGAGCATCTTCAATACCAATCTTTTTCATTTCTTCAACAAGATATTTTCCTAGTTCTAATTGTTTCATAGAAGAAGGTGTTGTTAAAGATTGAGGATCAGATTGTGTATCAAAACTAATATATTTTAAAAATCTTTCTTCTATACTCATTCATCTTACCTCGCTTTCTCTCTTATTATACATGGAAATCTACAAATAATCCATGATTATGATATAATCATAAATAGGGAGGTATTGAAAATGAATCAAACAATTCAGGAATTATTTGACAGAAAATCTGTTCGTGCTTATAGTGATGAAATCATAACGCCAGAGGAAAAAGAATGGATATTAAAATCTGCCTTACAGGCACCGACAGCAGGCAATATGGCTCTTTATTCTATTATTGATATACAGGATCAGTCCTTAAAAGATCAGCTCGCTATCACTTGTGATCATCAGCCATTTATTAGTCAGGCACCTATGGTTTTGCTTTTTTTAGCTGATTATCAAAAATGGTATGATATATATACTCACTATGATAAAGATATCCAACCATTGGAAGAGTCTGATTTGATCTTAGCTTTGGAAGATTGTATGATTGCGGCGCAAAATGCAGTCGTAGCAGCATGGTCTTTAGGAATAGGGTCTTGTTATATTGGGGATATTTTAGAAAATTTTGAAATTCATCAAAAACTTTTTAATTTACCAAAGTATGCCATTCCAGCAACTTTACTTGTTTTGGGAAAACCAACGCTACAACAACAAAATCGTCCAAAACCACAGCGTTTTGATTTAGCAGATATGGTAAGTGTCAATACTTATCATCATAAAACAATGGATGAAACAAAACAGATGTTTATTAAACAGACTGGTAAAAATGAAGATGAACTCAAAAATTATATACAGGCTTTTGCGAAAAGAAAATTTCATGCGCCATATCGTAAGGAAATGAATCGCTCTGTTAAAAAGATGATCGAATCATGGAAATAATAAAACGGACAAAATGTCCGTTTTTACTCATCAAATTTTTTAATCGTTTTATCAGTGATTTCAATATGTTTACGATATAATGAAATATTAACAACGCGACTTCCTACAGCATAGATTAAGGCCATACTTGGAACCGCAATTAATAATCCAAAGAATCCAAATAAGTTTCCAAAAATAACTAATGATAATAAGACATATAATCCAGAAATACCAACAGCTCCGCCTACAACACGAGGATAAATAATATTGGCTTCAAATTGCTGAATAATCACAAAGCAGATTGTAAAGATAATAGCTTGTGTAGAGTTAATAGCTAATACTAAAATAAAACTGATCGCAAATCCAAAATAACCTCCAAACATTGGAATAAGACTGGAAATACCAATAATAAAGGCAATCAACTCTGGAAAAGGTAAGCCTGTTATTCTAAAGCCGACATACATTAAAAACATTAAAATACAGCTTTCTAACAGCTGACCAGAAACAAAACCATTAAAATAATGATTGGCTTCGGCACCAATATCAAAAATCACCAATGAACGATGATATCCAAATAAGAAAGTCACAATTTTCTTTAACTGTCTTAAATGCGTTTCTTTATTGGCCAGTAAATAGATAGCCATAATAAAAGATGTAATCGCATTAATAAAAACACCAAAGATACCAATAGATTGAAAAATAAGATGAATTCCAGCATTCCCTAAAATATTACCACTTTGAGAAAGCAAATGATTCAAATCAAGGCTTGTTAGAGCCTGTTGAATAGATTCATAATTAATCGCATAATTGATATGGAAATGAGCTAAGGCATCATTAATCATTGTGACGAGACGATCAGCATAATTAAAAATATTTGTAATAATTAAGGCAATACTTTCACCAAGTCTAGGAATAATAAATGCTGAAAAGAGAATAATCAAGATAACAGCCAATATTAATGTTGTTGCAATACTTAAACCTCTTTTCAGTCCTTTACGTTTGATCTTTTTACCATACAAATGTTCAATCTTACGCATAGGTATATTTAAAATAAAAGCAATAATAATAGCGATATATAAAGGTGTCGCAAGTGCTAAGATATCACTAAGTATAGCAAAAACAGTTTCATAATTAAAAACAACAAAAGCCAGTAAAATGGCATATGTTAAATAAAAAATTGTTTTATTTTTTTTGACTATTTGACTTTTGTCAATCATAGGTTCACCTTCTTTTATGGTTATAATCATAACATAATTGCTTATAAAAGTGTAGTTCATTGTTTATTTAAAAAAATATGTTAAAATAAAGAAAAGAATCAAAGGAGGAATGAAGATGAAAGCAGCTGTTTTATTTAAAGATGGTTTTGAAGAATTAGAAGCATTAAGTGTTGTTGATGTGTTAAGAAGAGCACAATTGACATGTCTAATGGTTGGAATGGATGCAATGAGTGTTAAAAGTTCACATGGTATAGAAGTCAAAATGGATCAGTTGTTTGATGAAAGTGTTTATGATGTGGATATTGTTGTTTTACCTGGTGGTTTACCTGGAGCGACATCTCTTCGTGATGATCAAAGAGTCATAGATATTTTAAAAAGTTTTAATGAACAGGGAAAATGGATTGGAGCCATTTGTGCAGGGCCTATTTCATTAGAAAAAGCCAATGTCATAAGCAATAAGAAATTCACTTGTTATCCAGGATTTGAAAAAGAAATTCCTTCAGGGATTTATCAGGATGTATTAGTATGTTGTGATCAGAATATGATTACAGGACGTGGACCTGCCGCTGCTTTGGAATTTGCCTATACAATCTTAGAAAAATTAGGACAGCCTTCAAAAGATATTCGTGAAGGTATGCAGTATCATTATTTAGTAAAGTAAAAACGACTTCTCTCATAGAAAGTCGTTAGAAATGTGAAATCATCATTTCAATTTCATATTCAAAGAATTGTTCTTGGAAATAGACATATTGTTCTATTTCTTTTTTTGTATAGGTTTTTGATATAGGAGCAATAACCCATTTATCTTCATTATCATTGAAACGATGAATAATGGCAATGACTTTTCCTGTAAAATGAGATAAAGGTATATCAACACCAATAACATAGGCATCTTGATATTCTCCATCACCACCTATGATTCCTTCAATGTATCCATAGTTAATAGGGTAATATAGATTTTTATGTTGAGGGTGAAAACTGCCCATAGGACGATCAATAGTCACGGTAACTTGCATATTTATTCTATAAATGAGCGACTGATAATCGCAAATTCATCTTGACTGGCAAGATGTTTCTTTTCCATTTTTTCTAAGGAATCATCAAAATCTTTCGCAACTTGTGGATCAAATGCCATAGCTGGGCTTTCATAATAAGTCCATGAGTGATGATCTAAAACATGAGGAACTAAAGTTTTCACCAGCATAGCTGTTGGGTATTTTCCATTTTCCAGACTGACATGAAAATCTTTACAGCTTTGAAATCCCAAACGAACATAAGTTCCAGGATTGCCTAAAATGACAATAGTATCATATCCAAGCTGATAGGCTTCTTTCATGGAGTGTTCAATCAGTCTTTTTCCATAACCCTGTTTTTGATATTCAGGTAAAATGCAGACAGGACCAAAAGTCAGAACAACTTTTTCATTTTTATTTTCATCTATAAGCTTTGCTTTGGTATACATGATATTCCCAATAATTTTTCCATCTTTTTCTAAAACAAAATCTAATTCATGAATAAAATCTTCATGATCACGGATGATATGTGCTAAATAATGTTCATAACATCCAGGCATATAAACGTTATAAAAGGATTGTCTAATAACATTTTCTACTGTCATATAATCTTTTTTCTCTTCATGACGAATTGTAATCATTTGTTTCTTTCCTCTCTTAGTTGATTTATTTTTTTGACAATGATGTAGCTACAACAGATGATAATAGCTCCAATCAGTGCAATACCACTGTATATTGGCATCATATATGAAAGCACATAGTCATCTCCACCTACAATAAGAAATGATAAAATATAAGATAAAAAATAAGAGTTCAAGATAAACAACCCTATAAAAGATCCAATCCCAATAACAATAACTTTTTCACTTTTTAACATAACAATCTTCCTTTTTATATTATAGGACTTTGACGAATGCTAAAGTACCTTCTTGATTATAATCTGGCTGATATGTAAAACCATCAATATTGAGTGTTTTCAATTCATCTAATGTACAAATTTCATTTAAGACCATCTGATTTAACATCTGACCACGGGCTTTTTTAATAATCATGGCATTTCTTTTCATTTTCCCCTGATCATTGATCATGAAATCTATAAAATAGATATGAGGATGTCTTAACATATTGGTAAATTCTTTAGATGCTAAAGAAATAATGAAATCAACTTGTTCAAAGTGTTGATATAAAGGTGTATACCAATAATCATATAAGTTAATATGATCAGGTTTCATTGTCATATCTAAACGATAAGGGGTTATCAAAGTACTGTATTTTAAAACACCATAGTAAGCATCTAAAATACGTAAATGTTCTAAGAGATAATCATGATGATTTATGTAAGATGCTAATTCAAGTTGTTTAAAAACAGTTCCTTGATAAAAAGCTAAAGCAGGATGAGCAGTCTGTTCTTCATGAAAATACTGATACACTTGAGTCGCTTGTTTATAGGATATTTTCATGAGCTGACATAACTGTTCATCATTATATTGTTTTAAAATGTTTGTAAGATATTGTGTTTCTTCTGGAAATAAAGGTTCACTACCAACAAAAGGAATCTTTTGATATTTCATTGTTTTACTTGGGGCAATGACAATTTTCATAATTTCACCTCGAGATTATTATAAAGTATTTAATGTCATAGATAAAGAAATATGTTATAATCTTTGCGGGTGGTAAGATGAATACAATAGTCATAAATAAAATTTTAATGCATATGTTAGATTTTGAACATCGTAAGATTTATCATTCTACTGACTTTGTCGATATGAATGAAACATCTATTGATTATTATCGTAAGAAAGTAGAAAAAGCTTTAAATTCTCCTTCACTCAAAGAATTAACAGTTGGTTCTTTACATGAAATGATGTTAAGAAGTGACAAGATGATTGAAAGTGATGAAGAATTTATCAAACAGGCACATGAAATGACGGACAAATTATTTGCGTTAGGTTCAGTTATAGAAGAAATGCCTAACAGCAATGTGCTGTTTGTGGATTGTTATAAAAATGGGGAAAGATATGTGGCAGCCTTAAAGCTCAACTATCGTTATATTCCTATGAGTGTGATTGATGAAGAAAACATTCGTATTACCAAAAAACAGGTTTTACCAACAATGGGTTCTCCTGTGGATGAAGCGATTGTTGTGAATGTGGATGCTAAAAAATTATTTTTAATTGAAAAGAAATATATGATTGATGGAAGAATGGATTTCTATTTGAATGCACAGTGGATTAAAGGTGAAGAAAAGTTGACGGATAAACAAAAAATGTCAACAATGAAAAAAGTTGTGAAAAAGATGGATGATATTTATAATGTCAATGATGGAAAAGCTTTACCTTTAATGAAGCATGAAATTCAGGAAAGAATTGATACAAATCAACCTGTTAAACCATTAGAAATTGTGAAAAAAGTATTGGAATCTGATGGTCAGGCACAGGAAGAAAGTGAAATCATGATGAAAGATTTAGGCATTGATGAAGAAGATCGTATTGAAAGCTTATCTTTAACATCAATGGATAAATGTAAGCTAGTGTTAGATGATGATATTGAAATTAGCTTACCAATAGAAGAATACTTATCTGGAGATAAGGTAGAAAAAGTGAAACAGGAAGATGGAACATATTCTATTTTATTGAAAGATGTCAGTGAAGTTATTGTCAAATAATATTCAAACAAGAAGTATGATTTGAAGATATAAGAAGCATTTTTGAGTCATACTTTTTCATTGAAAAAAGGTTAGTACATGTCATTATAGTTACATTTTTCAATATATTCATAATCTTAAGAAATGGGCATAATAAAATAGAGGCTGTGATAGGATGATTAGTTATGCACCATTATTTAAGACAATGAAGGAAAAATCTATAACAACATATGCCCTTATCCATCAATATGGAATTAATTCAAGAACAATCCATAATATTAAACATGGAAAGGGTATTTCAACATATACTTTAGAAAAAATATGTGAAGCATTAGATTGTACACCTAATGACGTTATTGAATTTATCAAAGAGGCAGAGTAATCTGTCTTTTTTTATATTCAATATATGTAGAAAACATCATAGAAAATAGGAGATGGAAGCTCATTGAAAATCCTCATTTGACAAATAATGGGTGCTTTTTTAAGCGTTTTCATGTATAATAAAAACTATGAAAGGGGTTTTAATATGGCACAATTGGATAACTTTTTGATACAACTTTTCCATGAGGGAAATTGTTTAGAGATGTATAGAGTTTTTGGTGCGCATTTTGAGGAATTAGATGGACAAAAGGGTGTAAGATTTACCGTTTATGCTCCAAATGCAAGAAGTGTGCAGGTTGTTGGTGATTTTAATCAATGGAATGGCGAAAATCATTATATGGAAAAATATACTGATGGGGGTATTTATACTTTATTTATTCCAAAAATCAAACAATATGATACATATAAATATCGTATTGAAACACCCAATGGATCTTGGGTTGATCGTGCAGATCCATATGCTTTCTTTAGTGAATTAAGACCAGGAACAGCGTCTAAAGTTTATAAAATTGATGGCTTTAGATGGGCTGATAAACGCTGGTTAAATAAACGTACAAAGAATTTTGATAGAGTTTTAAATATCTATGAAGCCAATATTGGTTCATGGAAAATGAAAAAGGATTTTACAGATGAAGAAGATGGTGAATATTACAGCTATGAAGAAATGATTGATCAGATCATTCCTTATGTTGTAGAAAATGGTTTTTCACATATTGAACTGATGCCATTGACTGAATTCCCATTTGATGGTTCATGGGGATATCAGGCAACAGGTTATTTTAGTGCAACAAGCCGTTATGGAAATCCAAAACAATTAATGGCATTTATTAATGCCTGCCATAAAAATAACATTGGTGTCATTATGGATTTTGTTCCAGCACACTTTGTAAAAGATGGACATGGGTTACATCAGTTTGATGGTGGTTTTGTTTATGAATATCCTGATATTAATTTAAGATATACGGAGTGGGATAGCTGTTATTTTGATTTAGGAAGAGAAGAAGTTCGTAGTTTCTTAATGTCTTCTGTTCATTTCTGGGCAAATTACTTCCATGTTGATGGTATTCGTTTTGATGCGATCAGTAATTTGATTTACTGGAAAGGAAATAAGGAACGTGGCGTTAATGATGGCGCTATTGAATTCATGAAACGTATGAATTCACATATGAATGGATTATTCCCAGGTGTCATGTTGATTGCGGAAGATTCAACAGATTATCCAAATGTTACAACAGCTCCACAATCTGGAGGATTAGGATTTGATTATAAATGGGATTTAGGTTGGATGAATGATACATTGGCTTATTTTAAAAAGGATCCAATTTATCGACAATATCCAGATGTCCATAATAAACTTACATTCTCTATGATGTACTTCTATCGTGAAAATTATATTTTACCATTCTCACATGATGAAGTGGTTCATAGTAAAGGAACAATTCTAGATAAAATGTGGGGAAATAATGACCAGAAGTTTGCGCAATGTAAGTCATTGTATTTATATATGATGACACATCCTGGTAAGAAATTGAACTTTATGGGAAATGAGCTGGCTGAATATAAAGAATGGGATGAAAAGAAAGCTTTAGGATGGGTATTATTAAAATTCCCACAACATGATTCTTTCCATAGATATTTTCATGACTTAAATCATCTGATTTTAAAACATCCTGCTTTATATCAGTATGATTATTATCCAGAAGGATTTGAATGGCTCGTTGTTGATGATATGAAACAAAGTGTCTTTGCTTATGCACGTTATGCACCAGATGGGGAAGTGCTTGTCTGCGTGATGAACTTTGTAGGAAATACACATCATGGTTATCGTATTCCAGTTCCCGTAGCAGGAACTTATAAAGAGATTATTAATACGGATACAGACTACTATGCAGGAAGCAATTTCACGAATAAACGTGCTATCAAATCACAAAAAATACACGCTGTCAACAAAGAAAATTCAATTTTGGTTGACATTGCACCATTTTCGAGTATGATATTTGAATTGAAGAGAAAATAGTTGAGGGAGACGAGATATGTTTAAGACAAAAGAAGAATTTAAATATGAGTTTTCAAGAAGAATTATTGAATCTTACGGACGTACAGTAGAAGAATCACACATTACAGAAAAGTTTATGACACTTGAAAGAATGGTTCGTGATTATGCATCTGTCAATTGGGCTATGACAAAAATGGCTACAAAAACAAATTACCAAAAACAAGTTCATTACTTCTCTATGGAGTTTTTGATTGGACGTTTATTGGTAAACAATATGATGAATTTAGGTATTTATGAGATTGCCAAAGAAGGATTAGCAGATTATGGAATTAATATCCATGATTTGGAAGAATTAGAATCTGACGCAGGACTTGGAAATGGTGGTTTAGGAAGACTTGCTGCCTGCTTCATGGATTCATTAGCTTCACTTTCTTATCCAGCATTTGGAAATACAATTCGTTATGAATATGGTTTATTTAAACAGAAAATTGAAAATGGATATCAAGTTGAAGTTCCTGATCAATGGTTAAAATTAGGAAATATGTGGGAAGTGAGAAAACCTAAACATGCTGTTGATGTTAAATTCTGGGGACGTGTTGTATGGAATGAAGAAACTGGAAAATGGGATCATATCGATGCTGAATGTGTCAAGGCTGTTCCTTATGATATGCCAATTGTTGGTAATGATACAACTGTCACAAATACACTCCGTTTATGGTCTTCAGAACCAAGTGATGAAATTCCATCTAATAAAGATTTTAGACAATATGCTCAAGAAGTCAGAGATATCTGTCAGACATTATATCCTGATGATTCAACACTTGCTGGACGTACATTACGTTTAAAACAACAATATTTCTTTGTATCAGCAGGATTACGTGCTATTATTAAAAATCATTTAAGAGTTTATCCATCATTATCTAATTTCCATGAAAAGAATGTTATTCAGTTAAATGATACACATCCAGTATTGGTGATTCCTGAATTGATGAGAATCTTAATTGATGAATATGATATGGATTGGGATGAAGCATGGCATATTACAACACAAACATGTGCCTATACAAATCATACAATCTTATCAGAAGCCTTGGAAAAATGGCCAATTTCAACAATGCAGGCATTACTTCCAAGAGTTTATCAGATTATCGAAGAAATCAATAGAAGATTTATTGGATATGTAAAACATATCAGTGATAACGATGAAGATTTATTAAATCGTGTTATGATTTTAAAAGATGGACAAGTACATATGGCTCATCTTGCAATTGTAGGAAGTTTTAGTGTTAATGGTGTTGCTAGACTTCATACACAAATTTTAATGGAACAGGAAATGAAAGATTTCTATTTCTTATATCCAAAGAAATTCAACAATAAAACAAATGGTATTACACATCGTAGATGGTTAGCTTATTCAAATCCTGAATTATCATCATTATTAAATGAAACAATTGGAAATGATTGGATTAAACATCCAGAAGAATTAGAAAAACTAATGGATTATGTTGATGATTCTATTGTTCAAGGTAAATTCTACAATGTCAAACAACAAAGAAAACAAGTTTTAGCTGATTATATTTATAAACACAATGGTATTAAAGTTGATGTCAATAGTATTTTTGATATTCAAGTCAAAAGATTACATGCTTATAAACGTCAATTATTAAATATCATGCACGTGATTTATTTATATCAGCAAATGAAGATGAATCCTGAATTTAAGATTTATCCAAGAACATTTATCTTTGGTGCAAAAGCAGCTCCTGCTTACTATTTTGCAAAGAAAGTTATCAAATTAATTAATAGTGTTGCAGATGTTGTGAATAATGATCCTGAAACAAATCCATATTTAAAAGTTGTCTTTATTGAAAACTATGGTGTCACAATTGCTGAAAAGATTATGCCGGCTGCAGATGTTTCTGAACAGATTTCAACAGCTGGTAAAGAAGCAAGTGGTACAGGTAATATGAAATTTATGATGAATGGTGCTGTCACAGTAGGAACACTTGACGGTGCTAATGTGGAAATTGCTGAACGTGTTGGTGATGACAATGTAATTATCTTTGGATTAAAAGATAATGAAATTAATGAATTAAGATGGAATGGTCAATATAACGCATGGGATTATTATAATAATGATCCACGTATTAAACATGTTGTTGACTCATTAGTTGATGGAACATTCCATGAATCACGTGAAGAATTCAGAATGATCTTTGATGAATTGATGAATCGTAATGATGAATACTTCTTATTTGCCGATTTTGAAGCTTACTTAAAAGCTCAGGCAAAAGTAGATGAATTATATCGTGATCGTTCAAGATGGTCTAAAATGTGTCTTGTCAATATCGCAAAATCTGGATATTTCTCATCAGATCGTACAATTGAAGAATACGTTAAGGATATCTGGAAATTAGATAGAGTGAAAAGATAAAAAAATGGAAACCAATGAGAATTAGATCTCATTGGTTTTTTTACGCATTTAAAATTGAAAATAGGGAATAATAGTTATTTATAAAGAGTCTTGATGGATAGAATATCTTTGTTGATATTTTTTTATTAAGCTTTTTTAACAAAAGCTGATAAAATCAAATCTTTTTTTGTAAAATTCATGTTTACATTATGTAAAGATTATGTTAAGTTTGTTTTGTGTGTAAATAGGAGGAAGAGATGGAACTGACAAACATATTCTCTATGCTAGGTGGGTTAGCTTTATTCCTTTATGGGATGACAATGATGTCAACTGGTTTGGAGCTGGCTGCCGGGAATAAGATGAAGTCAATTTTGGAAAAATTGACAACAAATCGTTTTTTAGGAACGCTGGTAGGAGCTTTAACCACAGCAATCATGCAATCATCTTCTGCCACAACTGTTATGGCAGTAGGATTTGTCAATGCGGGACTTATGCAATTAAAAAATGCTGTATGGGTCATCATGGGTGCCAATATTGGAACAACAATCACAGGACAGCTGATTGCCTTGGATATTACAGCTTTAGCACCTATTATTGCTTTTATTGGGGTTGTGTTGATTGCCTTTTTCAAAAGCAAGAAACTTGATGCAATTGGTGAAATTATTGCTGGTTTAGGTATTTTATTTATGGGGATGGAAATGATGTCAACAGCAATGGCGCCATTAAGAGAGTCTGCAGAATTTGCAAGTATTGTCGCAAACTTCCAAAATCCATTGATTGGTATTTTAGTAGGTGCAGTCTTTACTGCCATCATTCAGTCATCATCAGCGTCAGTAGGTATTTTACAGGCGTTAGCGATGAGTGGTGTTATTACATTACCATCTGCCATTTATGTTTTATTTGGACAAAATATTGGAACATGTATTACGGCTGTATTGGCTTCCATTGGTGCTAATCGCAATGCCAAACGTACAACCATTATTCATTTATCATTTAATATTATAGGAACAATTATCTTTGTGATTATTAGTATGCTGACACCATTTGCTGCGTTTATGGAGTCATTGACACCAGGGAATGTCGTGTCACAAATTGCCAATGTACATACAGTATTTAATGTTGTGACAACAATCATCTTGTTGCCAATTGGAACAAAACTGGTCGATTTATCATTCATTATTTTACCAGAAAAACCAGAATTGGAAGGAAAGATGCAGTTAAAATACTTAGACTTTGGTATTTTTACAAACGACTATCATATTGGAACAAGTGCAATTGCGAATACGCAGTTGTTCAATGAAACACAGAACATGCTAGATGTTGCAATAGACAATGTCCGCAAATCATTTGAACTTTTGATAGAGTTCAAGGAAGACAAATATGAAAAGCTACAAAAGAATGAAGAATATATCAACTATCTCAATAAAAATATCGTAGACTTTACAACAAATGCGATTTCAACAGAATTTCCAGTAGAAGGATCACAGGCCATTGGTCTATTCATGAAGATATCATCAGACATTGAAAGAATTGGAGATCATGCGGTGAACATAGCTCAAAGGGCCGAGCTTCTTCAAAGTGAAGACAGACGATTCTCACATGAAGCCATGGATGAGATAGGAATCATGAGCAGTCTTTGTGTCAATATACTAGATGAGCTGAGAATCATGAACTATGATGAGTTCAGTAGCATTGTAGACAAAGTTGATGTAATAGAAGAGAACATAGACAAGACACATCATCAGTTTACAGTGAATCAGCTTAAGAGATTGAAAGATAAAAAATGTACAACAGAGAACAGTGTTGTCTATACAAAGATTCTTACAGATTTTGAAAGAATCGGAGATCATGGATTGAACATAGCCAAAGGTTTCTATAAAGCCAGAGAAGCAATGAAAGCTATGAAGATGATAGAACATCAATAAAAAGCAGATATACCTATTGAAAGGTATATTTGTTTTTTTATATGACAATTGATATAAAGTATCAAACCTAAACAAGAAAAGTAAAGGGGTTACATTCTTTGATAGTTTTTTAGATTTGTTTATGTTATACTTGGAATGGTTAATAGTCGTGTTAAAGAGAAAGGATGGTTATATGGAAGAAAGTGCAGTAAGGATGAAAGCTTATGCAGTTGCTTTTGATGAGATTAGAGTTTACTTATCTAAAGGATATTATAATGGCATTAGTAGCCAATTTTATATTAAAAATATTGAAAATGATGAATTGATACCATTGAATGGAGATTCGTTGAATAATAGTAATCAGGACGGATTTCAGGAATATGTATTTCATACCAATTTTACAATGGGAAAAGTTTATAAGGTTGTTGATGCCTATGGTTTAAGCTGTTATTTAGATTTTTCAAAACTATCTATGTGTGAAGAATTTGATGAATTATATTTTTATGATCATAATGATTTAGGAAATCAATATACAAAAGAGAAAACAACATTCAAAGTATGGGCACCACTTGCGACTGGTGTTATTTTGAAAGTCATGAAATGGAATGGGGAAACAGAATTGTTCCCAATGAAAAGGCAAAAAAAAGGTGTTTATTTTGTTGAAGTCTGTGAAGATTTAGAATTGGAACAATATGTTTATTTAATCAGACATACAAACAGTTATGAAGTGACTTTAGATCCTTATGCTTATTCTTCATCATCAAATGGACGTGCCAGCATTATTGTGGATTTAGAAAAAGTGCCATGTCGTCAGTTTGATTTACCAATTTTAGAGAAAATGACTGATATGGTAATTTATGAAACAAGTGTTAGAGATTTTTCTATGTCTTCTACCAGTGGGATGAAAAATAAAGGAAAGTTTTTGGCTTTTACAGAATTAAATACATCAACAGATAGTGGAAATCCAACGGGATTAGATTATTTATCATGTTTAGGTATTACCCATTTACAGCTCATGCCTATTGCTGATTTTGCGACAGTGGATGAAAAGAATCCATTGGAATTATATAACTGGGGATATGATCCATTAGCTTATAATGTGACAGAAGGAAGCTATGTGACAGATCCAGACGATGGTTATATGCGTATGACTGAAGCACAACGAATGGTTGAAGCATTACATTCTAGAGGTATTCGTGTTGTGATGGATGTTGTTTTTAATCATATGCATGATGTCAATATCAATGCTCTTGAAAGAACAGTGCCTTATTATTTCTTTAGAAGAAATGAAGATGGTAGCCTTTCTAATGGCTCATGGTGTGGTAATGATTTAAATACAACAGCACTGATGTGTCGTAAATATATTTTAGATATGTGTAGACGCTGGCAGGTTTTATATGGTATTGATGGATTCCGTTTTGATTTAATGGGTATCATTGACCAGGAAACAATGAAACTTGTAGATGCACAAGGAAAAGCTTTAGATCCTTCATTTGTTGTCTATGGTGAAGGATGGAATATGCCTACAGCTTTAGATGAAGAGATGCGTACAACGATTCAAAATAATTTGAAAACACCATATATTGGATTCTTTAATGATTTCTTTAGAGATACATTAAGAGGTACGAACCAGATGGAAACAAAAGGTTATTTTTCTGGTGATACGTATAAAACAAATGATGCGATGAAAGCTATTTGTAATTTAGATATGTTTGCGAAAATTACACAATCTATTAATTATGTAGAATGTCATGATAATGCGACATGTTATGATAAATTACAGATTTCGAATTATGATGAATCTGAAAAGATTAGAAAAAGACGTTCACGTCTGATGATGGCCGCAGTGATTTTATCGCAAGGTGTTCCTTTCTTGCATAGTGGACAGGAATTCTTTAGAACAAAAGGTGGACTTTCTAATACATATAATGCTGGTGATCAGGTTAATGCATTAGATTGGAATCGTAAAGATATGGAAATTGATACGACTCAATTTGTACAGTTTTTAATTCACCTTAGAAAAAATAATCCTTGTTTTAGATATGGAAGTTATGATATGATACGTAAAAATGTGAAAACAGAAAATATTAATCATCGCATGATTAAATATTCATTACATCAAAATGAAGGAGAATATAAGGATTTTATCATATACTTTAATGCTTCTCTAGAAACACTTCAGGTTGAAGTAGAAGATGGTTTCCAACTTTTATATCATAGTGAAAAAGGTAAAATTTTAGATCATCAATTAGATGTGAATGGAGTTTGTCTAGCGATATTAGTAAGATAGGAGTTATATATGAAGTTAATCGTTGGATTAGGAAATCCAGGTAAAGAATATGAGAAAACAAGACATAATGTTGGTTTTATGGTGATGGATTGTTTAGCAGATGATTTTCATGTGTCTATAAATACAAAAAAATTTAAAGGAGAATATGTCAAATTAAAATATCAAGGGGAAGATATTATTTTACTCAAACCAATGACATATATGAATAATTCAGGTGAAGCCGTAAGTCAGGTCATGAACTTCTTTAAAATTGATGTCGATGATTTACTGGTGATTTATGATGATATGGATATGCCAACAGGCAAGTTACGTTTAAGACAAAGTGGAAGTGCTGGAGGGCATAATGGAGTGAAAAGTATTATTGCTCATGTAGGTACACAAAATTTTAAACGTATTCGCGTGGGTATTGATAAACATCCCCAAATACCTGTGGTGGATTATGTGCTAGGACGTTTTACCAAGGAGCAGCAGCCACTTATTGAAGATGGTATTCAAAAAGCCACGCAAGCTGTTCAGATGATGCTTGATAAAGATTTTGTAGCCGCAATGAATGCTTTTAATTAGGAGATGAAAAGATATGAAGAAGATTATTCAGATTTTAAAAAATAATTCAGCATATCTTGCAATGAAAAAAGGAAAAGGCGAGATTGTTGTATCTCACGCTAGCGATGAGGCGATTCTCATTGCTAGTGCTTTTTTCGCTTGTCCAAAAACAATGCTGGTGATTAAAGATAGCTTATATCAGGCACAGCTTTTATATCAGGAGCTGTATCCTTTGTTGCATCAAAAAGTCGCTTTCTTTCCATGCGATGAATCATTACGCGTAGAAGCTTTGGCTTCTTCTCAGGAATTAGTTGGAGAACGTATTCATACTTTGTCATTATTACTGCAACATCAGCCAATCGTTGTGATTTGTCATACTCAAAGCTATTTACGTTATATACCACATCCTTCGCTTTTTGAAAGTTCTCAGTTACATTTATCTGTAGGTATGACCATTGATCCTTTGACATTAAGAGAAAAACTTATCCGTAGTGGATATCAGATGATACAACGTGTTGATGAACCATTTTACTATTCAAAACGTGGTGGGGTTATAGATGTTTACTCTATCCAATATGAGAATCCTATTCGTATTGAATTTTTTGATGATGAAATTGAAAGCTTACGTTTCTTTGATAAAAATACACAACGTTCTTTAGAAAATGTTCAGGAAGTTACAATCTTACCAGCGACCGATCTGCTTTATGATGATCAGGAAATAGAACATGTGATTTCACAGATTGAAACATTACAGAGTCAAACGCAGTGTCCTGATTATCAGGATGATTTGGATGAAGAAATTTCTATTGATATAGAATCTATTAAGAATCATGATTATTCATCTCGTCTTTATCAGTACATGGGATTGTTTTCATCATCAACGTCATTACGTTGTTATTTTGATGATGTGCTGATTGTAACATCAAGTCAGGAAAAAATAAAATCAGTCTATAATCAGTACGTAGAAGAAACATTTTACTATTCTCATGAATTACAAGATATGGGGAAAATGGTAAAAGGATTGTCATTATTTCAAAGTTTAGACTCATTATTAAAAAAGACAGATATTGACTTTGTTGATTTTAGAACGAATGACAAACAAATTTCCTTTTTAACAAGAGAAATTCAATTACCATTATTGAATGAAAATCAATTGATTCAACAAATCAAAGATTATCTCATTCAAAATAAAATCCTTATGTGTCTTGAAAGTAGTCATCAGATTCAAATGATGACAGATTTATTGGATCAATATCATCTCTCTTATGCCTTGGTAGGTCATGATGATCATATTTATCAGGGAATTAATATTTATATGGGTGATTTATCAACAGGTATAGATTTTTGTGAAGAACATGTGATCCTGTTGACAGAAAAAGAGTTATTTAAGGTTAACAGTCAAAAGAAAAAAGGCTACATTAAATATAAAGATGCAAAAGTCATCAATGATTATACGGAATTAAATATTGGAGATTATGTTGTTCACGATGTCAATGGAATTGGACAATATATGGGTATTAAAACACTGGAAGTCAGAGGTGTGAAAAAAGATTACTTGTATATTGCCTATAAAGGAAATGATACTTTATATATTCCCGTAGAAAATTTTAAACTGGTACGAAAATATGCTTCCAGAGATGGAAAAGTTCCAAAAATTCATTCTTTAAATAGTACAGAGTGGCAAAAAACAAAACAAAGAGTCAGAAACAAAGTTGATGATTTGGCAGATCGTTTAATTGAAATATGTTCTCAAAGAATGAAACAGCCTGGATTTGCATTTCCTAAAGATGATGCTATGCAAATACAGTTTGAAGAATGTTTTGGTTATGAACTGACACCAGATCAAAAAGAAGCAGTCAAAGAAATTAAAGCTGATATGGAAATGCCACGTCCTATGGATAGATTGTTATGTGGAGATGTTGGATTTGGGAAAACAGAAGTGGCTTTACGTGCCTGCTTTAAGGCTATTTTAGGTGGTAAGCAAGTTGCTTTTCTATGTCCTACAACGATTTTATCTTCACAGCATTATCATACGATGGTTACTCGTTTTGAAAATTTTCCAGTCACTATTGCTTTATTAAATCGTTTTACAACGACGAAACAAAGAAAACAGATTTTAAGTGATTTAAAGGAAGGAAAGATTGATTTATTAGTTGGGACACATCGTATTTTATCAAATGATGTTGTTTTTAAAGATTTAGGATTATTATGTATTGATGAAGAACAGCGTTTTGGTGTTAAACAGAAAGAAAAAATTAAAGAAATCAGAAAGACAATAGATGTTTTAACTTTAACTGCTACACCAATTCCAAGAACTTTACAAATGTCTTTAATGGGAATTCGTGGATTATCACAAATTGAAACACCACCGTTAAATCGTTTGCCAGTACAGACTTATGTCATGGAAAAAAGCAATCAGCTTGTCAAACAGGTGATTGAACGTGAACTTGGGCGAAAAGGACAAGTTTTCTATTTACATAATCAGACAGCCAATATTGAAAGTGTGGCTAATGAAATTGCCAGATTAGTTCCACAGGCAAAAATTGGTATTGGACATGGGCGTATGAGCAAAGATGAACTTGAAAAGGTGATGCAGGCTTTTGTAGATAAAGAATATGATATTCTGGTTTGTACAACGATCATTGAAACCGGTATTGATATTCCTAATGCCAATACCATTATTATTGAAAATGCTGATCGTTTTGGTTTATCGCAGCTTTATCAGATTAAAGGACGTGTTGGTCGTAGTGAACGTTTGGCTTATGCATATTTATTGTATGCAAAGAACAAGCAAATGAATGAAGAAGCAACGAAGCGTTTAAAGGCGATTAAAGAATTTGCACAATTAGGTAGTGGATATAAGATTGCTATGCGTGATTTATCTATTCGTGGATCTGGTGATATACTAGGAGGAGAACAGGCTGGATTTATTGATACAGTTGGTTTTGATATGTATATGAGGATTCTTCAGGAGGCTATTGAAGAAAAAACGGGGGAGAAAAAAGAAGAGAAAGAAGTGCCTGTTCAAAATGTCAATGTTGATGGTTATATTCCTGAAAATTATGTAGAAAATGATATGGAAAAATTAAATCTTTATCAACGTATATATAAAGCGCAACATTTAACACAGCTACAATCTTTAGAAAAAGAATTAAAAGATTTATATGGAACATTGCCTAGAGAAGTGAATAATATTGTATTGAAAAGAAAATATGAAATTTTATGTACACAGCCTTTCATTGATGAAGTCAAAGATGCAGGTGGATATGTTCAAATCATGTTGACACAGGAATTTTCAGCCCATATTGCAGGTGATCAGCTTTTTGAATTGGTTAATCGTTTATTTGATAAACCACAGTTAAAATACATTAAAAATGAAATTGTGATTATGATTCAAACAATCGGTCAATGGTTACCACATACAATAGAATTATTAAATGAATTAAAGAAAATGGATGAGCAATCACGACATCAGTGATTGCTTTTTCATATAAAAAAATCCTCATAGAATGAGGATTAATCATTTTGATAATTGTCAATGATTTCATCAATATCAATACCTAATTTAAAACCTAATGTAAAATAATCATCAATAGTATTTTGATAGTCTTCACTAGAGTATTGTTTTTGAACATTTAAAATAGATTGATAAATCTTGAAAAATAAAGAATAAAGATCTTGATTTTCAGGAATTTCTGTATGATTTTTAATACTATCAATACGTAATTCATAACCAATAGACATTAACATCGTTAAACCTTCAAGATAGTTTTCTAATAACTGTTGATGATTGACAGGTTCTTCTTTTTCCCAAAATAAATAACATCTTGATTCAAGTGCAACTTCAGATAAATCATGTAAAAAAGATAAAATCTTTTGATTGATTCTTGTTGTGTTTAATATTTCATTTTTAGCGACTTGAATTTCTCTATTGATATAGACTTGATATAATTTTGCGACATCATTCATAATTTTTCACCTCTTATCTATTATCTTACCTCAATATGAATAAAATTTGAATGATTAACCAAAAATATGAAGGTGTTCTAATAAAATCTTAATGCCCATACCTATCAAAATAATACCACCAGCAATTTCAGCTTTAGATTTATATTTCATACCAAAGACATGTCCGATTTTCACACCTATCATTGAAATCACAAAAGTTGTACAGGCAATGATAGAAACAGCTGATAAAATATTGACATTAAAAAAAGCAAAAGTAACACCAATAGCTAAAGCATCAATGGAAGTAGCAATCGCTAAAGGAATCATGACTTTAGGTGAAAATTCTGTATTACATGTTTCTTCATCCTCAAAAGCTTCTTTAATCATATTGATTCCAATTAAAGCTAATAAGATAAAAGCAATCCAATGATCAATACTTTCAATTTTATCTTTAAACTGAATACCTAATACATATCCTAAAAAGGGCATAAAGCCTTGAAAAAAGCCAAAATAACCACCACAAATCAAAGCGTGTTTGAGTTTAAGCATGCGTGTTGATAAGCCTTTACAGATGCTCACCGCAAAAGCATCCATGGATAATCCTACACCAATGATCAATATTTCTAAAAACCCCATACGTCCTCCTTGTAATAAAAAAACATGACTGTTGAGCGTACAGACAAGTCTTATTGTTTTCATCATATTCAAATTATAACAACTTTGCATATAAGTGTCAAACATCTTTTGGGATATAGTCACTGCCTATTTTTTTAGCTTGAAACTGATTGTTTGTGAAATCTTGAATCATATCCAGAAAATCAAGGTTACGTAAATAACATTGATAAGAAACTTGTTCTTGATATTGAATATCTATACACTTGATGTGATGAACTTTTAATAAATGCTCAAGTTTACGTGTATATGTATAATCAACTGTTATATTATATAAATCAACCAGTTCTTTTTCAACGATATGAGCGACTTTAAGAGCTTCAGCTACACTTTGACTATATGCTCGTGTTAATCCCCCGGCGCCAAGTTTAATACCACCAAAATATCTGGTCACAATCGCTATCATATTTGTTAAACCTTGCATTTTCAAAACATTTAACATAGGCATACCCGCCGTTCCAGATGGTTCACCATCATCATATGCTCTTTCGTGAGGACCAATAATATAGGCAACACAGTTATGTGTAGCTTGTGGATCGCTATATTTTGTAATCATATCGTTAGCCTGTTCAATTTGACTACAGGGAATCAAATGACAAACGAATTCAGATTTTTTAATAACTAATGTATGGCTTGTATAATCTTCAATAGAAATCATGATGTCACACCTTTCTTTCTTTATTATATATGATTTCATTTTATTGTCAAAAGTGTTATAATAATGAGAGAAAAATTAACTTTTGGAAGCGAGGGATTGAGATGGCTAAGATTGCAGTATTAGCTGATAGTGGCTGTCAAATAGAATTAAATCAATATGAAGATCAAGGTATATTTATTGTGCCTTTATGTATTACGATGAAAAATCATACGTATTTAGATCAAAAAGACATGACCAGTTTGGAAGTTTTTGTAACTATGGAAAAAGAGGATATCATGGTCATGACTTCTCAGCCTGCAACAGGGGAACTGGTGAATATTTTACAAAGAATCAAAGATGCTGGTTATGATGAAGTTATTGGATTACCCATTGCGACAGGATTATCATCAACTTTAAATGGGATGAAAGTTGCTGGAGAAATGGTGGGTATTCCAATTACTTTAATTGATACAAAAGGAACTGCAGGCAATCAAAAATATTTAGTATTCACTGCTGCTAAGTTGATTCAAGAAGGTAAGAGTGTTGGTGAAATTCAAGACATTCTTGAAAACATGATTGAACATTCTGGAACGATTATTATGGCCCCTAACTTAGAACATTTAAAGAAAGGTGGTCGTATTACGCCAGCAGTGGCATTACTTGCCAGCATGTTGAAAATTGTTCCAGTGATGGAATTAAATTATGACTTGGGTGGTAAAATAGATGTACTTGGAAAAGTCAGAACCTTATCTAAAGCCAAAGCTACACTTGTGAATCGCATGGTCGAATTAGGTGTCAATGCTAAGGAATATAAAGTCACAATTGAACATGTCTTATGTGAAAGTTCAGCTTTAGAAGTGAAACAGATGGTTTTAGAAAAAATTGGAAATGTTGAATTAGAGTTAAGAGAACTTCCAGCTGTTGTTGGTGCTCATATGGGAGTTGGAGGTATTGGTGTACAATATATCAAAAAATATACAGGATAGGAGGATGAACAAATGCCTTTATTTGATGATCTCACAAAAAAAGCAGCGAAATTGACAGAAGGAGCTATTGATAAAACACAGGAATTAGCTGGTACTGCCAAATTGAAGCTTAAAATAAAAAATTTAGAATCTGATCGTGATGATGTTTTTCGTGATTTAGGAAAATATTATTATCAACAAATTCAGACATCAGGTGTTGTTGATGAAGAAGTCATGGATATGTATCGTCATATTGAAGAATATAATCAAAAAATTGCAGAATTAAAACAATTACTAGACGAATAAGCTGAGGAAACTCAGCTTTTTTTGATATAATGAAAGTAGAGGTGATATGTATGAATATCAAGATGAGAAACTTGGCTATAGGCATTGGTGGAATTTTTTGTATAATGAATTTAAATAGTGAGTATCATTTCACTTATATGAATACTATACAGCCGTTTCTTTTTATCTTCTTTTTCATTTGTTTATTCTTTTTTAAAGAAAGTATCCTTTATCCCATATCAGGCTTATTAACGGGAATAGGTATTGATTATTCTTTGATTCAGGGAATCATCAATAATCCTTCTACAGTTCCTATTATTTTTGATAGTATTTTATCCTTATCTTTTATTCTGTATTTTATCATTATGCTTTTTAAAAGGAGATGGAATCGTCAAAATCAAAATATGGAATTATCTCAAGATATTCATCACAAAAACTTGCCTGGAGATGGGACAATATCTTATCCATATAGATTAGATATTGATCAGACGCTTACCATCAATAATGAAATAGAACATCAATATCATAAAGTGATGTATGCACTCAATGGTGGAAGTCAAGAATACGAAGATCCAACATTTGGTTTTAAAGATAAGGTATTGGTAGGAAAAAAACATCTCCAACAAGATTATGGTGGTTTTTGGAAATATGAAAGTGATATGCCTGCTTTAAAGGAAAATGGAACCCTTTGGATGAAAGGTGTCGTTTATCTTTCGCATGATGATGTCAAAAATATATATCAGATGCTTTGCGATGGTCATTTGTGGCAAATGATTCAAGAAAATATATCACATGTGTTAAACTTATCCTATAAAGAGAGTTATCAATTTTTAATAGACAATCAGATTCCACAAGATGTGGCCAAGAGTTTATTAAAAGTTATTGCTCAAAAAGATAATATATTTGATAAAGATATCATCAAATCATTTATCAAATTCAGTTTTCAAAAAGAAGATTACCAGGAAGCAATGGAACATCAGGATGGAATGATTTATTGTGCTTATTGTATTTATTATTATGATAACTGGTTTTTACAGATGAGAGAGGGCATATGGAAAGTGAAACCAACTCTTTATGAACCATCTCTTTATTATGGAAAGGGTACTTATCAACCATTTGAAAAATAATCGTATAATAAAATCAATATTTGATAAAGATATTTCAATAGAAAAAAACAATGAGTATTGTGAGTTATATTCATTGTCTTTTTTATAAGGAAATTAAGAA
>OBYM01000136.1_pt1 | contig 48760 bp, 54 predicted proteins | sample 1538191 | NCBI WGS metagenome assembly OBYM01 (sample SAMEA2580165, study PRJEB22360) | human gut metagenome | biome: human gut; feature: human-associated habitat; material: faeces | place: Denmark | collected 2008/2010 | reverse complement strand
CGCATGAGCACACGCCGCGGCCCCCTCCCCCCGCCGACAAGAAGGCCCCGGCTGGGGTTATCCGCAGCCGGGGCGCAAATTTCTCACTTTTATGGAATCAGGAGTATGAAATATTCCCGTCCTTATCGCAGGTCATATTCAAAGTGACTGGCATAGTCTTTCCGCTTCAGCGCTCTGCGGTACTGCTTCACGCCATCAGCCATTCTCCAGTCCTCCTTTCTCCAAAACCTCCTGCACGCCCTTTGAGACGACGGCATAGGCTTTGATCAGCCGGTCCACATACACTCTTCCCTCGTCGGTGATGGCAATGTATTGTCTGCGCCGTCCGTCCGGTCCGATTCGTTTGCCACTTTCGTAAATGTAGCCGTACTCCTCCATCCGGTAAATGGCAGAATAAGGGAAAACAATACATAATGCCCCGCCGCTTCGTTCTTTGAGTGTATCTCCTAATTCGCCAATGTAATACTCCCGTTCGGAAAGCAACCGGAGGACCAGCATCTCCGTGAGTGCCTTCTTCAGGTTTTCTTCCAAAACAGTGGAAACATTGGCTGTCCGTTTTTGTTCCATAACAATACCTCCTGTACCATTCATTTAGAGTATATCGTATTTTTCAGGTTTTGTCAATTGGTTTTTTCAGAAAATCAGCCATTTTTGTTATCTCTAAATTTGTTCTTGACAACTCAGTAAACCTCAGCTATAATGAAATTGAACTTGAAAAGAAAGATGTGGGTCCGATGAACAGGTAAACCAGATAGGAAACTATACCTTATAATAAAATCAATTCCAAATAACAGGAGGGAAAACCTATGAAAAAAGAGCTTTTCGCCGCTGTATTGGCCGGGACCATGCTTTTGGCCGGTTGCGCCAACGCCGCTCCCCCGGCTACGGTGACCACCATCGGGACCTCCTCCCCTACGATCAAACCCACGGAGACCGTCCCCAGCACCACCGCTCCCAGCGAACCTGCGCCGGTGGTGGATTCCGTGCCTACTTACGATGAATTCTTTGCCGAGACTGTCACCCGGACAGTCAAGTATTCCATTTATGATGTAGTCCCCCGGATCGCATCCGCCGACATCATCGCCAAGAACGGCCTGACCGGTGTGGCGGAAGGCTCCGTGCTGCTCTACAACGCCGCCAAGGATACCTACGGCGATACCCTGTACGCCAAGCCCGCCTCCACCGTCACCGGAAGCGAGGACACAGCCTACATCGTGCCGGAGGACGGAGCATCCATCGTGTCCGTTCCCCTGGCGGGCGGTCCGGAAACAAACGTTTATGCCGCCAAGGGTGAGATTCTCCCCGGCAGCCTGACCTATTTCGAGCATTGCCTGTTCTTCGCCGTGGACACCGGAAAAAATACCGTCGAAATCTACCGCATTTACCTGCCCAACGGTCAGGCAGACCGGCTGGCCGAGGCCAAAGCCCCGGAAGGCGGCACTTACCGCTTCGGCTATCTGGACGTGGTGTCCAACAAAGAAGTGGTCTGGACCTACTTGCTGGACATTGACGGGACCTACGCCGCCCAATGCTGGAACGAGCCGATCATCCAGGTGAACGAGAACGAATTCGTCAGCCCCGCAGAGCGGACCGGCATGGAGGCCGAGGCGTTCCTGCTGGATAAATCCCTGGACCCGAACCCTGTCCGCAACGCCATCGCCGCATGGGTGGAGAAAACCGGCATTCCCGGCCAGGTCTACACCTATGCTTCCCCGGAGGCCACCTGCACCATGACGGAAACGTTGGTTGCAGACGGCTACTATCCCACCTACCGGGGCGTTTACCCCGACGGTACTGCACGGCCCCAGGCGGAATTTGAGAAAAACGAGGACCGCTGGTGGCTGGACGATTACTACACCAAATGAATAGCAGGAGGGAAACACCGTGAAAAAAGAGCTTTTCGCCGCTGTATTGGCCGGGACCATGCTTTTGGCCGGTTGTGCCAACGCCGCTCCTCCTGCCACGGTAACGACGATTGAAACCTCCTCCCCTACCGTCAAACCCACGGAGACCGTCCCCAGCACCACCGCCCCGACAACCGCTCCCACAACGGAGCCTGTCAAGCCCACCGACCCGGACTATGATGAATATTTCTCCAAAATCGCAACCGGGGACCCGGACTGGCGCACTGCCAACGCCGCATCTTTGTACTGGAAAAATAATCAGTTGATTTTCAGACATAATGGGACTTCGGAAGTTATTTTTGAAACGCCCTACGGCCACTGGGACAATGCTATCCTTGGTTGGAACGGATACTATTCTTTCTTTGATGCCAGCATTGACGAGGATACCGACGGACTTTACCGCATCTTCGGCCCCACCGGGCAGATCGATTTGCTGGTATCCGGCATTCCCCATGTGAAAAGCGTTGGAGCCGGCCTCTGCAGCAATGTGGAAGTCATCTTGTGCCTACTAACGCAGGAAAGTCTGGAGGCCTGTCAAAGAGTATGGGATACCTATTATGAGGACCTGGGAGTAAACAATAGTGGAGAAAGTCTTTCCGGAATACCTCGTGAGGTCTGGGGCAACGGTGAGGATTTCAGCCTGGATTACATTCATAATTCCTCAACAGAGTACAGCTTTTTTCGTCTCGTACGCCGTGAATTGCATAGCTATATTCCCTGTGACGTGTACTATTACAATACACTGACCGGTGAGTATCACCAGATTCAGGTGAGTAGTATGTATCCTTCCGGCAACGTAATGTTGTGGTGGCAAAGCGTTGTTACTTACCCCGACGGCACAGAGCGCCCGGAAGAAATGCTTGAGAAAAACGAGTCAAGCTGGTGGCTGGACGACTACTACGCCAAATAATGCGACCTTTCTTTTCTGTCGTGCCCGATAGGTGCCGGTCTGTGCCTATTGGGCACGGTCTTCGCCGGAAGATTTAAGATAACATTTATTCCCTTAACCTATCTTTACGCACATTTCGGCAGCTTTTGTAAAAAATTTTTCCAAAAGATTGAAAGTATGGGTAGAATTATGTCTCCGTATGTGATATAATTTGCACGGAGGGTGGTTAAATGAATATTGATCCCGCATTTTTACAACAATTACAGAAAATTTATGCAAAGCTGGACGACCAGCAGGCCATCATTTACCAGGCGCTGCGCCGTCGGGTCTGGACCCTGGAGTCCGGATGGTTCAACGGCCGATTCCATAAAACCATCGGCGACCGGTACATCCGGGAGGCCTATCCCATTCCGGTCATCAGCATCATCGGCCTGTGCGACATCGAGGTCCACTTCGACAAGGTCTCCGTTCTTGCCAAGCTAGAACGGGATACGGCCCTGGCCAAGTGCTTCGACGGCTTCGTACACTACGACTTCACCGCCCGCAGCGGCGAAGACGACACGCTGATCTTCTACGAACCCGGCATGACGATTCCGGAAATGAAGAAGAACATCACCGATTCCGAAGATTCGGAGATCGAATTTGAATTCCGTTTTCCCTCCGATATCACCGGCCGGCAGGTCTTTGAATTCGCCGACTTCCTTCGAATCGATGGATTCTACCACTGAGCGAAAGAAGGACCCCTATGGACATTTCCCTGGTCTGGGAACACAACGGCCCGGACACACTGCTATATGCCATTGATCTCCCCGGCGCATTCACCCGGGGAGAATCTTTTTATCATGCCCTGGACAAGCTCCCCGGAGCGGTCCGGGGCTACCTGCGCTGGATGGGCCGGGAGACGCCGGAGGAGATCACCGGCCATGTGGTCCAGGAAGCGGACTGCGATCTGACCGTCCAGGACGCCGATTCCGACGTGCTGTTTGACTCTGAACGGCTGCCGCTGTCCAGGGGACAATATGCGTATTGGAAAGCCTTAGCCCTGAAATCCGCAGAGGATTTTCTGCGGCTCTACGAGTCCATTCCTGACAAAAATCAGCCCCTCTTCCCTGCCCGCAGGACCTTCTATGGGCAGATCCCCAGGACCGCAAAAGACATTTATCTCCACACCAAGAACGTCAACGACTATTACTTCTCTGAGATCAACGTGTCGTCGGACCATGAAGGGGATATTCTGGACTGCCGTCGGCGAGGCTTTGCGGAACTGGAAAAACAGCCGGATTTTCTGGAAAACCCGGTCCTGGAGGGCAGCTACGGGGAATTCTGGTCCCTGGCCAAGGTCCTGCGGCGCTTTTTGTGGCATGACCGCATCCACGCCAGGGGGCTTTATCGCCATGCAGTCACCCTGTACCCGGACCTGCCGGATATTTTCTGCTTTCAGGAGGAATGGACATGAATCTGATTTCCTGCGTGGACGACGGTCTGGGGCTTCGGTTCAATCATCGGCGGCAAAGCCGGGATAAAATGCTTGCGCAGCATATCCTGCGCCGCACCGGCGGCGAAATCTGGCTCCACCCGGATTCTGCCAAGCTGTTCGCCGACTGGCCGGATGCGGTGCTGCACGTTATCTCCGACCCGGAGGAGGTCCCGGAGAGGGCCTGGTGCTTCTGGGAAAGCCCCGTCTCCCCTGCCCTGCGGCCCGAAAAAATCCTGCTCTATCACTGGAACCGGGTCTATCCGGCGGACGAGCTTTTCGTGTACCCCGGCGGGCAGGACCAATGGGAATGCCTGGAAAGCACGGATTTCTCCGGCTTCTCCCATCCAAAAATCACAGAAGAAGTCTTGATCCCCAGGGAGGTTCCCAATGGCGAAGCGTAATAAAAAGCAGCAGCTAACGCTGCCGGGATTGTTGCTCCTGATCGTATTTTTAGGGTTGTCGTTCCTGTACAATTCTCTGGCGTCCCCCAAACAGGAAACGATCTTGCTAAGCGACATTCCCGCCTACTCCGGCAGCGCATACGTGACCGTCAACGACAACATGCCTTTTTTCAAGGAGTCGGACTACACGACCACTTCCTACGAATCCTATTCGCCCCTGGACGAGTTGGGCCGCTGCGGCGTAGCGGAGGCCTGCGTGGGGCTGGACCTGATGCCCACGGAGGAGCGAGGCTCCATCGGTTCCGTGAAGCCCACCGGCTGGCAGACCGCCAAATATGACTTCGTAGATGGAAAATATCTCTACAACCGCTGCCACCTGATTGGCTATCAGCTCACCGCCGAGAACGCTAACAAGCAGAATCTCATCACCGGCACCCGGTATCTGAACGTCACCGGAATGCTGCCCTTTGAGAATCTGGTGGCGGACTACATTCACGAAACGGGGAACCATGTGCTCTACCGGGTCACACCCATTTTCGGGGGGACCGACCTGCTGGCCAGCGGCGTACTGATGGAGGCTTGGTCCGTGGAGGACGGCGGAGACGGGATCTGCTTCAATGTGTACTGCTACAACGTGCAGCCTGGCGTTGTCATCGACTATTCTGACGGCAGCAATCACGCTGCCTGAATCTCACAAAAAAGCCCATTTGTCCCCTTTACTTTTGGGAGAAAATCCGCTACAATGAAAGGGTAAGAATTTTCCATCCACAGACAGGAGGAAACGAATATGAGTGTAAAACGAATTGGTGTTCTGACCAGCGGCGGCGATGCACCCGGCATGAATGCCTGCGTCCGCAGTGTGGTGCGTACCGCCATGTACCATGGCATTGAGTGCTACGGCATCCGCCGGGGCTGGAACGGCCTCATTACCGGCGACATCGTCCGTCTGGACGAGAAGAGCATCGCCCACATCATCAACCGGGGCGGCACCATTCTCTATACGGCCCGGAGCCAGGAATTCATGACGGAGGAAGGCCAGAAGAAGGCCGTGTCCACCTGCAAGTTCCTGGGTCTGGACGGCATCGTGGCCATCGGCGGCGACGGCACCTTCCGTGGAGCCCAGGCCCTGTCCCGCTACGGCGTGAACGTGGTGGGCATCCCCGGCACCATCGACAATGACATCGGCTGCACCAACTACTGCATCGGCTTCGACACCGCTGCCAACACCGCCATCGAGTGCATCGATAAGCTGCGGGACACCATGCAGTCCCACGAGCGCTGCTCCGTGGTGGAGGTCATGGGCCGCAACGCCGGCTATCTGGCCATGTATGTGGGCCTGGCCGTGGGCGCCACCGCCGTGCTCATCCCGGAGGAGCCCATTGATTTCGAGCGGGACGTGATCGAAAAGATCCGTCAGGCCCGGTTCAACGGTTTCACCCACTATATGATCGTAGTGGCCGAGGGCGCAGGCTCCGCTGCGGACATTGCCCAGCGCATCAAGGACGCCATCGGTCTGGACCCCCGGGTCACGGTGCTGGGTCACATCCAGCGGGGCGGCTGCCCCACCGGACGAGACCGGGTCAACGCCACCAAGATGGGCTATCTGGCTGTGGAACTGCTGGCCGCCGGCAAGACCAACCGCATCATCTGCACCCACGACGGAAGTTTCACCGACGTGGACATTGAAGACGGTCTGGCCATGAAGAAGGGCATCCAGCAAATGGAAGAAGATGTTCTGGCCGCCATGACCGGCGCATAAAATCTGGGCCTCCCGGAATTCCGGGAGGCCATTTTGTAAGGAAGAATCCCATGAACAAAAACGAGATCTGTGCGCTATTGGCGTGCAGCGGCATTGCTTATGAATTGGTGGACCACCCGGCCGTGTACACCATGGAGGACCTGGCGGCCCTTTCCCTGCCTCACCCGGAGGCAGAGGCCAAGAATCTCTTTCTCCGGGACGACAAACGGAATTTTCTTCTGCTGACCGTGCCGGGAGAAAAGCGGGTGAATCTGAAGGCCTTTCAGAAGGCCAACGGCCTGCGGAAGCTATCCTTTGGCTCTGCCGAAGACCTGGAAGCCCTGCTGGGGCTGCACCCCGGTTCCGTAACGCCCCTGGGAGTGCTGAATGACCCAGCGGGCAGCGTTCCCCTCTACCTGGACCGGGAATTGGCGCACAAGCTGCTGGGCATTCACCCCAACGAGAACACAGCCACCCTGTATCTCCGCTGTGAGGACCTGACGGCCTTGCTGGAAAGTCAGGGCCATCGGGTACTTTTTGCCGACGTGCCGGAATAAAAAATACGAGCCTCCCGGAAATTTCGGGAGGCTCGTTCTTTATGCTTTCGGGTGACACTTCTCGTACACCTGCTTGATCTTCTGATTCAGCATATGGGTGTAAAGCTGCGTGGAGGAAATATCGCAGTGACCCATCAGCTCCTGCACGGAGCCGATGTCCGCACCGTTCTCCAGAAGATGCACGGCGAAGCTGTGCCGGAGGGTGTGGGGGGTGATGTCCTTGTCAATATGGGCCGTCTCCTGATAGTGCTTGAGGATTTTCCAGAAGCCCTGGCGGCTGATGCGGGTCCCGTTGACGTTGACGAACAGAGCAGGCTCGTCGGAATCCGTCAGCAGGAAATCCCGATGCTCGTCCATGTAGACCCGCAGGGCCTTCTGGGCGGCGGGATACAGGGGGATGGAACGGGTCTTGCGGGAGGTGGTGCATTTCACGATGCCCTGGTCCAGATTCACGTCCGAAACGTTCAGGTCGATGAGTTCCGACACCCGCATACCGGTGGCGTAAAGCACCTCCAGCATGGCCTTGTCCCGGAAGCCCTTGTCATCGATGCACACGGGCTGAGAGAGCAGCAGCTCGATCTCCCGGTTTGTGAGGATCTGCGGCAGCTTCCGCTCCTTCCGCTCCACCTTCACGTCCGTAACGGGGCTTTGCTCCAGGAAGCCGGAAGACACCAGATAGGAATAGAAATTCCGCAGGCTGGCCACGCAGCGGGCCTGAGTGGCGGTCGAACGGCCTTCCTCTTCCAGCACCTCCATGTACCGGCTGATATTCTCTTGTGTGGCGTCCACCGTGTCCAGTTCCTCCGTGGTGCTGAGCCAACCGGCGAACTGCCGGATGTCCCGCATATAGGAGGTAATGGTGTTGTTTGACGCCTGCTTGACCTTCGTCAAGTAGTTCTCGTAAGCAGAGATCAGATCCAGCATGGGCAACCGTTACCTTCCGTTTCAAAAAACTATCCGCCTGCCAGCACCAAAATCTTCGGTGCCAGCAGCCAACACTCCGCCATTCCTGCCAACAGTACCGCACTGATGGAAATTCCCAGGTCCCCCATCAGGAACCGACTTCCCCAGATAGCCCGCCGCAGGAAAAAGAACAACAGCAGCGGCAGGGATAAGATCTGTGGGAACAGAAGCAGCCCCAGGACCTGCCAGCCAATGTTTTCAAAGGCCCGGACACAGAGGACTGCGCAGCATCCAAAGGATGCGGTACGAAGAAACGCCAAGGTGGCGCAGAAGTGTTTCAGCGAGAAAAAAGCTGCCAGTGCAGCCAGGAAAAACGGGAGGACCAACGCAAAGGACAGAAGCACGATCGACACCGGAGCCACGGCTCCACGGCGCATCCAGAGAAGTCCATCGCTTCCCAATCGGTCGGCCAGCAGCAGTCCCGCCGGGAAACCGGCAGACCAGGCCAGAAGAATGGGAACGCTGGATGGAGAGAAAGAACTGACTTTGCAGGGGTAGGACACGAGAGGCTTCATAAAAATCAGGCAAGCTCCTTTCCGCAAATTCCGGAGGCAGGAGGAAGCCGAGTGCCCATAACGGCAGGGTAAACATAGGCCGTCATTTCATTACTCTCATACTATACTCCAAAACCCCGGATTTTTCAAGTGTTATTCGGTGAAAATCCCATTTTTGTGAATTATGCCAATTGCTTATGTCAACATCATTATGTCAACGGTCGGAACCATCCCCTGTGAAAAATGGGTGATTTTGGGAAACGTCCGAATATGTAGGCACATGAAACCCGCCGTTCTACTAGATATGGGTTTTGCAGGACATCCTGCATTTTTCTCACAAGGGGTAAAAACAATTTACCCCTTGTTCTTTTTTGTACAACTTAACGAGAGACGTAATTTTTTCTCCGGTGTTTTCGGGGCTTTTTCTCCCGGGCTCCCAGCAATCCGGCGGCCAGTCCCCCGGCCAGGACGCTGAGGCCATTGCCCAGGAGTCCTGCATATTGGCCGCCGAAGAACAGTGCCGTGCCGCTGAGCAGCACCAAGAAGAACACCAGCGCCGTAGCCACACCTGTAAGCAAGGCCATCTGCCCCACCCGTTTTTCCGCCAGCAGAGCGCCCAGCAGGGCCGCCAGAGCCAGCGCAGCCCAGACCGCCTTTGGCGCTTGTCCCACAGGCAGCATCTCCCTGGTCACCAGCCAGGTCAGCACCAGCGCCAGCAGCAGAAATATCCCAAGGCTTGTCAGCGCTCCAAAAAGAACACTCAAAATCTTCTTGCCGTTCACACAGCCTCCCCCCTTCCCTACCACCCTATGCGGCGGGCGCAGAAAAAGAACCGGGAGCAAACGGTTTGCTCCCGGTTCTTCAGGGCTTGCTGTTTACTGGGCCAACTGGGCCTTCATGGCGGTGAGCAGCTGCTCCGCCTCCGCTGCCGTGGCACCCACGGCGGTATAATAAAATTTCACTTTCGGCTCCGTGCCGGAGGGACGGGCAATGACGCTGCCCCGGTCGCCCAGCAGGAATTCCAGCACGTTGGACTTGGGCAGATGGATGGTCTCCGTCTCGCCGGTCTTGGTGTTCCGGGCCAGGCCGGAACGGTAGTCCCGAACCTCCGTGACAGCAACACCGCCGATCGTTTCCGGTTCCTTCTCCCGCAGGGCCGCCATCATGGCAGCAGCCTTCTCCATGGCGTCTGCGCCGGTCAGCTCGATGCTCTGGACGTTGGCCAGATAATAGCCGTAGGTCTTGTACAGGTCCTCCAGAGCCGTCAGGACGCTCTTACCCTCCTTCTTGAAGGAAGCGGCCATTTCGCACACCAGCATGGAGGCCACCACGGCGTCCTTATCCCGGGCATAGGTGCCCTTCAGGTAGCCGCAGCTTTCCTCAAAGCCGAACACGAACCGGTCCGCCTTGCCCTGCTGCTCCAATTCCAGAATTTCGCCGCCGATATACTTGAAGCCGGTCAGAACGTGCTTCATGGTCACGCCGTAGCGCTTGGCCACCCGGTCCGCCATGGGCGAGGACACGATGCTCCGCACCACCTCGGCACCCTCCGGCAGGTCCCTACGGGCCGTCCGGGCCTTCAGGATATACTCCATGAGCATACAGCCCAGCTCATTGCCGGACAGCTTCCGGAAGCCGCCCCGGCCGTCCGGCACGGCGATGGCCACCCGGTCCGCATCCGGGTCGGTGCCCAAAATCACGTCGCAGGGAACGGTCTTTGCGATCTTATAGCTTTCGTTCAGGGCCGCATCGGTCTCCGGGTTGGGATACTCGCAGGTCTTGAAGTCCCCGTCGGGCTTCTCCTGGCAGGGGACCACGGTGATGTTCACGCCCAGCCGCCCCAGGACCTCCCGGACCGGCTCGTTGCCCGTGCCGCAGAGGGGGGTGTAGACGATGTTCAGCCCCGCCTCCCGGATTGTCTGAGGCTCCACCGCCTCGGCCAGTACGGTCTTGTAATACTTCTCCCAGATCTCCTGAGGGATGTAGCGGATCTTGCCCTCAGCCAGGAAGTCGGCGAAGGACTTCTCCTCCGGGACAAAATAAGGAATTTCGGCAATTTTCGCCGTGACCACCGCCGCAGGCTCGTCCGTCATCTGGCAGCCGTCTGGGCCGTAGCACTTCACGCCGTTGTAAGCACCGGCGTTATGGCTGGCGGAAATGACGATGCCGCAGCCGCAGCCCAGTTCCCGGACCGCATAAGAGAGCATGGGCGTAGGGGCCAGCCGGTCATAAAGCCAGGCATGGATGCCCTTTTCCGCAAATGCCACGGCGCAGACCTCGGCAAACAGCCGGGAATTGTGCCGGGAGTCGTAGCCGATGGCGGCGATCTTCGGCAGGTCCGTGCCGGAAAGCCACGCAGCCATGCCCTGGGCCGCCCGGCGGACGGTGTAGAAATTCAGCCGGTTGCTGCCTGCACCCATAATGCCCCGCATACCGGCGGTGCCGAATTGCAGTTCGCTTCCGAAGCGGCTTTTCAGTTCTTCTTCGTTGCCCTGCAGGGAATCCAGTTCCCGGTTCACGCTCTCCGGCAGACCTGCGTTCCGCCAGAAAGCATAGCGCTCCATGTAGTCCATGTCCATTCCTCCGTTTATTTTGAAATGACAGCAAGAGACAGCCCAGGGGGCCCTGTGCTGTCTTTGCAAATTTACGCCTGATCGTCGTCCACGTTGACGGGGGTCTTTTTCTCCTGATTCTCGGCCAGGGCCTTGAACTTCATCCGGGTATCCCGGACCTCGGAGAGAGAATTCTCGATGGCCTCCTCGGTGCGGCGCAGGGCGTCGTCCATATAGTCATTGCTGGCCTTGCGCAGCTGGGCCATCCGCAGCTGGGTCTGCATGGCCATTTCCTGGCACTTGGCCTTGGTCTGCTTATAAATTTCCTCCTGGGTGACCAGCTGGGCAGCTTCCTCCCGGGCGGAACGGAGAATGCCTTCCGCTTCCCGGCGAGCCTGTGCGATCAGGTCGTTCCGGGAGTCCACGATGGTCCGGGACTGCTTCAGTTCGGCAGGCAGCTTGCTCATGACCTCGTCCAGCATATCCAGGACCTTGTCCCGCTCCACCACGCACTTATCGGCACTCAGCGGTGCGTTCCGGGCATCCTGGATCAGGTCATAAAGGGCGTTCAAAATATCTTCCATGGTCTGTTCGCTCATAATTTATTATCCTCCTTGACGCAAAGTTTGGATTCTTGCTTTGAAATCCGGGATAATGGCCTCCGGCAGAAAATCCGATAGGTCCACATCGTAGGAACCCAATTCCTTGACCATGCTGGAGCTCAGGTACATATACTGATGCTCCGCCGTCAGGAACATGGTGTCCAAATCCGGATTGATCTTGTGATTGATGAGCGCCATCTGGAACTCGTTTTCAAAATCCGAGCCGGCCCGCAGGCCCTTCACGATGACGCACTTGCCCTTGCTGCGGGCATACTCCGCCAGAAGCCCATCGGAATACTCCACTTCCACATTGGGAAGGTCCTCCGTGACCCGGCGGATCATATCCACCCGCTCTTCCAGGGTGAACATGGGGTGCTTGACAGCGTTGACCATGACACAGACCACGAGACGGTCAAAAATGTTGGCCGCCCGGCGGATCACATTCAGGTGTCCGCTGGTGACCGGGTCAAAGCTGCCGGGGTAAATTGCAAATTTCATGCAGTCGTTCCCGCTTTACTGCTTCGTATAGAACGTCAGCAGCGTCTTTCCGTATTTATAGTCTTTGGAGCGGGTGAAACCGGGGTATTCTCCGGGAAGGTCCTTCCCCAGAGGCCGCTCTGTTGCTATTATACCACCGGATTGCAAAATGTCAATTTCTGTTGCGATTTTTATGGCTTCTTCCAGAAAAACTTCCGCATAAGGCGGGTCCAGAAAGAGAATGCGGAACTTTTCCCGGCAGGAGAGCAGATAGCGCTTGTAGTCCCCCCGGATGACCTGAGCCTGGGCCTCCAGATGGGTCTTTTTCAGATTCTCCCGGATGAGGCGGCAGGCTGCCTCCTGGTCGTCCACAAAGACGGCCCGGCTGGCTCCACGGCTCAGGGCTTCGATGCCCAGCTGTCCCGTTCCGCCGAACAGGTCCAGCACGGAAGCCCCGGGCAGGTCGAACTGCAGAATGCTGAACAGGGCTTCCTTTACCCGGTCCGTGGTAGGCCGGGTCCGCATGCCCTCCGGCGTTTTCAGGGTGGTCCCCTTGGCGGAACCTGCGATCACTCTCATGTTGTCTCCTCCTTATGAAAATGCCGGTAAACGGCCTCTGCGGCGTCTCTGGGCAGAACCTGTTCCAGTTCCTCCCGGCTGGCCTTGCCCATGGCGGACAGGGACTTGAATTTTTTCAGCAATTCCTGCTTTCGCTTGGGTCCCACGCCGGGAATCTGGTCCAGTTCCGAATAGCGCAGGCGCTTGCTGCGCAGCTGCCGGTGATAGGAAATGGCGAAGCGGTGGACCTCCTCCTGGACCGTGCCGATAAGGGCGAACACCGCGGGCTGGGAGTCGATGGCGATCTCCTGTCCCGCCGCCGTGACCAGGGCACGGGTCCGGTGCCGGTCGTCCTTCACCATGCCGAACACGGGAATGGACAATCCCTGTTCCCGCAGGACCTCCTCGGCAATGCCCGCATGGGCGATGCCGCCGTCAATGAGCAGCACGTCGGGCTTTTCGTCAAAGCCCTTGTCCCCGGCCTTGTAATGCACGAACCGCCGGGTCAGCACCTGCCGCATGGAGGCGTAATCGTCCTGATTGGCCAGGGCTTCGATCTTGAAGCGCTTGTAGTCGCTTTTCCGGGGCTTGCCGTCCTGAAAGACCACCATACCGGCTACCATATCCGTGCCGGAAATGTTGGAAATATCGTAGGATTCCATCCGTCGGGGCGGGTCCATGCCCAGCATTTTCCCCAGCAGCGACAAGGTTCCGGAGAGCTTTTCCTCCCTGGACGTGGCCCGCTGGGCCTCCTGAAAGGCGTTGTTCATGGCCATTTCCACCAGCCGCACGTTGTCACCCCGCTGAGGGACACGGAGATGGGGTCTCCGGCCGAAATTCTGCTCCAGAAGCTGAGCAAACAGTTCTCCGTCCTCCATTTCCCAAGGCAGCAGCACGATCTTTGGGGCCATGCCACGGGAGAGATAGTATTGCTTGATGAGGCTGGACAGGGCGGCTTCCTTGTCGTCCGGAATTGGGAACACTTCGTAGTCCTTATCCAGCAGGTTGCCCCCGGAGAAATGCAGCACCGTGAAGCAAGCCTTGGCTTCGGTCTGACCGTAGCCGATGGCATCCATATCTGCAAGAGACAGGGCCGTCACCAGCTGCCGCTGGCCCAGGGCCTCCACGGCGTTCAGCTTGTCCCGGAGGGTGGCCGCCAGTTCAAATTCCAGGTTGTCCGCAGCGGTAAGCATCTGATTCTTAATCTCCGCCGCCACGTCCTTATAATTCCCCGCCAGAAGCTGCTTGGCCTCCTCCATGGTGGCCCGATAGCTTTTCTGGGGCAGACCGGTCTGGCACCATCCGGCGCACCGGTCCATGTGGTAATTCAGGCAGGGCCGCTCCTTGCCGATATCCCGGGGGAACTGCTTGTGGCACCCCGGCAGCTTCAACGTAGACCGGATCGCCTCCATGATGCTGTTGCTGACCCCCCGGCTGCCGTAAGGGCCGAAGTAGCTGGCCCCGTCGTTGGCGATCTTATTCACAAGCGTCATGGTGGGATAGGGGTCCTTCATGTTCAGGCGGATATAGGGATAGCCCTTGTCGTCCTTCAAAAGGATGTTGTACTTGGGCATATACCGCTTGATGAGGGAACATTCCAGCACCAGCGCTTCAAATTCCGACCCGGCCACCAGCACGTCAAAATGGTCTATCTTGCTGACCATGGCCTTGGTCTTGGGGGTATGGGCAGCGGTATCCTGAAAATACTGGCTCACCCGGTTTTTCAGTTTTTTTGCCTTGCCCACATAAATAACTTTGTCGGTCTTGTCCCGCATGATATACACACCGGGAGCGTAAGGCAGGCTCAGGGCTTTTTCCTTCAACGCCTCAAATGTCATGGCGCATCCTCCAAAAAGGACCGCCCCAATGCCGGAAGCATCGGGGCGGTCACAGGTCGGTCAATCAAAAAACATCCCGCTGCAGGAGCTGTTCCAGAGCTGCCACGGCAGCTTCCTCATCGGAACCGGAGGCAATCAGCGTAACCTTTGCGCCGTTGGAGATGCCCAGGCTCATGATGCCCAGCAGGCTCTTGGCGTTCATTTTCCGGTTGTCGGATTCCAGCCAGATGCTGCTCTCGAACTCGTTTGCCTTCTGAACAAAATAAGTAGCCTGCTTATTGTGCAAGCCGGATGCACAGCCGACAAGAACTTCCTTTGTAACCATAGAATTAACACTCCTTATGTCGTGGGAGGTCTCCCCCACAAGACTTACCTATATGATAGCAAATTTGCGAAAAAAGTCAACTATTTTTCTTGGGCGGACAGCATTCAGCGCATTTCCGCAATGGTCACGCCGTCCTCGCCCTCGCCGTAGACGCCCAGGCGGAAGGATTTGACATACTTATTCTTCCGCAAAGCCTGCTGTACGGCCGCCCGAAGCACGCCGGTACCTTTGCCATGGATAATGCGGACCGTTTCCAGATTGCTCCGCATGGCCTGGTCCAGGAACTGCTCCAGAACACCGATGGCCTCGATGGAATCCATGCCCCGCAGGTCCACCTCCGCCGCAGCGGGAGCCACCCGCATTTCCCGACCGGAATGGGCGGGCCGGGGCTTTTTGTCCTTGTCTTTATAGGGGTTGTCGTTTTCCAGCAGGTAGACCTCGTCTTTTTTGGCAGTCATTTTCAGAATGCCCGCCTGCAAAGTCAAACTGCCGTCCTTGTTGATGGCGATGACGCTGGCACGGGTCCCCAATTTCAGAAGCTCCACCGTATCCCCCACCAGAATGTCCCGGGTGGGCTCGGGCCGCTCCTTCTTGGGCTCCTGGGTCCGCAGGCGGCTCTCCGCTTCATTCAGATTCCGCCGCAGTTCCGCCTGCCGCTGGTTCAGGTTGGCGGCGTCGCCGGTGTCCTGCAGCTGCTTACGCATGGCCTTCAATTCTTCGGAGGCGGCGTTGGCGGTCCGGCGGGCATCCTCAATGATCTGCTGGGCCTCCCGCCGTGCCTGCTCCAGGGCCTTGTCCCGCTCCTTTTGCAGCTGGGCGTTATAAGCCTCGCTCTGCTCCTTGATTTTCGCCGTCTGCTGGCGCAGCCGTTCCGCTTCCTCACGGGCGGACTCCATTTGCTGGCGCTGCTGCTCCAGCTGGGAAAGCACGTCCTCGAAATCTTTATCGCTCTTGCCCACCAGATCGTCGGCTTCCTTCAAAATTTCATCCGGCAGACCCAGCCGCCGGGAAATGGCAAAGGCGTTGGACTTTCCGGGGATGCCGATGAGCAGCTTATAGGTAGGCTGCAGGGTCTGCACATCGAACTCGCAGGAGGCATTGATGACTCCCTGGGTCCGCATGGCATAGAGCTTTAATTCGGCATAGTGGGTGGTCGCCATGACCCGGCAGCCCATTTTCCGGCAGAATTCGATGAGGGCCATGGCCAGAGCGGCACCCTCCGCCGGGTCCGTACCGGCGCCCAATTCGTCAAACAGTACCAGCGTCCGGTCGTCGCACTCGTTCACCAGTTCCACGATGGTCCGCATGTGGCCGGAGAAGGTGGAAAGGCTCTGGGCAATAGACTGCTCGTCGCCAATGTCCGCCAGAATGGCGTCAAAAGTAGACAGCACACTGCCGTCCCCGGCAGGCACATGGAGGCCGCACTGGGCCATCAGCGTCAGCAGGCCCACGGTTTTCAGCGTCACGGTCTTGCCGCCGGTGTTGGGGCCGGTGATGATCATGGTGTCAAAATCGGACCCCAACCGCAGAGACACGGGGACAACTTTCTGAGGGTCAATGAGCGGATGCCGGGCTTTGCGCAGGTCGATTCTGCCGGTGTCGTTCATAATGGGTTCCCAGGCCCGCATCCGGAAGGCCAGCTTTGCCTTGGCGAAGATCACGTCCAGCTTTACCAGATAGTGGAAGTCGGCAGTAATATCGTCCCGGTGGCCGGCGGCCTCGGCGGACAGCTCCGCCAGAATCCGCTCAATTTCCTTCTTTTCCTTCAATTCCAACTCCCGCAGGGCGTTGTTTGCGTTGACAGCGGACATAGGCTCCACAAAATAGGTGGAGCCGGTGGCGGAAACGTCGTGGACCAGACCAGGCACATCATTCTTGCACTCGCTTTTCACCGGCACCACATACCGGCCCTGGCGAATGGTGATAATGGGTTCCCGGAGGAACTTGGAATAGGCCGGGGAGGAAATGACCTTTTGCAGGCTGTCCCGGATTTTCCCGGACTGGATGCGCATATGCCGCCGGATGTCCGCCAGTGCGGGACTGGCGGTGTCCGCAATTTCTTCCTCCGAGAGAATGGCCCCGAAAATGCGGTCCTCCAGATATTTATTGGGGGTCAGCGCCCCGAACAGAGGATTCAGCACCGTGGGCTTTTCGTCCTCCGCCACATAGCCTTTCACCGTCCGGGCGCAGCGCAGTACACCGCCGATTTCCAGCAGTTCTTTAGGCTGCAAACAGCCCCCACGGTCTGCCCGCTCCAGGCTGGCGGACACGTCCTTCACGTCTCCGAAGCCCGGATAGCCCTTCTTGGTGGACAGGTCCGAAGCGGCAGTGGTCTCCGCCAGCCGGGCCTTCACGTCCTCCAGATCGCTGACCGGCCGCAGGCCCCGGCAGGCAGTCTTTGCCTCCTCGGACCCGGCGCACTCCGCCAGCATTTCCAGAACCTTGTCCAATTCCAGCTTGGCAAGGGATTTTTCATAGAGTTCTGACATGGTTTTCTCCTAAATAAGTAACGATTTATAAAAATCCAATGCGGAAAAGCCCCGTTCCAGCTGGGTGGTCAGGTAGCTTTCCGTGATGCCACCCAGGGCAGCCAAGGAATCCTCTCCCAGGGTAAAGGAAAAGAGCCGCTTGGGGTCGCAGAAGCAGATATAGCGCATGGCCGCCAGAATGCCCGCCGTCAGGGGCATCCGGATACCGGCGGAGTCGGGGCTTCGGTGGTCCGCACATTCCAGCCGCCCGGCCAGAATATCGAACCGGTCCGCTTCCTCCCGGCCGCATTGGCAGCAGCCGGAAAGGTCCGGGGTGTAGCCCGCAATACAGGCCGAACGCAGTTCAAAGACCGCCTTCACCTGGGCCTCCGGCACGGTCCCGGCACAAAGCACATGAAGGCTGTTCAGAAGCAGGGACAGCAGTTCCGGGTTCGGCAGATCCTCCTGGGACAGGACCTCCGCCGCCTGGGCAAAATAGCTGCCCATGGATAATTTCGTCAAATCCCGCTGCAGGCCGCGAAAAAGCTCGATGGAAGCAGCCTCGTTGATGGTGTACATCCCCCGATACTCAAAAAGCGTGAATTCGCTGAAGGCCAGAAGCTGGCAGGGAGCGATCAGGGGGCTATTTTTCCGGTGCAGGCCACGAGCCTTCACTGTGAGCTTTCCGTGGCGGCGGGTCAGCAGGGTCAGCAAGGCGTCCCGGTCATTGTAATCCGTCACCCGGAGCACCAGCGCCTGCACTTGCAGATACATGGACTTCCTTCTCCGTTCTTTTGGCTTCGTTGTACAGAAGATAGGCCTCCGGCGAGCCGGTGGCCAGAAAAAGCTGCCAGCATTGCAGCGCATTCATATCCATCCCCTCCGGGGATAGCTTTTCCCGAAGGGGGCGGGAATACTACTGGAAATTATTCGCTGTAACCGAAGTTGCGGACCAGGAAATCGCTGTCCCGCCAGTTTTCCTTGACCTTCACCCAGGTGGTCAGGAACACCTTTGTGCCCATGAACTTCTCGCAGTCGATACGGGCCATGGAAGAAATTTTCTTCAGCATATCCCCGTGTTTTCCGATGATAATGCCCTTATGACTGGCCTTTTCGCAGTAAATGGTCGCATCGATGTCGATGACCCCGTTGTCCCGCTCGGAGAACTTGGTGATCTCCACGGCGGTACCGTGGGGAATTTCCCGATCCAGGCACCAGAGGAGCTTCTCCCGGATGATCTCCGCCATGACCTGCCGCTCCGGCTGGTCGGTAGTAGAATCCTCCGGGAACAGGAAGGGGCTTTCCACGGCATACTTGCCGCAGGCAGCAAGCAGGTCCTCCACCCCGTCGCCGGTCTTGGCGGAAATGGGGATGATGTCGTCGAAATCCGCCGCCTGGGAGTAGGCCGCAATGACCGCCAGCAGATTTTCTTTCTCCACGGTGTCGATTTTGTTGATTGCCAGAATGGCCGGGCATTTCCGGGCCTTGATCTGCTCGATGAGGCCCTGCTCCTGGGGGCCAATGGAGGCGATGGGCTCCACCACGAGAATGGTCAGGTCCACGTCCGCAATGGACTCCTTGGTCACGCCGACCATATAGTCGCCCAGCTTGGTCCGGGGCTTATGGTAGCCGGGGGTGTCCACAAAGACGAACTGGGTGTCCCCACGGGTCAGGATGCCGCAGATGCGGTTCCGGGTGGTCTGGGGCTTATTGGAAACGATGGCGATCTTCTCGCCCACCAGATAGTTGGTCAGGGTGGATTTTCCCACGTTGGGCCGCCCTGCAATGGTGATCATAGCCGTTTTGGTCATAGTTTTTCTCCTTTATTTCCGCTGCATTCCGGGGATGAGCGCCGCAATGGCTTCCTCCCTGGCACGCATCTGTGCTTTCATGGGTCCTTCGTCCAGATGGTCGTAGCCCAGAAGATGTAAAATCGAGTGGATGGTCAGATAGCCCACCTCCCGGCGGGTGCTGTGGCCGAATTCCTTGGCCTGGGCGATGGCCCGTTCCAGAGAGATGCACATATCCCCCAGCGGCACCAGCCCCGTCTCCGGGTCCACGTCCTCACTCCAATCCTCCGGCGGCTCCCCCGGGGTCAGGGTAAACATGGGGAAGCTCAGCACATCCGTAGGCTTATCCAGATTCCGGGTGGCCTTGTTGACTCCCTGAATCCCTTCGTCGTCGGTGATAAGCACGTTGATCTCGCAGGGAGCGGTGATATGCTCCGCCTTCAGTGCCGTCTCAATGCACCGGCGGATGATGCGGGCATAGCGCTGCTGGAACAGGGAATAATGGTCAAAAGTAACGGTAATTACATTTTTCATTTCTGTTTCTTCCTTATATCCGGCTTTTTCTCCGGTTCTTTCGGGCGTTCGTGACGCTCATAGGCTTTGATGATCTCCTGGACCAGGGCATGGCGCACCACGTCCACCGCCGTCAGGCGGCAAATGGCAATGTCCTTCACTCCGTCCAGAACCCGCACTGCATCCTTCAATCCGGAGATCTTATCCGGGGGCAGGTCGATCTGGGTGGTGTCGCCGGTAATGACGATTTTGGACCCAAAGCCCAGACGGGTCAGGAACATCTTCATCTGCTCCCGGGTGGTATTCTGTGCCTCGTCGAGAATGATGAAGCTGTCGTCCAACGTTCGGCCACGCATATAGGCCAGGGGCGCTACCTCAATGGCACCCCGCTCCTGATACTTCTGGAAATTCTCCGGTCCCATCATGTCAAAGAGGGCGTCGTACAGGGGGCGCAGGTAGGGGTCCACCTTATTTTGCAGGTCCCCCGGCAGGAAGCCCAGCCGCTCTCCGGCTTCCACCGCGGGACGGGTCAGAATGATGCGGTTCACGGTCCGCTCCCGGAAGGCCGCCACGGCGGCAGCCACCGCCAGATAGGTCTTGCCGGTACCCGCAGGCCCCACGCCGATGGTAACGGTGTTCTTCTGGATGGCCTCCACATAGGCCTGCTGGCCCACGGTCTTGGCCTTCACAGGCTTGCCCTTGGCGGTGATGCAGATGACCCCCTTGGCCATTTTTGCCACCTGAGCGTCGTTGCCCTCCCGGACCAGATTCATGAGATAACGCACCCGCTGCTCGTCGATCTGCTCCCCCTTGGAGGACAGGGTCAGCAGCCCTTCCAAGGTCCGCACCGCCTGGTCGGCGGCTTCCTCGTCCCCGGAGACCTTCAGTTCCGTTCCCCGGTTCACGATGCTCACATGGAATTCGTCCTCGATGCGCTTGATATTCTCATCGAAGGACCCAAAAACGGAGATGATATCCTCCATTTGCTGGGCATCCACGATCCGTTCAATGATTTTTCCCATTGCTTTCTATAATCTCCTCATTGGTAACTCTGCCGATCATCTCCCGGCAGCGGTAAACGCCATACAGGCAGCTCCCGGAAACGGTCTCCTCTGCTGAGCATATCTCCCCGGCTACCATGGTATCCGTCAGGTAGCTGCGGGCGAAACTCTGCAAAAGTTCGGTGCTATCCGTCGGCTCCGTCCGCTCCCGGCAGGGAATATACCGCTCCACGATCCAGGCGGCGGGCAGCGAAAAGCCCCCCGGCAGGGTCCAGATTTTTTCTTCTATCATTTTAACACATCCGGTAGGGAAAATTCCACTGCTTTCATAGATTTTTATGCGATTTTTTCCGATACGGAGGAAAATTTTTTGCTTCCCGGCTCCCTCCGGCTCTAAATGGAGGACATTTTCTGCCGCCCGCACCGTCAATATCCGCTCCGTCAGGGCATAGACCTCTCCTTCCGCCCGTCCGGCCCGGATGGTCCGGCCGCAGTCCGTGTAGCCGGAAATCAGCGTTTCCCCTGCCCGGACCGCCTGCCCGGGACGGCACAGGGCCGTGCCGTCGGTAACGGTAACGCTCTCAACGATCCCGTCCCGGACCGCCGTCACGGCGGAAACGGTCCCCTGCCGGTCGGCCTGGGCTTCCTCCGGCCGCTCCCGGACGGAAATGACCGCCACGCAGCCACGGGTATTCACCCCGGCCCACTGCAATTCCGGCAGGGCTTCCAGAAGTGCGTTTTTCGTTTTTTCGCTGCGGACCTCCCACCGGGAGGCCCAGAAGCCGATGCCGCATTGGGCTGCCTGCTCCAGAATGGCCCGGCTTTCCACACGGGAATTGCCCTCCACCTCCACAAACAGCACCCGGCTGGGCAGCAGCCAGGTAAGCCCCAGCAGCAGGAACACCGTCAGCAGAAAAACAGGCCGCTTCCGCAGGTCCCAGAGGGCGAAGGCAAAGCCCCCATAGCGGGAAAAGCGCACCTGCTCTCCCCTTTTTTCGCATAGCTTCCCCACAAGGCCCGCCGAAAGGACGGGAACGGTAAAGCTGACCGTCAGCCGCCCGTCCGTTTCGATGTCGCTGAGGGACACGTTGGCGGCGGACAGGGTGCGCAGCAATCCGGGAATGTCCGCACTGGTCACCCGGCACCGGCGGCGGGCGCTCATGGACGGCACCCCCGCAGGAACTTTACCTCCCGAATTTCCCCAAAAATCACCAGCCGGTCCTTGGCCATCAATGCCAGCCGCAGGCCGCAGCCCTGAACGCAGATGGCCCCAAAGCGGACCCGGACCTGTATTTTCTCCGGGCCGTACTCCGTAATGCCCAGATGATTTTCAATCAGCACCCGCCGGTCCCCGGCGATCTCCGTCAATGGAAGCCCCGGCGGGGTCTCCTCCATGCCCAGCCACGCCGGGAGCGCATCCTTCCACTTCATAGCCCACCCTCCTTTTGGAAAAATCCTATGCACGCTCCACGGATGAATTGCCCGGCGTGCGCATAGGTTCTTTCTGAGGTGATGGGAATGGGAAATCGAAAATGGGCAGGTCTTGGGGCGCTTGCTTTTCTCCTGCTGCTGATTCTGGATGCCGGGACCGCTGCGGAGGGGATGCGCTCCGGCATTACCCTCTGTCTGCGGACGGTGATTCCGTCCCTGTTTCCCTTCTTCGTCTGCTCCATGGTCCTGAACGGCAGTCTGACCGGCCAGCCCTTCCATGCCCTGCGGCCCCTGAGCCGGTTCTGCCGCATTCCACGGGGCAGCGAGGCCCTGCTGCTCACAGGGCTTCTGGGGGGCTATCCCGTGGGGGCACATGCGGTGGCGGAGGCTTATTCCTCCGGCCATCTGGACCGGCGGACCGCCCGGCGAATGCTGGCCTTTTGCAGCAACGCAGGCCCGGCCTTTCTCTTTGGGATGCTGCTGCCGATTTTCGAGAATAAAAATGCCGTCTGGGTCCTGTGGCTCGTGCATATCACCTCGGCCCTGCTGGTGGGAAAGCTGTACCCCGGCGGCGGAGACAGCACCGTCCGGCTCCCCGCCGGGAAGCGTGTCTCTCTGGCGGAGGTTGTCCCCAGAGCCGGAAAAGTCATGGCCGGGGTGTGCTGCTGGGTGGTGCTGTTCCGGACGATACTTGCCCTTCTGGGGCGTTGGCTGGACCTGAACACGAGCGCAGGGGTGGCCCTGACGGGCATTCTGGAATTGTCCAACGGCTGCCTGGCCGTCAGCATTTTTCAGAAGGACGGGACAAAATTTCTCCTTTGCGGGATGTTCCTGGCCTTCGGCGGGCTGTGCGTGGCCATGCAGACAGCGGGGGTCGTGGGCGATCTGGGCCTGGGCAGCTATTTTGCCGGGAAATTGCTGCAAAGCAGCATTTCCTTTCTCTTGTGCCTGCTGCTGGAATTTGTCCTGTTTCCTACACAGGAGCGATGGCTCAGCCCCTGGCTGGTGCTGGGATTTTTGCCAGGGATGGCCGCCGGTTTCTTGATTTTCCTGGAAAAGTGCGGTATAATGGAAGCAAGTTCCACAAGGAGGCTTCCTTATGCTGTTCCGAAAGAAAATTGAACGCTCCTGCCAATACTGCGCCTGCGCCGCCAAGCTGGCGGAGGGCGGTTATCTGTGCAGCAAGCGTGGGGTCATCGGCGGGGAAAAGCCCTGCCGGAAATTTGTCTACGACCCCTGCAAGCGCATTCCCTCCAAGCCGAAGCCCGTGAATTTCCGGAAATATGACGGGGAGGATTTCACCCTGTGAGCGGTTCTTTCCTGCAGCCCGTTACGGAAGCGGACGCCCCGGCCCTGCTGGCCATTTATGCCCCCTACGTCCGCAATACGGCCATTACCTTTGAATATGAAGTGCCCACGGAGGCGGAATTTGCCCGCCGCATCCGCACGACCTTGACCCGGTTTCCCTATCTGGCAGCCGTCCGGGACGGGGAGATTCTGGGCTACGCCTACACGGGACCCTTTGCGGCCCGGCCCGCCTATCAGTGGGCGGTGGAGACCTCTATTTATATCCGGCAGGATGCCCACCGGCTGGGTCTGGGCAAGCGGCTTTACGAAGCCATCGAGGCCATCTCCAAGGCCCAGGGGCTGACGAACCTCTATGCGAAGATCACCTGCCCCACCGGGCCGGACCCCTATGTGACCCGGGACAGCGTTGAATTTCATGCCGCCCTGGGCTATGCCCTGGTGGGCTCTTTCCACAACTGCGGCTGCAAATTCGGCCGGTGGTACGATATGGTCTGCATGGAAAAAATGCTCTCCAGCCATGTTCCGAATCCCGGCAAGCCCATCCCCTTCCCGGAATTGGATTTGAAATCGATTCTGAAATAAACGAACGCCGTCCTGTTTTCAGGGCGGCGTTTTTGAATTCATGGTCTTTCCTCTATTTGTTCTTTCTGAAAAAGTGAAAATCGCAGCATTCCCCACCGCAGCCCAGGGTCCCGGTCCGAGTGAAGCCGATCTTCCGGAGACCGTCGTAGGTCCCGTTGTCCGCCTCACAGAACAGACGGCACAGTTCCCCGCAGCCGCTCTCCACGCAGGCCCGGTGCCAGAGGCAGTGAGAAATGGTCACATCGAAGAAATCCCGACCGGCCCGCTGGGTGCTGTCCCACAGGTCGGAGGCGGCCATGACCTTCCGGAAAAAGAAGCTGTAAAGGTCAAAAAATCCGGGGACTTTTTCCATGTGAACCATAGACCCATGCTGTTTTCGGGAAACTTTTTCCTGCATATAGGTCCGCAGGCACCCATAAGCATCCGGGCAGTTCTCGGCAAGCATCGCCTTGTAAAGGGCGATGGGCGGCAAAATCGTCCCGGCCAGGGCCTTTTTCTGATGTCTCGATGCATTCTTCCAAGGGGTAAGCAATTCCGAAAGTTCCCGCTGCTGCCGGTCAAAAATCACGCTTCCCCGGTCCGGGCCGAAGGTCTCCCTCAGGAACGCCCGAATCGTCCGCTGCTGTTTTGTCATTTGCCCTTAAAAATCAGCGAGCCAAGGATGCCGAAGGAAACGCCGAGACAAAGGCCCACGCCGATGCCCGCCATGCTGCCCAGCACCTGCACAAAAACGACGCTCCATAAGATGGCCGTTCCGATGCCCACAGCTATGCCCGCCAGAATACTTTTCTTCACGATGATGTCCTCCCCAAAATGCGCTATTCCGCCATACCCAGTTTCAGCCGCCGGTCCAATTCCCAGAGGGCGATCCGGTTGCTGTCGTATTGCAGCAGCCCCCGGACGGTCTCGTAATCCGCCCAGCGGTATTCCGTGTGTTCCTCGGACAGCATGATATTTCTCTGTCCCACCCGGAGGGCGAAGGCATATTCCGGAACCACGAAGCAATCCCGGCCCCAGAGCTTTTCGGAATCCCGGAAGCAGTTGGCCGGGATGCTGCAGCAGGTGTCCAGCCGGAGAAAACCCCCGGACAGGCCCGTTTCCTCCATAACCTCCCGCCGGGCTGTGGCTTCTATGGATTCGTCCGTATCCTCGCCGCCTCCGGAAATGAATTGCCAGAGGCCCATGTCCCGCCGCCGGAACACGCCGTAAACGGGCTGCCCCCGGTCCAGAAAGTATGGAATCACCAGGACCTGATATTTGGAACGTGCCATGGACAAAGTTCTCCTGAATTTCTCTTTTTTCCAGTTTATCACATTTTCCCATGCAAAGCAAGAAAATTCCGCCGCAATTCCGGAAAATCGCAGCGGATGAAAAAGAATATATGATCAGCAGGCGTGTGCAAATCGGAAGCGTTCCGTGAAATATTTTGCCGGAGGCAAAATGTGAGATAAGTGCTGACGCACTTGTGAAATTTTCCGCTTTGCGAAAAGTGAAATAAAATCCGACCACCGCCGCAGCGATTTCACTCGCCCTTTGGCGTATTTCACACTGCGGAGCAGTATTTCACCCACCCGCAAGGGTGGATTTCGTTGAAAAAAGCACTTGCGATTCCGCAAGTGCTTTTTTCTGGCAGAGGATGAGGGATTCGAACCCCCGCAAACGGAGTCAGAGTCCGGTGTGCTACCGTTACACAAATCCTCTATATCGCAATTGAGGCACTCTTGCGCCCCAACGCACGACTTATTATACCCATTATTTTCAAAATGTCAAGCACTATTTTCAAATTTCCGGAAATTTTTTCATGTAGCCCCGGAGCGCCCGTAGGCGCCCCGGTTTGGCAGGTCACTGCATACCCTGCTCGTAAGCCTCGATCATCTTCTTGACCATCTGGCCGCCGACGCTGCCGGCCTCCCGGGAGGTCAGGTCGCCGTTGTAGCCCTGCTTCAGGTTGACGCCCATCTCCTGAGCAGCCTGCATCTTGAACTTGTCCATCGCTTCACGGGCCTGGGGAACGTTGATCTGATTGCTGTTCTTCATTTTCTTGCATCTCCTTCCGATATTCCACGGGAAGAGGGCCGCTTCCCGTGGGAAACGAGCTGTCTTTCCGCACCCATAGTTTCACCGAAAGGAAAAGGGATATGCGAAAAATTTGCTGGAAATTACAGGCTGCGACGGCGTTTTTCAAATTTTTCCGGGGCAGAGGGTCTTATGGATTTCCGCCTTTGCATCCCTCAGAATGGCGTCCACGTCGCTGCCCTCCAGGTCCAATCCCTGGGCGGCGAAGTTCACCACCTCCGGGATGCCGTAGAAGGACTTGGCCAGGGCTTCCAGATAGGAAAAGCCGAAATCCGCAAAAATCGGCCCGCCGGCGGTGGTCACATAGTAAAGCCGTTTTGCCCTGCACAGACCCACCGGCTGGTCCTTCACATAGGTGAAGGTTATGTCGGAAACGTTGATATATTCAATGTAATTTTTCAGCAGCCCCGGAAAGGACAGGTCCCAGAAGGGTGCCGCCACCACAATAGTATCCGCCTGGGCAAACTGCCATGCCGGGGCAAACCGGGGATGGGTCCGCAATTCCGTCCTGCGGAGATCTTCCCGCAATTCCAAAGCCTGCCGGTCCATGGCCGGGTATTGCTCCCGGTTCAGGTCCACCTCCGTATAGGGCTGCCCCAGGCAGTCCAGCACCTCCTGGGCCAGAATACGGGTCCGGGAGTCCGGGCGCACGCAGGCATTGATGAAAAGCACGTTTTCCATTTTGGGACCTCCTCTGTCTTTTTCAGGAAATGCCGTGGTTATAAATGCGCTTATCCAGGGCAAAAATTCGCTGGGAGAAGCTGCCGACCGGCACCTCCGGTAATTTTTCGGCGTAAATTTCCATACGGCTGTCCACCATGTCGATATAGGACAGCAATTCCGCCTCGGCGCACATGGGCACCACCGCCGCTCCGTACTCCGGCTCCCCGTGGTGGGACAAGATGAGGTGCTGCAAGAGCAGGGATTTTTCCTCCGGGATGTCCAGTTCCTTACAAACCTGGCCCACCTCCTGAGCGCCCATGACCAGATGGCCCAGCAGTTGCCCGCAGGTAGAGTATTCCGTAACGATGCCCAGGTCAGAAAACACGAATTCCCGCTCCTTGGCCATGTCGTGGAGCAGGGTTCCGGTCAGCAGCAGGCTCCGGTCGATGACGTTGGAATAAAGCCGGGACAGGAAATCCGCCGCCTTGAGCATATTGCCCGTGTGCATCAAAAGGCCTGACAGAAAGCTGTGGTGAACGCTTTTGGCAGCGGGAATCTTCCGGAAGGCTTCCAGGTGCCGCTCCAGCATGGTCTCCGCCACCCGGCGATAGTCGCCGTCCATCATGGAGCTTATCAGCCCCCGCACATCCTCCAGCGCCGCCTCCGGGTCGATGGGGGCCACCGGCACCAGGTTGGAAACGTCGTACACGTCCGTGGTCTCCGCCATGCGGATGAGGGCCACGGTGATCTGCGGGGCCCCCTTGAATTCCGACACGGTGCCCCGAATCTTCACAGCCTTGCCGATCTGGGCCGGGTCCGCCCCCACGGGGCCGCTGTAATCCCAGACTTTTATATCGATGGTCCCCGTCCGGTCCGCCAGCACGGCGCTCAGGAAGGGCTTCCCGGCGGAGGAGGTTTTCAGGTAAGCGTCTTTTAATAGGTAAAAGCCCTCCACATCGTCGCCGGTGTGCATTTGGGCAATGGATTTGTTGTATTCCATAGTTCGTTCCTTCCTTCGGTTTGGCTCCATTATATCACGCACAGGACCGATTGAAAAGAGGAATCCACGGGAAAACATTGCGCTTTCTGCGGAAATATGATACACTGAGTGCAGAAACACAAGGAAGTGACGCTATGGAGCAGTCCTACGAGATTCTGGCGGTGGATGACGATGCCGCCATCGTGAACATTCTGGAAACCACCCTGACCCAGGCGGGCTATCGGGTCCGCACCGCCCGGGACGGGGACGAAGCCTGCCGTCTGGCGGAAACGCAGAAGCCCCACCTTATTATCATGGACGTGATGATGCCCCGGTGCAGCGGCCTGCTGGCCACTATGCGCATCCGGCAGCACTGCAACGTGCCCATCCTCATGCTCTCCGCCAAGGCGGAGGGGTCCGACCGGGTCTTGGGCCTGGAAGCCGGGGCGGACGATTATCTGGTGAAGCCCTTCTATCAGCAGGAATTGCTGGCCCGTGTGAAGGCCCTGCTGCGGCGCTATGATGCCCTGGGGTCCATCCGGGAGACCCACACGGAAAGCCGGCTCCAGGTGGGAGACATTGCCCTGGACCTGGACACCAAGCAGCTGCTGGTCCGTGGAGACGCGGTCCGGGTAACGCCCACGGAGTACAAAATTCTCAGAATGCTCCTGGCCAATCCCGGCCATGTATTTTCCTCCGAGGAGATTTACAGCCGGGTCTGGGACCGGGAGGCCTACGCCGTGGAGAACACGGTGATGGTCCACATCAGCCGTATTCGGGAGAAGCTGGAAGTGAACCCGAAGAAGCCGGAATATCTGAAAGTCGTCTGGGGGATCGGATATGTACTGGAAGCGCCGTGACTGGATCGCCGTCCTGCTGCTGTTGGCGTCGGCATTGCTGTTCTGCGCCGGGCTGCCCCTGGCCCGGCAGGGGGTGTTTCTGGAATTCCGTGGCTTCTCCCCGCCTGTGGCCACCTCTCCGGTAACCACCTCCCCGACGCCCACCGACACCATCCCCCCCAGCGACGTAGCTACGGACAACGCTTCCGTCCTGACGGGGGCCCCTTTGGAAACGACCTCAGAGGATTCCGTCACCCCGGCCAAAATCACGGGCTTTGCCCTGTGCTTTCTGGCTCTGGGCTGCGCCGGAGTTGGAATTGGATTCCTGCACCAGGAAGCCCCTTTATTCGGCCCGGACGGGATTTTGTTGCTCTGCACAGCGCTGCTGGGCGTTCTGCCCTTGACCTCCTTGCAGTCCCCGGCGCTGGGCTATACCGGCATTGGCCCCCTGGCCGCCTGGGTGGGCATCGCTTTTCTGACCCTTCTGTGCCTCCGGGAACTGGTGGGCTGGATTTGGGCAAAATGTTCCCTGGATTGGTGCATTCAGTGGCGGATGGCCCGGAAATGGTCAAAAAGCTGGCTCTGGCTGGGGCTTTTGTGGGTCCTGGTGCCGATTTTCGCTCTAATGGGAGCGCTGCTCCTGTGGTGGGATTTCTGGTCCCTGCTTCCGGCGGCGGTGCTGCTTCTGCTGGGGCTGGTGCTTTATGGCCGGAACGCCCGGGACTGGCGGCATTTTGAAAAATCCCTGGAGCTTCTGTCCGAAAATCAGCCGGTAACGCCGGAGAAAAGCCTGTTTTCTGACCAGGAAGCTCAGCTGCTGCGAATTCGGAAGGAACAAACAGAAGCCCTGGCCCGGGCCGTTACCAGCGAGCGGTTCCGGGTGGACCTGATCGCCAACGTGTCCCACGACCTCCGCACGCCCCTGACCGCTATTCTGGGGTACAGCGAGTTGCTGGGGACCCAGCCCCTGACCCCCACAGGCCGGGAGCAGCTGGACCGGCTTTCCCAGAAGGCCGGGTATATGCAGGAACTGGTGGACTCCCTCTTTGAGCTGACGAAGGTCTCCAGCGGTGTGACGGAGCCGAAATGGGAGAACATCGACCTGGTGCGGCTGCTGGAACAGACCATCGGCTTTTACGACGACGCCCTGAAAAAAGCCGGTCTAGTGGTCAAGCGGGCCTATCTGGAGGACCATGTCCCCATTATCAGCGACGGCGGGCGGCTCCATCAGATATTCGCCAACCTGCTGGGCAACGCTATTAAATATGCCCTGCCGGGGACCCGCATTTACCTGACGGTCCTCAAAGATCCGAACGGCTGGCGGGTGCGTCTTTTGAACACCGCCTCCTACGAAATGGATTTCGACCCGGAGGAGATCGTCCAGCGCTTCGCCCGTGGGGACAAAGCCCGGTCCACCAAGGGCAGCGGCCTGGGCCTGGCCATCGCTCAGACCTACACGGAGTCCCTGGGCGGGCAATTCTCCGTGGAGGTGGACGGGGACCAGTTCTGCGCTCTGGTCACGCTGCCGGGAATTGAAAGGGATTTGTAAGAATTCTGTCCGTGGATTTGAAAGACACCTCTTGTAGTATGGAAGCTGCAGGAGGTGTTCTTTTATGCAGCAGCGGCAAAGCGGATTGGACCTTATCCGGGTCACGGGATTTTTTCTGGTGACTCTGTTCCATGCCTTTCTTTATAACGGCTATTACGGTCAGCCCCAGGTCGGCTTCGCCATGTGGTCCGCCGGGGTGGCCCGGTCCTTGAGCATGGCCTGCAACGGGCTATTTATGACCCTGACCGGCTATCTGCACTATGGCAAAAGGAGCCTGTCCGGTGCGGTCCGAGGTCTTGGACCGGTGCTGCTGGGCTATGCCCTGGCGGCAGCTTTCAGCATCCCTGTGCGGCATTTTCTTTTGGGCCAGCAGGAAAGCCTTTCCGTGTGGGTCACTCGGTTCTTCGGCTTCCGGGGGGTCTATTACGGCTGGTATGTGGAGATGTACATTGGCCTGGCCTTGCTGTCCCCTTTCCTGAACCGGCTGCTGGAAGCCCTGCCGGACCGGGAGCTTTGCCTGCTGACGCTGGTGCTGCTGTTCTTGACGGCAGTTCCGGGGGCCACGCCCATGGTCCTGGCCCCAGCCTATTGGGTCAGTGCCTATCCCCTGCTCTATTATGTGCTGGGGGCTGCCATCCGCCGCTTCCAGCCGAAAATACCAACCTGGGCCGGGCTGACAGGGGCCTTGGGCATTGCCGTGATTCTGGGGACCTGCACGGTGCTGTCCACAGACGGCAATTTAGACGACGCCCTCATCTGGCAGTTCGGGGACCTGTGGGTAGTTGGCATGGTGGTGTGCCTGTTCCTGGCATTGTACCGCCTCCGGCCCGGAAAGGTACTTTCCAAAATTCTGGCCTTCGGGGCCGGGGGCTGCTTCGGGGGCTATCTTCTTTCCAATCTGCTGGATGCCTGGTGTTATCAGGCGTGCCCCTGGCATGACCCCAGGGATTATTGGAAGCAGGTGCTTTTCGTGACGGTCCCCATCTGGCTCTGCTCCATGGCCGCAGGCCACGGCCTGGAGGCCCTTTGCCGCCGGATATGCCGCCGAAAAAATATCTTTGAAAAAGTCGAAAAAACTTCTTGACAAACGAGCCGAAATGCGATATTATATCCGGGCTGGACAACGAGCCGCAACTGATGGAGAAGTCGCGTAGCTGGCCGAGCGCGCACGATTGGAAATCGTGTATACCCCAAAAGGGTATCGAGGGTTCAAATCCCTCCTTCTCCGCCATAGAGAAATATCCCGGTATTCTTCGGAATGCCGGGATTTCTTTTGCTTATACGGGTAGAATATACTTTCTCGAGTTGAAAATTCGGGTGTAGCGTTTCCCGTTCTTCCGCTGTTTTCCCTTTATTTTTCCCTAACCGATTTACGGCCTTGATAAACTGCTCCATGCGGTCAGCGCTTTCCTGCTTCCTCTGTTCCGTAACATGGCCATTCGATATTTCATTTTTTGTGCATCTTTTTCAAAGCACCTTACTCTGCACTCCGCTCACAAACTTATTTTTCGGCTTCAAATTTCGTTGACAATTACACTTTTATCTGATATGCTGAATACACAAGTTAAACAAGGGGTGAGTCCAATGGTTTTCTAATAATTCTCCGACAAAATATCCACCAAAATCACAACCCAATAATCTCATATAAATAGAAAGGGGACTGCTCCAATGAAAAAGTTTCTTTGTATCGCAATGTGTTTCGTTCTTTGTCTTTCGATGACCCTCCCCTGTTATGCCGCTTCCAATCCTTCCAGTGAAGAAGAGACCATCTGGGAAGGTGACAATTTCATTATCACCGGCAGTGTAACTGCCGATGGCACGACAATTCTGAATGAATATACCGACGGCGTTTTGACCCAGCGTAATACCGTTTACGCCAATGACCCTGACCATGCAGTGTACATTGAGCACTTCGGTTCCGGCATTGCCAGAACTGCACAACGCGAGGTTATTTATGCAACCGATTACGGAACGATTGAAACACATGATAGTGTTTCTCCGTGCCTTGCAACCATCGCCGGGAGAATCTACTTCCGTTCCCCCTCTCCTATTGAGCCAGACGGCTATGTGCATTACAGTGTATTCTGTCAATATGATACAGCCCTTATTGGGCCGACCACGTATACCATCAACGGTTTTATCGGGAAATTGATAGACCTTGTTGCACTGTTAGTCGGTGCCCTTCCGATTAAATTTGATGTAGGGTCTGAGTGGCTTTCTGGTATTCTTTCATCTATGGGTCTAGAGGTCGTCGCCGGAATGATACAAGACGCTTTCACCGCTACTGTTGCTGCCGAGCGCACAGACTATACTTGGCAGCTTTTGCATGTAGAAAATTATTCAAACCTGCAAACCGCAACTGGGTCGATGTACTATGTTATTGATGTCCTGTCTCATTACCACAAAACCTATTATGAAGGTCTCGTCCCCGCTGAGTGGGGTACGCCATACTTTGCTTCCTTGGTAAATTATCAAATGTTTGCATATAATTCATTTGATGTCGAAAAGTGGGGTTAAGTCTAAGGCAATGTACCGTTATATGTATCAGGATTTTTCCATGCTCTGTATCGCCGCAGGTGTCTTTTTCGTACTCGGTCTCATTTACTTCTTTTCCACACCCTCGGAGGAAACGGAAAAGAAAGCAGCTTCCCTGGGCATCTCGGGATATACCCTGTATCGGGTCATCGCCGTCACCTACTGGCTCTGTGAACTGTACTTTCTCCCGGTCTTTCTTGCCAGGTTCACGGGGCTGCTCTGGCTCCGGCATTTTCGGCTGCTTCTCATTTTCGTCCCGATCGTCTACCGCTTGAAAATGGCCGACCGCTGGCTCCACTCCAAGGAAAAGGAGGCCCATGACCATGAATGACCCTGCGACCGAAGAACTGCTCGATGTGATCGTCCGATTCGGCTGGCAGTTGGCCATTGCGCTCTATTTGATTTTCCGGCCCAACTGCTGGGCCATCGATGTGGCGCTCCGAGAAAGCCGCAGCAAGCTGACCCATAAGCAGCTGGCCCGGCAGATCTGGATCCCTCTGTTGCTGCTGTGTCTGTGTCAGCTGCTTAGTCTCATTTTCACCCTCACCGACCATACCGAGTTGACACTGCTTTCCCTGCTGCCGGTAATCGCCGCAGCCATTTACCTGCTCGTCAGCAGTTTTCAAAGGAAGAAGAAAACGTAACACTTCGCCCCCGGACAGAAGGCTCTTCTGTTCCGGGGGCGGCTTCATAGTGTGCATTTTATTTTGTTTTCAGGCTGGTGCCCAGCACGTCAGAAATTTCCGAAATGGTGATAAAGGCGTTGGGGTCGATCTCCGTGACCAGGGTCTTGACCTTGGGGATCTGGAACCGATTCACCACGAAGTAAATAACGCACTTGTCTGCGCCGGAATAATACCCCCGGCCATGAAGTTGGGTAATGCCCCGGCCGAATTCCTCGGACAACGCCTTGCACACCGCCTCCTCCATGGAGGTGACGATCATCACGGATTTAGCCTTATCGAAACCCTCCACCACAAAGTCCACGGTCTTGTTGCCCACGGCGTAAGTGATGATGGAGTACAGCGGCAGCACCCAGCTGTTGAACACGATGCCGATGAGCAGGTACAGCACCACGTTATAGGCCATAACGAAGCTGCCCACGGTCAGGCCCAGGCTCTTGGCGAAAATCACGCCCAGGACCTCCATACCGTCGATGGCGCCGCCGAAGCGGATGGTCAGGCCGCTGCCCACACCGGAGATCAATCCGCCGAACACGGCGCACAGCAGCAGGTCCTGGCCCGCAAAGGGCGAGGCGTTGGCCACGTCCACCGGAAACACGTCCGTGATCAAAAAGGATACCAGGGAATAAATGCCCACGGCGAACAGGGAGTACACGGTAAAGCACCAGCCCTGCCGTTTCAGGCCGAACAGAAAGAGCGGCACGTTCAGCAGCACCAGGAACAGAGACAGGTTGAACTGCTCCGGCGTCACCTGCCACAACAGCATGGAGGTGCCGGAAATGCCGCTGTCATAGAGATTCACCGGGGCCAGGAACATAGTCACGCCCACAGCATTGATGGCGCCTGCAAGGGCCAGAAAGAGGAAATTCTGCCACTTGAGCTTCCGCAGGGCTTCAAGCCCCAGCTTTTCGGTAAGTTTCGTCTTGGTCATTGGGTCGCCTTCCTTTCGTTAGTTCCAGCCCACGTCCTCGGATTCCTGTTTTTTCCGACGCATGAGCAGTTGATTGACGGTATCCCGGGCGTTCCACCCCCGGTAGAGGACCCCGTAGGCCGCCTCCACAATGGGCATTTCCACGCCCTGCTTCTGGCAAAGCTCGTAGGCGGACCGGGCGCAATAGTAGCCCTCCACCACGGCCCCCACTTCCTGCATGGCTTCTTCCACACTTCTCCCCTGCCCCAGCAGGATGCCCGCCCGGCGATTCCGGGAATGGAGAGACGTGCCGGTGACGATCAGGTCGCCCACACCGGCCAGGCCCGCAAAGGTCTCCCGATGGGCGCCCATGGCCACGCCCAGCCGGGCGATCTCCGTCAGGCCGCGGGTCATCAGCATGGCCTTGGCGTTGTCCCCGTAGCCCAGGCCGTCGCAGACGCCCACGCACAGGGCTATGACATTTTTCAAAGCGCCGCCCAACTCGGCACCCACCACATCCGGGCTGGTGTACACCCGGAACACATCGGCCATGAAGGCATCCTGCACATATTCGGCCAATGCCTTATCGGCGCAAGCCGTCAGACAGCCGGTGGGCTGCATCCGGGCCACTTCTTCGGCGTGGCTGGGGCCGGTCAGGGCCACGACCGGATGGCGAAGCACTTCCTCGTCGATTTGGGACATCCGCAGGAGGGTCCCCGGCTCGATGCCCTTGGTGGCGGAAGCCACGACGGTACGTTCCTGCAAATAGGGGGCAATTTGCGTCGCCACACTGCGGACCGCAAAGGACGGACAGGCCACCGTGACCAAATCACACCCGGCCACGCAGGCAGGGTCCGCCGTGATGGTCAGGTTTTCCGGCAGCGTCACCCCGGAAAGCATGGGATTTTGTCTGGTTTCGGCCATTTCCGCCGCTTTTTTCGGGTTATGGGACCAAAGGAACGTCTCTACTCCGTTGGCTTGCAGCCGCATGGCCAGAGCCGTACCCCAGCCGCCGCTGCCGATGACTGCCGCTTTCATTTCCGCTTCCTCCCCTTAAAAAGATTGGTCTTGCTTTCCGTTCCGTGGATGAGGCGAGAAATATTGGACCGGTGCATAAAGAGGGCCAGTACCCCAATGAAGATACCTCCGGCCATGACCCAGGGCTGACTGTGATGCCAAATCGCAAATCCGGCAGCGTAGCTGATGGCTCCCATAATGGACCCCAGAGACACATAGCCGGACAGCACATAGGCCAGGGCGAACAGACTCACCACCAGCAGGGCCACCCGCCAGTCCATGACCACGGCGCACAGGAAGCCGCTGAGGATGCCCTTGCCGCCCCGGAAGCCCAGCAGCGCCGGGAAATCATGGCCCAAGGACACCGCTACAGCCCCAAGCATCATGCCCTCGGCTTCCAGGCCGTAGGGCTTCAGCAGAAGACCGGAGAGCATGGTCGCAATGACTGCCTTGCCTCCGTCGATCAGAACAACCAAAAGGGAGTTCCAGCCACCGTAATTTCTGGCAAAATTGGTCAGTCCGGCGTTACCGCTGCCATGCTCCCGTACATCCTCATGGCTCAAAAGCGTGGACATACACACGGCGCCGTTCAGATTGCCCAGCAGATAGCTGGCCAGCACAGCAATGACAATGGCGTATGCCATGGCTTATTCCTCCTTGTCGCCCTTCTGGCGGATGGTGATGCGAATGGGTGTACCCTGGAGACCGAACACTTCCCGGATCTGGTTTTCCAGGTATCGCTGATAGGAGAAGTGGAACAGCCGGGCATCGTTGCAGAAAATGACGAAATGGGGCGGCTTGGTCCCCGCCTGGGTCATATAGTAGATTTTCAGGCGGCGACCCTTATCCGTAGGCGGCTGCACCCGTGCCGTAGCCTCGGCCAGCACGCTGTTCAGCGCACCGGTGGTCACCCGGCTGGTATTCTGCTTATAGACCTCCCGGATGACCTCAAAGAGCTTGTCCACCCGCTGGCCGGTCAAGGCCGACAGAAACACCACCGGCGCATAGGTCATATAGCTCAGGTCCCGGCGGATTTCCGTCTCTTTATCCCGCATGGTGTTGGTCTGCTTGTCCTCTACGGCGTCCCACTTGTTCACGACGATGATAGCGGCCTTGCCTGCCTCGTGAACGAGGCCAGCGATTTTCGTGTCCTGCTCAGTAACACCCTCGTTGGCGTCGATCAGAATCAGGCACACGTCGCTGCGCTCGATGGCGCCGATGGAACGCAGGTTGGAGAACTTCTCGATGGCGTCGTCCACCTTGCTTTTCCGGCGCATACCGGCGGTATCGATGAAGCAATACTTGCCAGTCTCGTTTTCAAAATAGCTGTCGATGGCATCCCGGGTGGTACCGGCCACATTGGACACGATGACCCGCTCCTCCCCAAGGATCCGGTTCAGAAGGCTGGATTTACCCACGTTGGGCTTGCCCACGATGGCCACGCTGACCACATCGGTCTCCTCTTCCTCCTCGGTCTCCTCCGGGAACTGCGCCAGGCACCAGTCCAGCAGGTCGCCGGTGCCGTGTCCGTGGACGGCGGAGGTCTCGAACAGGTCCCCGATGCCCAGAGAGTAGAACTCGTACACGTCCGGGTTGGTGGGACCCACGCTGTCGCACTTGTTCACCGCCAGGGCCACAGGCTTGCCGGACTTGCGGAGCATGGTAGCCACGTCCATATCGGCAGCGGTAACGCCGGAGCGAACATCCACGACCATAATGATACAGTCGGCCAGCAGAATGCCAATCTCCGCCTGACGCCGCATGAATTTCAGCATATCATTCTCGGTGCCCGGCTCGATGCCGCCGGTATCCACCAGCGAAAATTTCCGTCCGCACCACTCGCAGTCTCCGTAAATGCGGTCACGGGTCACGCCGGGGGTATCCTCCACGATGGAGGTCCGTCGGCCGGTAAGTTTATTAAAGAGCATGGATTTGCCCACGTTGGGTCTGCCCACAATGGCTACCAAAGGCTTGCTCATATACAATCATCCTTTCTCGCTGCCCAAAATGGCAGGATGTTCTTCGTCAAATTGCGCCAAATAAAGGAAAAAGCGGAAGGCGAGACTGCCTTCCGCTGCGCTTGCGCTTTTTCCTGCCTTAGTCAGCCTTGGCAGCAAGAACCTGACGGCCATTGTAGGTACCGCAGGCCTTGCAGGCTCTGTGGGGCATAACGGGCTCGCCGCACTTGGGGCAAACCGCCACGCTGGGAGCAGACAGCTTCCAGTTGGAGCCACGGCGCTTATCACGGCGGGCCTTGGACACTTTACACTTGGGAACAGCCATGGATGACACCTCCTTGGTCAAACTGCTTTTCAGACAGCATCGTTAGTGGTTTTACTTGTTCAGAAGCTGCTTCAAAGCAGCAAGTCGGGGATCTACTTCCTTCGGGCAGTCGCAGGGGCCGTCGTTCAGGTTCTTACCGCATCTGCAGCAAATACCCTTGCAGTCCGGTCTGCACAGCAGCTTGGAGTCCATGTTCAGGACGAAAACCGTCCGAACGATGTCGTCCAGGTCGGCGCTGTCGCCTTCCAGAGAAAATACCCACTCATCCTCGTTCTCCTCGTCGGCCAGCTCCGTTACCAGCACCACGTCAATTGGAAAAGAAACCTCTTTCACAAAGTCCGCAGCGCAGCGGTCGCACACGCCATGGAGAGTGGTTTTCACGTTGCCCGTCATCACCAGCACTCCGGCGGTGTTCCGCACGGTGCCCTCCGCCACAACGGGCTCAGTCACCGGGAAGCTGTTGCCATATCGAAGATCCCGCAAGTCTGCACTATAAGAAAAGGGGACGGATGCACCGGGACAGTCTATGATTTTCGCAAGTCCTAGCAGCATACGCTTTCCTCCTCACAATCATGCTTAGATATTATAATGGGTTTTCCCGGTTTTGTCAAACATTATTTTTCCTTTTTCCGGGAAAAATCTGCCGCGCACCGCCGATTCCTTCCGATTTTTTCAAAAAGGACGGCTCTGCGAAGAAAAAGCCTGATTTGCAAAACACAAATCAGGCTTTTATGGAGCGGGTGACGAGGCTCGAACTCGCTACCTCCACCTTGGCAAGGTGGCGCTCTACCGGATGAGCTACACCCGCAACGAACGATACATATTATAGCAGAATTTCCCGAAATGTCAATAGCTTATTTCAAAATTCCGCAAATTATTTTTCGTTCTCCCCCACCGGCGCTGTTGTTTCCGTTTCCGCTGCCGGTTCCGGCGGTGCCTCATGGCCCACGCAGGCGGGATATTCGGAGTAATCCCACACATAGCCTTCCATTTCCTCATCCCGCAGTTCCCGGAAGTCGCCCCCCAGCAGCGAAGCCGCCGGGTCCACATGATAATAGTCCCCGTCGTCCTCTACGATGTTCCAGAACCAGGGTTCCCCGTTCCGGGTGCCGGAGACCACCAGGGCCGAAAGTCCCGCCCGGGCGCACATAGCCGCATAGCAGGTGGCAAAAGCCCGACTGTCCCCTACCCCGTGGCACAGGAGGCTGTATGGCGCCGTGATGGACGTCTCGGCCTTGTAATCGAACCGCTGGGTCAGGAAGGAGAAAAGCTGATTGTATTTTTCATGGTCGGAGCTGTCCCCCTGAACGTAGAGCCGTGCGGAATCAAACACCGACTGGACCCGGCTCTGCATGGTCCGCAGAGACTCCCGGCTGGTCTGGTAGGAAAATTTCAGTTCCAGGATGCGCCGGTCCCCGGCTTCCGGGTAGGTAGCCTCCGCCACCGTTGGGATTTCAATGACCCACTCCGGGTAAGATGCCGCATAGTCCTCGATCAGCTGCACAAAATCTGTCGGCTCATACCGTTCCACCAGCATCACCACACTGGAATTGCAGCCGTTCACGGCCACCTGGATACGGGAGGCCGCCTGGTCCATATCCGCCGCCGTGGGCATTTGCAGGATTTCCCGGCGGGTCCGGTTGTAGCGGATGCTCACCGCCACAGCGGGCAGATTGCCGCTCTGACCCTGCTCGTAGGTGATCTCCTCCACGGCGTAGGCCCCCATGGGGTCCGTGCGGCAGGCCGTCCGGATGGCCTGGTCCAGCGTAGCCGTCACGGCATTCTCGTCCATGTCCGCAACGCTCAAGACTTGCTGCTCCACGGCCCCGGCCACCATTTCTTTTAAGGCAGCCAACATTTCCTCATAATTACCCACTGCCACCGCCTGGGCATTGCCGGAGGTATTTTCCCCCTGATGAGGCTTCACGGACACATAGCTGCCCTCCGTGCAGCCGGAAAGCAGCAGCACAAGGGCCAACAGACAAGCCGCCAGGCGTTTCATAGGAAATACCTCCTTTTCGGAATTTACAGGGAATCCTTGCTGTATCGGGAGAAGCCGTCGCCCAGGACCTGATGGGCCTCCTGGACGATGATGAAGGCATCCGGGTCGATCTCGGACACCATTCGTTTCAGGTCGGCGATCTGCTGCTTCTTCACTGCCGTCAGCACCACTTCGGTAGGCTCCCGGCTGTAAGAGCCTTCGCCGTGGAGGTAGGTAGCCCCCCGGCCCAGGTCGTCGGAGATCATTTGGGCAATTTTCTCATGGTACTTGGAAATAATGAGCGCCACTTTGGAATAATCGAAGCGGTAAACGACGGCATCGATGACCTGCCCGGTGACGAACACCGCCACGCCGGAATAGAGGGTCCGGGTGAAATCCTTGAACACGATGCCCGTCAGCACGGCTACGGTCATATCAAAGCAGATATTGATGGTGCCGATGGGGACGCTCTGCCACTTCATTTTCAGCAGCCGCACCACGATGTCCGAGCCGCCGGTAGAAGCCCCGGCGGTAAACACCAATCCCAGTCCTAAGCCGCAGAGGACACCGCCGTACAATGCACCCAGCAGCGGCTCCGTTTTCGGAATAGGGATGACGGTCAGAAGATCCAGCAGGGCCGAGCTGGCAATCATGCCCACCAGAGACCCCCAGAAGAAATTCTTGCCGATCTTCATGCCGCCCAGTGCGAACAGGGGCAGGTTCATCAGCGCCGTCACCACGCCCACGCTGCCGAAGCCCAAAATCTGCACCAGCACCATGGCAAGGCCCGACACGCCGCCGGCGTTCAGGTCGTTTGGCTCCAGGAACAAATCGAAGCTTACGGCGAACAGGGCGCAGCCCAGGATGATCTTTCCCATCCAAAGCGCCTGGTCTTTGATTTTTTTCACAGCAAACGCCCCCAATTACAGTGCAAATTCAATTTGCTTGTTGCCGGAATCTTCCTCTTTCACCAAAGCCCCCGCAGCGGGCACCGCTTTGCAGCGGTAGCGGGCAGCGTTGGCAATGCCGCTGTCGGCCAGCAGCACCGCCCGGTCCGCCTGGGCCTTCTTTTTCAGGCTCATTACCGCCACGCCCTGGGTGTTCCGGGTGGTCTTGGGCAGCAGCAGCGCCGTGGAGAATATAACCGCCCGGCCGTCGGTGGCATACAGGGCCACTTCCGCATCCGCCTGCATGGCCAGGATGGTCCGCAGAGGACTCTTGTCGGAGTAAGCGCCGGTAAGCTTCCGGCGGTTGGTCTTGGTCTCGTAGGCGGACATGGGGACCTTGGCGGCCTTGCCGTTTTCAAAGAAGAACATCAGGAAGCCCTTGTAGTCCTCCGGCAAAACCACCTGCAAAAGATTCTCGCCCGGCTCCATTTCCAGCTTCTGGGGCAAATAATCTCCCAGCTGGGAGGCTTTTCCGTCGGGGAAGTCGGCAAGCCTTGCCTTATAGCACTGGAATTTGTCCGTGAACACCAGAATTTCGCCCCGGTTGCTGGTCTCCTTGGAGAAGGCCAGAGAATCCCCTTCCTTGAACTTCTGCTCTCCGGACATCCGCAGGGACTGAGCGGTAATTTTTTTCAGATAGCCCTCCTTGGAGACGAATACCGTCACCGGGTAGTCTGGAATCTGCTCCTCCGGCTCCTCCGGGGCCTCCTCCTCGGTCTGGTAAATAATTTCGGTCTTGCGGGGCTGGCCATACTTCTCCGACACCTGCTTCAGCTCTGCGATCATCACGTTTTTCAGTCGACGAGGGCTGTTCAGCGTGGCGTCCAGGTCCGCAATTTCCTTCTCCAAATCGGAGATAGCCTTGGTCTGCCGAAGAATATACTCTTTATTGATGTTCCGCAGCTTGATCTCCGCCACAAAATTAGCCTGAATTTCGTCAATGCCGAAGCCGATCATCAGATTCGGCACTACTTCGCTTTCCAGTTCCGTCTCCCGGATGATGGAAATGGCCTTGTCGATGTCCAGCAGGATGCGCTCCAGGCCCTTGAGCAAATGGAGCCGGTCCTGCTTCTTTTTGATTTGGAAGAAGATACGGCGCTTGATGCAGTCGGTCCGCCAGGCGCACCACTCCTCCAGAATTTCCCCAACGCCCATGACCCGGGGCATACCGGCCACCAGGATGTTGAAGTTGCAGGGGAAGGAATCCTGCAAGGGCGTCAGCCGCATAAGCTTGCGCATAAGGGCATCCGGGTCCACGCCCCGTTTCAGGTCAATGGTCAGCTTTAGACCGCCCAGGTCCGTCTCGTCCCGCATATCGGAGATTTCCCGGATTTTGCCCGCCCGGATAAGTTCCTCCACCTTGTCCATGATGGTCTCCGTGGCGGTGGTGTAGGGAATTTCCAGAATTTCGATGCGGTTGCCTTCTTTGACATACTGCCACTTGGCCCGAAGTTTGAAGCTGCCCCGGCCCGTGGCATAAATGTCCCGGGTAGCGGCCTCGTCAAAGAGGACTTGTCCGCCGGTGGAAAAATCCGGTCCAGGCAAGGTCTCCAGAATGTCGTGATTGGGATTTTGCAGCAGGGCGATGGTGGTGTCGCAGACCTCTTTCAAATTGAAAGAACAGATATTGCTGGCCATGCCCACGGCAATGCCCTGATTGGCGCTGACCAGCACATTGGGGAAGGTGGTGGGCAGCAGGGTCGGCTCCTTGGTGGTGGCGTCGTAGTTGTCCACCATATCCACCGTGTCGGAATCGATGTCCCGGAACAGCTCGGCGCAGATGGGTTCCAGCTTGGCCTCGGTGTAACGGGAGGCGGCGTAGGCCATGTCCCGGGAGTAGACCTTGCCGAAGTTGCCCTTGGAGTCCACGAAGGGATGAAGCAGTGTCTCATTGCTCCGGGCCAGACGGACCATGGTCTCGTAAATGGCCGCATCGCCGTGGGGGTTCAGGTGCATGGTCTGGCCCACGATGTTGGCGGATTTGGTCCGTCCGCCGGTGAGCAGGCCCATTTTATACATGGTGTAGAGCAGCTTCCGATGGCTGGGCTTGAAGCCGTCAATTTCCGGAATGGCCCGGGAGACGATGACGGACATGGCGTAGGGCATATAGTTGATCTCCAGCGTTTCGGAGATGGGCTGCTCGGTGGTGGAGCCGTGAAGGCCCACCACACCCTCGGTATTGACCTTCTTCTTGGAGGGTTCCTGTTTTTTCTTTGCCATAGCTCCTCCTTAGGAAATATCCGCCAGTTCCAGATATCTGGCGCCGTTTTCCGCAATGAAATTCTTCCGCTCGGTCAGGTTGTCTCCCAGCAGAATGTCGAAATAGTAGGCGGTCCGCTCCGCTTCCTCCGGCATGACCTTGATAAGCCGCCGGGTCTCCGGGTTCATGGTGGTCATCCACATCATCTCCGGGTCGTTCTCGCCAAGGCCCTTGGAGCGCTGGATGTTGACTTTTTTCCCGTTCAGTTCCTTCAGAATGGCGGCTTTTTCCTGCTCATTGTAGGCAAACCAGGTCTTGTCCTTGTAGGTGATCTCGAAAAGGGGCGATTCTGCGATATACACATACCCGTCCCGAATCAGCGTGGGGCAGAGCCGGTAGAGCATGGTCAGAATCAGGGTCCGTATCTGGAAGCCGTCGTAATCCGCATCGGTGCAGATCACGACCTTGTTCCAACGCAGGGCGGACAGATCGAAGGAGGACAGCTCCTTACCCTTCTTCCCCTGGACCTCCACGCCGCAGCCCAGGACCTTCATCAGGTCCGTGATAATGGGCGAGGCGAAGATTTTATTGTAATCCGCTTTCAGGCAGTTCAGGATCTTGCCCCGGACAGGCATGATGCCCTGGAATTCCGCATCCCGGGACATTTTCACGCTGCCCAGTGCGGAATCGCCCTCCACGATATACAATTCCCGGACCGCAGCATCCCGGCTCCGGCAGTCCACAAATTTCTGAACCCGGTTGGCAATGTCGATGGTGCCGGACAGCTTCTTTTTCACGCTGGTCCGGGTCTTTTCGGCGGATTCCCGGGAACGCTTGTTCACAAGAATTTGCTCCGCCGCCCGGTCCGCCTCCTGCTTGTTCTCCAGGAACCAGACCTGCAGCTTTTCCTTGAAGAAAGCGGTCATGGCCTCCTGGGTGAACTTGGAGTTCACGGACTTTTTGGTCTGGTTCTCAAAGCAGCCGATGGTGGAGAAGCAGTTCGTCACCAGCACCAGGCTGTCCTGAATATCCTGGAACAGAATTTTGCTCTCGTTCTTGGTGTATTTGTTGGTATCCCGCAGATACTTGTCGAAGGCCGCCGTGAAGCCGGAGCGCACCGCCTTATCCGGGCTGCCGCCGTATTCCAGCCAGGAGGAATTGTGGTAGTATTCAATGTGGCTCACCTGCTTGGAGAAGCAGAAGGAAGCCGTAATTTTCAGCTTCATTTCCGGCCGGTTCTCCGCATCCCGGCCCCGGCGCTCGGCCTCCCAGAATACAGGCATAGTGAAGGCATTCTCCCCTACCAGCTCTTCCAGGTACTGCTTGATGCCGTCGGGATAGCAATACTCTTCCGTCTCGAACTTGCCGCCCACCTGATTACGGAAGCGGAAGGTCACCCCCTTATTCACCACGGCCTGACGGCGCAGCACGTCCCGGTAGTATTCCACAGGGATGTTGATGTCCGTGAACACTTCCTTGTCCGGCCGCCAGCGGAACAGGGAGCCGGTCTTTTTCCGGTCCGTGGGTTCTTTGTGAAGGCCGCCGATGTTCTTGCCCTTTTCAAAGTGGAGGGTGTACTTGAAGCCGTCCCGGCGGATGACCGCATCGAAAAAATCCGAAGCGTACTGGGTAGCGCAGGAGCCCAGGCCGTTCAGACCCAGGGAATACTCATAGTTTTCTCCGTTTTCGCCGTACTTGCCGCCGGCGTACATTTCGCAGAACACCAGTTCCCAATTGTAGCGTTTTTCCTTTTCGTTGTAGTCCACCGGGCAGCCCCGGCCGAAGTCCTCCACCTCTACGCTCAGGTCCTCGTAGCGGGTGACGATGATGGTGTCGCCATGGCCCTCCCGGGCTTCGTCGATGGCGTTGGAGAGAATCTCAAAGACGGCATGTTTGCAGCCCTCCAGGTCGTCGGACCCGAAGATGACCGCCGGGCGTTTGCGGACCCGGTCCTCCCCCTTCAGCATGGAAATGCTGGAATTTCCGTATTGTTCCTGTTTTTTTGCAGCCATAATACTCCTACCTGCCATATTGCTCCATTGTATTTTTTCCTATTATACGCATTTTCTTCGGGAAAGTCAACGATTGAGGATAGAGAGAGGCGTTGCATGGGCAGCATATCGTATCTTGAAAATCTTCCGGCGAGGCGCTTGCCTCCCGGCGTGTAGGGGGTTGTGCCCCGCGCAGCGAATAAAAATGATTATGACTGCCGGTGGCAGTCATACCACTACTAAGTGGCTGCCCTATGGGCACTCCCGGCGTGGCACTGTAGGGGCGGCATGCCCCGCCCGCCGAGTTCTATACGCAGAAATGGTGGGGCGCGAAGGCTTCCCCTGGAGGGGAAGGCTTTTCTCCGTTCCGTGCGTCTCAGCGTCGATTTTTACCACTCAGTCATCGTAAGTTGGCGGGCGAGGCGTGCCTCGCCCCTACCGTGCTCCGCCGGGGGCTTCTTGAAATTTTCCCGCACATTGCCCCCGTCGCAGCATTTCGGCTTTTCTCTATTCTCTTTTCTCTTAAAAAACAAGGCTCCCCTTCCGGGGAGCCTTGGCTCGTAAATTCACTTAATGGGCAAACTGGCTCTGATACAGCTGCTCGTAGAAGCCCTTCTTTGCAAGAAGCTCCTGATGGGTCCCCTGCTCGATGATCTGCCCGTCCCGCATGACCAGAATCACATCCGCATTCTGGATGGTGGAGAGCCGGTGGGCCACGATGAAGCTGGTCCGGCCTTCCATCATGGTTTGGAACGCATTCTGGACCTTCATTTCCGTGCGGGTATCGATGGAGGACGTAGCCTCGTCCAAAATCAGCATGGGTGGCAGACACAGCATCACCCGTGCGATGCACAGAAGCTGCTTCTGGCCCTGGGACAGGCTGCCGCCGCCCTCGCCCACCTGGGTATCGTAGCCCTGGGGCATCCGGCGGATGAAGCTGTCCGCATGGGCCTTTTTCGCCGCCTCCTGAATTTCCTCCAGGGTCGCGTCCGGCTTGCCCATGGCAATATTGTCCCGAATGGTGCCGGACATGAGCCAGGTATCCTGCAACACCATGCCCACGCACCGGCGCAGGTCGCCCCGGGCCATCTCCCGGGTGTTCACCCCGTCCAGGGTGATGGTACCCTGCTGGGGGTCATAGAAGCGCATGAGCAGGTTGATCATGGTCGTCTTGCCGCAGCCCGTGGGACCGACGATGGCCACCCGCTCGCCGGGCTTCACGGACAGGTTGAAGTCCCGGATAAGGGGCTTTTCCGGCACATAGGAGAAGTCCACATGGGAAATCTCCATGGCTCCCTCCACGGTTTTGGGGACCTTGGGGTCCGCCGGGTCCGCCGTCTGGGGCTTTTCTTCGATCAGCTCGAACACCCGTGCGGCGCAGGCCAGGGCGTTCTGCAATTCCGTCACCACGCCGGAAATTTCATTGAAGGGCTTGGTGTACTGGTTGGCATAGCTGAGGAAAATGGTCAGCACGCCCGGCGTGATGGCTCCGCCGATGGCGCTGAGGGCGCCCACCAGGCCCACGCAGGCGTAGACCAGGGAGTTCACGAACCGGGTGGCGGGATTCACCAGAGAGGAGAAGAAAATGGCCTGCAAAGAGCATTTTTCCAGCCGGTCGTTGACCTCATCGAACTCCGCCAGAGAGGCATTCTCATGGCCGAAGGCCTGGACCACTTTCAATTCGCCCACGGTCTCGTCAATGAGGGCCGTCTGCTCACCGCGGGTCTGGCTCTGGAGCCGGAACATGGAATAGGTCCGCTTGGAAATGAACCGGGCCACCAGCAGGGACACCGGGGTGATGCACAGCACCACCAGGGCAATCTGCCAGCGAATGGTCATCATAATGAACAGCGTGCCCAGAATGGTCAGCGCACCGGTAAAGAACTGGGTGAAGCCCATGAGCAGGCCGTCGGCGAAGGTATCCACATCCGCCACCATCCGGCTCACCATATCCCCCTGGGGATGGGTGTCCAGATAGCTCAGGGGCAGGTCCTGAATATGCCGGAAGGCCTCCTGGCGCAGGTCCTGCGTCACCCGGTAGGTCACATGGTTGTTCAGTACGTTCATGACCCACTGGGAAAGGCCCGCCGCTCCGGCGCAGATGGCCACTTTCAGCAGATATTCTCCCATTTTGGCGAAGTCCACATGGCCGGCCTCCACGATGCAGTCAATGGCATCGCCCACCAGAATGGGGATATACAGGCTCATGGCCACATACACGGCGGACAGAGCAATGGAGCCGATCATGGCGGCCCAATACCGCTTTACCCGCAGCAGGACTTTAGAAAGGGTCCCCGGTTGCGTTGTCTTAGCCATTGTCCTTCACCTCCTCCGGGAACTGGGAGCGCACGATCTCCCGGTACACAGGGCAATTTTTCAGCAATTCCTCGTGGGTGCCCTTGCCCACCAGTTTCCCGTCGTCCAGCACCAGAATTTCGTCGGCGTACCGCACGGCGGAGGACCGCTGGGAGACGATGAAGGTCGTAGGCGGATTTTTCATATTCCGAATGGCCATCCGAAGCCGTGCATCGGTAGCGTAGTCCAGCGCCGAAGCGCTGTCGTCCAGAATCAGGATGCGGGGCTTGCGGACCAAAGCACGGGCAATGGTAAGCCGCTGCTTCTGGCCACCGGAGAAATTGGTTCCTCCCTGCTCCACCGGAGCATCCAGTTCCCCTTCCTTGCCCTTGACCACTTCCCGGGCCTGGGCCACGTCCAGGGCATCCCAAAGCTCCTCGTCGGTAGCATCTTCCTTGCCCCAGCGGAGGTTCTCCCGGATGGTTCCGTGGAACAGGACTGCTTTCTGGGGCACCACGCCGATGGCGGAACGGAGGGTCTCCTGGTCCAGTTCCTTCACGTCCGTGCCGTCGATGGTCACGGTGCCCTCCTGGGCATCATAGAACCGGGGAATCAGATTTACCAATGTGGTCTTACCGGAGCCGGTGCCGCCGATGATGCCCACGGTCTGGCCGGGCTTGGCCGTAAAGGACACGCCCTCCAGAGAATGGGCCGCTGCGCCGGGATAGCCTGCCGCCACGTTCTCAAAGGTCACGCCGCCCTGAATGGCATCGGTCTTTTCGCCGTTCTTCTGGCCGGGCCGGACCTCCAGCAGAGCCTCCACCCGGTTGCCGCAGGCCACGGCCTTGGTAATGTTGATGATGAGATTCGCCATCTTGATGAGTTCCACCAGAATCTGCGACATATAGTTATAGAGTGCAATGACCAGGCCCTGGGTCAGCACGCCGCCGTCCACCTTCACGGCCCCCACCCGAATGAGTACGATGACCGCCAGGTTCACAATGACGAACGTCAGCGGGTTCAGCAGGCCCGACACCCATCCGGCCGCCATCTGGCTGGCAGTCAAAGCCGTGGCGCTGTCGTCAAAGCCCTGGATTTGGCTCTTTTCCATATTGAATGCCCGCAGCACCCGGACGCCGGAGAGATTCTGCCGGGCATTGCCGGTGACGCTGTCCAGTCGCTGCTGGACCCGCTTGTACATGGGCATGGTAATGAGCATAATGCCGAACACCACAATGCACAGAACGGGAATGACCCCGGCGAACACCAGCGCGGCCTGGGTATCGATGGTAAAGGCCATGACCATTGCGCCGAACACCACAAAGGGGGACCGGAGCAGCAGCCGCAGGGTCAGGTTCACGCCGTTCTGGACCTGGTTGATGTCGGAGGTCATCCGGGTCACCAGCGTGGAAGTGCCCAGCCGGTCGATTTCCCCGTAGCCCAGCCGCAGGGTCTGCTGCATGACCGCATGGCGCAGCCGGGAGGCAAAGCCCACCGCCGCACGGGCAGAAAAATACTGTGCCGTCACGCTGCTGGCCAGGCCCACAACGCCCAACAGCACCATCACGAGACACATCTTGATAATGTAGGGGGTATCCCCGTTTGCAATGCCCTTGTCCACGATGTTGGCCACCACCAGCGGCACCAAAAGTTCAAAGGTGGCTTCCAACAGCTTGAACAGCGGCCCCAGCACGCATTCCTTGCCGAAGCCCTTCATGTAGCGCAGGAGTTTTCTCACATCTATCACGCTCCCTATTAAATTCGAGTATAGTATATCATTTTCTCCTGGTTTTGCAAGATGCGATTCAAAAGAAAAAGCAGTTGACATTTTCGAAGAAAGCCTATATAATAAGGACTATGCCTTTGCTGGAATAGCTCAGTCGGTAGAGCAGCTGATTCGTAATCAGCAGGTCGCGTGTTCAAGTCACGTTTCCAGCTCCAAAA
>OBYM01000135.1_pt1 | contig 48770 bp, 42 predicted proteins | sample 1538191 | NCBI WGS metagenome assembly OBYM01 (sample SAMEA2580165, study PRJEB22360) | human gut metagenome | biome: human gut; feature: human-associated habitat; material: faeces | place: Denmark | collected 2008/2010 | reverse complement strand
CCCAGCGCCCCGCGGCCCGCCAGCGCGGCAGGGCGGAACCGGCCCGGCCAGAGCCACCGCGCAGCCACGGCGGCCCCCACCGCACAGAGCAGACAGAGACTGTCCAGCGACAGCGCCCCGAACCCGTGGAGCAGGAGGCCCAGCAGGGCCCCTGCCGCCCCGGCGGCGAAGCAGTCCTCCGCGAACCCCAGCGTCAGCCCCAAACCGAAGGGCATCAGCGCGCCGTACAGTACGGCCCACCCGCCGAGGAACCCGGCCAGAAATGCCGACCCCTGCCGCAGCGCCGGGCGGACGGCGGCCCGCGGCATCAGCGCCGCCGCAAAGGGGTGAGAAACATCCGTTTTCAGAACTTTGAGCATGAAAAATCCCCGCTTTCCGGCGGGGATCTTTTGTCGTTGTTCTGTTTCCCGCGCCGCTTGCATATACTGTAGCGCGGCCGCAGGGCGGTTTTTGGGGGCGTGCGGGGAAGCAACAAAAACTTACCCGTTCAGCTTCTCGATGGCGGCCTTCACGCGGGCGAGGGTGGTCTCGCGGCCCATCATGCAGGCGAGGTCGGTGCCGCCGCCGGGGGTGCGCTGCTTGCCGGAGAGGGCGATGCCCAGCGGGTAGAGCAGCCAGCCGTTCTTCTTGCCCAGCTCCTCGGCCTTAGCCTTGCAGGCGTCGAAGACGGCGTCGCGGTTCGTGAAGTCCAGCGCCTCGTCGCTCAGCACGGGCAGCAGGGCCTCCAGCGCCTCCTTAGCGGATTCGGGGGTGGTTTTCTGCTTTTTGTTGGTGTACAGGCTCACATCGTACTCCGGCATGGCGTCGAAGAAGTCCAGCTGCTCCGGGATCTCGCCCAGCACTTCGCACCGGGGCTGGAGGTTCGCGCAGAGGAGCTTCTTATCGATGGGCGTGTGCACGGCCTGATCGATCCACGGCTCGGCGGCGGCGAGGAAGTCCTCCGGGCTCAGGCGGCGGATGTACTCCGCGTTGATGGCCCGCAGCTTGAGGGGGTCAAAGATGGCGGGGGATTTGGAGATGCCGTCCGGACTCCAGACCTTGCGCAGCTCGTCGAGGGAGAAGATCTCCTGCTCGGCGTACTCGCCCTTGGGGCTCCAGCCCAGCAGGCAGATATAGTTCAGGATGGCGGCGCTCAGGTAGCCCTTGGCGCGCAGATCCTGATAGCTGGCATCGCCGTTGCGCTTGGACAGCTTGTTCTGGGCGTCCTTCATGACCGGCGGGCAGTGGATGTAGGTGGGGATCTCCCAGCCGAAGGCCTGATACAGCAGATTGTACTTGGGGGTGGAGGACAGATACTCGCTGCCGCGGATGACGTGGGTGATGCCCATCAGGTGATCGTCCACGACGTTGGCGAAGTTGTAGGTGGGCATGCCGTCGGTCTTGATGAGGATCTGGTCGTCCATCTCGCTGTTCTCGACCTCGATGTGGCCGTAGACCACATCATCGAAGCCGGTGATGCCGGTGCGGGGGATCTTCTGGCGGATGACATAAGGCTCCCCGGCGGCCAGACGCTTCTTGACCTCCTCTTCGGGCAGGTCGCGGCAGCAGCCGTCGTAGTGGGTCATCTCGCCGCGGGCGCGCTGCTCGGCGTGGAGGGCTTCCAGCCGCTCCTCGGTGCAGAAGCAGTAGTAGGCTTTGCCCTCGGCGACGAGCTGCTCGGCATACTGCTTGAACATGCCCATCCGCTCGCTCTGGACATAGGGGCCCACCGGGCCGCCGATGTCCGGGCCTTCGTCCCAGTTCAGGCCCGCTTCGCGCAGGGTGTTATAGATGACGTCCACGGCGCCTTCCACATAGCGGCCCTGATCGGTATCCTCGATGCGGAGGATGAAGGTGCCGTCCTCGTGCTTGGCCATCAGGTAGGTGTACAGCGCGGTGCGCAGGTTGCCAACGTGCATATAGCCGGTGGGCGAGGGGGCAAAACGGGTGCGGACTTTGTTGCTCGGCATAAAAACGCTCCTTATCTATATCGACAAATCAATTTGCGAATCGCTACCCTTTAGTTTAACTGTTCAGCGCAGTTTTGTCAACGAAAAGGGAAAGACAGGATCGACCCATCAGCCGTTTCCCTCCGCCAGCGCTGCCCGCTCGGCGGCGGCAAGGTCGTTCTGCGCCGGGCCGAAGAGGGAATCGTACCGGTAGAGTGCCCAGCCCTGTGCGCCCCAGCGGCGCAGGTCGGCCACCTGCCGGGCCAAGGCGCTGCCGGTGGCCCACTGGCTCGTGCTGTCCTCGTTGGCGCCGCCGTCGCCCACGCCGACCCGGTAGGCTCCAAGGCCGAAATAAAGCGCCACATCCGCCGCGCGGGCCATGCCCAGCCACTCCGGCACGATGTTCTCAAAGGCAAAGCGGGTGCTGCCCGACTGCAAGCGGTAGCCGTAGCCCCAGTAAATTTGGGGGCAGAGGTAGTCCACCACGGCCTCTTCGCCGGAGGCCGCCAGCCAGCCGTAAACATCGCTGTACTGGGTGGCAAGGTCGTTGTCCGGGTTGCCCTGCGGGCTGATGCCGAAGCGCAGGGTCGGGTCAGCAGCCTTCACGGCGTCGCGGGCCGCTTTGACAAGGGCCGTCACGTTCGCCCGCCGCCAATCGGCGAGGTCGGCCTCTCCGCTGGCCGCGAACTGGGCCGCGTCAAGGGAGGCGTCTGTGGTGGGGTAAAAATAGTCATCGAAGTGGATGCCGTCCACGGCGTACTTTTCCACCAGTTCGGCCACGCCTTGCACCACGTAGGCCGCCGCTTCCGGGACGGCGGGGTTCAGGTAGACCCCGTCTCCCACGGTGCAGCACCACTCCGGGTGGGTGTTCATCAGGTTCGTGTCCGCAATGCTGGGCGGCATGGCGGCGGAACTCTTCAGCCGGTAGGGGTTCACCCACGCTTCCAGCGAAAGCCCCCGCCCATGGGCCTCCGTCACCAGCACATCCAGTGGGTCAAAGCCGGGGCCCTGCCCCTGCGTCCCGGTGCAGAGATGGCTCCACGGGAACAGGCTGCTCTCGTACAGCGCATCCCCGAAAGGCCGCACCTGCGCGATGACCGTGTTCAGCCCCAGCGCGGCGCAGTTGTCCAGCAGCTCCGCAGCGGCGGTGCGGAAGGCCTCCTCGGAGGAAAAGTCCATCCGCGCCCATTCCAGATAGCTCACCCAGACGGCCCGCCACTCGCCGGAGGGCAGGGCCGGGTTCGGTTCCGGTGCCGCTTCCGGGGCGGTCGGAGACTTCGACTCGTTTCCATTTTGGACAGAATGACGCACAATATACGCTCCGGCGGCAAGTGCGGCCCCGCCGAGCCCTGCCAGAAACACCCGCCGCCGGATCTTTTTCCGGCGGCGCGGAGCTCTCCGCCGCTGGGTCATGCGTCCTCCTGCATCTTATACAGGCTCAGCGCGGCCCAGCCGCGGGCACAGGCCAGCAGCACCCAGAGCAGGTTGGCCCAGAAGCTCAGATTCGTCATGCCGCCGTAGACCGTCAGCAGTACGAACATCAGGTGGAGCACTTCCGCCGCGCCCACGAGCTGCAGCTGCCGCTGGATGGGCTTGCCTTTCTGGTATTCCAGCCCCAGCAGGGCGGGCCAGACCAGCGCCGAGCAGATGTACGCCGCCCAGCCGTTGACCACATAGCTGAGCATCAGCACCACGAAGACGCAGAAATAATTCCGCTTCTCCTTGGCCGGGCTGCCCTTTTCCGCCGCCAGAAACAGGACGGTGATGCCCGTGATGCAGAATGCGATCATCTCCAAGAAGGAGAAGTCCATCCCGCCCAGCACCGCAAAGCCGTTCAGCATCGAAGCCGCCGCCGCGCACAGCAGGAAAAAGTACCATGTCTTGTGGGTGAATTTCAATTTCATGAGGAACCTCCCGCCCGTGAGACCGGCACGGGCCGCCGTAAAATTTGGAAATTTTCAAATATTATAACACAATTTCCCGCGTGTTGTGTTACAATAAGGAAAACTCTCATCAAAAAACTCAGGAGGGCGACATGAACGCTGTCTTTTCCATCATTCTGCTGGCGGTGGCGCTGGGGGCCATCGTCCTGCTGCTCACCCGGCGGGAGAACACCCGCCGCAGCCAGTACGGCCCCACCGGCCTGAGCGAGTTCCGCACCGACCTGCCGCTGGACGACTGCTTTGACCGCCTCGACGAACATAAGGACACCGACGAGTTCGTGTACGAGTGCCGCCGCGAGAACGACGGCGGCTTCCTGCTCCACCTGACGCTCCACCAGCCCACCCAGCAGCCGCTGGATACCCTGTACACCCTCCGGCTCGACCCCGGCCGCCAGACCGTCGTCACCCTCATCTTCATCCGGGAGGCCTTCGGTTACAAGGAGCCGCTCTTCCCGCAGGAAATGCTGGACCGCTTCCTGATGCAGAAGCTGGATGCCCACCGCACCAAATAATTTTGCGAAAATCACTTTTCATTTCCCGTCTTTTTTGTTATACTGTTCTGTAGCACTCCGCCCGGATGCGGCGGCGCTCTGCGGGTCAGTAGCTCAGTTGGTCAGAGCTGGCGGCTCATAACCGCTTGGTCGCGGGTTCAAGTCCTGCCTGACCCACCAAAATAGCACGAAGGTTCCGGCCTTCGTGCTTCTTTTTTGCTCATTCGTACAGTTCCTTGCTCATCTGGCTGCGAATCTCTTTGCGCCGCTTGTCATAGACCTGTGTGTAGATTGCAAGGGTCGTACTGGGCTGTGCGTGTCCGGTTTCTGCGGCCACCATTGCGGCAGATCCTGCTTTCTGCCGCAAATTGCATCAGATCCCGCCGTTTGCTCAATGAGTATTTCCCGCCGTCCCGTTATACTGGGAGGGAAATGGAATGAAACGATGGAGGAACAGACCATGAAATACGGTGTCATCGATGTGGGTGGCGGCCTGCGGGGCATTTACGGCGCTGGCGTGCTGGACCGCTGCCTGGAGGAGGACCTCCGCTTCGATCTCTGCATCGGCGTTTCGGCGGGCAGCGCCAATATGGCGTCCTATCTGGCAGGCCAGCATGGGCGGAACAAGCCCTTTTACGATGAATACTCCTTCCGCAGGGAGTACATGAGCGTGCACAACCTCATCCGCAAGCACTCCTATCTCGATCTGGGCTATGTCTACGGCACCCTCAGCAATGCAGGCGGCGAGAATCCGCTGGATTATGCGGCGCTTGCCCGCAGCCCGGCAGAGCTCTGCGTGGTGGCCGCTAATGCACAGAACGGCGAGGCGCAGTATTTTACCAAGGCAGACCTCCACCCGGACGACTACCGCATCCTCATGGCGTCCTGCTGCATCCCGGTCATCGACCAGCCCTACGTCATCGACGGCGTGCCTTATTTTGATGGCGGCCTGGCCGATCCCGTCCCGCTGGAATGGGCCTTTGCCCACGGCTGCGACCGGGTGGCTCTCATCCTGACCAAGCCCATCGGGCTGGTGCGTAGTGATGCCCGGGACAAGCATCTGGCACACCTGCTGCAGTCGCATTACCCCGCTGCAGCCGAGGGCCTGCGCCGCCGGGCATGGCGGTACAACACGGCTGTCCAGCGGGCGCAGGAGCTGGAGCAACAGGGCCTTGTCTGCATCATCGCCCCGGACAGCACCGAGGGAATGTCCACCCTGACCAAGAACCGCGCCGGCCTTGAAAAAATGTACGCCAAAGGCAAACAGGACGCCGAAGCGCTGGTGCGGTGGATGCAAAACGCCAAACAAGATGAATCGGTGGGCACCTAGAGATGAAACCCGTTCACTTCCCTTGACAATATCCGCCCCGGACATCATAATATGATATATACATACAGACAAAGGAGTCTAGAGCGGTATCGTTCTGGGCTTTTTTACTTTGTTGTTCTGCTGCGGACAGATAGAGGGGGTTCGCAGCAGAGGATAGGAAACATCAGTCGGCCCGCCGCAGCGGAAATTTCGGCGTCCTCTATAACAACGACACGATGCAGATACAGTTGGAAAAAATCTTGATCGTCTGAGGAGGGGTTCCGTCATGCTTTATCTTCGAAAAATTGCACTTCTCTTCGCCGTCGTGTTTTGCATCTCGCTGGCGGGGTGTTCTGCGGATGCGCCGCAGTCGAAAGCGGCTGGGTCGATCGACCAAACGGCGGTCTACCGCCAGAATTCCGCTTCCCAGCAAACACAGAACCTCGCCAAACTCTGCAAGGTGTGGGGATATGCAAAATATTACCACCCGGCTTTTTTGCTGGGTACCTCCGATTGGGATGCTGAACTTCTGAGCCTTCTGTCCAAAGTATCCGCTTGTGAGACGAGCGACGAGGTGAATGCTCTGCTTCACGAATGGTTCACGAGCCTCGGTGAGATCGACTACAAAGCCCGCATTCCCAGAGCAGCTTCCGGCAGCGATGCGAGCGTTTCGGAAACGGACCTTTCATGGACGGCAGATGCAGATTATCTGGGAGAAGCACTGGTAGGTGACCTCGCCAAACTGCCGATAATGCTTCCCACAAACCTTGACCGGACCCATGCGCCCGTCTTCTTTGATTCGCTGGGGGTTCCGGATTTTTCCAACGAACCTGAACACGGGTCGGACTACACCGACCCGGACTTCCGGCTGCTGGGGCTGTTCCGGCTTTGGAATGCGCTGGACTACTATGCCCCTTACCTGCATTTGCTCGACTGCGATTGGGATGCCGTCCTTCTGGAAGCCATTCCAACGATGTTGGATGGCACCGACCGGGAAAGCTACGAAGCTGCCCTTGCGTCCGTCACGGGAGAACTTCAGGATGCACATGTCTGGTGGAGCAGTACGGTGGAGGGCACAAAGCTTTCGTACCGCTCTAACCCCGGCGGCTACTATCTTCCCGTTCCTGTTTCCGATGTGGGTGGTCAGTTGGTCGTGACCGGCACGGCGGACAACTGTCCCTTGGAAAAAGGCGATGTTCTGGTTTCCATCGACGGGGAAACCATCGACGAGTTAGCTGCCGAAAAGAAGCCTTATTATTCTCTGCCCAGAGAGGACATGCTTCTGACAAATGCGTGGCGGGCTATTGTGAATTCTGAGACAGAAACGATGGAGGTCGTCGTTCAGCGCGGAGGTGAGGAGTGCTCCTTTTCCGTGACCGGCTCGGAGCATTCCGTCTCCCACACGAAAAGTGTTTTGAACGGCTTAGGTGCTTTTCAAGTCGTTGGTGGCAATATCGGTGTGCTCAACCCCGGCGTCCTCGAATCGGAAACAGAGCTTTGCAACGCCATGGAAGAGCTGCGGAACACGGACGCACTCATCATCGATCTGCGGCAGTATTCCGGGGTCATGGGGCTCTATTTCTATATCCCGACCAGTTACCAGCCCGCCATTGTTGTGGCAAAACCAAACGCCGCCACTCCCGGAACTTTTACGAAGGACCCCATCTCCTGTGGTTACGACTCCAGCCTTTTGACCTACTCGCAGAGTTATTATCCCTATGAAAAACCGGTTGTGATCCTTATGGATAAAAATTCCGTCAGCCGAAGTGAATATCTGATCACCATTCTCAAACAGGCGGACAATGTGACGGTCATAGGGGAAGCTTCGACCGGTGCCGACGGCAATGTTGCCTTTCTGCCCCTCCCCGGCGAACTTCAATTGCAGTTCACTTCCTTCGGTATTTATGAAATGGACGGTGCTCAGACGCAGTGCACCGGCATTCAGCCTGATGTTGCGGTGCACTACACTGCTGAGAGAATCCGCGAAGGCCGCGATGAGATCATGGAAGCGGCACTCGACCGGTTGCGCCGTTCCTAAAAGATTTCACATAAAAAGGCACCCTGCCGGGCGTGTTCCGGTCAGGATGCCTTTGCAGTTTTTGCTTTGTTTTTCAGAGCTGCTGTTCCACGAAATCGCCGATGTCCGCAAAGACTTCCAGCTTGTTCGTCTCCACCAGAAGCTCATGGCGGGCGCCGGGGTAGAACTTGACCCGGACGTTCCGCATCCCGGCGTTCTTCATGCTTTCCACGGCCCGCTTGACGCCCGCGCTCCGCTCGCCCACGGGGTCCGCGTCCCCGGCGAGAAAGAGCACCGGCAGGTTCTTCGGCATCCGGTCGAGGAAGGCTGAGTCGTACAGGCGGAGGATGCCGCTGAACATGCTGTAGTAGGCGTTGAGGGTGAAGGTGAAGGTGCATCGCTCATCGGCGAGGTACTTGTCCACCTCGGCGTGGTCGCGGTTGAGCCAATCGTGGGTGGTGCGGCCCTCCAGCCCCTTATTGTAGCCGAGGAAGGAGAGCTTCGCCACCAGCTTGCTGCGGTGCTGCCAGCCGAAAAAGACGGCCAGCACCCGGCAGACGGCCCGCGCGAAGGTGACCAGCGCCTTGGGCTGGAAGCCGGTGCCCATGATGATGGCACCGTCCAGCTCCTCGCCCCACTCGCAGAGATACTGCCGGGCATAGAACGAGCCCATGCTGTGCCCCAGCAGGAAATACGGCACGCCGGGGTAGAGCTGCTTTGTCAGCTTGGTCACGGAGTGAAGGTCCTCCAGCACGGCGCGATTGCCGTCCGGCTCGGCGAAATAGCCGTAGTCGGCCTTGGTGCGGATGGAACCGCCGTGGCCCAGATGATCGTTGCCGGTCACAAGGATGCCCCGCTGGGCCAGCGATTCGGCCAGCGGTTTGTAGCGGTCAATGAATTCCACCATCCCGTGTGAAAGCTGCAAAATAGCGCGCACTTCCCCCTCTGGCACGCAGCGGAACGCATGAAGCGTCCGCCCCGGCACCGTAGAGGGCAGTGTCAGGTCGATCATCTGGCTCATAGAGTCTCTCCTTTTGTTACAGGGCTTCGATCTTTTTGCGGCACTCCGAGCAGATGCAGTAACCCGCAAACTGCACGGCATTGGGGTCCACTTCGCCGCAGAAGTCGCAGCTCCCCGCGGCGCGGTACTTTTTGAGGATGATCTGATCACCCTCCACGAAGATTTCGAGCTTCGAATCCGTCTCCAGCTTCATGCTGGTCCGAAGCTCCTTTGGCAGGACAATACGCCCAAGGTTGTCGATGCCGCGTACGATTCCGGTACTTTTCATTTGATGTGCTTCTCCTTTGATGTGCTTCTCCTTTATTTACGACGCAGGGGTTCCTCATTTTCCATCTTTTTCCGGGCCACAATGCCCGGCGTTGATCCGCCACAGGAAAATTGTACCAGCGTCGTACGCCCAGTATACAAAATCCATCCCGCTTCGTCAATGATTGCGGTCGGTTTCGACAAAAACTTCTTCCTTTTCTTGGGAAAGCCACCAGTATTCCCGGTCTCGCGCTGCCGCTGGGCAGAACAAACGCTTTTTCAGGCGGTTTTATGTGGAATTGGGCTGAATCGGCCGCGCTGTTCTTCCCGACTGCCCCAGTGCATTTGAGTCCATGCGCCGTTTTCCTCCGGGAGGAAAACATACCAGTAAACCATTTTTTCCTCGCCCGGCCTGATCTCCACGGACGCGGCATCGACTGCCGCCACGATCGGCCTCCAGATGCACTCATTCTTGTCTGTTTCGACCCATGCACCCAGCGCGTCTTCGGCTTCACCCGCAAACAGCCGGTTCGCGTCCATGCCGTCCTTTGCATTGCTGGGCGTGACCGAGCCAAGCTCTGCCAGCGTGTGCTTCAGCTGTGCCTTGTGAGCCGTCTGGTTCTCAGCGTGGGTCTGGATCACGATCAGAGTGCCCGGCTTCCCTTGGCACTGGACCGAAACGCTGCGGAGATTCCAGACCTCATAAACCAGCGCCAGCGCATCCCCGATGATCTCCGGTTCCGGCTCCGGCTCTGGTTCGGGCTCTGGTTCCGGTTCCGGGGCGGGGTCCTGCTTCGGGGAATCGTCCGTTACCGTATCCGCCGGCGGCAGGATGGGCGGCGGCACCGCGCTTTCGCTGCCGCTGCACCCGGCCAGCAGCACCGCAAGACAGAACAGAACGGCTATCCGGCCGAGGCGCTTGCGAAAAATCCGGTTGTTCCATCGTCTCATACTGCCTCCTTGCTCAAAAATGCGTCAAAATGTGTCGTTTTTATTGCACCGGGTTTCGGTGAGTTTGTCAACCGTTTTCCGCATTTTCGTGTCCAATCTTTTTCCTGCGATTTTGTGAAAATTGCCGGATGCGTTCCATCTGCCGGCTGAGCGCACCAAATGCCCTTGTATGCAGGAAAAAAATGCGGTATACTATATCCGTATAGCGCTTGCGAAAAGTGCACCTTTCTGCAATTTTTGAGGAGCATAAACCATGAAGAAAACAAAACGGATCGTTGCTTTTGCGCTGGCGGCAGTTCTGGCGCTGCTGGTGCTGGCCGGCTGCAAGAGCACATTGACGTCCATTGCACACAAATTGACCGGCTCGTCGGACGAGGTGCAGGAGGAGGACACGACCCAGTGGGCCGTCCTCAGCAGTGACCCGCTGATGATCGATGGCATCACCGACACCTCGGCCAAGTATGCCACGGCGATAGCCAACGGCTCGCTGAACATCGTGTTCAACGGGGTATGGAGCCGCCAGACCGACTACTTCACCGCCCCGAACGGGATGGTCTCAGTCTACGGCTGCGGTACCGCCGAGGGTGTCCAGAAGTTCAAGATCTCGCTGTGGAAAAAGGTCGATGGCGGCGCAGAGTATGTGGACAACACCACCTTCTACTTCGTCACCGACGGCCAGAACTACCACTGCGACATCGGCAACCTCGACCCCAATGCCAGCTACCGACTGACCATCTCCTATGATTCGAGCAAGTATTACCTCTATGGTCTGCTCAAGGTGGAGGGGATCGGCTGATGAATACCCAAACCAAACATTCTCTGATGCTGATGCTCTGCGCCTTTATCTGGGGCACGGCCTTCGTGGCCCAGAGCGCGGGTTCCGGCATGGGAGCCTATTCGTTTCTGGCCGGGCGGAGCTGGCTGGCCGTGATCGTGCTGCTGCCCACGGTGCGGGCGTTCGACGCCGTGCACCGCAAGCAGGGCGTTCCCTTCAGCGGGCCCGCCACCAACGCCGAGCGCAAAACGCTTTTGATCGCGGGCCTGATCTGCGGCACCCTTCTGTTTGCGGCCAGCGCGGCCCAGCAGATCGGCATTACCATCAACCCCTCCACCGCAAAGGCGGGCTTCCTGACGGCGATGTACGTTGTTCTGGTGCCGGTGTTCGGGCTTTTTCTGGGCCGGCGGGGGAACGTGCAGCTCTGGCTGAGCATGGTCATCTCGGTGGGCGGGCTATACCTGCTCTGCATGAAGAACGGCTTTGGCGGCATTGAGCCGAGCGACTGGATCCTGCTGAGCTGCGCTGTGCTGTTCAGTTTTCAGATCATGGCGGTGGATCATTTTTCGCCCCTCGTGGACGGCGTGCGGCTGAGTCTGCTGCAATTTTTCGTCGTGGCCGTGGAGAGCACCGCAGCGGCGTTCCTCTTTGAGACACCTGCGCTGGCCGAGTTCGGGGCCAACTGGCTGCCGCTGATCTACTGCGGCGTGCTGTCCAGCGGCGTGGCCTATACGTTACAGATTCTGGGCCAGAAGGAGCTGAACCCCGCCATTGCCAGCCTCATCATGTGTCTGGAAAGTGTGTTCAGCGCCCTCGGCGGCTGGCTGATCCTGCACCAGCGCCTCTCTGTGCGGGAGGGCTTCGGCTGCGTGCTGATCTTCGCGGCTGTGGTGCTGGCCCAGCTGCCGGTGGAGGAGTGGCGGAAATGCCGGGCCGGAAACCGGAAGTGACCCTGCGCACCGCGGGCGGCATCAACTACGAGGCCGCCCGCCGGAGGGTGAAGAACCTGAACATCCGCGTCCGGCTGGACGGCACCGTGGCCGTCAGCATCCCGCTGGGGTGCAGCTGGGCGGACGCTGACCGCTTGGTTTTGGAGCGGCGGGAGTGGATCGAGCGCTCGAAAGCCGAGCTTACTGCCCGGCAAGCCAAGATGTACCGTCAGCCCCTGCCCGAAAAAGCGGAGGCGCTGGCCCATTTCACCCGGATGAGCGACGAGGTCTACCCGGCCTTTGCTGCCGTGCTGGACGGGCAGAAGCCTACCATCAAGGTGCGGGATATGACGAGCCGCTGGGGGGTCTGCGTGCCCGCAAAGCGGCAGATCACCTTTGCGCTCCAGCTTTACAATATGCCCGCTGCGGCGCAGATCTATGTGGTAGTACATGAGTACTGCCATTTTCTTGTGCCCAATCACAGCATGGCTTTCTGGGCGCAGGTGGAGCACATTCTGCCGGATTGGAAAGCTCGGCGGATGTTATTAAAATAGCCCTCTCAGGCGCTTCGCGCCAGCTCCTCTATAGTGGGAGATTTTGACAGATCGGGAACGTAGAAAAGAAGCGCCCTGCAGGCAAGGGCGGATAGTACAGGAGTTGAAAAACCGTGTCGAATGAAAAGAACACCGGCGACAAATATTCAAAGCTGGCCGGAAATACCATCATCTTTGCGATCTCAAGCTTTTCGTCAAAGCTGCTGACGCTGCTGGTCCAGCCGTTTCTGACCTATGCCATGGCCGAGATCGCCGACCTTGGCCTGTCCAAGATCCTGAGCCAGTACGCAAACCTGCTCATCCCCTTTGTGTCGATGGGAATGTCCAATGCCATCATCCGCTTTGGTCTGGACAAGGGCAACAGTGAAAAACAGGTGTTCACCAACGGCCTGCTGACCATCCTCGGCGGCTTCGGCATCTTGGTGCTCTGCTGGCCGGTGGCGCAGTTCCTGCCCGATATGGCGCAGTACGGGATGCTCATCTACATCTACGTTCTGATGAGCTGTCTGCGCACCCTCTGCACCCAGTTCGTGCGCAGCCGCCAGTGGAACAAGCTGGTGGCCGTGGACGGCGTGCTCTGCACCGTGGCGACCATGGCGTTTTATGTGCTGTATCTGCTGGGCTTCAAGTGGGGCGCCAACGGCTATCTGCTGGCTATCATCAGCGGCGACTTCGTCAGCGTGCTCTTCCTCAGCTTCACCGGCAAGCTCTGGAACTTTGTGGAGTTCAAGGGCATCAATCGCGACCTGTGGAAGCAGATGCTCCGCTTCTCGCTGCCCATGATCCCGGCTCAGATCAGCTTCTGGGTCATCAATGCGTCCGACCTGTTCTTCGTGCGGGAGATGTGCAACGGCCTCGACGGCAACAGCGGCGAGGCGTGGAGCGGCTTGCTCTCCACCGGCTACTTCCTGCCCACCATTTTGACCACGCTGGGCCTGATCTTCTACGACGCATGGCAGCTTTCCGCCGTAACGGAGGAGGACGGCCGCGCCAAGTTCTTCACCAAGATCTTCCGCACCTATTCCAGCGTGCTGTTCTGCTGTGCGGCGGGCATCATCTGGCTCTGCCGCCCGGTCATGCACATCATGAAATCGAATTACTACTATGCGTGGCACTTTGTGCCCTTCCTGACGCTGGCGTCCACCTGCAGCTGCTTCAATCAGTTCCTGAACAGCGTCTACGTCGTCAACAAGAAGTCCGGCCACAGCCTGTGGACGATGCTCTCCGGCGCGGTGAGCAACTGCATCATGAACTATTTCTTCATCAAGTGGTGGGGCCCCATCGGTGCGACCTTCGCATCCTTCCTCGGCCTTGGGCTGGTGTTCACCCTTCGTGCGCTGGACGCCCACAAGATGATCGGCATGTCCATCCATCCCGCGCGGGTGGCGGTCAACTTTGGGGCGCTGATGTGTGAAGCCTTCGTCCTGCTGGCAGGTGTGCCCCTCTACGGTCTGTGGACCGGCCTCATCACCGCCGCCATCATCCTGTACAATTTCGCCGGTGTCTGGGCTATGGCCCGCCTCCTCCTGCCGAAAATTTTCGGCCGGCGCGGCAAGGCGCTGGTCAATGCCGTGGATGGCTGGGCGAAACCGAAAAAGGCGTAAATGCGTATATAAAAATCAAGAAAGGCGTCTGCCAGCACGGCAGACGCCTTTCTTGTTATCCGATAAAACAGAGGCTCACAACATTTTTTCCAACCGCTCGCGGATGGCTTTGATGAAGCCGATGCTGTCCACGGGGGTGGGGGTGATGCCCTCGGCGAGGCCGCAGAGGTCCTTGGTCATGATGCCGTCGTTCAGGGTCTGGAGGCTGGCGGCTTCCAGCGCCTCACCGAAGCGGACGAGGTCGGGCAGGGCGTCCAGCTCACCGCGCTTTTTCAGCGCACCGCTCCATGCGAAGATGGTGGCCATGGGGTTGGTGGAGGTGGATTCGCCCTTGAGGTACTTGTAGTAGTGGCGGGTCACGGTGCCGTGAGCAGCCTCGAACTCGTACTTGCCGTCCGGGCTGACGAGGACGCTGGTCATCATGGCGAGGGAGCCGAAGGCCGTGGAGACCATGTCGCTCATCACGTCGCCATCGTAGTTCTTGCAGGCCCAGACGAAGCCGCCCTCGCTGCGGATGACGCGGGCCACGATGTCGTCGATGAGGCTGTAGAAGTATTCGATGCCGGCGGCCTCGAACTTGGCCTTGTACTCGGTGTCATACACCTCTTGGAAGATGTCCTTAAAGGTGTGGTCGTATTTCTTGGAGATGGTGTCCTTGGCGCCGAACCAGAGGTCCTGCTTTTTATCCAGTGCGTAGTTGAAGCAGCTGCGGGCAAAGCTGCGGATGGAAGTGTCCTTGTTGTAGGAGCCTTGGAGCACGCCGCTGCACTCGAAGTCGTAGACCGTGGCGGTCTGCTGGGAGCCGTCCGCGCCGGTGAAGCGCAGCTCCGCCTTGCCGGGGCCGGGGATGCGGAACTCGGTGGCCTTGTACACGTCGCCGTAGGCGTGGCGGGCAATGGTGATGGGCTTTTTCCAGAACTTGACGGCGGGCTTGATGCTGTCGATCATGATGGGGGCGCGGAACACGGTGCCATCCAGTGCAGCGCGGATGGTGCCGTTGGGGCTCTTCCACATCTCGTGGAGCTTGTACTCGTCCATCCGCTGCGCGTTGGGGGTGATGGTGGCGCACTTGACGGCCACGCCGTACTTCTTGTTGGCCTCGGCGGCGTCGATGGTCACTTGGTCGCGGGTGGCGTCGCGGTTGGGCAGACCGAGGTCGTAGTACTCGGTCTTCAGATCGACGTAAGGCAGGAGAAGCTCGTCCTTGATGAGCTTCCAGAGCACACGGGTCATCTCGTCGCCGTCCATCTCCACAAGGGGGGTGGTCATTTTGATCTTTTCCATGATGGTTTCCCTTTCCTCTCTTACAAAAATCAAAAAATCTAGCGAAGACTCCGGCGGCACTGCCAGATGCGCACCGGAGGTTCGGCTTTATTTGCGGTAGGAAGCAGCCAGCTTTTCCAGAGCCGGGAGGCTGCGCTCGACCTTTTCGGTGTCGATGCAGTAGGCCAGACGTACATAGCCCTTGACGCCGAAGGTGTCGCTGGGGACGAGGAGCAGGTCATACTGCCGTGCCCGCATACAGAAGGCGTTGGCGTCCTCTTCCAGCGCTTTCGGGAAGATGTAGAAGGTGCCGCCGGGGCGCTCGACCTCAAAGCCGAGGGCCTTGAGCTTGTCGTACAGCAGGTTCATGTTCGTCTCGTAGACGGACAGGTCGCTGGTGACATTCAGACAGCGGCTCACGGCCCGCTGGATGATGCTGGGCGGGCAGTTGTGGCCGGTGAAGCGGGAGATCTGGGCCATCATATCCACGAGAATGTCCTCGCCTTCGCAGCCGGGGCGGACCGCCACATAGCCCAGACGTTCGCCCGGCAGACTGAGGCTCTTCGAGAAGGAAAAGCAGGTCAGGGTGTGGGGGTAGAACGCGGCGGGGTAGGGGACGGCTTTCCCGTCAAAGGCGATATCACGGTAGGGCTCGTCGCTGACGAGGAAGATGGTGTGGCCGTAGGCGCGGCTCTTCTCGGCCAGCAGCTCGGCCAGCCGGGTCAGGGTCTCGGCGGAGTAAACGACGCCGGTGGGGTTGTTGGGGGTGTTGATGAGCACGCAGGTGACCTTTTCGGTCAGCATCTGCTCAAAGGCGTCGAGGTTCGGCTGGAACGCCGGGGCCTGCGGCGGCACTACCTTGAGGCGGGCCCCGGTGCCCTCGACGTAGGGGCCGTACTCCGGGAAGTAGGGCGCAAAGGTCAGCACCTCGTCGCCGGGCTGGGTCACGGCGCGGATGGCGTGGGCGATGGCACCGGCGGCACCCGTGGTGGGGAAGATGTGCTTCTGCTGGTAGGGCAGAGCAAAGGTCTTGGCCAGATGCTTTGCCACGGCGGTGCGGAAGCCGGGGTCGCCCTGACTGGGGCAGTAGCCGTGGAGGTCCACCGGTTCCTCGGTGTCCAGCAGGTTCTGCATCGCCAGCGTGAACTGCGGCGGGCAGGGGACGCTGGGGTTGCCCAGCGAGTAATCAAAGACATTTTCATAGCCGATCTCGGCGGCGCGCTGTTTGCCGTACATGAAGGTCTCGCGGATGACGCTCTTGTGGTTCAGCATTCCGCGGTAGGTTTCGTTCAGCATAAATACTTCCCCCTGTGAACGATCTTATTTTTGCGGAGCGACGGAATAGCTCTGCTCCAGTTTGATGATGCAGCTGTATTTGGGATCCTGTTCGGTGACGAAGCGGCACATCTCGGCCATGGCAGCGTCGGTGTCGCCGGTGTAGCCCGCCGGGAACGTGAGGTCGAACAGGACGTTGGTGTGGCTGCCGCCGGGGACGATGCGCAGATCGTGGATGGAAAGCTGGGGGTCCAACTGGCGGAGGTGCTCCGTCAGCCGGGTGCGCAGCACCCCCACGGCGGCGTCCGAGGTCACGATGGGGTCATAGTGGATGGTGACCTGCAAATTGTCTTTTTTCAGAAAATCCCGCTCGATGTTGTCGATGACGTCGTGGGCGGCCAGTGGGTCGGCCTCGGCGGGGAACTCGACGTGGAGCGAAGCGAACTGGTGGCCGGGGCCGTAGTCGTGGACCATCAGGTCATGCACGCCCAGTACGCCGGGGTAGGACATGACGGTCTGCTCGATGTGCGCCACCAGCTCCGGCGAGGGCGTTTCGCCCAGCAGGGGGCTGAGGGTATCCATGACGAGGCCCCAGCCCGACCAGAGGATGAACGCAGCCACCGCCACGCCCATGATGCCGTCGATGACGTTCCAGCCCGTAACGCGGCAGAGGATGGCGGAGAGCAGGACAGCACCGGTGGTCAGCACGTCGTTGCGGCTGTCGCATGACCTGGGTCGGTGCGTGATTGCGCCGGTCGGCGGCGGTGGCCAGCAGCGTTTCGGAAGCGATGCGCTGGCCCACCGTGCGGTTGAGGCGGCTCATCCAGAGCTTGACGGCGATGGAAACGGCCAGCACCCCAAGGCTGAGCCAGCTGAAAACGACCGGCGTGGGGTGCAGGACTTTGCCGATGGACTCTTTGCCCAGCGAAAGGCCGATGGCAAGGATGGTCACGCTGACCACCAGCCCGGCGAGGTACTCGTAGCGGGCGTGGCCGTAGGGGTGCTCCGCATCCGGGGCCTTGGAGGCAAGCCGGAAGCCGATAAGGCTGACGACATTGGACGAAGCGTCCGAGAGGTTGTTCAGCGCATCGGCCATGATGGCGATGGAGCCAAACAGGGTGCCCACCGTCAGCTTGCCGACGCAGAGCAGGATATTGCAAGCCATCCCCACAAGGCTGGCCAAGTTGCCGTAAGCGGTGCGGACCGCCGGGTCCTTGGTGTCGGAGGGATGCTTGATGAACAGGCGGATCAAAAGCTGGGTCATACCGATTTCTCCTGATATAGATGAATTTTGTCGGTGGAATGACTTGGAACTAGTATAACATTTTACTTTAGCATTGTGAAGCGTTTTGCGATGAAAGCGCGGCTTGTTACAGCGCTGTTATATGAAATTTCGTCTTGTTCCGCAGACGCAAAATAGCCCCCAAGGCGGCATCTGGGCCGGTTGGGGGCTGCGATTTTATGGGGTTTTACAAGGGTCGCCGGAACCCTCAGACATTCTTGGCGGAGGGCTTGCTGAGGTTTACGCTGCGGATGATCTTGCGCACGGGCAGGATGCTCTTGGCGTTCATGGACAGCTCGTCCACGCCCATCCGCAGGAAGGTCTCGGTCAGGGCGGTGTCCGCGCCCAGCTCGCCGCAGATGCCGACCCAGATGCCGTGGCGGTGGCCCGCCTCGATGGTCATCTGGATGGCTTTGAGCACAGCCGGATGGTGCGGATCGAAGAAGGGCTCCAACTTGGCGTTCTGGCGGTCCAGCGCGCAGGTGTACTGGGTCAGGTCATTGGTGCCGATGGAGAAGAAGTCGCACTCGGCGGCCAGATCATCGGCGATGAGGACGGCGGCGGGGGTCTCGATCATGGTACCGACCTCGATGTTGTCGCTGAACTTCTTGCCCTCGGCGGTCAGCTCCTGCTTGCACTCTTCGAGGATGGCCTTGGCGTCCTGCAGCTCGCGCAGACTGGTGATCATGGGGAACATGATGCTCATGTTGCCGTAGGCCGAGGCCCGGAGCAGGGCCCGGAGCTGGGTCTTGAAGAAGTCCCGGCGGGTCAGGCAGATGCGGATGGCGCGGTAACCGAGGGCGGGGTTGTCCTCGTGGTCCAGCTTCATATAGTCCACGGTCTTGTCGGCGCCGATGTCGCAGGTGCGGACGACGACCTTCTTCGGGGCAAGGCTCTCAAGGACCTGCTTGTACGCCTCGAACTGGTAGTCCTCGGTGGGGAAGTCCTTGCAGTTGAGGTAGACGAATTCGGTGCGGAACAGGCCGACGCCGCCCGCGTCATTCTGCTGGACCGCACCCACGTCGCCCATGCCGCCGATGTTGGCGAAGACGTTGATGGTCTTGCCGTCCAGCGTGGTGTTGGGCTTGCCCTTCAGCTCGCTGAGCAGGGCCTGTTTCTTCTGATCCTCCTGCTGGCGCTTGGTCAGGCTCTCCAAAAGGTCGGGGGTAGGGTCTACGTACACACAGGCGTTGTAGCCGTCCACCACGGCCATCTTGCCGTCCCAGTCGTCTTGGATCTCCTTGCACTGGATCAGGGCGGGGATGTTCATGCTGCGGGCCAGAATGGCGGTGTGGCTGTTGGAGCTGCCCTCGCGGGTGATGAAGCCCAGCAGCAGACTCTTATCCATCCGGACCGTCTCGGAGGGGGCGAGGTCTTCGGCCACAAGGATGCTGGGCTCGGTGCCCTGCAAAGAGGCGTTGTCCACCCCCTGCAAAATGTCCAGCATGGCCTGTGCAATGTCGATGACGTCTGCGCTGCGGGCCTGAAGATAGGGGTCATCCATGGCCGCGAAGACGGCGGCCTGATTGTCGCCCGCAGTCTTGACGGCGTACTCCGCACACTTGTGCTGGCCGTTGATGATCTCCTTGATGGTGTCCACGAAGTCGTCGTCGTCCAGCATCATGGCGTGGATGTTGAACACCTCGGCGATGTCCTCGCCCGCCTCGTCCAGTGCCTTTTCGTACAGGGCGGTCTGCTGGTCGATGGCCTTGGCGCGGGCCGCTTCAAAGCGGGCCTCCTCGGCAGCGGGGTCGGCCGCGTCTGCCGTGGAGATCACCGTATCTTTTTTCTTGTAAAGTTTCAGTTTGCCGATCGCGATCCCATTCAGGATGCTTTTGCCGGTGCCTACCTGCATCGTTCATTTCTCCTTCTCATCAAAATGTTCCATTGTGCGAAAAAGCCCCCGCAGGGAGTTCCCGCAAGGGCTTTGGTTCGCTGGTGCTCAGACGTTCTCGCTCAGGAACTTCTGGATCGCTTCTGCTGCGGCGTCCTCGTCCTCACCCTCGACCTTGATGGTGACGGTCTCGCCCTGCTTGACGCCCATGCCCATCAGGGCCATCAGCTTGCGCAGGTCGCAGGTCTTGCCGTTCTTCTCAAGGGTCGCGGTGCTGGAAAAGCCCTTGACGACCTTGACCAGAAGCCCGGCGGGGCGTGCGTGGATGCCACAGGCATCTTTGACGGTGTACTGGAATTCCTTCATGCTCATTTCTCCTTACCGGTATCCCTTATCATCATCTTAAAAATCCGGGGCCGTTGGCCGCGCCGGACGCAGCCGATCTTGCTGCGGGATATCCTGCCTCTATTATAAACCCGGATCGTTCATTTTTCACCATTTCATTTCGCTGATTTTTATACGGTTTTTTTGGTATAGTTCAACAGAATTTGTTGTGGAAAATTTTCAACAGAGTTTATTCGACGGGATACCCCTCTGCGTCGAGGGGAAGATCGGTGTAGCTGTAATCTTCACCGGAGGTCTGCTGGGCCTGATCGGCGGCGGAAAGCTCTTCGTCGTGGCGCTCGCCCCAGTCGCCGCTGTAGTCTTCGCCGGAGGTCTGCTGCGCTTGGTCGGAAGCGCCCAGCTCCTCGTCATGCCGCTCGCCCCAATCGCCGCTGTAATCCTCGCCGGAGACTTCCTCGGCGGGGGTCTCCTCGCTGAGCGCTGCGCTCTGGGCGTCTTTGATGCCGGTGACGGTGCCGGAGGGCTTCTCCAACAAATACGCCCCGATGGCCTTTTTCCGGTAGACCAGCAGCACGCCATACTGGCTCAGATCGCCCTTGCTGGCGGCGGGGATAAGAGCCGTCCACTTTTCGACGGTTTTTCCTTTGTAGCGGGCAAGGTCGAGCCCGCTCTGCTGCACCACGCCGTTGAAGGCCGAGAAGCTGTCGTCCCACTTGCGGGGGATCTTGACCTTATCCGCCGTGATGGACGCGCCGTCCACATCCAGCCCGTAGCCCGTGAACCACGTCTGGATATCCTGTGCACTCTCGATCTTGTTCACGCTGGCCGAAACGCTGACTGTGCGGGTGCTGATGTACCGCCCCAGCAGGGCGCTGAATGCCACCAGCGCACAGCACATGGCCCCGATGCCGAATTTCTTCAAACTTGCTTTGTTCAGTGTGACCACAAACATGCCCATGCCTCCCACCCTTGTTTGGTTCTGGAAGCATTGTATGCGGGGCTGGCCCGCGATATGCGGAAAGCTTCTATACAAGGCGGCGCTTCTGTGCTAGAATGGGGTCAAATACAACAAACTGCAAAAGGCGGTGATCCCCAATGCCCCAAGCACCGAAATCATCGAGACCCCAGCACCCGCTGCCGGAATACCCCCGCCCCGCGCTGCGGCGGGACAGCTTCGAGAGCCTGAACGGTGTGTGGCAGTACGCCATCACAAAATCGGCCAAGCTCCCGCCCCAGTGGGACGGTGACATCTTGGTGCCCTACTCCCCGGAGGCGAAAGCCTCCGGTGTGGGGCGGACGCTCCGGCCCGGCGAGTGGCTCCACTACCACCGCAGCTTTGCCCCGCCCGCGGGGGAGGGCGGCCGGGTGCTGCTCCACTTCGGGGCCGTGGATCACGCCTGCGCGGTGCAGGTCAACGGGCATCTGGTGGGCGGCAACCGGGGCGGCTACTGGCCCTTTACGTTCGACATCACCGACGCGCTGAACGCCGACCACAACCGCCTGTGGGTGGCTGTGCAGGACCCCACCGGCACCGGGCACCAAGCGCGGGGCAAGCAGACGCTCAAGCCCGGCGGGATGTTCTACCCGGCCCAGAGCGGCATCTGGCAGACCGTCTGGCTGGAGCGGGTGCCGGACAACTACATCGAGACCCTGACCGTCACCCCGGACTACGATGCCCGCACCGTGACGGTCAAGGCCCACACGGCCCAGCCCGGCGGCGCGGCGAACCTCTGGGCCGTGGTGCGGGCGGGCGGCGTGACCATCGCCGAGGACTGGGGCAACGACGAGGCCGGCCAAGACGGCGAGGTGACCCTGACCATCCCGGAGGAGCACTTCTTCCCGTGGAGCCCGGCCAGCCCCTTCCTCTACGACCTGACCGTGGGCACGACGCAGGGCGGCGAAGAGAGCTTCGACACGGTGCACAGCTATTTCGCGCTGCGGAAATGGAGCTGTGAGCCGGACAAGAAGGGCATCCTGCGCTTCTGCCTGAATGGGGAGCCTATTCTGCTGAACGGCTTGCTGGACCAAGGCTACTGGCCGGAAGGCCTCTACACCCCGCCCTCCGACGCGGCGGTGGTCCACGAATTGCAGACCGTGAAGGAGCTGGGCTTCAACCTCCTGCGCAAGCACGCGAAGATCGAACCCCAGCGCTGGTACTACCATTGCGATAAGCTGGGCCTCATCGTCTGGCAGGACATGGTGAACGGCGGCGAGCCCTACAAGCTCTGGTTCGTGACCTACCTGACCAATGTGTTCCAGCCCCTGCTGCGGCACCTGCCCGACGGCGCGGCCCTGCGGGGCCTTCTGAGCCGCCGGAGCGAGGCCAGCCGGGAAACATACCGCCGGGAGCTGGAAGCTACCGTGGAGGCTCTGCGGGGGCATCCCTGCATCGGCTGCTGGGTGCCCTTCAACGAGGGTTGGGGCCAGTTCGACGCGGCCAAGGCTGTGGAGGCCCTGCGCACCCTCGACCCCAGCCGCCTTGTGGACGAGGCGAGCGGCTGGTACGACCAAGGCGGCGGGGATGTGGACTCCCGCCACAACTACTTCTACCCCCTCCGGGTCCGGCCCGGCAAGCGGGTGGCGGCCCTGAGCGAATACGGCGGGGCGCCCCGCGCCAACACCTTGAGGGCCCCAACCCCGCGCAGTACGAAGGGCTACGGCACGGCCAAGAGCCGCGCCGAGTTGGCGGAGCGCTACCAGAAATTGCAGCGGGACAGCGTGCTCCCTCAGCTCAAAAACGGCCTGTCCGCGCTGGTGTACACCCAAGTGAGCGATGTGGAGGACGAGGTGAACGGCCTGTTCACCTACGACCGCACGGCCCTCAAGCCCGACCCCGCCGCCGTCCGCGCCGCAAATGAGGCGCTGGAAGCGGAGTTTGAGAGACTGACCCGATGATCGTATAGAACGCCCAAGGCCCCCGGAAGGTTCCTGCTTCCGGGGGCCTTGGTGCTGTTATTTGATAGAATCAAAATCAGGATGATTGGATTCTGAAATGATATAATGTGGACGGTGCTTGACTTCAGTATACGTTCGTGCGAGATATTGTCCTATAATTCCGAGGCTAAAGAGCTGGATACCACCAATCAACAGCAGAGTGCAAACAATAGATGCCCATCCGGCAACAGGATCGCCAAAACAAAGCTTTCGGACGACTAAGAAAATCAACATAACGGCAGATACAAAAGTCATTACAATTCCAAACCACGAAGAGATATTGAGCGGAACCTCGGAAAAGTCAATGATACCCTCGATCGCATATTTGAAAAGCTTCCAGAAGCTCCACTTGCTTTCACCGGCAACGCGCTCTACATTTTCATAGGGAAGCCAATAAGTTCTAAAACCAATCCAGCCAAAGATACCTTTTGAAAAGCGGTTCCGCTCGCTCATGGAAACAATTGCTTTTACCATGTCAGATTTCATCAGTCGAAAATCTCGTGCGCCGTCCACAATATCGGAATCGGAAATTTTATTGATGATCTTATAAAATTTTCTGGCAAACCATGAGCGGATAGGGGGCTCACCCTGCCGACTTACGCGGCGTGTTGCGACGCTGTCGTAATCGCCACTTTCGAGAATCTCGATCATTTTCGGAAGAAGGCCGGGAGGGTCTTGCATATCCGCATCCATCACAGCAACATAGTCACCATGTGCATTGCAAAATCCGGCATACATTGCGGCTTCTTTTCCAAAATTGCGGGAGAAGGAATAATAGGTTACATTTTTATCTTCTTCTGCTAACTGGCGAAGGAGGGGCAAGGTGTGGTCTTTGGAGCCATCATTTACAAAGATGAGTTCATAAGTGTTGGTAAGACCCATTAGCACTTTTTTGACCTCTTTGTAAAAGATTGGAAGCGCCGCTTCTTCGTTATAGCAGGGTACGATAATTGAAATCTTCATTTGTGACGTCCTCCTCTGCCTTGAGGAAAAATTGCTTTTTCTTCATGAACTCAATCGCACAAAGCAAAATAAGAGTCAGCAAAGAAATCGCGATGCCCGGTTTTAAATATCGAATATGGTAAGCCATAGACAACTTGTTTGACCCTTCGGAGAGAGAAATGCTGTAAAGACAATCTCCAATTAGATCAACTTCGGCAGGAGAACCATTCAGAAGAATATCCCAGTCGTCATCTGCCGGAACAGAGAGGAAGAGCTTGTCGCCCGAACGTGCAGTAAGGTCTGCCTGAATGGAGCCGTTCTCAATGGAGAGGGATTCGACCTTCTGTGAATTGGCAAGTGCGGCACATTGGGCCAGAACATTCTGGTCCAGTGCATAGAACTGCATATTATCCAAGTTAAAGTCGAGTGACCCGGCAGAAACAGTAATTTCACAGATGGATGATTCTCCGGAGGTCGGAATATAGAAAACGGAAGGAGAAAGCCAGCACGCATACTGCGTGATAAACTGCCCGTCTGCGGAAATGGACGCATTTACCTCGGAATTCCACGGGAGATTTCCATAAACGGTATAATTCGAGCCGGAAGGGACGGACAAGTGGATGTTCAAAGAATTGCCGTCAATGTCGTATGTGAAGGCCAAGGGAGTATAAACATCGTCCGGCAGATTAAACAACTGCTTATACAGTGCATTTTGAAATTCAAACGGGTTTTGAGAAGAGTCAGAAAGGGAACCCTGCTCAGAATGATAGACAAACGCCATCGGAAGCGCGTAGGGATTTTGATAAATCGCTTTTCCGTTGTCAGAGGCGGTGCTGATTTCTTCCAAACCTTGAATGGGGTAGGGAGAAAGGATGTATTTGACACCAAGAAGAGAATCCGCACCCAGAATCGAGGTGTTCGTGATGCACATGTTCTCGCCGCACATTGGATAGCCGAGGCGGTCAAGAAATGCTCGTTGATTATCGTCAGGAGAAGAAGTATAACCGCTGATAGAAGCGTAATTGTATGCGAGAGCTTCGTTATAATAAGCGGTCAGGTGACTGCCGCCGAAACTGCGCGTTGTGGTTTGTGAAATACGGTAGAACGAGGGATCGCAGTTTTTAATAGAGGAAATCAAGGCTTCCTGATTGGTTCGGTAGGACTGGTAAGACGCGACATTGTCAGAGGAATAGATGGGAATGAGAAGCTTTGCATTGATGGAGAGATCCAGTGAAAATGCAAGAACAAGAGTGGCCGCGAAGATTCGGCGAGGAATGGCAGCCCCCTGCACAGAAGCGAGTTTGAGCAGAATATAAAGTCCGGACGTCAGCAGAATAAGAAGAGCGGTTCCATAAACATTTGCGCGTGTGTTGACCGGATGCAGATGGAATAACGTGACCAGACATAGCGAATAGAGGACTGCTATGAGAGCGATGCGGGGAAGCATGGCTTTCGTAATGGCGCGGCTCCCGTGCAAGGCCAAGAACAGCAGTGCAAAGATCGTCACATAGGAATAACGGTAGTCGTAGCTGCTGACCCATTGAAACAGCGAAAATGCTCGATAAAAGGGCTTCCAGTAAAAAATCAAGAGAGAACCGGCAAACAATGCACCCAGCCAAATGCGTTTGGGAACGGAGATGTTTTTGTTAAAGAAAATGAAGATAACAAGGATGATGACAAGACTTCCACAGAATAAGGCAACACTGCCCAGTTTACTGACCGAACCGTAAGTGTAGCTCTGAAATGCAGTTGAAAAATTACCAAGGAATTCTAAACGCCCCAAGTGCAGGGAGCCGCGCGTGCTTTTCCGAAGGGCGCCGATCGTCGGGAAGAATAAAGCGGCGCTGAGCAGAACGCCCAGAATCATGGCGGCAACATAGCGCAGAGCGAGTCTTACAAGCTGTTTGAACTGGGGATGCTTTTCGATGAACAACAATCCACACTCAAACAAAAACCAGAAGCCGCTGAAGAGGCAGTCGATTCCGGCAGAATACCAGTTGAAAAGAATAGCGGTTCCGACTAAAAAGGAAAGCGTCCAAGACTTTTTGCCGCGGACGATATAATAGACCTGAAGCAGGATAAAAGGCAGCATGTAAACGCCGTCGAGCCACATAATATTACTGGCCTGAGCAAAATTGTACTGGCACAGGCCGTATGCAGTGGAAATCAGGACATAGAGGCATAGATTTTCATGGGAAGAACGGTTGAAACGGTGTACGCTGAAATAGGCAAAAGCCACAGAAGCAAGTGTGAGCTTCAACGCAACCACAAGATCGAAAAAAGTGTGCAGTTGCTGGTTGCTGAAAAAGAACAGCAGAAGATTAAAGGGAGAACTTAGGTAATAGCTGAAAACAGCAATGTTGGAGCCGCCCAAAGTTTTTCCAAACGTATAGCCGATCGTGTTTTTCCCGGAAAGGACATCCTTGAAATAGGAGAAGAAGTCCAAATACTGAATGTCTGCATCCATGACGGCCAATGATTTTGAGCCGAAGGGGGCAAGGCCGCCGACTGCAAACAGAATGCAGAGGAGAGCGAATGTGAGAAGACCGCTATACAGAACGGCTTTTGTTTCAAATGTATAATGATGATTTTGTTTCATGAATGTCCTACGTCCTACCCGTTAAAATTGTATAAAAAAGTAAAATTCTTGCGATTTAGTATACAATATTGATGGGGAGGGGTCAAGTCATGAAGAGAAAAAATAAGGACGCTGCGATTTTTGCGAAAAAAGCCCCCTCGGAACGAAAAGGTGTTCCGAGGAGGCTGTAGAAGATATTGGGGCGATCTTAGCGATTGGACGAGCTTGCCGGTTCGATCTTGGAAGCGGGAAGTTTGTTCATCGCGGGAGCATCAAGGTGATGCTCCATGGAAGCGCCGTAGTCGGCGAGGGCGTCGGCCAGCTCGTCGCTCTTCAGGTCACTCAGCACCTGCGAGCGGACGGCGTCCAGCGAAGAGCCGTCCAGCGGGTCGAGGCGGACCGCCATGATGAGGGAGAGGGACGAATACTGCACGGCCACGGCGTCGCCGCAGTGCAGGGCACGGATGGCGTCGGCAGAGCCCTCGGCGGTGAAGGTCGAGTCGAGGGTGCTGTTGCCCAGCAGTTCGGTCTGCAGGGAGGTGGTGCTGTCAGCGGGGACGGTGGAATCCAGCACGGCGTAGATGCCACTCAGCGCGTTGGACGCGGCGGCGTTGAAGGCGGCGAACTGGGCGGCGGCATCGTCCGGGGCAGTGGCATTGTAGCTGTCCACGGCGGCCTGTGCCAGCGAGAGCATCTCGGCTTTCTGGTCATCGTTGGCGAAGGCGTAGGTGCTGGTGTTGTAGAGGGGGACGGTGTAGTAAGCCAGCTCGTACATGCTGGTTTCGAGGTGGCTGGTCAGGTCGGCGTCGGAGACGGGGGTCTCGCCGTTCTGGCCGTACACGAGCTCCAGCAGGTCATTGCTCTTGAGCAGGATGCGCTCGAAGCGCTTGAGGGTCTCCAGACCGATGCCGTTGGCCTTGTAGGTGTCGGCGTACTGGTCCATCAGCTGCGAAGCGTAGCTGTCGGCCTGAGACTCCTCGGCCTCGGTGAGCTGGCCGCCCAGTTCGTCGAAGCGGGCCTCGACGGCGGCGTACAGATCCAGATTCTTCTGGGTCTGGTCGGCGACGTAGTCGCTGACGGTGGCGGTCTCGCCGCTGTCGGGATCGGTGGTGATGGTCTCCTTCAAAAAGCTCTTGACGTTGGCGGCGTCCTGATCGGAGGAGGCGAGGTTCGCGGCGGACTGGTAGGCGTTGTATTGGGCCAGCAGATACAGGCCGGAGGTGATCTCCACATCGCCGATGGTGCCCACCGTGTCCGGGGTAGAGATGACGCAGCCCGCAAGGCTGAGGATGAGGGCCAGTGCACAGAGAAGTGCGGGAAGTTTGCGTTTCATAATATTACTCCTATTTTTTGTAACTCCCTCAGTCTCGCGTTCGCTCGACAGCCCCCTCTGGGAGGGGGCCAAAAGCCTCCCTCCGGGAGGGAGGTGGCATCGCGAATGCGATGACGGAAGGAGTTATTTATCTTTTAAGATCTCTCCCATTGCCTTCAGGATGCTTTGCAGCAATTCCAGCGGCTTTTCATCCTTCTGGAGAGTGACGGAGAGGTAGGGCTTGCTGCCCGCCCCGGCGGTGACGCGGCCATTGAAGGCCACGAGCAGCCCCCGGATCATGGGCACGTCCAGCGTCTCCACCTGAAGCACGAGGGTGTCCTTTTTCTGGGTGACCTCGTACACGCCCACAGCGGTGGCCTGAACGCGGACAAGGGAGACATTGACAAGGTCGCTGACCGAGGGGGGCGGGTCGCCGTAGCGGTCGATCAGCTCGTCCAGCACATCGGCGGCATCTTCGGGGGTCTGGATGGCGGCGATCCGCTTGTAGGCCTCGATCCGGCCGGGGCCGTCGGCAATATATTTTTCGGGGATGTAGGCGTCCACCCGCAGATCCACAAGGCATTCGCTCTTGTCCCGCTGGATGGGCTCGCCTTTAGCCCGCGCGATGGCCTGCCCCAGCATCTTGACATAGAGGTCATAGCCCACGGCCTCCATGTGGCCGTGCTGGCTGTGGCCCAGCAGACTGCCCGCGCCGCGAATTTGAAGGTCGCGCATGGCGATGCGGAAACCGGAGCCGAAGGCCGTGAACTCCCGGATGGCGGAAAGCCGCTTCTGGGCAATGTCGGAAAGGGTCTTGTCCCGCCGGAAGGTGAAGTAGGCGTAGGCTTTCCGGCCCGAACGGCCTACCCGGCCCCGGATCTGATAGAGCTGAGCCAGACCCATCCGGTCGGCGTCCTCGATGATAAGGGTGTTGCAGTTGCGCACGTCAATGCCCGTTTCGATGAGGGTGGTGCAGACGAGGATGTCGATCTCGCCGTTCAGCAGGTGCTGCCAGACGGGGTTCAGCTCCTCCTCGGTCATTTTGCCGTGGGCGATGCCGATGCGGGCACCGGGTACCATCTGGCTGACGTGGGCGGCGCAGGATTCAATGTTGTCCACCCGGTTGTGCAGGTAGTAGACCTGACCGCCCCGGGCCAGCTCCTTCTTCATGGCTTCGGCGAGGATGACGTCGTTGTACTCCAAAACGAAGGTCTCCACAGGCTGCCGCTCGATGGGCGGCTGCTCGATGGTGGACAGGTCCCGGATGCCGCTCATGGCCATGTTCAGGGTGCGGGGGATGGGGGTGGCCGAGAGGGTCAGCATATCCACGCCGATGAAGTTTTCCTTTAGCTTTTCCTTGTGCTTGACGCCGAAGCGCTGCTCTTCGTCGATGATGACAAGGCCGAGGTCGTGGAAGCGGACGTCCTTCGACAGCAGCCGGTGGGTGCCCACTACGATGTCCACGCTGCCCGCCTGCAAGCCCCGCAGGGTCTCTTTCTGCTGCTTGGCGGTGCGGAAGCGGGAGAGCATCCCGACCTTGACGGGGAAAGCTTCCATCCGGGAAAGGATGGTGTTGTAGTGCTGCCACGCCAGCAGGGTGGTGGGCGCAAGGATGGCGCACTGCTTGCCGCCCATGACGCACTTGAAGGCGGCCCGCAGGGCCACTTCGGTCTTACCCACGCCCACGTCGCCGCAGAGCAGGCGGTCCATGGGATAGCCGCGCTCCATATCCTTTTTGATCTCGGAGGTGGCGTTGAGCTGGTCGTCGGTCTCGTCGTACTCGAACCGGGCCTCGAAGTCGCTCTGCCAGTCGCCGTCGGGCGGGAAGGCATAACCTGTGGCCTGTCGGCGGCGGGCGTACAGCTCAATGAGCTCCTGCGCCATCTCCTCGGTGGCCTTTTTGACCTTGGCGCGGGTGCGCTGCCACTCGGTTCCGCCCAGCTTTGCCAGCTTCACCTTTTCCTCGTCGCCGGGGGCGGTGTAGCGGCTGAGCAGGTCCAACTGGGTGACGGGAACATACAGCACGTCCGAGCCGGAATACTGGATCTTCAGGTAATCCTTGATGGCACCCTGCACCTCAAGACGCTGGATGCCTGCATACATGCCGATGCCGTGGCTCTGGTGCACCACATAGTCGCCGGGCTTGATGTCCGACAGGCTGGACAGGGCGTTTTTATTCTTTTTCCGCTTCTTCGCTTCGGCGGAGGCTTCGTCCAGCCCGTGCCGCCGGGAGGAGATGACCGCCATGCGGGCGAAGGGGAAGGTGCACCCGGCGGTCAGGTGGCCGGGCAGCACCTGCACCAGCCCCTTGGCGGGGCGGACGTCCCGGCTCATGCTGACGGCGTAGCCCTTGTCCGCAAGGTCGCGGGTCAGGGCCGCTGCGCCCTTGGGCGTGCCGGCGAAGAGGGTAACCGCATACTCCTGCGCGATGAGGGGGTCGAGGTCCTCCCGGAGGGACGCCATGTCACCGCCCCAGTTGGGGGCGGCAAAGGCCTCGGCGTTGATGAGGGCTTTCAACTGGAACTCGTTCATGCCGCGCAGGAAGTTTTCGCACAGCAGGGTGCTCTGCTTCTGGGCGGCGATAACGAGGTCGTCCATGGTCTGATACAGCACGTCCAGACCGGGGCAGAGGACGCCCTCTTCCAGCAGACCGGTCAGCTCTTCGCTGCGGCGGAACTCGGTGGCCTTCTGAGCGTCCCGGATGCCGCCCACTTCGTCCAGCACGAAGATAGGGCTGTCGAGATGGTCCAGCAGGGTGGCCGGGGCGGGGTAGCGGAGACCATAGTATTTGTCCATGGCTTCGGGCATCAGGCCGGAGTCCAGCTGGGACAGGTCGGCTTCCATGGCCTTTTCCAGTGCGGCGCGGTGCTTGCCGCGGGCTTTCTTCTGAGCCGCGCGCAGGGCCTCGGCGGTGTCGGCCATGCTACCGAACAGCACCTCGCGGGCGGGGGAGAGGTAAATTTTTTCCAGTGCGCCGTCCCGCCGCTGGGTCAGCAGGTCGAAGGAGGCCAGCGAATCGATCTCGTCGTCCCAGTATTCGATACGGGCGGGCTGGCGCATATCGGGGGCGTAAATGTCCACGATGTCGCCGCGGACGCTGAACTGGCCGGGGCCGTCCACCTGACTGCGGCGGACGTATCCGGCGGAGAAGAGCCGCTCCACCAGCGCCTCCCGGTTGTAGACCATGCCGGGCTTGAGGGTGAGGGTGTTCTTCAAAAACTCGTCGCGGGGGACGGTGTACTGCAAAAGCGCCTCTGCCGGGACGCAGACGGCATTCAGCCGCCCGCCCGCCAGTGCGCCCAGCACCGACAGCCGCCGGTACTCGTACTCGCGGCCCGCGCCCTCCACCGGGCGGAGCATGAAGTCGCGGGGCGGGAAGACCGCTGCCGTCAGCCCCAGCGCCTTCAGGTCATCCGCAAAGTGGGTGGCCTCAGCCTCGCCGGGCGTCACGATGCAGAGCACCCGCCCAAGGTCTTTTTGCAGCGCCGCATACAGCAGCGCCCGGCCCGCCGGAGGCAGCCCGAACAGCGCTGCCGGACCCGGCGCGGCAAGGCTCGCAGAAATTTTCTGGTACTCTGCCGTGTTTTTCAGCAGGGATTCGTACATCGTGGACCTCCTTTCGCAGTGGGCTGAGGATGATTGCGCTGCAACGCAGCGCAATCATCCATTATACTTGCTCTGTGCCAGCCCCAGCTTGCCATCCATGATGAGCTTCGCTGCGGCCTCCAAATCGGGATACCGGTCGGCCATGGCCTTGGCATCGTCGGGCGGGAACTTGCCCAGCACCCAGTCGGCCAGATCGTAGTCCGGGCGGGGCTTGGCTCCGACGCCGATGCGGATGCGGGGGAAGTTCTCGCCGCCGAGGCGGGCGATGATGCTCTTCAGGCCGTTGTGGCCGCCCGCCGAACCGGAGGGCCGGATGCGGAGCTTGCCGGGGTTCTGGGTGATATCGTCGCACAGGACGATGACGTGGTCGGCGGGGATTTTGAAGAAGCCCGCCAGCGGGGCGATGGAGTCGCCCGAAAGATTCATGTAGGTCAGGGGCTTGAGCAGCACGACCTTGTGGCCGTCCACATCCCCTTGGCCCCACAGGCCCTGAAATTTGGTTTTGCTGACCGCGATGCCCCACTTGGCGGCGAGGGAGTCCAGCGCGGCGAACCCGGCGTTGTGGCGGGTGCCGTCGTATTTGGGCTCCGGGTTGCCCAGCCCGGCGATCAGCCAGATGTCAGTTGCATTCATATCGTGATTTGCCTTTTCCTGTTTTTTTGATGATGCTTTGAAAGCAAGTTCTTAGTATATCATACGCGCGGATAAAAAGATATACATTTTGAATCGAAATATCGTCAAACGCGAAAAAACCGCCACACAGCCCAGCGGTGCGGCGGTGAAAATGGGAACGGACGCTTACTTGCCCTGCGCATCCTCCAGCTTCTTCTTTTTGGCGATGTAGGCTTCCATCTTGGGGGCAGCCCAGCCTTCGAGGTTGGTCTGGCGGTCGCGGGCGATGCCCAGCGCCTGTGCGGGCACATCCTTGGTGATGGTGCTGCCTGCAGCGGTATAGGCACCGTCGCCTACCTTGACCGGGGCCACCAAGTTGGTGTTGCAGCCGATGAAGCAGTAGTCGCCGATCTGCGTGCGGAACTTATCCTTGCCGTCGTAGTTGCAGGTGACGGTGCCGCAGCCGAAGTTGCAGTACTTGCCCACGTCGCTGTCGCCGATGTAGGTCAGGTGGCTGACCGTGTTGCCGCGGGCAAAGTTGGAGTTTTTAGTCTCCACGTAAGCGCCCAGATGGACGCCGTAATCGGTGACGGTGTTCACCCGCACATGGGTGAAGGGGCCGATGTTGTTGTGGGGGCCGAGGTGGCTGCCGTAAACTTGGCTGGCGTTGACGGTGGTGCCCTCGTCCACGGTGCTGTCCTCGATGAGGCTGTTGGGGCCGATGACGCAGCCCGCGCCGATGACGGTCTTGCCGCGCAGGATGGTGCCCGCCAGAATGGTGGCACCCGGCGCAATGACCACGCCCTCGTCGATCTCCACGGTGCGGCTTGCGATGTTTACGCCGTTTGCGATGTGGCGCAGCAGGAGCGCTTCCCGCTTTGCCTCGGCTTCGGCCAGCTTTGCGCGGGCAGCCTCCAGCGCGTTAGTGGAAACAGATTCCATAAACTGATCCCTCCTTCGGGATGAAATGACCTTTTTGTTGTATCCATGATGAGGAGAAACTCCGACAAATTTCTGGTACATTGTCCACGATCCTGCACATTGGATAGAAAGTTGTATCCAACAAGCCGAAAAACGGCTCCAGAAACCAAAAACCTCTCGAAATCTCTCCCATTCTATATTACTCAAAAACTGAGTAAAATGCAAGGGATTGCACAAAAATTATCAAACAAATTCGGTGTTTTGCATGGTGGCAAGACGTGGATTTTCTGGTATAATAGTTTAGCATTCACATGACAATGTTCATCGTATCAGAATTGTGAGCAAACGATGAGACCGCCGGAGCAAAGCACCGGGGGCCACAATTGGGAGGTAAACAACGCATGAGCAAAAAGTATCTGTACTACTTCAGCGAGGGCAACAACGCCTTCGGCGGCGACAAGGTCACCATGAAGAATACTCTGGGCGGCAAGGGCGCCGGTCTGGCTGAGATGACCGCAGCCGGTATGCCGGTGCCGCAGGGCTTCACCATCACCACCGAGGCCTGCACCCAGTACTATGCAGACGGCCGTCAGATCAATGACGAGATCACTGCTGACATCTTCGAGCACCTCAAGGGCTTGGAGAAGATCACCGGCAAGACCTTCGGTGATAACGAGAACCCCCTGCTGGTCTCCGTCCGTTCCGGCGCACGTCAGTCCATGCCCGGCATGATGGACACCATCCTGAACCTCGGCCTGAACGACGAGGCTGTTGAGGGTCTGGCAAAGAAGACCAACAACGCCCGTTTCGCTTATGACTGCTACCGCCGCTTCGTCCAGATGTTCGCAGACGTCGTTATGATGGTCCCGAAGAGCCTGTTCGAAGTCGAGATCGATAAGATGAAGGAAGCCAAGGGCGTCAAGAACGACGTGGACCTGACGGCTGACGACCTGAAGGAACTGGTCGGCGTCTTCAAGAAGATCTACGAAGAGAACGAGGGCAAACCCTTCCCGCAGGATCCCCGCGATCAGCTGATCGAGGCTGTCAAGGCCGTCTTCCGCAGCTGGGATAACCCCCGTGCAAACGTTTATCGTAAGATGAACGAGATTCCCTACGAGTGGGGCACCGCTGTCAACGTGCAGCAGATGGCATTCGGCAACTCCGGCGACCGTTCCGGCACCGGCGTCGCCTTCACCCGTGACCCCGCCACCGGCGCAAAGAAGCTGATGGGCGAGTACCTGATCAACGCACAGGGCGAGGACGTCGTCGCCGGCGTCCGCACTCCGTCCCCCATCAGCCACCTGAAGGATCAGATGCCTGAGGTGTACGATCAGTTCGTTGAGATCGCGACCCGTCTGGAGAACTACTTCCGCGATATGCAGGATATGGAGTTCACCATCGAGGACGGCCACCTGTACATGCTGCAGACCCGTAACGGCAAGCGCACTGCTCAGGCCGCTCTGCAGATCGCATGTGATCTGGTGGACGAGGGCATGATCACCGAGCAGGAGGCTGTCCTGCGCGTGGAGCCCAAGCAGCTGGATACTCTGCTGCATCCCCAGTTCGACGCCGCTGCCCTGAAGGCAGCCGAGGTCGTCGGCAAGGGTCTGGCAGCTTCTCCCGGTTCCGCCTGCGGCCAGATCGTCTTCACTGCTGAGGAAGCAGAGGAGAAGGTCAAGTCCGGCGAGATGAAGAAGGTCGTTCTGGTCCGTCTGGAGACCTCTCCTGAGGACATCGTCGGTATGCAGGTTTCTCAGGGCATCCTGACCGTCCGCGGCGGCATGACCAGCCACGCAGCCGTTGTTGCTCGTGGTATGGGCACCTGCTGCGTCTCCGGCTGCGGCAACGACAACGAGGTCAAGATCGACGAAGAGGCTAAGACCTTCGAGATCAACGGCCACAAGTTCGTCGAGGGCGATTGGATCTCCATCGACGGCTCCACCGGCAACATCTACGGCGAGCAGGTCGCAACCGTCGCCGCTACCGGCAACAAGAACTTCAACCGCTTCATGGGCTGGGCTGACGCCGCTCGTCAGCTGCTGGTCATGACCAACGCCGACAACCCGCGCGACGCACAGCAGGCCGTTGACCTGGGTGCTGAGGGCATCGGCCTGTGCCGTACCGAGCACATGTTCTTCGCTGAGGACCGCATCAAGGCTGTCCGTGAGATGATCTGCGCACGCACCGTGGAAGAGCGCGAGGCTGCTCTGGCCAAGGTCGAGCCGTTCCAGCAGGGTGACTTCGAGGCGATGTACCGCATCATGGGTGAGCGCCCGATGACCATCCGTTATCTGGACCCGCCTCTGCACGAGTTCCTGCCCACCAAGGACGAGGACATCAAGGAGCTGGCTGCCGATATGGGCATGACCTTCGATGACCTGAAGAACGTCGTTGCTTCCCTGCACGAGTTCAACCCCATGATGGGTCACCGTGGCTGCCGTCTGGCTGTCACCTACCCGGAGATCGCCGCGATGCAGACCCGCGCTGTCATCAAGGCAGCCCTGAACGTCTCTGCTGAGACCGGCTACATGATCACCCCCCACATCATGATCCCGCTGGTCGGCGAGGTCAAGGAGCTGAAGTTCGTCAAGGACGTTGTCGTCAAGGTCGCGGACGAGCTGATCGCTGCTGCCGGCGTTAAGATGAAGTATCAGGTCGGTACCATGATCGAGATCCCGCGCGCCGCTCTGACCGCCGGTGAGATCGCCAAGGAGGCTGAGTTCTTCAGCTTCGGCACCAACGACCTGACCCAGATGACCTTCGGCTTCAGCCGTGACGATGCTGCCAAGTTCCTCGGCGCATACTACGAGAACAAGATCTACGAGAGCGATCCGTTCCAGCACCTCGATCAGGTCGGCGTCGGCAAGCTGATCAAGATGGCTGCCCACGATGGCCGCGAGACCCGCGCTGATCTGGGTCTGGGCATCTGCGGCGAGCACGGCGGCGATCCCACGAGCGTCGAGTTCTGCCACAATGTTGGTCTGGACTACGTCAGCTGCTCTCCCTTCCGTGTGCCCATCGCCCGCCTCGCTGCGGCTCAGGCTGCTATTAAAAACCCGAGAGCATAAGGATTTTATAGCGAATTATCGTTAAAAATCAGGCATAAAATAAGGCTCACCGTCAATTTTGGCGGTGAGCCTTATTTATTTGCTCATGTATGAGGTGAATTGTGTTTAACACAGAGCTGCTTCCCAGAAGCATCACAGATACACCTCCACGGTCAGGTCGGTCCACGCTGCACGGCGGAACTGGTGGGGCATCTGGTTGGCTTCCCGGTAACGCTTGGCGGTTTCAAAGTCGATGGTGAAGGTGAGGAGGGGCTTTTCCGATACAGCCATCAGATCGGCGCGCTCCTCTTTGGACTTCTTGCAGCCGGTGTTCAGCTTCCAGCGGTAGGAGTAATCGGCAATGGGGGTGACCACTTCAACGAACTGGTCGATCAATTCGGGAGCAAGACGGGCACCGTGCACATCGATCTTCTGAGAGAGAAAATCGTAGATCGCTTTCAGGTCCGAAGAAACCGTCTGCGGTTCGGGCGCAGGGGAGAGGGCTTTCAACTCCTGCTCTAAGCGGGTAATCTCGTCATCTGCCTGTTTGCAGAGGGCTTGGTATTCCTCTCTTGGCAGTTCGCCGTCTGCACGCATGGCAGCGTAGTTCAGCTTGCGTTTTTTAATTTTTTCAATCTGGCCCTGAATCGGCGCAGCGGACATTCGTGTGGCGGCTTTTCCGTTCTGACAGCTTTCAATCATCTTGCAGGCACGAAGGATGGCTTTGTTCTGATTGCCCCAGACCTTTTCAAAGATCTTCTTCGCCATCAGTTCCAGCTTCCACTCCGGGATAGAAATGGCATCACAACTGAGCTGTTCGGTCATGTTGTGCTCCAGAACAAAGGAACGGGTCGGGTTGACGGTTCGCATATTGCACTGGTAGCCAAAGACCGGCGTTCCGTCCTTCAGTTTGCGCCAGTTGAAAATACGGTAGGAAGAACCGCAGCGGCAACGAAGTTTTGCGACCCATAAATATTTGGTGCTGTCAATGCCCTTGCGTCGTGTTTCTCCATCAGGAAGACGCAGATTGACAATACGGCTTTTACGGATGCGCTCACATTCATGCCAGAGAGCTTCTGATATGATCGGCTCAAAGTTGCCTTTTACATAGACGAAGGAAGTTTCGTCCAGATTGTTGATGCGCTTCTTTTCAAGATAGTTGTTGACCTTGGACTTGTTGTAAGATTCGAGCGAAGCGAGATGACAAAGAAGTTGTCATCTTAGAAGATGCGCTTTGTAGGCATAGCTCGTTAGAGCGGCATGGCAAGTAATGCAGATGAAAGATGCTTGCTCGTGGCCACTTGCAGGGGCTTTGCCAGTAAGGTGTCCTTCTAGGACTTACTCAAGCCCCCGGCTAAGCTGGGGGCATAAGTGGAAATATGAATAAAACATGAACGATATGAATAGATGAAATATGAGACGAAAATAAAATGACGAAAGTTCGATTAAATAATTTTTGGCTTGCCCACACCTATAAATTTTATTAGTGGCACAATAAAAGTACCCCTAAAAAGGAATATGTACAAAGGAGCGATATTATGGGCAAGCAAAACAAAAATAATTTTGACTGTCAGGGAGGTGACTTTTCTCTAAAATCTTTGGACGATAGCTTCGACGCAGAGGATGGTGAGTGGTACCCGGATACCGCAGAGAGAATGGAACCTATGTTCCTGACCCTGACCCTGACCAAGCTGAAACAGTAAGGCTGATTTTCCAAATGTATTCTACCGGAGAAAATGGGCTGGTTAAAATCGTAAACGAATTATACCGCCTTGGCCGATTAGATGCAGGCGGCCATGTTTCGTGGGACGCTTCCAAGGTGAGCAGAGTCCTACATAATGCAACCTATAAGGGGTGTATTTGCTACAATAAATCCCATAGCGACGGATATTTGACGCAGAAACGTGTTAAAAATCTGGACGAGAGCAGCTACATCTATGTGAAAGGCGACTTTGAACCTTTAGTATCAGAAGAAATGTGGGATAGATGTCAGCAAATTTTGGCATCGAAATCAGCACGGGTAATGGATGAAAATGGGAAAAAGCACAAGTACATGAGAAATACGCCTAAGTCGGTCTGGACGGCAAAATTGCGTTGCAGTTGCGGTGCAGGATTTATCCAGTTCAAGTGGCGTGTAAATCGGGATGGTGCAGTGGTTCATGGATTTCAGTGTTATCGCCGTACCCGTAGACCAAGCATCAGCGATTTGCAGGAGCATGGCTTGGACTTGGGAATTAGTTGCCAAATCAAGGCAATCTGTGAGTGGAAGCTGGACTTGATGGCAGCAAAGGTGTTTGAACATCTTACCTTTGACAAGGGCAAAACAGTCAAAGAGGTCTATAAAATTTTGAACCGCTGCATGGCAGAAGAAAAGACTGTCCGCATTTCCAGAAAGGCGATGCTGGAAAACAGCATCGCCAGACAGAGGGAGCGTCTGGATAAGTATATAGACCTGTGTGCAGACGGAATCATCACAAAACAGGAATTGGCAGAACGGCGAAAGGGATTGGATGCGCAGATTGCAGAATTGCAATCTCAATATGAGAATGTGGAACAGGAGGATGAGTGCAGTGGAACCCTTGATATGAATTTAATTGCGCAGAAGTTGGATGAGTGGCAGAAGGCATCTAGAAATGATGTTGACCGGGAGCTTATCAATAGCTGTGTGGCGCAGATCACGCCGCTGACGAATGAGGACTACCGCTGGGTACTTGATTTCCAACTGACAGAAGTGCAGAGTGGAAATAGTGCCACTTGTACGTTGGATGGCTTTATGGAGATGGCTCGTTTTACGATTTCATTTGAAGAAGCAAAGGCTTTTAAGGCTTCCCGAAATCAGGGGATTCGTAAAAATGAGTGGCATGACCTCACAGTAGCCGTGGGTATCCGCACAAAGACTTGAACGTAAAACACTGTGTCAGCTGTGCCGGATGTGTCAGAATTTTCGAGAAACCTTTATTATATTTTATATTTTTACCCTATCGCATATCTAAGAAAAATAGAGAGGAAGGGGATAAAAATAAAGAATATATAGAGAGTTTCATAAAAACCTGACACATTTGACACACCCGACACAAGACGAAGCGTATCTGAAAAAATTACAGTTATATATTATCTTTGTAGAAAGACCTGTGAGCAGTTCGATTCTGTCCACAGGTCTTTACTTTTTACTTGAAAATGGAGGAAAAACAATGGCTGATGTTATGGTAAAGATTCTGATGAAGGGTGCAAAAGCAATCGGGAAAACTGCCGTAATACTCATTATTTGGACCGCCCATAAACTCGAAAACAAGTAATCACATTAAAATTTCAGGAGGTAGTAGTTATGTCTGCAAATGTTGAAACCATGTTCTCTGTCCGTGAGACCCCTTGGCATGGTCTTGGCCGCATCGTGATGGATGCCCCTGCAAGCCGTGAAGCCTTGGAACTGGCTGGTCTAGATTGGCAGGTAGAGAGCCGTAATATCTATTCTGGTACGGGTGCTATGATCCCCGGCTATCGTGCCAATGTCCGCAGCACCGATGAAGCTGTTCTGGGCGTGGTGTCTGACCGCTACCGCATTGTGCAGAACGAAGAAGCATTTCAGTTCACCGATGATCTGCTGGGTGAGGGCGTTACCTATGAAACTGCCGGATCTTTGCAGGGCGGCAAGAAGGTCTGGATGCTGGCAAAGCTGCCGGAGAAATACATCATCGCCGGAGACGAAGTGACACCATATCTTGTGTTCTTTAACAGTCACGATGGTAGCTCTGGTGTGAAAGTCGCTATGACCCCGGTTCGTGTGGTCTGCCAGAACACCCTGAATCTGGCTCTGGGCACGGCAAAGCGCATCTGGACTGCTCGCCACACCGAAAATGTTCTGCTCCGTGTGCAGGATGCCCGTGAAACCTTGCAGCTTGCCAACAGCTATATGGGGGAACTGGGCAAGGGCATCCATGAACTGACCACCATCAAGCTGTCTGACCGCAAGGTGCAGGAGTTCATCAATGAGTTTTTCCCTGTCACCGAAGATCTGACCGATGGCCAGCGGAAGAACAACCTGCGCTTGCAGGAAGATTTGAAGGCTCGCTACTATAATGCGCCCGATCTGGAGTGGGTCGGAAAGAACGGCTGGCGGTTCGTGAACGCTGTTTCCGACTTTGCCACCCATGCAGACCCCATCCGCAAGACCCGGAACTACAATGAGAATCTGTTCCTGCGTACCGCAGAGGGCAATCCCATGATCGACAAGGCTTATAAGATGGTGCTGGCAGCAGCATAAAGGAGGACGTATGAACGATGTGAGCAACCGGGCTGTCCGGGAGTTTTCTGAGTTCCTTGACCGCATCGAGATCAACTTTCCAAAGCCAACTTGCACCACAGCATACGAGATCACGATGAAAAGCACCATTGTCAGTGCCTTGATTACGCTGGACACCGAAAAGCAGATGGACGAGCGTTTCTGGAATCATCTTCGGGTGCAGCGGAATATTCTGGATTTCCTGTATGCCATGTGGCTGGATGATGACCGCACCTTGGTGGACGAATATTCCACCATTATCAAAGACTTGGTGGAATATGATTTCTCCATTGTAGAAGAGCAGATGAAAGAGAGGTTGAACATTGCATGAAACGACTTGTATCTACATTGAATCTGTCCAAAGAAGATTGGCTCCACTATCGTAAATGCGGCATTACCGGCACGGATGCCGGGGCTATCCTTGGCCTGAATCCCTATCGCTCCGCATTTCAGGTGTACCACGACAAAATCAGCGATAATCTGCCAATGTGATGGTCAAACCACCATCTTTTCTTTTATAAGAGTAGCCTTTTTTCGAGGAGCCATGATACGGAATCCGATAGTATTTTCCAGCAGATACCATTTTTTGAATTGCCATAAATATAGTGCGCTTTGCTTCGCAATCGGTATACGTTCCATTTACTTCAAACGTATGAATGGAAGGTGCTAAAAGTGGGAGCTTCTTTGCCATTGTCATAAAAACACCTCTTTTTGTGATTTATCAGGATGTTATGAATCAAATGGAAATTGATCGGGAGGAACAACTACTATAAAAACGCATAGCATTCTATCTGGTGATTTATGACACTGTTATCCATAGATCGAAATCTAATAGGATGATAATAAACTGCTTTTTGGGATTTCTTATAGGGCGATTTAATCAAAGGCAGCGTATTTTCGATCTCTGCCCTTCAATTTCATTGTGACAAATGAAAAAATCATTACAGATCGCAGTAAATCCAGTTTCGACATTTGGGATGGTTTTCGTCCAATCAGACAGGTCTGGTTTTCTTTATCAAGAGCCAGTGGGCATTTTGTGTCTTGTTTTGTGAGTGGAAAGAAGGTACAATAATAGCAAATGACTCACATCTGCGAGGTGATACCATGCTGAACATCTACTTTGGAGATATGCCGGAGGCTGTCTACAATACTTCGGTCTATTTTAACTATACCTACGAGGACGAGTGGCTGACTTCTGACTTTGCCAAAGAGGTCATCAAGAAAATTGATAAGTCCGATGTCAAAGGCCCTCATGCGGTGGAAAGCCCGGTTCTGGGGGTCATCTCGCCGGAAAAACTGTCTGGAGGCACGAAAACGCTGTTGCTGATGGCAAACGACCCGGAAAAGGTATTCAATGCCTCAACTTGCGGTGACAACTGCGCACCCTTCATTCTGAAGCTGGCGAAAAAGAAGGACTTGACCATCAACCTGCGGCATCTCATGGACTTTGGTAAGAAAAAATTCCCGGTGGATATAAAAGTCCTGAACACCGGTGATGTGGTGCACAGCATGGAAGAACTGATGCCGATTGCATTTCAGTTTGTGTGACAGCTGAAAGTGAGTTTTTTTTTTGACGAATTGAAATGAAATTCTGAGATTGATGTTTTTCGGTTGCTATGGTAAAAAAGCAGGTTGCTGATCTGCCCGCCATCGTCAGTAAAGACGAAGCCTATCAGAATGCTATAAAAAACTCAGATGCACGGAATGCTCGTGTTGAAAGCGACCGTGCAACGATGCAGGCGATTCTCGATTCCATGAGTACGACGATTGAACTGTATAAGGCAGTGAACGAAAACCCGGCACTCTGTAGGTGGATTCAGGATATGGTTTTTGCCAACACGTATCAGACTTCGCCGCCTGCCAAAGAAGATCAGCCTGATTTCGATTGAAACACCAAAAGATATGTGATAAAATCAACTTATGATAGGGGATTATGCCCATCACCGGGTGCTCGGCCTATCAATTCGCATGAAATCTGGATTTTGGAAGGAAGCAGCTATGCGTATTGACAATCTGACCTTGAAGAATTTCAGGAACTTTGAAAATGCCGAGATTCCGCTGAATCCTAAAATGAATATTGTGATCGGCAACAACGGAAGCGGAAAAAGTTCTCTGCTTATGGGTGCATTGACCGCCGCCAGCACTTTCTTCCTTGGAATTGACTATGCTTCTCCACGCAGCATTAAAGCGGAAGACGTTCGCCATGTGGCGTATGAAACCAATAAAATTTACCAGCAGCGCGAAGTTTATCCGGTTGAAGTGTCCTGTCAGGGTGTTGTAAACGGTAGTGCTTGTACATGGTCTCGCTCTCTGAGTGGACCAAAATCCAACACTACCTATGGTGCTGCATCGGATCTGAAAAAAATTGCATCGGAACTTCAAAAAGAAGCAGCACTTCCTTCTTCGCAAACGGTACTGCCACTCATTGCTTACTATGGTACGGGTCGCCTGTGGGCACAAAAACAGGCGAAGCAGAAGGAAAAACAGAAGCTGAAGTCCCGCTTTGAAGGCTATCAGGACTGCATCGCAGAGCAGGCCACGGACAAGCAGCTTATGGAGTGGTTCAGCGACATGACTCTCCTTGTCAGTCAGGAAGGACCTATTCCGCAGGTGAGTGCAGTCCAGCGGGCGTTGGAATGCTGCTTTGCGGATTTGATCGACCATGATGAAACGCAGCGCGTTAAGGTGGAATATCGCCAGAGGTATCGGGCGATTGTTGTTGAATACGTTAATCGGAATGGTGAACATGAGCTTCATCCGATGTCTGAGATGAGTGATGGATACCGGTCTGTGCTGAATATGGTAGCAGATATTGCGCACCGGATGGCTGTTTTGAATCCTCAGCTCGGCGATTCTGTTTTGGAAACACCCGGTATCATCATTATTGATGAGATTGAATTGCACTTGCATCCCGGCTGGCAAAAGCGAATCCTGAATGATTTGACAACGGTTTTTCCCAATATTCAGTTTATTGTATCCACGCATTCTCCGGAAGTGATTACTTCCTATAAGGATGCAAATCTTATTCTGCTGAAACATGAGGGCAGTGCAACACAAATCGATTCTGCCTATGGCAAGGATGTAAACACTGTTCTGCGAAGCATCCTGCTGGTTGGAGATCGTCCGATTGAAATTGAAAAGCTCTTTGATAAATTCTCGGAGCTTCTCCATAAGGAGGATTACGCAAAAGCCAAAGAGGTGCTGGGAAATCTGGAACAGATTTTGGGATATGATGATCCGTCCGTCTATGAGGCCAGAAGCAGTCTGGAAATCGAGCAAATGGAGTGGCCGGAATGAGGTATATCAAAAAGTCAGAAACGGAACCGCGAGACTTGCGAGAGTATAAAAAGAACTGTCGCAAAGCATCCCCGCCGTTAAAAATCACCTATAAAGATATGCCGAAGGACGGTACACGGCAGCAGTTGGCACGAGACCAAGGTTACCTTTGCGCATATTGTATGCGTCGTGTAAGTCTTGATCCAGCAGACCAACTCAACTATCTGAATATTGAACACCTTGATCCGCAAAATCAGTTGACGGATGAGGCAGCTACGGATTTTTCAAATCTTCTGGGCGTGTGTCCCGGAAATCGGAGTTCTACGGAAAATGCAAAAAAGACTTGCGATGCCTATCGTGGAATCTTGGAAGAAGATCAGCAGACAATGCGCTTGAATCCGCTGGATGAAGCTCAGATGGATACAATCTTCTACCAAAGAAATGGTGAGATAGGATCAACCGACACGGAACTTAACAAGGAACTTTCCGACAAGCTCAACCTGAACAGTGAAGCGGCCTACTTACCGCAAAATCGTGAAACTGCTTACAGTCAGTTGGTAAGATTTCTGAAAGCCAAAAAGCCCATAGGTGAATGGTCAAAGCCATTTCTTCAGCAGGCATGGCAGTTGTTTTGTACGCCGGACAAAACAGGGCTCTATCGGGAATATGTTGGGGTCTATGAATACTGGCTCAAGCATTGGATGAAGAAGTGATTTCGTGCTAAGTGTTAGTCTGCTATACCGGTGCTTGAAACACAAAGTCTGCTGCTAGGCTCAATATCATGTGTTTTATAGCCTGCTTAAAATAAAAACGGCATACCACCGTAAATCCCAATACTCTGTAATTTTGGCACCCGCCCAGGCTGCGATCAGGAACCCCCGCAAGTAATCACGTGAGGGCTTGAGAAAGCACCAATAAGGTATATGACCGCCCCGGTTTCCGCAACAGGAAGCCGGGGCGGTTTTTTGCGCTCACGGAGGGGCAGATGAAAAACGCGGTATGAATATATACTATATAAAAATGAATATATGCTAAAATTTCGGGAAAATGCTTGTATTTTCATTAAAATGGGTGTATTATAACACCTGCCGACGAAATGCCGACAATCAACAAGAGAGGGATCGATACTATTATGTCTTTGAAGAAGAAAATTGCTGCGGCTTTCATCGCCTGTGCGATGACGCTTGCCGTGGTTCCTTCCGCCTTCGCCTGCACGGCACTCTATGTCGGCAGTGACCTCACCGAGGATGGCACCACCATGTTTGGCCGGATCGAGGATCTGGGCACCAACGATTCCAACAAGCTGTTCAACATCAGCCCCGCCGGGAAGCACACCGCAGGCGAAGTGTACGAGGGCTGCTATGGCTTTACCTACACCTTCACCCACGACAGCTACCGCTACACCGCCCGCCGGGACGACAACGGTCTGGGTGTCTGCCCGGACTGCGACAGCACCCACGAGCACACCCCCTATGAGGAGGCTGGCACCAACGAGAAGGGCGTCATGGTCTCTGCCACCGAGTCTCTCTACGGCACCGACGCCGTGCTGAGCGTAGACCCCTATGTGGACAACGGCATTGAGGAAGCCGAGATCACCACGGTGCTGCTGAGCGAAGCTTCCACGGCCCGCGAGGGTGTTGCCCTGCTGACCTCCATCTACGACAACGCCGGTGCAGCCGGCGGCTCCGGCGTGTTCATTGCCGACCAGAACGAGACATGGTTCGTGGAGAACCTGACGGGCCACACCTACCTTGCCCTGAAGCTCTCCTCCAGCGTGGTCTTCATGCAGCCCAACATCGCCGCTATGGGCAAGATCGATCTGGATGACACCGACAACGTGGTGGCCTCTGCCAACCTGATCTCCGTGGCCCAGAAGGCCGGTACCTTTGTGGGCGATGCCGCTGCCAATGTCATCGATCTGGATGCCTCCTACAACGGCGACATCGCATCGGACCGCATGGCAGCCGGCCTGAACTACCTGTACGGCACCGACACCTTTACGAAGGACAACTACAGCGAGACCGACTTTGCTATCAGCAACGTCGGCGAGAACGGTGCCATTGTCCCGGTCTACTCCAACATCCAGCTGACCAAGAAGTTCTCGGTGGAGGATTCCATCCACTTCTTTCAGACCGAGCCCATTGGCAAGACGGGCAATGTGGAGACTCATCTGTTCCAGGTGAGCGCTACCGGCGATCTGAACACCGCCATTACCGAGTGGACTGCTTTTGACGACGACGTGTACAACGCCTTCGTCCCTTACTATCCGATGCTGACCACCGACACCGCAGATGTCTACAAGGTCTCGGTCCATAAGGTCACCCGTTCCGACGAGCAGCCCACCGAGGGCGTCTGGTATCAGGATGCCAAGGGCCGCTACTATACCTACCCGGACGACTGGACCGACTCCTTCTACGGCGTGCGTGACGCCCTCTCCAACCTGCTGACCTACGGCAGCAATGGCAATCAGGTCACCGCAAAGGATCGGACAGCAGCCAAGGCCAGCTATGCCGCGCTCCAGCAGGAGATCATGGCCGACTACGCCGATATGAAGGCCGCCGTTGCCGCCGCCGACACGCTTGAGGCCAAGCAGGCTGCCGCCACCAACGCCAGCAATGCCATGAGCCAGAAGGTGTACAACACCACCCTGAAGATGTACAATAAGCTCAAGGCCAAGACGGCCGCCCGGGCATGGGTCAGCTCTCTGCTGCACTGAGGCTTTGCAGCGCCTGAGGCGTTTCCCATAAAACCGCAGCGCCCCCGGTTTCCATGACAGGAAGCCGGGGGCGTTTTGTGTATGACTGCTCCTTGCAAACGCCGCCCATTCGTTCTATATGACAAGGCAAAACTGCCGGAATTCTATTTGCAGGAAGAAAATTTGGAGAAGATCACTGCGGAGATGGGGTAAAACACACTGGAAATTCACAAATAACGTATCATCGTTGCTCTGAACGCTCTGCAATTTTGGCACCCGCGCAGGGTGCGATCAAGAACCCCCGCAAGTGATTGCGTGAGGGCTTGAGAAAGCGACAATAAAGCGAACAAAGCCCTCCGGTTTCTGTGATAGGAAGCCGGAGGGCTTTTTGCGTCTTGTTTTGCGGGCAGAAAGAAGGTACAATAATAGCAAGTGACTCACATCTGCGAGGTGATACCATGCTGAACATCTACTTTGATGTATTCTCTGATATCGTAAACGTGCTGTTATTCAACGGAAAACAAGTTTTAGGTGCAGATTCCAGATCGCGTATCTGAACCGTGAGCAAGTAGAGCTGTTCCAAAGCGATTTCAAGGTGGTTGCAGACTACTTTGTGCAGAAAAGAGAGAATGGCGATTATGTGCCAAGTTCACAGGATCTGACACATGTGCAGGAAACGCTTCAGTTGTTGAGCATCATGACGAATGACCGCCGATTTGAAGACGCATATAATACCAGTACCGATGACAGGAAAGGAGGCCCACGCAATATGTGTGATGTGCTTGATAAAGTGGAAAGCAGAGGCATTGAAAAAGGCATTGCAAAAGGCATTCGCCCCTTGGCTGTACCCCCCGCCAAGGGGCTTTTTCTGCCCGCCCATTTTTCCTTTGACTTCCAGCAAAATGCCCAGTAGAATCCACCTGAAATTGTCAAATAAAACAAAAATCAAAAAAGGTGTTGAATAAACGGTGACAAAATGGTAATATGAGCTTAACAAATCAGGCGAACAGAAAACGCCTGAATGGGTGCAGTGTGAAAACTATTTTGGAGGATACGATTATGAAAATGTTTAAGAAACTCATGGCCGTTGCGCTCGCTGGCGTTATGGCTCTGGCAGTCCTGACCGGCTGTGGCACTTCTGTGAATGAGAAGGAAGTCATTAAGATTTTCAATGATACGCTGAAGACTACGGCGGCATTAGAGGCTCTGGATAAAAAGGATGTCAAGATTGAGTCTGTTAAGGCTGATTCTGACATGAAGGCAAAGGCACAGAGCGTTGCAAAGATTCTGGAAACTGATGTCAAAGATGACTCCACTTTGAATAGCCAGCGCGTTGCTAAGGCAGATGAGATTAAGAAGGCTGTTGCAGGTGATGACACTACCAATCAGTATCTGGTTGGATACGCTCCGAAGGTAAAGTATGACAGCAAGCTGTATAATACGCTGGATAGTGGCATTGATGCTTTGACGATTATTATGAACAGTGATACTTTCAACAGTGCTAAGCTTAATCCTGAGTACGAAGCAATTGATGGCGCTGTGTCGCTGATTGGCTTTGCAGACGCCACTATCAATGGAACCACGTACACTGTTGCAGTTATTAAGACTCCTACTATTAAGACTCCTACCCAGAAGGTAAACCACTAATAAGTTCCTACGACAAATTGGGCGTTGCATCACTGAATATACCCTTTGAACTGCACCAAATGACCCGTTGAATCAACGAAGCCCCGGAATGAGCCTTGCGGCCTCACTCCGGGGCTTTTTTGCGTAAAAAAGAAACGCCCAAAGCAAGCCGAACGCTTGACAATTGGACGTAGGAAGGTTATACTACAAATAGAAAAGGCGCTGGCCCGCAAACGGCTGGCTCCTTACCGGTTTAGTCAAGAAAAAGATGACCGCTCAGGTTGGAAGCTATGAGGCGGTCATTTTTTCTTGTGTTCATCGCTGTGAGAAACAGTCCATGTGATCTGAAATGTAACGTACACTGCCCCGCCGATCAGGCTGAGCAGGAGAACGACCTGTTCAAATGTCATGGTGGAATCCCCCCTTTCGCTTTTGGCGTCCGGGGAAGCGCAACAACAAGAGAAAATCGCCCGTCCCGGCGCCTAGGGAACCGGTAAGGGGCTGCCGCCTGCGTTTAGGGCGCAGTGCCTTTCTGCCATCGCAAGATGGCAATTACAGGATAACACAAAAATCGACAGAACGCAATAAGATATTGAGATGTTCCCCGGAAGGAGCCCCACGGTTTCGTTCCGGGGATTTTTTGGTTTGGCGCGGTTTCACATCTTGGCGGCCCCCTGCATAGCCTGTCGTAAACCTTGGGAGGGGGAGCGGGCATGGAGGAACGGAAACGGTTTGCGGTGATCGGCGGGGACGCGCGGCAAGCGGCGGCGGGCCGGGCGCTGGCGCGGGCAGGGTACGAAGTGTGTGGCGCAGAAGAGGTGGCACGAGCGGATTACATCCTGCTGCCGCTCCCGCTGGACGAGGCGCGGACGCCGCTTGCCGCGCTGCTGCGGGCGGCGAAGCCGGGGGCACTGGCGCTGGGCGGGAAGCTGTCGGCGGAGGCGCAGCAGATCGCGCGGGAGGCCGGGGTAGAGCTGGTGGATTACTTCACGCGGGAGGAGCTGACCGTGCGGAACGCCATCCCCACGGCGGAGGGGTGCATCGGCATTTTGCTGGCGCGGCGGTCCCAGACGCTCTGGGGCAGCGGCGTGCTGCTGGCCGGGTTCGGGCCGGTAGGGCAAGCACTGGGGGTGCGGCTGGCCGCGCTGGGCGCACAGGTGACGGTGGCCGCGCGG
>OBYM01000133.1_pt1 | contig 49853 bp, 33 predicted proteins | sample 1538191 | NCBI WGS metagenome assembly OBYM01 (sample SAMEA2580165, study PRJEB22360) | human gut metagenome | biome: human gut; feature: human-associated habitat; material: faeces | place: Denmark | collected 2008/2010 | reverse complement strand
GCCTTATTCTCCATTCCTGACTCCTTTAGGAGTCAACTTATTTCAGTACAAGACAACAACACGCCGCAAATTTGTATCAGGCTGCTTGGCTGCAAGTCTGACACCATCATTTGCTTTTGCTGCCGCAAATGACAATGCTTCTGATTTTGATATGAAGCAATATGTCAAAGAACTTAACGAGCTTGTATCCATTGACTCAAAATCCGGTCACGTCGAAGGTGCAAACAAAATCGCTGATATCTTAGAAAAACGCTTCAAATCGATCGGATGGACAGTGACAACAAGAGACTGCGCCGGAAGAGGCAAAGCTCTAATAGCCACCAATACACCGAACCAAGATCATTATGATGTTGTGCTTTCTGTTCATTCAGATACTGTCCAGCCCGTCGGTAATGCTCAAAAGTATCCTCTGACAATAAAGGACAATATTGCTCATGGCGCCGGTGTTGCCGACGATAAAAGCTCATTGAATGCTGTTTGGTGGATATGCAAGAAAATTCCGCCGGAAGCCCTGAAAAAATTGAACATCGCTGTCATCGTCAATCCGGGCGAAGAGTCAGGATCCCCGGCTTCCCGAGCCTTTATGGATGAGCAAGCCAAGAAAACTGATATTGCGTTGGTTTACGAACCCGGCAGACCGGGCAACGGATTTGTCCGTTCTCGCAAGGGCTCTATGTTCCTGACGATCAACTTCTACGGAAGACCCGCTCATGCAGGAAACAATCCGCAAGATGGGAGAAATGCGATAGAAGCCATGGCGAAAGCCATTCCTGAAATCAAAGCGATTGCCTCTGAATACAAGGACGTCACTTTGAACGCTGACGTTGTCAAAGGCGGAACGACACCCAACACTATCGCTGAAGACGCAACCGTCGTATTTGATTTCCGTTTCTTCAACGATCAAACACGCGATGCCGTGTTGGACAAGATTGAAGCACTTTGCAAACGTGGTTTTGCACCTGACGTGACGTCTGAGCTGAAGTATGTTGCTAAGAGCTCTGCTCTATCGCATACGGAAAAATCTCAGAAATTAATTGAACTGGTGGATCAGGCATCCAAAGATCTGAACCAGCCTGCTCCAAAATGGATGGATGTCGGCGGCGCTTCCGACGGCAACCGTTTCTCCGGAGGCGGAGCAGCGGTTGCTTGCGCCATGGGTGTCATCGGCGGAGATTTACATAATCCTGAAAAAGAATGGTCAGATCTATCTACTGTCAAACCTAGAATTGAACTCGACCGTAAAGTCTTGGAACTTATCGCTAAGAATAAGGCTAATTAAGCAAAGACAAATGTGCGTCCTAAAAGGACGCACGAGAGCATTAAGACAGAGCCGGTAGATCTCAAAAACTTTGGTTTTAGATCAATTCACCGCTCTAATGATTTGGTTGAGAGATTCAGAGCGAAACTATTTCTTCCAGTCGAAGTATTCACAAACGGTATTCCAAGCAACCTCCTGGAGGAAATGTGCCGTCTTTTCTTCAACTTGCTCAATTCCGTAGTATTTCAGTCCGACAGGCGAACGATGGTACATGCTCGCAAAGACAACGCAGGCCTCTAAGTAAGTGCCTTCAGGCGAAGGGTGTGTTTTATCCGCACGGTAGAGCTCTAACTTCGGATCTTGCTTGATCGCTTCGGCAAAAGCCAAACCAACCGGAATTACCATTGCATCGGCTTCGTTGCCGACTTTTGTTGTGGCATCTGCCAATTGCTGGGTCATTTCAGGCTTGTTCTTTCTTGCCCAAGTCATCATGATCAAAGGTTGGATGCCAAAACACTGCAGATCGTATGCATGCTGTTTTGCATACTTCTCAAAGATTTCTTTGCGTTGCGGATGGATCGGACCGGTGCTGTTGTCCTGAAGAATGACAGCGTCAAAAACCTTTTCTTTCCTGAAGTCAAACTTCTTGATTTTGCCGCCGTCGCTGTGGTCGACATAAGTAGAAGCCATTCCGGAAGGACGCACCAGTTCCCAGACATTGAACCAACCGAGGTCAGCCGCACCGATGGTCACCATACGGTTGCGTCTGACTTTGATTCCGGCAGCTTTTGCCAGACCGTTAACAGCGCCGGCAAGACCGCTCGAATAATATGTATAGGAATTGCCCACGAACATATAGCTGTGCGGGGCTTCAATGGAAGTAACCTTAGGCTTTACAGAGCACTCCAGAGATTGAGCAGCAAAAGGCAGAGAGCAAGCAACGATCAAACCGGTGAGAGCGAGGAATTTTTTCATAGTCATTCTCGATTGAGGGATTTGAGAATTTCATTTTTTCACCGACTATCGACATATCCAATGCATTCTAGGCAAAACAATTTTGCTAATTACGCAAAATGTCGGCGTGGAAATCTAATGTGAGAGTAGGACTTAATGAGAATTACTTTTTGGAGAGCTCTCAATTAAGAAGTCCTTATCTAATAACTTATTATCTTAATAAAAAAAAATACCCCTTATTCTCCAAAACTAGAACCAAGGTATTATTTTCTTTTTTTAGCTGCCTTCATAGACTGTAGCTGTTATTTTCCAAGGAGATAATATGAAAAGCTTTAAATTAGCTACGGTTACACTTTTAGTCGCGGCGGCAGCTTTATCAACTTCTGCCTTTGCTAAAGACGGAACCTACACTGCTCAGGAAGTAGGTAGAAACGGAGCCGTCAAAGTACAGGTCATCGTAAAGGGCAATAAGATCGAATCCGTTAAGGTTTTGGATTGGTCCGAAACGCATCCCGTTGCCGATTTAACTCAGACTCAATTGATTCCTGAAATCGTCAAATATCAGACAACAAACGTCAACAACATCTCCGGTGCAACGCTCTCCAGCTTTGCCATTAAGGCAGCAGTTAACAAGTGCCTGAAGGAAGCCGGCTTAGATGTTAAACAGTTCCAGAAGCCCGCTCCTAAACCCGCTCATTACAATGACACCGTTACTGAAGACACCAATATCGTGATTGTAGGTGCCGGAGGTGCTGGTCTTTCCGCTGCTGTTGCAGCGGCTGAATCCGGCAAGAAAGTTATTCTTCTTGAGAAGAACGGATTTGCCGGCGGAAATACTTCCGTATCCGGCGGCTGCTTCAACGTTGCCAATCGCAACCAAGACCATCTGACGATGTCTGAAGGACAGAAGAAGATTGTCGAAGGCATCATCAACCAAAAACCACTGAATCCGCTTCACGCCGAATTAATTAATAAAGTTAAAGACCAATGGACTAAATACAAAGAAAGCGGTTCAAACAAACTCTTCGATTCTCCAGAACTGCACGCTCTGCAGACATGGAAGTCAGGGGACAACCAGGCAAACCTCAACCTCGTCTACACCTTAACCAAGAACGTCTCCGGCACAATGGACCAGCTCTCCAAGATGGGCTTTGTCTGGCGAGGAAAGGCCAACCAGTTCGTCGGCGCTCTTTGGCCGAGATCAAACCGAGCCGAAAACTTCAAGTCCGGCGTCGGTTATGTTGACACCTACTTAGCCTACATCAAGGAAAAAGGACTCCCGGTCACTTTGATGCTCAACACAGCGGCTGATGACCTCATTGTTAAAGGCGGCAAAGTCATAGGTGTTCTAGCTAAAAACAAAAACGGCAGAAAATACGTCATCAACGCAAATGACGGCGTCATTCTGACAACCGGCGGTTTCAGCGCTAACGTTAAGATGCGTAACGAGTATGACGAACTTTGGGGCAAAAAACTCGGTAAGAATACTCCGACAACCAACCTTCCCTCTGCTACCGGCGACGGTATTAATTTAGCCAAGAAGGCCGGCGCTCATTTAACGCAGATGGGCTGGATCCAGTTGTTCCCTGCCGGTGATCCGAAGACTGGCGCAACAAGCTTCAAACTCGGCGAGAACTCCTGCATTTATGTAAACCGTGACGGCAAACGCTACGTGAATGAGTCCGAACGCCGCGACGTTCTTGCAAAAGCCAATCTAGCTCAGAAAGATCAGCTCTTCTTCGTGATTTCTTCCGCCAAGCGTGCTCTCGTTGATAAAGACGGCCGCAATGCTTACGGTGTGAAAGTCGAAGACATTCTTTCTTCGGGTAAATCCTTCAAAGCCGATACCCTTGAAGAACTGGCTCAAAAAGCCGGGATCAATGGTAAGAACTTAGTCGAGACTGTTAAGAAGTGGAATGAATTCTGCAAGAAAGGTACCGGTGACGAAATGGGACGTCCGACCTGTATGGATGACCATCGTCTTGACGAGGGCGGCCCGTACTATGCGACGCTTATGACTCCTTCTGTTCACCACACCATGGGCGGCGTTCAAATCAATGAAAAAGCCCAGGTTATTAATAACAGCGGCAAAGTCATCCCCGGTCTGTTTGCTGCAGGTGAAATCACCGGCGGTATCCACGGAACCAACCGCGTCGGCTGCAATGCGGTTCCTGATGCTCTGACATTCGGCAGAATCGCGGGTCTTACCGCTGCAGGTAAATAAACGGCTGAATAAAGATCGCTAGGCCAGGCGGAGTGCCTTCACGGTACTTCGCCTTTAATTTTTAGCAGCTTGGCGTCCGGCAATACGTCCGAACACAATGGCATCCGCCAGTCCGTTTGCTCCAAGACGATTTTTACCGTGGACATTCCCTGTAATTGTTCCAGCCGCATATAAACCCGCGACCGGCTGATTGTTCTTGTTTAAAACCCGAGTTTTTTCATCGATGGCGATACCGCCTTCAGTGTAATGGACCGTCATCCCTGCATAGCAAGCCCAGAAAGGGGGATGAGCAATCGGAAGCGTTAAGGAATGAATTTTCTTGCCCAAACGATCTTTACCCAACCTAACCCCTTCGTTGTAGTCTTCAACCGTCCGAATCAGATTATCGGCGGGAACACTCATTTTGTCGGCAAGCTCTCTAAGCGTTTCGCCTTTCCAAGCCTCCCCTCCTTCAATTGCCTTTACCGCTTCTTTCTGCACTAAGATTCCCGCCCTTCTAAACCCTTCGTCGTCGATAATGATGAATCCGTACTTTTCAGGCAGCGAGAGAACGGCGTCTCTGAACTCATCTCTGGGACTATCTTCACGGATAAACCGTTCTCCGTTTTTATTCACGAAAATGAAATGAGAGACGTCATTATGAAAACGGACACGATATTTTTTACCCGGCGGGCAACCCGGCAAACACTGAATAAATTCTAGATTGACGAGTTTTGCTCCGATTTTTTCTGCTGCCAACATGGCAAGCCCATTAGAACCGGGCGCATTGTTAGTCGTCAGCCCTTTGAGTTTCGGCGAGATCTTCTGTATTAAATCCGGATTAGCTGCAAAGCTTCCGGCCGCAAGCACCACTCCTCTGCGCGCATAAAACTGCTTATATTCATTTCCGCAATAAGCCCCAACACCAATGACTTTATTGTCTTTAGTCAATACTTCTCGAACTTCGCATTTAACCTTTAGTTCAACCCTCCGCTTTACACAAGCATCCGCCAAGGTTCGAATGTATCCTTGTCCGAGAGGCAAGACTGGAATGTGGGCTCTGGGCCAATGGGCGCCATAAAGTTCAAAAACTCGAGGCTGAAAATGCATACCTAATTTTTCCAGCCATTCGAGCGACTCCTGCGCCTCTGTCACCATTGTTCTCACCAACTTAGGATCTCCTAAACGGCCGCCGAGTTCATAAGTTTGCTGAACATGCAACTCTACAGAATCAGTAATTCCCTGTTTTTCTTGACGTTTTTTATCTACCGAGGCATAAAAGCCGCCGGAGATTAAAGTATTTCCTCCGATTTCCGGCTGACTTTCCAATAGAAGCACAGAAGCGCCGTTATCAGCAGCTTCCACGGCCGCTGATAATCCGGCCGCACCTGCTCCGACAACGATTACATCCCAAGATTTACCTTTACTGAAGATGTTTTCAATAAGACCGGCGTAGGAAGGTGCGGGAAGGATCGTTAAGAGAAAAGCGGAAAACAAGCTCCTTCTATTCATCTCCAGTAACCCTCCCGATGTCGAGTAAAAATGCACTCGCATCCAAGGCTGAGCGAAGTCCGAGCTTATGCATCGCATTACCTCGATGGATTTTGACGGTTTGCTCAGCAATATTTAGCTCATTAGCGATCTGTTTATTAAGTTTGCCTGTAGCGACTTCCCGAAGCACCTCTTTTTCTCTATCCGTCAGGCGTTCAAATTTATTGATTTTTTCTTGAATAAGTGCTTTCGACAACCGTAATTCCTTGTTCTGTTGCAGATGAACTTTAACCACTTCAAGAAGCTTTTCAGGCTTAGCCGGTTTTTGAAGAAAATCTACTGCGCCGTTTTTTAGAGCCATTACAGCTGCATCCACGGTCCCGTGACCTGTTAAAAATATAATCGGCAGATCACTGCCTTTCTCCTGCAAACAACGTTGGAGCTGAAGACCGCTCATTTCCAGCATTCGGAGATCCAGAATAATACAGCCCGGAACGGTCAAATCATCTTTAGCTAAAAATTCTTCTGCTGAGGAATAGGCCGCAGCCGGAATTCCTGCAAGCTTGAAAATAAAAAGCTCTGAGTTTCTAACCGTTTCTTCGTCATCCACGATTCTTACTAGGGCTTCCACTCTAAATCTCCTTATTAGCTTTAGGCAAATGGAGCGTCACGATCAAGCCTTTGGAATTATTCGGCTTAAAGGTTAATTTGCCTCCATGGTTTTCTGCGATAAGACGGCAGATTGAAAGTCCCAAACCTAAGCCGTCTGAAAGGCTCTTGGCGGGATGCGAAAGCCGACTTAATAATTTATCTGAAATCACTTGGCCATGATCAGATACACTTAACAGCCATTCGTTTGCTTCTTCCGACAATTGGACGCTTATTAACTTTTCTCGGCTGTCCTTGCTGGCTGCAGCGGCATTTTTGAGCAGGTTCACAATCAGCAATTCAAGTTCAAGAGCGTCGGCAAGAGCATCAGCTTTACCGGGAGCTTTTACCTCGACATCTACTCCCGAAGATAGAGACGATCTTCTAAATGAAACCAACGCCCGATCTACTATCTCGGATAAGTTTTCTTGCTTAACTTCGTGGTGCTGCCGTTTTGCGTAGGTTCTGACTCTTTGAATGATTTTTGAAAGTCGATCTGCCTGCGTTGAAATTTCTGACAGCGCTTCCTGCACTAATGGATCTTCGTGTTTTCCTTTCAAATAAAGCTTTAGGCCGTCGGCATAATTAATTAGAGACGCGATCGGCTGATGGGCTTCGTGAGCAAACATCGCAGACAGTTCACTCACAACGCCGGCTTTTTCTAACTGGAAGAGATTTTCTCTGCTCTCGCGAGCCTCTTTTTCGGCTTTGTCTTTTTCCTTCAGTGCAATAGTCAGATCTCGGGTTCTGATGCTGACGATTCTTCTCACGGAAGCCGTATAAAGAAGAATTAAGATCAATAGAGCAGCGAAGCCATATAAATAATGACGGTATCGTTTTGCAAATCCTATGAATCCGGTTTCTTTTAAGTACTCATAGGGTCCGATTTCCAGAGAACGGTATAAAGAGGAAACCGGCGTAAAGTCGCTGGCAAAGCCCCAACTGTCTCCTCCTCTCGTCCGATCCATGGTAAGCAGTCCCACTGACACTGTCTTAACTAAATTCGAGTCTGCTTTAGGCAAGGAAGCAAAGACAACATCCGGATATAAGTCTGTGGACACTTTGCATGAAATTAAAGAGTCATTCTTAGGGTTTAGTACTCTTAGGGCTCCTTTTGCTATTGTCCCTTCCCTCTCGAATTGCTCCAGATCACAAGTCTTGAGTATCCCAACGTCAACCTGCTTATTGAGCACCATAGAGGCGACGTCCGGTATCCCATAACCCGTATAGGTAATAACCGAAAACAATCTTTTAGGATCTAAGTTTTGAAGAAGCAGTTCTCCTAGCGCAATAATCCAGCCATCGAAGGAATTTGAGTCCGTCGCAGCAACGGAAACCCTAACCAAATCGGAAAGAGTATTAAACCGAGAATCGTTCGCACGAACCACAAATACAGAGCCTACAGATTTAGAAGGATCTTTGGCTCCTTGAGGATGGCGTGTTGCAATATGGCGCGCGCCGGCAGATTCTGCCACATAGGCAAAGAATCCACTCGGAGCAATAAAGAAATCGAGTTCTCCTGCTTTAATCGCCTTTTGCAGGTTCTCGAACGACAACTCGACGGACTTGATTTCATATTGAGGAATCACCTTTCTCAAATGTTCCATCGTTGGCCCGAAGGTTTGAACATAAAACCAGGGGTCAATCGTATCTAAGATGCCAATAGTGATCGTCTTAGACCACACAGAAGTCGCACAAGCTGCGCCAAGGGCAATCAAGAATAAGAGTTTAGAAATTGACCTAAACACAACTTATCTCTGAAGGGGTTAAAAATTGAATCTCACTGAAAATAAAAGAATGAAGAATCAGGTCAGACAATATTTAACTGCTTCAGACTGTCTTGAATTCCACTAATCGACGAGTCGGAATTCGCTGAGCCCGAATCGTCTTGTATCCGAAACACATCGCACTAAAACATTCCTCGTCTTCTTTAATCCCCAAAAGCTCTCGAACTTCCCTGCTTCTTTTTGCGGCAGCGGTTGCATAACCGGCAAAACAGCAACCGATATTCATCGTTTCTGCTACAAGATTGAAGTAAGTCAGATTAATCCCGCTCTCCACGCTGCCCCAAACTGCGGTTTTAGGTCCGACACTGAAAACAACCGATGGCGCATTGCGGAGAATAGGATCTTGTCCTGCACGATAACGCTCTAGGATGGAATCGATTTTGCTTGCATAACGTTTGCCGTAAACCGGATCGGTTCGACAGTCCCCGTCGAACCACTGTGCGATTAATTCCAAGAATTTTTTAGTCGTTTCCGGCTTTGTGATGATTAAACGCAAAAAACGGTTATTTCCACCCGAGGGCGCATACCCGACCACTTCAAGAATCTTTTCGAGATCGGATTGCTTCACCGGCTGAGAGGAAAAACTCCTATATGAACGTCTTTGTTTGAGGGCCTGAATGATTGTTTTTGAGGCTGAAGAAGAAGGCATTGATGTCTTCTCTAGATCGGCAGCCAAAATACCGTTGTGAATAGCGGCCCCTACCGGACAATATGCTGTGCATTGTCCACAGTCGTTGCAAAGATGCTCCCGTCCTTCGATCATTTTTGGACGACCATTATCAAGAATTAACAGGCGCTTCGGACAGACAAGAATACAGGTTCCGCAGCCGATGCAGTTGTCAGAACTCGTTGTGCAATGAGATGGCATGATGTTCTCGCTTGGGTTGAGTTTGGTTTTTCTTCTATGAGTGAAATTTTCTCATCAATTAGGCCAGGAATTCGGTTTTCGACCCGGCGTTTGAACCAACGGGATAAGTGTTTTATGGCCCGGGTATCTGTGAAAGAAAAAATGGCTCCTGACCACATATTGCCGATCAGAAGCCATTACAGGAGGTAAACCGATAAATTAATTTATTTTTTTAAAACTCATGGCAGAGACCCATGAACATAGATCGAGTGTTGACTCGTTCTACGGTACGTTTCCAAACCTTCTTAGATAACTTGGTGTTCTCAGATTTGCCATGAATATATCCGAGAGCACCATAAGCGTAAGTTCGTTTGGAAATCGGATATTTGTACCCGACCATCGCCTGGTAAACATCAGCCTTCGAATCATTAAAGTCGCGTTTAGCATGTGCATAGCCAAGCGTGCCGTTCAGCTCTCCGCCGAATAACTTGATTTTCGTTCCGAGTGTCACGGCGTTTGTATCGTAACCCTCAGCTGCTTTGCTGTCCTTGCTGTCGTATTTAGCAGCGGCAATAGCTTTGGCATCTCCCTGGCGAGGGGTTTTGATATTTTGTCCGTATTGGTACCCCAAATACATACGCACGTCACCGAAATCATATGTTCCGCCAATGTTGTAAGTTCTCTGATCTTTTAGGTCTTTACCGGCGGCCACTCCTGCATCTGTCTTGACAGCTGAATCGTTGTAGAACAAGTTGTCGAATGCTGCGATCAGCCTCAAGTTCTTATAACGATAGGTTGCACCGACTGCAATGTAGCGGTTCTTTTGAGATGAAACAACATCATCATCGTCAACACCATTGGAATACTGAGCATAGAGTTTGAACCCGCTGAGGTCCGGTGATTCATACTTAACCATGTTATTCAAGCGGGCAGCGATGTTACCTGCAAAGATTTTGGTCAAAGCGCCTTCTTTCCATGTAATACCGAACGGACTCATTCCCCCGACAATGCCGCCATGAGTACCTGCAGTCAGAGCACCGGTCCGACCAAATTCTATTGCACCGAACGGTGTTGCGACGCCCATATAACTGTCACGGTAGAAAGCAGTACCTGCCTCTTTTTCATCACCGTTGTCACTATCGAAGCCCTGCTCTAAGCGAAAATACACCTTGTAGCCTTTACCCAGATCTTCCTGACCTTCAAGGCCGAAGCGAGAGCCTTTTGTTATACCTGAAGCCATTTCGACAATGGTTTGACCATTAGATGCATGGTGAGCATAGACACCAGTATCTAATACTCCATAGAGCTTAACGCTCGAAGACGGAGCGGCTGCAATAGCAGCGCCGCAGGTTAAGGCGGACAAAACAAGAACTGCTGTTTTTGAAACTTTCATCTGAAACTCCCTGGTTAGTCATATGAGATTTCAGATCATTCTGATGAGAGAGTTTCAAAAGCGACAGGCAAATTCCAAAAGAACATTTTACCTGTTATGCAAAGTAGTTCAACAAACCGAGGTGTGAATCTAAGCGTATAGAGAAAACAAAAAAATTCAAAAAATATGTTTAATGTTTATAAATGTATTCAAAGAGATAGATCTATTTTGAAGATCTTGCAAAAACGTTGTGCAAATTGTGTTACCTAATGTCAAATATCGATCTGAACCTTATTATTAGTTTTATCAAATACTCCAATTCCTTAATATTGCGTTCAGACAAATTAGATCAAAGTCATTAAAGGAGATAGCTCATCTTGACACATGCTTAACCTCAAGGAGGAGTGCCTTAACTTAATTCCCGCGTCTATCTGGCTTATCTCCTCGGGAACTTCGGATGTATTCGAAAAAAGGAGCCCGAAGGCTCCAAAAACTTCTCTAGTTTTAATAAAAATCACCTTAATGCTCTTTCAATAAAGACAAGAAGAAACTCTGAACTTCTCTTGGCCCGTTCCTTTTTCCAAGTTAGGAAACAAGTGTTTTTTGGACCACTTAGACCAAGAGAAAGTTTGAATAACTGCAGATCTACATGACAGGACAACCGATCGGCTTCATTTCTCGGTACTGTTCAACCTTAACCGGAATACCGGACCGACAAAATGCGCCTGCATAGTAGTCATTCAGCACTTTAACTGCGCCTGGTCGGGTCGGATCCACCGGAATCAGTCGATTAATGGCGGTTCCGCCTCCTCTCCTTCTCGCCACAGGCAGCGATTTACCATCAACTTCTCGGACCTCAACACCGCCTGCCCAGTGACCGTAGGCATGAGGCACACAAACCGTCATTTGGGCAACACCATCGTCACAGACCAGTACGCCTTCAGCAGTGACACCGTCCGGACTCGTTAATACCACTCTTTCCTTGTCTTTAAGGCCAAACTGCTGAGCCGTATTTTTGTTCATGTAAATGAAATTCTGCGGCGAGACTTGATTGCAGTGGTCAAAGAAACCGGAATAATTAGATCTTAGGATCGGTTTATAGGTAGACAAGACCAACGGATATTGATCTTTATCCCAATGCTTCTCCCACTGGTCGCCGTTAAAGAACTTCGGCTTCTCGTAGACCGGAATACCGGGATAGGCTTCTCCGCTGAAGCAATGTTTCTGAGTTGCGATGGCCGGATTAAAGATTTGAAGGAATTTGCCGCCGCCGTTTGCCAGGAAATCGCCGTTGTATTTATCCGATTTTTCATAGTAGCCCCCGCGAGAAAGCAGAGCTTCTACCTGAGCGCACTCCTCCGGTGTCAGCACGGTTTCCAGAGGTTTCATCGCACGAGGCAAAGCCGCTAATTCTCGGTCGGAATCCGCTACTTCAGGCAAATGTTCGCACTGTGAAGCAACGTTGCTCAGATAGTAGGCATACCAATCGTCAAATCGTTTCAGAGAGGCTTTCGTTCCGTCTTTCTTAGTGACTGCCTGTTCTCCGAAGCCCGGAAGATTCAATTTTTTCGCAACATCAAAAATAAATTCTTCCATGCAGATATGGCGGCCGTCTGCAGTCAAAGCGGTTCTCGGCGTGACAACAGGGACTCCGGCAACCACACATTGGTCAAAGTTACCCCATGTTCTGTCGCAGCCGTATTCTTCAAACATGACGCGATCCGGAATAATGTAATCGGCATTCCTGTTCGTCTCATTGACAAAAGCGTCAATCGCTACAAACAGAGGAAGCTTTTTAGTATCATGGAGAGCTTTTTCTGCTTCACAAGGCAATGAACTGGCACTGTAAACGGGGTTGCTGCGCCAATTAATCAGCGCTTTAGCTTGATAAGGCTCTTCATTGGCAATGGCTAGCAGTGCTTCTGCGGCATTAAGCCCCGTGTAGTCGGAAGCTAAAGGATGGTAGACGTGCTTGGCCGGATACGGATTTTCCTTGTTCTTAACGTGCTCGGCGTATTCGGTGGAGCTTTCATAGGGATAGTTCCTGCAAACACTCACCACGCCGTCCTGGCTCACGCCGCCCTGAACATTTTCCAGGTCGTAGTTTCCGCTGAATCCCATGAAGGCGCCGTTGCCGTAAACCGCCCCGCCCTTTCGGTCATGAGAACCGGCCAGAGTATTCAAAATACAGATCAGCCAAGAACTCATCACAGAATCCCAGCCGTTGTTGCCGGTATTGGAGACGGCCACGACCTTGGTTCCGTGAGAAGTAAATTCTTTCGCTACCGCTTCGATGGTTTCGACCGGAACACCGCATACTTTAGAGAGGTATTTCAAGGAGTGTTCTTTGGCGCGTTCTTTCAAAAGCTGCAGAGCGGATTTATAACGGATGTTTTTAGGCACTGCATTTGTGAATACTCTGTCCACATAGAGTTCTGCTGGGCCGCTCTTTGATGCAGCCTGGAGAACGCCTTCCGAATAAACGACGCCGTCGCCCTTTTCGCCAAGTCCGAATTCTGAGGCGTCTGCCAAAGTGTTCGTTTCTGTATTAATGAGGTAAGAGGCATTAGACCAATTGATTTCGCCGTTCTTTTTAGCCGCAGCTTCATTCGGTGCGCTCAAGAATTTTTGATTTTCTTTGCCCGAATTCAGAATGACCTGAATCAAAGCAAGCAGGAATGCCGTATCTTCGCCCGGGCGGATGGGAACCCATTGCGCCCCTGTTCCGTTCGTCACGTTGCTTCTTAAGATCGGATCCACACAAACGTACTTGGCATTACGGTTTACACGTGCTTTGCTTAAGCCCGAACCCGTTCTGTTGATGCTGGCGCCGGAGCAGCCGGGCGCCGTACCGATGAAAATAGCGTACTCGAAATTATCCCAATCGACATCGCACATGCCCGCGCCGATCTCAGGCGCAAGACCCAGGGCATAACCGACACCGACGGGAGCGCCGCAATAACCGTGTTTTGTCGTGATGTTTACCGTACCGAAGCCTTGGCGCATAAATCTGCCGTAAAGGCTTCCGCGCATCGTATCTTCTTCATTAAATGTCGCAAATAACTGATTGCTCTTTACACCGAATTCAGGAACTCCGGGCACCACAGGCGTTTTTGTATCGCGAATGGCACGAAGTCCCTGGACTTCTCCTTCTCCGAACAAATTGCCTCCCTCGACAATTTCCTGCAGGGCTTGTTCATAAGGGATAGTGATCCAGCGGTCTTCTCCTCGTTTGCCGGCGCGTTTTAAGACTTTTAGAACGCGATAAGGATCATCGACGGAATCAAGTCCGCTAGCGCCTTTACCACAGGAAGTCGCTCTAAAGATTTTGCCGTTTTTTCCGAGGTAAAGCGCTTGATAAGCTTCCGCAACAGATGTTTTTAGAGGGAGCGGCGCACCGCCAGTCACGACTTCGCAGTAAGGATTGCCGGCGAGCCGGGTAATTTTGTCTGTGACTTCGTCTACGCGATATCGAAGTCCGCACATATTGTTGCAGGTAAAGCAGCGTGTAAAGCCCACCCTGACGCCGGGCTGCAGGGCAACACCTGCTCGATTGACTTTCAGTTCAGGTGCTGCGTGGTTGCCGAAATGATTTGCATTATTTGCCATGATACTTCCCTTATCGCTGCCAGTTCTTGAAATCGGCCTGCAGCCACTTCTTATCTTCAAAGTTCTCGGGCAAACCAATGTAGAAAATATTCGGTTTTGTGCCGACGGACTGCAGCAGGACGTAGGTTTTATTGTTTTTTATCAATTGGTGTACTTCACTGTTTTCATCGTTCAGATCACCGAAATAGCGGGCACCTCCGATACAGCTTTCCACGCAAACGGGAAGCAAGCCCTCCTGCAGACGATGAATGCAGAAGTTGCATTTTTCGGGCGGATTTTTATGAGTCGGGTCCGGTTTTCTGGCGCCATAAGCGCAGGCCTTTGTACAGTTCATGCAATGAATACATTTGTCATAGTCAATCACGACGATGCCGTCCTCAGGACGCTTGTAGGTTGCCTTGACCGGACAGACTTTTACGCAGGTCGGATTCTCGCAGTGGTTGCATTGATTGGGAAGCGCGATCATGACAACGCCGTCGTCGTTTTTTAACGAGAGCTGGTTGACAACCGTACGTTCGCGGCCGGGGTCGGTTTGGTTTTCAATGCTGCAGTTCACCGTGCAGGACAAGCAGCCGGTACATCTTCTGACATCAAAAACCATGGCGTAATGTTTGCCCGACGTCTTAGCGAGCACAACTTGCGGGGAGACTGCTGTAAAAGCCGTGCCTGAGGCGATGAGTTTTAAGAGTGTTCTTCTGTCTAACATCGTGTTAATCCTAGAGATTCTTTTGTTCGGCTCCGCCTAAAGAAGCGGAGCCGAAGAGGCGTTTACTTGTTCTGACTCTGGACCTTGGCGTACCAGAGGTTGTGATTTTGTTTTGCCCAATTTTCGTCACACTTGCCGCTCAGCATGTTTTCCATGCCGCCTTCGCTCATCACGGCGCCCATGTAGATGTGAACCACGGAGAAAGCTCCGAGAATGATGGCGCTGCAAATGTGGATGATGAGAGCCAGGAGTGCGCCGTTCTTAGAGAGCGCTCCGAAGATTCCGGGGAACAAAAGGAGCAAACCTGTTGCCACCAGCGCAAGACCGAAAATTGTGAAAGTCCAGAAGAAAGCTTTCTCACCGGCGTTAGCAAACCCTGCATCAGGATGCTTGGCTTTGCCGCCTAGATTGATGTATCCGCCGAGCGCAAGGAACCATTTGCCGTCACAGCTTTCGGGAAGCTGATTTTTGCTCCATTTCACCATGAGAATCACCGCAGCAATGATGAACGGAATGGCAAAAATGTTATGGAACAAAACGCTGGCGTATACGAGGCTGTGGAAATGGGCTGGTGTCATCATAGGAGCGAGCCAGACTTTACCGGCGCCGATCACGAATCCGGACAGAATCAGGATGATGCAGGGAACCGCAACGCACCAATGAAGGACGACATCTCCCACAGACCAGCGCTGAACCAACTTCCCGGAAAAACCTTCGGAGAGCTTTGCGCGGCCGTTAATTAAGACGAAAACCGCAAAGAGGACAGCAACTGCAACAACAGAAGCGAAGATTAGGTTGGAGATCATTTCGGCAGACTGCAAAAAGCCGAGATAACCGGAAGACACTGAATTCGGGTCATATGTAGACATCAGAAGTCCCGCATTATCGGTATAACCTAAATACTGAGGGATGTCTCTTTGAATCTGATGCTCTACGACCGGAGACCAAAATTCAGGCTGTTTGACCGCTGTCTCTTGAGCAATTGCCGCTGTCGACATAACGGAAGCTAGTAAGGCTAAAAATTTGTTCATGATATTTTTCCTTGGAATGCGGGCAAAAGTTAGACGGCTTGGGTTCGACGAAGCTCAGCCTTCAGCGCAGCAGAGGCTTCCTTCCAAAAATCTTGACTAGTGTTCTCTGCAATCGCGTCCAGGAACGGCTCGAACCATTTGTCAAAATGCTCTGCGCGGAAAGCATCCGACAAACCTTGAATATCTTTGAGCAGCTGCTCTTGGCTCCCCTTTCCGCTCACTTCTTCAAAGAGCGCATCAAGGAAATAAAGAAACTCAAGTTCATTGCCGAAAAAATCCGGCAGCTCATTCAACAGAGAAGCACTGGAGAGGCCTGCGGCAGCGTAAAAATTCGCTATGTCTTCTGCTACCGGTCCGTTGAGCTTTCTGGATCCCGTCACCCAGGCGGATTCATAGGGAACGACAATTAAGCGGTAAGGACCGATGCAGAGCCGATTGAATTCCGCCTCCGTCTCCTCCGGGTGCTGGGCCGCTTCTTTCGCTTCCTCAGCAAGAGCGGGATAGCCGCTGCTTTGTGCCCAAAGCTGTAGGTTCGAGTAAGTCGAAGGGAGACCGGGCTTCAAAAATAAATCTTTGAAAACCTCAAGCGTCTTCTTTTGCCCGTTAGATGTCATTTTCTTTCTCGGATGATGATCATGTTGGGTTTGTTAGGGCCGTCGGAATAGCCGATACCCTGTTTTGAAGCGGAGGCTTTCTGCGCCAGCACCTGAGTGACGTTGCCGAGCTGCAGACATTTGACCGGGCAGCCGTCGACACAGGCCGGATTCAAACCGGCATCCAAGAGTTCAACGCAAAGATTGCACTTGGCTGCTTTGCCGTCGATCTTGCTGATCGTAATCGCGTCATACGGGCAGGCTTCTTTGCATAAACCGCAGGAAGTACACTTATTTCTATCCAAAACCACAATCCCGTCAGGGCGCTTTGTGAAAGCAGCAGCCGGGCAAACTGCCAGACAGGTCGGGTTCGAGCAGTGCATGCAGGTGTGAGAGAACCAAACGTCTCTGACGCGGCCGTCTGCGGACCTCACTTCATAGATGTCCACTTTGCGGAAGCGGACATCCTCGGGCAGTTCGTTATGAATCTGACAGGCAACAGAGCAGCCGCCGCAACCGACACAGTTTTCCTGTCTGAAAATGAAACCTTTTTGAAATTTGTTGCTCATTTCGTACTCCTATGCCTTGCTAAGGTTCACTCTGGTTGAGTGGTAAGCAGAACAGCCACCCATGTCCGTCAGCTTGCCGGTTGTCAAAGAATTGGTATTGGTGTTTTGACCGTATGGGTTGGTGCTTCTCCAGTTACACTTAGCCGTGCGGACAACACCCGGAGCGACACGCGTCGTCACGCGAGCCACAAAGAATGCTTCGCCTCTTTGATTGTTCAGACGAACTTTGTCACCGGACTTAATACCCAAGCGTTTTGCATCTTCCGGATTGACTTCGCATTCATAGGCGTTGTAGGCGCGAATGTATTTAACGTTATAGAAAGAGGAATTGACGCGCTGAGGGATTCCGGGAGAAAGAAGACGGAACGGCAGGTTCTTTTCTTCTTCGGGCATTTCTTCTTCGCACAGCGTCAGATCGATCACCGGATCAAATCCCGCTTTCTTCATAATGTTGGAATAAAGCTCGATCTTGCCGGATTCCGTTTCTGCCTTACCGCCGGAGCGAACCGGGACGCTTTCGGGCATATCGAGATGGATGAACTTTTCTTTTTCTAGACGTTCAAGCGTAATGCCCTGATACCACGGTGTTTCTGTCTGCAGGAACTGACGGATAATGTCCTTCGGTGTGTCGCGGAAAGCCTGATCCTTGAAGCCCATTCTTCTGCCCCACTCCGCGAAGAAATCCCAATTTGGTTTGGATTCGCCTACCGGTTCAATCACTTTCTCGCAGATCTGAACGTACCAGGAGTGGTAGTCGCCGATGATGTCATCGGTTTCGAACTGGGTAGAAGCCGGGAGGATCAAGTCGCAGTACTCAAGAGAGTCGGTCATGACCATGTCGAAGCCCACAACGAACAAGTCTTTGCGCTTGAGGTTTTCGATCACGGCATTGACGTTCGGAGAGACTGCCACCGGGTTACCGTTATAGATCACTAAGAGATGGATCGGCTTGATCGGACGATTTTCTGTGGTCGGATTTTCTGCCTTCAAGGCCATATCCAAGTCCGTCATATTGACATGCTGCTGTTTGCCTTTACGCAGATAGTTGCCGCGGCCGAGATTCAGGTTCATGCCGGTAATCGGACGAACGTTATCGTAAATAATGCCGCAGGACGGTTTGTCGAACATGCCTCTCATTGCCTGCATGATGGCAATGGCACGCGTCATACGAGCACCGTTGTAATTACGCTGCATACCGTAGCCGGCGCGGATAATGATTCGCTCGGCACGGCCGTACACATCGGCAAATTCTTCAATTTGCTTTTGCGTGAGACCGGTTACTCGTTCGATGTCCTTCCAATCGACGGAGTTGACTTTAGCGATCGCCTGATCAGCACCAATGCAGCAGTTCTTGAGGAAGTCGTGATCGATCATGTCATGGGCGATCAAATACTTCATGACACCCGTTGCGACCCATGCGTCGGTAGAAGGTTTCGGCTGCAGATAGATATCGGCCTGTGAGCAGATCGGTGTACGGTTCGGATTGACGGCTAAAACTTTGGCGCCTTTGTCTCTGGCTTCATTAATCAGCTTAATTCCGTGAACATTAGAGACTGTTTCATTGAAACCCCAGGAAACATAGCAGTCGCAGTTGGGGATGGTTTCGGGGTCAGGACCGTCTGTGGTGCCCTGCACGCTGCCGTAGCCCCACACACCTGCTTCCGTACAAACCAGGCGATCCAGAATGGAAGAACCGATGCGGTTGAAGAAACGGTCGGCGCCGCGCATACCGATAGCACCGTAGTTGCCTGAATAGGAATACGGAAGGATGGCCTCGGAGCCGTATTGCTCGATCACTTCATTGGTTTTCTTGATCAATATATCCCAGGCTTCTTCCCAGGTAATTCTTCTCCACTTATGAGAACCCTTTTCTCCGACTCTGACCATCGGATGAAGGATTCGATCGGGCGCATAAGTGTATTCAACGTATGTCAGGCCCTTAACACACGGGCACGAGCCCGTTTTGTACTGTTCATCGGCACCTCTGACATAAGTCATGCGGCCGTTCTGAACGCTGAACTTCATCAGGCATCTGTCTGCGCAGTTTCTCAGACAACTGCTGTATTTAATGGTTCCTGCTCTTTTTGCGAGAAGCGAAGTATTTGCGCCGTAGCTGTTCATCGCGAGCGCTTTGGTCGGAGCAAGTCCTGTCAGCGTTCCAAGGACAGCCGATGCGCCGATACCCTGAAGAAAATATCTTCGCGTAAGCTTCATCATGTTTATGACTCCTTTAGATTTGGGGTTTTAAATAACGTCTTTTCCCAAGACAGCTCCGGATCCTGCCCTAGTTGACTGCTCTTTATTCATTGAGGGCTTTCTGCCACTCTTCAGTTAAACCTTTTTTGAGTTCCTGCTTTACCCAATCGAAGGCAGGAGACTGATTCGTATTGCCGTAAACGATGTAATTTCCGATCGGGCGCTCTGCGCTGCGCATTTTCTTAATGCGGTTGATGACCTGCCGCGGCAGCGTCATATAGGAGACGCCCGGAACCAGTTTGGAATACTGGCGGGTAAATTGATTGCAGACGACCGCCACCGAATCTGTAGACATCAGAAGCCGGAATGCGGCTGCCAAACTTTCGGTGTAGTTCGAGACCTGCATCTGGAGTCCCTTCTCTTCGCATACGCCCACCAACAGAGGACAGGCCACATCGCTGTAATTGTCGATTTCCAACAGTGGATATTTAGAAATATCATCGATCGAGAATTTCTTCTGTGTAAACAGCGGATGGCCGGTTCTTCCGAAAAGATAGATGTCGCTGGTTTCGGCGAAGCATTCGTAATTGAGACGCGGATCACCGAAACCTTCATAGACTACCGCGAAGTCCACTTCACCATTGATTAGCTCAGGGATGCAGTTGTGAGAGAGAATGCGGATATTGAAGCGCATCTTCGGGGCTCTAGGGAGCAGCTTCTCATTGATCACTTTCAGCGTCGGAAAGCAGAACTCGTCATAGACACGAAGTTCAAACGCACCTTCCGAGGTAAACGGATCAAACTTGGAGTGCTGCTTATCCATTTTACGGAAGAGCTGAACGATCTCGACCATCGTTTGCGAGATCTCAACGGCCTTCTGCGTTGGGCAGAAGCCGCTCTGCGTGCGAACAAACAGCGGATCGTCGTACATTTCCCGCAAGGAAGCGAGTGCACGACTAATCGCAGAATTGCTGATTCCGAGCTCAGTTGCAGCCTGACTTGCATTTCTTAACTTGAAGACTACAAGAAAGATTTTGCAGAGCTGGTACGTTAACTGGTTAATTGTCATAGTGGGGCTTCTTTGGGGCTTGAAGTTGGGTCAATTATATGAAGCCGCCATCCTAAAGAATTTGATAATTATCAAACTTCTTAAAATTGATTTTTTCGAAAAAACCAATTTTTAAATTATGAAAAACGTTTTAATTCAATAAGTTGTAAGTATCGTTTTGCAAGATAAGAAAAATTAAGAATAATGATTTACCCCAATTTACTTTTGACTTATCAGATGCTTAAGATTCTTTAAGAGATTGCTCTAATTGCCTTATTATTTTCGAATAAGTCACGAAGACTTTTGTGGGCCAAAAGTTTAAGGTCCACGAAGAATTGAGTAGCCGAAATTTGGGATGACTAGGAACTGACAACGCTGGATGCCGCTTGGACAATTCCCAGCCACCGCCGTTCGAACACATTTTTCAGAGTTCTCCTAATTTATTTTGTAGCTTCTAACTTCTAGACTTTATTCTCGTGTTCGTTATCACAATCGTCAGTGATGAAAAGACTTATCACGGGTTTATTCATTTTCCTTATTGGAGTAACTGCGGCCCACGCCGCTTCTGGTAGTTTGATGTTTGCTGCTACGGAAATGCCTAAGCCGGACCCATGTCTTCCTTTTATTGGTCAAACTTCTTCTTGGTTAAATGAAAATTTCTCCGGAAGGGTAAAGTTTGAATATTATGAAAGAAAGGAACTTGAGAAAGCTATTCGTGATGGCAAGGTTGACATCATCTTATCTGAGGCCGGAGAAGCCGCAAGACTGAGAAAATGGGGAACGAGGCCGCTCTTGACAGCCGTCAGTATTCGCCACCCTAACCCGCAAAGGGGCCAAGGTTCCGTGTTCTTTGTTCGCAATGACAGAAAAGATTTGACAGAATTAAAAGATCTTCGCAACTTAAAGCTGGCAGCAACCGACGATAATGACTTTACCGGGTTCCATGCCGGGATGGGTGAATTGATCCATAGGGGATTTAACCCGGACAAGTTCTTTTCCCATATTCAGTTCATAGGCAGCAGCTCGAAAGTCGCCATGCACCACGTCGTGGATGATGTTATTTCCGGCAAAGCCGATGTCGGTATCGTAAGGACTTGCTTCCTGGAAGACCTCGAAAAACTCAGCGGACAGGCTTATCCCGTAAAAGTGATCGGAGAAAAGCCGAAAGACAGTTTCGCATGTAAGCGTTCCACAGATCTCTATCCCAATTGGACGATCTCTTCTACTAAAAATCTTTCCTCCGAAGATCTAAGAGATGTCACCAAATTTCTGCTGGAAATGCCCAAAACCTCTGATGGAATGTATTGGTCGTTAGCCCCCGATTTAAGCAATGTTGAAAATTTAATGAAGGAACTAAAAATCGGAGAATACGACTTCCTTTGACACTGGTCCTTGAAGCAAGTCTGGGCTGAATACAAAACTTTCATACTTCTTATCCCATTTGTGATACTTAATTTGATCTGGTTCAGCTGGCGATCCTCTAAATTGGTCGAAAAAAGAACGAATCAGCTTAGAAAATCTTTCAAGGAGCGGGAGCAAATACGGGAAAAAGCCGAAAAAATTAAAGGAGAACTTGAGCAATTCCAAAAGGCTTCTATCGTTGGTCAGATGTCTAATATTTTTGCCCACGAAGTCAAACAGCCCTTACATGCCTTTTACTGTTATGCCCACGCTCTCCAAAGAAGCATCGACAACGGAAAATCCGATGAGGAGTTATTAAAAGAAGGATTAAATAAGATTCAGGACCAAGCTCAGCATATCGGCAAAATTGTCGAGGGCGTTCGAGTTTATGCAAAAGGGAAAGAATCGGAGAAAGAAAATGTTGATTTAAATCTTCTTCTCCAAAAAATTTGTACATCTCTGAAGAGAAAACACAAGCTCCTTCTGCGCCTACCCGAAGGGAATTTCTTCATAACTGCAAATCCTCTTGAAATACAACTCATCTTCACCAATATCTTAAAAAATGCAGTTGAAGCCTCTGAAAAAAACGATAACCCGGAGGTTTCAGTTGAAGTGAATCATGTTTCCGAGGGCCCTTCTCACCACTACGTTGTCACTGTTTCCGACAATGGTCCAAAGCTGACTGAAGCAGAGTTTAATGAGATCGGCCTCCCTTTAGTTACATCCAAAAAGAACGGCTTAAGGCTCGGAATTAACATTGTTAAAACCTTGCTTCTGAAATACGGGGGCAATTTAAAATTTATTCAAAAAGAGCCTGCAGGCATTAAATCGGTTATTACTTTGCCGATAACTCAGAATAATGAAGAGAAACAATAATGAGTAAGGATTTGGAATTAAATTTTCTCCTTCGGGTGGTTGACGACGATCCACGAACGCTTGATGCCGTCACCTTCATGCTGAGGTGTGAGGGTTATGAAGTTGCCCCCTATTTATCGCCCGCAGATTTCTTCTCCAACGACATGCCTTCCGTCCCGGGCTGTGTCATCTCAGATATTAAGATGGAACCCATGAACGGCATCGAATTCTATAAGGAAGCGATGGCCCGAAGGTACACCCATCCGTTCATTTTCCTGACCGCATTTGCCGATATAGAACTAGCCGTCAATTCGATGAAGGATGGTGTTATTGACTATCTGGTTAAACCAGTTGTCGCTGAAAAACTCTTTTTGTCCGTCGCTCGAGCCATCCGAATTGATTCTCTTCAATATGTAGGCATTGAAAACAAAAGAGAATGCAGTAAACGCTGGGACAGGCTGACCAGCCGTGAAAAACAGATTATGGAACTGGTTGCATCGGGTAAAACCAGTGTGCAAATCTCTGTAATCCTCGCAATCAGTGAGAGAACCGTGCAGACTCATCGATCCAGTGCATTACAAAAACTTGAACTCTCTTCTCCCGCCGATGTCGGAATTTTGATTTCCCACTTAAAAGAATGAAGGATCTTTGACAACAATCAACATACGTACGTAGGTCCCGTCAAAGCGGATTTTTATACTTTTTTCATCGAATCCAAACAAACTCAACTAAGGAGAAAACGATGAAAAGTATATCCAGACGACAATTTTTCAAGGGTTCCACCGGTATTGCCGGCGCTGCAGCCTTGATGCCTTTTGCACAAGCACAGCAAATTCCTCCGCATTGCCAGAACGTTCCGACCAAATGGGACTTTACTGCCGACGTAGTGGTAGTAGGTGCAGGTAGTATAAAAAGGTCTTGCTCTATTCGAGCAGCCGATGCCGGTGCCGACATTTTAGTCGTCGATACAAACTATGATATCGGCGGCCATGCCATCTTATCGGCCGGTTCCATTGCATTAGGCGGCGGAACAGCGCTGCAGAAGAAATACGGTATCAAAGACGATCCGGAAACTTATTTCAAGGATTTAACCGACTGGACCGTGACAGAGACCGACGGTATGCCGGACTACCGTTTCTGCGACAGAGAACTTCAGCACTCTTTGGCTTACAACGGCGCAGCAGTTTTTGATTTTCTAAAAGCCAACGGTCTTCCCTTCGAAGACGAAGCACCCGACAATTTCCAGGCTAACCACGCTTCCGGTGTCTCTGCCCTTCGTTCTCATCACGTCAAATGGAGAAACGGAGTCGGCGGCCCGAGCCCATCCGGTACTAACGGAACATCGGTTATGCGTCCTCTCGATGCTTCGGCACGCAAGAGAAAGAACATCCGCTTCCTGTTCAACTACCACATGGATCAGATTTTTAGAGAACAGCCTCTTGCCGGCCGAGTCATCGGCATTGAAGCCCATTACACGCCGACCATCCTTCCCGGACAAGATAAACCCCTTGTCAGTTGGAATAAAGAAGGCAACGTGGAATGCAGTAAGCCCACTATCACCATAAAGGCTAGCAAGGGAATCGTGATCGCAACAGGCGGCAATACCGGCAACGTAGAATTCCGCAGAATGTTCGATCCGCGTCTGACCAAAGAATTTCAGTGTGCAGGTGCAGAATGGTCTCCGCAAGACGGTTCAGGTGAATTAGCTGCTATGGCCATCGGTGCCGCCCTTTGGGGAACATGCAATCAGGCTATGAACCGCAACGGAGCTCTAAGAAGAGGAGCCTTTATCGGCAGCCGCACCGGATATGTAGCCTGGAAACCTCCGAGTCCTATTTGGGGCAACGTTAAAGCAACGGGCTTATTCGTAGGCAATTGGCAGGACTGCATTGCCGTCAACCAAGCCGGTCATCGTTTCTATAACGAAATCGCTGCTGCTTACCCCAACGGTACCTGCTACGGCTTCTATGATAAAGCCGGCGGTTACGTCAGAGGTGACTGGAGAAACCCCTCTAAAGTCCAACCTAAGTTTAAGAATTACATTGATGCCGCTTGCGCGATTAATGAGGGTTCAACCGGACCGGACTGGGCTGCAGGTCCTCAGTGGGCGATTTTTGACAGCGATGCAATTAAGCGCGAGAAATGGAATATCACTCCGCAGACCGGGGAAGAAGGCTACTTCTTTGTCGCCGATACTCTGGACGAGCTCCAGGACAAACTCACCCAGAATCCCTACCAAAACTACAAGATGCCAAAAGGCCGTCTTGCTGAAACTGTCGCTCGATACAACTCGATGGTAGATAAGGGCGTCGACGAAGATTTCGATAAACCGAAACCCAAATTCAAGATTGAAAAAGGCCCCTTCTATGCTGCCTGGTGCACTTTCAATACACACGATACCTATGCGGGTTTGAGAGTCAACGGAAAGAATCAAGTCGTCGATTTCAAAGGCGAAGTCATTCCTGGACTTTACTGCGGCGGTGAATCTGCCGGCGGTTTGAGCCAACATGGTATGGGAAGATGCTTCACAGCCGGCTACATCATCGGCGGCGAAGTCGTTAAAGGTTAATTTAGATTCTTGACAGGGCGGAAAAGGGAAACCTTTTCCGCTGCAATTATGAAATTTAGAAATCCTATCTTTCTGGCATTGCTGTCCCTGGCTTTTGTTTGTTCCACCTCAACCGCAGCAAATTTAGGCGCTGAAAAACATGCAGCAAAAGGCGTTAACTGCGCCGTTTGTCACGGAACCACAAACCCACCTATAGCTCCCGAGACCGCAACTTGCATACAGTGTCACGACAAGAAAGCATTAATGGAAAAAACATCAAAAATAAAACCTACCAACCCTCATACATCACCACACTACGGTGATGATCTGGACTGCACAAATTGCCACAAGATGCACTCTCCGAGCGAGAATTACTGCTCACAGTGTCACAACTTTGAATACAAAGTTCCTTAGGCAACTCAGCCCCCCCCGACTATTGATATTGCTTCAACCACCTCAACTTGTGATCCTTAAATGACATAGGGCGCCGCCGGCGCCCTATGTGCATTAATTATTGCTCAATCAAGTTCTCAATTTTGCAAAGACTTAAGTGCTGTCTGAGCTGCGATCTTACCGAATACAATATTTCCGGTGACAGCGTTTCCTCCGTATCGATCCATTCCGTGCCATTCACCGACGACTTCGCCTGCGGCCAGAAGACCGGAGATTGCCTTACCATCTTTATCAAGAACCTGCATAGATGGATTTGCCTTTAATCCGCCTAAGGTTCCTCCGATCCCAGGGATCACTTCGATTGCATAAAGTTTTCCTCGCATACTGCTCAGAAGTTCTTTTCTATTGAAATCGGGGTCGGATTTGTTATCGAAGTATGTGCCGTACTGTTTAATCGTATTGGCAAAAGCTTCCTTCGGGAGACCTAACTTTTCGGCAAGTTCTTCGGGCGTTGCTCCCTCTTTCACAAATCCGAGTTTCACATAACCTTCGTGAACCTTCTTACGCTTCTGGACAACTTCATCGTTATAAATGAGGAAAGCAGAAGACCCCTGCTGCTTCAGAATTTCCGGCCCTAATTTGTTTCTTGCCGCCTGGTCATCAACAAAACGTTTACCGCTTCTGTTCACCAAAATGCCACCGTTGTTTCTAATGGCTTGGGTAATCATAATTGTCGTGCCCGCTGCCGCATTAGGATGGATTTGGACTCGTTCGAGGTGGTTGATCTGTGCTCCCGCGTTTCCTCCCAGCTGTAAGCCGTCACCATGCGAACCAGGCTGTGCTGTCGTGATAATGCCGTCGAATTGAGGATTATGCTGTGCAACTAATTTGCCATTGTTGGCATAACTTCCGGTGGCCAAAATAACTACTTTAGCGTTGATTTGATAGAGGCCTGAGTGTTTGCCTTTTACTAAGACTCCGGTGACAGCTCCATCAGCATTCTGCACAAGCTTGACTACTTTTGAATTGACTCGAACATCTGCTCCGGACTTCATCAAAGCTGGCTCCATAACTTCCACCATGTAGCGTCCGATGCCTCCAGTCTTCGTATAGAGCTGGCGGGGATGTGTCGTTCCTCCGGTTTTGCCTTTCTGCAGATCCAGATGTCCGCCCAGGTCTTCAAACCACTTATAAGCATCTAAAGATTGCTCTCCAAGCGTTTGGATCAATGCTTTATCGTTTTGCTGCTTGCCGAGCTTTAAGGAATCCTTTACGAAGGTTTCTACATCATCGTTTACACCAGCTTCTTTTTGCTGAGGTGAACCTACGACATTCATACCACCTGTTGCCAACAAGGACGAGCCGCCTAAGATCGGCATCTTTTCCAAAACGACGACATTTTTACCCGCTTTTCTTAATTCGATTGCGGCAACCATGCCAGCTCCGCCACCACCTACAATGACGACATCCGTTGTTTCCTCATGATTCGGAACCGCATTCTTGTAATAAGACAAGTCTTCGGGGACAAACGGAACCTTGGCTCTGCCAAACTTCATGGGCATATTAAAGATATGACAGTTATTGCAATATGCAAAGCTTGCGGTATGGCCTTGATGGCATGTCGTGCAGCTGTTTATTGACAAGTGCCCTTGGTGCGCAGAAATAGCCAAGCCGTTTGACTTGTCTTTCTCTCCCATTTGAAGGTAGCTGCCGTGACAAGACTGACAATTCTTATCTATCTCTCTTTCCGAATCCGAGACTGTTCCCGACGGATGACAAGTATTGCAAGATGCATTTACTTTTTGAGAATGGAAACCAGCAAGATAATCCGCTTTGACGCCGTTTGTATACAACTGCTGTCCCGACATTTCATTCATAGAAGATGCAAAAGCTCCGCTCATGGAAAGCAGAAGTGAAACAGCAACTGAGGTTAACTGAAAGTATGCACTCATGTTCTCTCCTTTGGGTTATATCCATGAGTGTATTTAACTTATAAAATAATTAAAATTGATATATTTTCATTTGTCACATAAATATTTTTTATGGATATTATCAATCGCCTTCCTGAGCTCCGGGTCTTTCATATCGCAGCCGAAAATCTCAGCATGACTTCTGCCGCAAAACAGCTTTTCCTCACTCAGCCAGCGGTCAGCCACACGATTAAAGAACTGGAGAAACAATACGGCCATAAGTTATTCATTAGAGCCAACAGAAAAATCAGACTTACTTCTCAAGGTGAATTTTTATTCCAGCTCTGTGAAAAAATATTTGAGACTGTTCGGTCTCAGCAGATCAAATTAGATGAACACTTTAAGGTCAATAAAGGAGAGTTGAAGTTCAGTGCAACGCAGACGATTGTCAAATATTCTCTTATGTCCGCCATAAAAGAGTTTCATCTTTCAAATCCGGAGGCAGTATTTAAAGTCCAGTCGAGTTCTAAATTAGAAACTTATCGCTTGGTTTCTTCGGGTGCAGTGGAATTCGGATTCGTGACCACACCCATTCCAGTTGGTGCCTTAAGCGCCGGCCTTAAATATCAAAAGCTCTTTGATATTGAGGATGTCTTCATCAGTAATTCGGAACGTTACTCAGAAATAAACAGAAAGCTCACTTTTGATGATGTTTGCAAAAGTTCTCTCATTACCTTAGGGAGGAATTCTCTCTCGTACCGATACCAAAAGGAATTTTTTGAACGCAATAATTACCCCTTAACCCCCGACATTGAATGTGACAATTTGGATTTGGTAGTCGAGTTTGTAGAGGCAGGTCTCGGTATCGGGTGGATTACGGAAGCCGTTCTTGTCGATGCCATCCAGAAAGGACGAAAAATTAAGAAGCTCGATTTCGTGACTCCTCTTCCGAGACGAGAAATCGGCATCATTTCCAAAGCCGACAAAGAACTCTCTTATTTGGCAGAAAAATTTGTAGACTTGGTCAAGAGCCTCAAAGGAAGTTAAGAAACGTGAACAACTCAAAATCCCTGTGGCTGATACTCGCCTCATTTTTCTTTTCATTAATGACCGTTACGACAAAAGCGGCCGGGGCAAGCTATCAGTTCTATGACTTGATGTTGTCTAAGTACGTTCTCGTCTCTGTATTGCTCTTTATTCTCCTGAGGTTAAAAAAGATTTCTTTAATTCCTCAGAATCCGTTACTACTGGGAGGTCGATGTGCCTGCGGAGTTTTGTCGGCGGCAGCGAACATCTACCTCATCACCTGTCTGCCGGCATCCGTGGCGCAATGCTCTAACTACACGGCTTCATTTTGGATAGTCTTATTTTTGTTTATCTTTCTTCTTACTAAAAACCAGCGAGTTCCGTTTTTTGTTCTGCTCCCCGTGATTTCGGGGTTTGCGGGCATTTTGTATATGGTTAGCCCTCAAAAAACAAATATCCCCTTTTACGTTTTATTCATTGCCATCGGATACGGACTGTTTTCCGGTGCGGCTTCTCTGTTTTTAAAACGACTTGGAACCTTAGGAGAACCGACTTTAAGAGTAGCTTTTTATTTTTCGTTGGCGTGTTCGATATTCTCAGGGATCTTACGAGCTTGTTATGGCGGTGTTGGATTAATAACCCTGCTCTCGGATCCGCTGATTTGGCTCACTGTAATCTTTACCCTTCTCTATCAGGTTACTAAAACATATGCCTGGCAGTTCGGCAATCCTTTCATCAACTCAGTCTTTCTTTTTCTTGGTATGCCCTTTGTCGTTGTGCTGTCAAAAGCGATCTTGAGTGAGAACCTTCTTCCTCACCAATGGATAGGAATGACGATCATCCTAGTCAGCTCCTTCTTTTGTTATTACTTTCGGAAAGGGCTCAAGATTTAGGGAAATTTAAAGTCGCAGCTAAGTATTTAAAGAGAAAATTTCCATTCGGCACTTATGAACAATGAAAGCTGCACGCAATATCCAACTTATTGAAAAACAAAAACAGTAGGACCCCCGAGAGATCTTCTTAGGAAGAATAATATGCTATTATTTCTTCAGATTCGGTGAAATTTTCTCCGAAAATGATTAAATAACTGCGGAGGAGCGATGCTTCTATCCATTTCTCTCAAAAATTGGAAATCATTCGAAGAAAAAACAACTTTCACGATGGAAGCAAGCAAAGAGCAACGGCACAGAGACACTTTGGCTGATTTCAAGAAATTTCGTCTTAAGCTCCTGCCAATCGCCGCCATCTTTGGTTCGAACGCCTCAGGTAAGTCCAATTTTGTAAAAGCTTTTTCCTTCGTTCAGCGATTGTTGCTTGAACCCGCAAAAGGATTATCCTCGCCTGAACCGTTCTCCTTCAGATTAGATGAAACCTTAAAAAGTGAACCTAGTGAGATTGAAATCCAACTCATGCTTGGAAAGTACGTCTACTCTTATTTTTTGTCCTTCACGAATCAAAAGATTTGCGAAGAGTCCCTTTATCAGCTCAATACGTCCTCGAGCAATCTTTTGTTTAGAAGAACCGAAAATAGATTAGAACCAGGGCCCTCGCTTTCAAAAGAAATCAACAAGGATTCTCTTAAACTTGTTCAGCCTTTCTTTAACAAAAATCACCCAGCTTTAAGCATTCTTGGGAATGCAGAGTTGCCTCACGTGAAGGAAGTTTTTAATTGGTTCAAATATTCCCTACGAGTGATCACTCCAGATACATTTTCCATCAGCGAGTCTAATGGTGACGATGACTCGGCCTTAGACGACTTTGTAAATTTGGATACAGGCATAAAGAAGATTAAGTACCTTGATTACAACGAGGATCTTCCAAGTTCAGTAAAAAAACTATGTGACGACCTGCAAGAGGGAGACTTTTTAAATTATCGGGATCCAAAGGTTGGCGCCTTTCGAATCGGAAAATATGCTGACGGCTTACATATTGAGAAAATTCTAACTGTCCATGTTAATAAACAAGGAAAAGAAGAACTATTTTCCTTTGCAGATGAATCCGACGGCTCTGTCAGGCTGTTTGACTTACTTCCCGCAATGGACAAATTAAAAAATGCAGATGTCCCTCTCACCTTCGTCGTGGATGAATTTGATCGGAGCCTCCACACTAAGCTAACAGCCAACCTCATCAGTCGTTTCCTTAACACTTGCACTCCAGATTCAAAAAAACAATTAATTTTCACCACTCACGATGCACTTCTGATTAATCAAGACTTACTTAGGCGCGACGAACTTTGGATTGCCAACAGAGAAGCGGACGGTTCATCCGCACTCTATCCAATGGTTGATTTCAAAGAGCTCCGTGTCGATAAAGACATAAGAAAGAGTTATCTCGAAGGAAGAATGGGCGGTCTTCCGAACCTTCTAGCCACACTTAATCCGAAAAACGTTTTCGAACAGGAGCCTGTGGAAGTTAAAACCCGAGAAAGGGAAAATTTTTCAATATCGGAGATTTCCAGAAACCAAAGAATTCGATGTCAAAACAATTCTGAGACCTTTGTCTTCACAATCTCGAGAGGGTTCGAATGAGGAATGTTATCTTTCGAAGAAACAAAAAGCCTCAAAGAGAATATCGAAAGGTTGCGTACATTGTTTGCGAAGGGGCAACTGAACGGGAATATTTCAAGAAATTAAAGACGTTAAGCCCCGGCTACGTCATAGAAGTGATTGATAACAGAAAAGCGAGCGACGTCGGTTCTTTACTTCGCCTTATCCAAAAAAAGGCATTAGCTAAAGGCGATATCGCTGCTATCGTAATTGACAAAGACAACAGATCATTCGCAGATCTGGCGCCTTTAATTGCATGGCAAGAGCCCGGAATAAAATTTTTATGTTTGTCCTCCCCACAGTTTGAATATTGGTTAGCTCTGCATAAACGGGGAGGAAGCGGGATTACGACTCAAAGAGATTGCGAACGCGCGATCTTGGCTGTTTTCCCGGGATACAAAAAGCCTAACGTTCCGAACGAGGTCTTTAACCTAACAGCTTTAGCGACTGCAATTCACAGAGCCAAAATAGACAAAGTTCCGGAAGTCATCGGAAACGAGCTACCTTTAAAGGGGACAAACTTATATGCCTTACTCGAAAAAATATTTGGCCTCTAAAGAAAGTGCAATACAGCCAGATAATCCTTTTTTCATTATCCATAAGCAGGATTACTTCAGTCAGCCAAAGTTAGATGCAAAACACTTAATTTGTCAGCTCCAAGATCACATTCTTGATTGTCATGCAGACATCGTTCTTAATTCTTTTTCTTTTGATATAGAGGCGGCATTTTCGGTCGTTGAGTTTTTAAAAGATAAACAAATCAATTACCGACTTTTTGTGACAGGTAAGACTGGAAGTTTTGCTACCGTACTTGCCTTGGGCGCTTCACAAGTTTTTATAAGTCCAGTCGCCTCACTCGCAGCAATCGACCCAACTTTTTATACCCATGGATTTCCAACTATTCCGGGTAAAAGACAATACTGGCACTTGAACCCTTTGGAATTTAAGCCTTGGCTTGAAAAAATTAACTGTGTTTTGCAAATGAGCAAATCAGAGATTTCAAGAAAATATTTAGAACTCATCCATAAGGAGGCCTTTCCTCCTGAAAAAAGAAAAGAAGCCACGACACATTTTGAATACTTGTCCGAGCGGCTATTAAATATCCTTCATGACCAATATAGGAAAACAGGCAGAAAAATAATCAGTTACTTTTTGTCGGATTTATATAGCTTCGATGCATCAGCCTTTTTCTCCCAACTTCGGAAACTCGGCTTGAATGTGCGATTGATCGATAACAATCCTCTGGAAAAAATTTCTGTGCCGTCCGAAAATTGTTCACAAAAACAGGAACGTTCTCAGAAAAAAGAAACTCTTCCAAACGATCAGTTAAATGGAGAAAGCAAGAAAATGAAAAACCTATTGAGACAATTCCTTGAATTTATCGAAAAGAAATTCTCTACGACAGCAATTTTGTTATATACCCCTTCAACAATGGAGGTGGCTGGTCAAATTACACATGCAGCAGAACTTTATCTTTCCCAACAAATTGTTTCTATTAAAAAAGCAAAAAAGATTCCCATTGATCAAAAGTTGCCAAAGATTACATTACTTCTATCTACTAACGGCGGCAACTTTCCAGCAAGTATGAATCTTGTAAAACTCATAAGGGAGAACTGTGAGGTTTTTGAGACATTCGTATTAGATCGTGCTTTGAGCTCCGGCTCTCTAATCTGCGCCCTCTCTGATAAGGTTCATGCTTCTAAATTTGCAAAATTCGGTCCGTTCTCTCCGTTAATAAATTCTTTGACAGATAAACAAAGCCGCCTTTTTAGCATTTCAGATATCGAAGAAATTTTGTCCAGCAACAAAGAAGAAATTGAGAAAATTGCTTCATTGCATAAGCTTTATGAAAATATCGATCCTATCCTGATCGCTCAGGCTTACAGAGGAAAAAAACAAATCTTAAACGCCTTAAAAAACTTTTTAACAAACGACAAAGAAAAACTCGAGAATATTATTTCTTGCTTCTTAGACAAGAACAAGAATCATGATGAATATATTTCAGTCGATGAAGCTATTAAGGGAGGTCTGAATATAGAAATAATTCCATCTGAGATTGAGGAGATTATTTATAACAACTTGAATAATATTGGCAAAATTGCGGTACCTGTAGACTCGCAAGAAATTATAAATTTCTATAAAAACAACAATAAAGATTCTTACTCTTTCACTCTTTTATCTGAACTAACAACCTCTCGGCAAGGTGGAATTATCTCTACCAAAAACGATTTTCTTTCAGTTTATGGCGGAGAAAGAAAAGAAATTCCACTTTCAGCAATCTCTATCCAGGCTTCAATCCCCTATAGATTTCATGAGGCCTTCTAATTATGTTCAATAATAAAACAATAGAAATCAAGTATAGAAACGAAGACGGTGCACTTCTTAGAAATTGCCCGCTACTCTACCAAAAAGATGCAACAGAAGCGCCAATTCCTGCCTCTGCTTGTTTCGAAATTGGTGATTGGCCTTTTTTTAATTCCTACACTAATAAGTGGGAAACTAAAAAAAATCAATCAGTAACGCCGTCCTACCATGTTACGATGATGTTCGATAATAGGTTAGATTACACGTGCAACGCACTTCTCCTCCCTTCGCATGTCGATGGAAACTTGGCATATATAAACCCGGTATCAGATTTTTTTAGGGCGACGCAAAATAAAATCGAAATAGAAAATAGTAATATAAATACTTCAATGTATTTGTATCAAGAAATCGTTACTTTAAATTCTTTTCTCTCTACCTCCATCTATAGACAACCAAAGATTCCACTTAACACTTTCCTTTCTTCGGACGGCTTAGAGATAATTAAAGTAAATGCAAGAATTATTTTTTCAGCATTAAGACAAATACTTTTAAACGTTTTATGCTCTTTTTTTGAAAAAGAAAAAGTAATTAAAAATCCATTGATAGAAGATGATTTCATCGGCTTTATCGGGAAGCAAGAAGTTAGTGAGAAATACCCCGTGATAGAGCGCTATAATCACCTTTTTAGACTTATAACCGACGTCGATAACTGTCTAAAACATGAGGTTTTGGAAAGAAGGACAAAAAATGAAATGACTTCCAAACCAGGAATCAAAGTAGTAAAACTAAATTTCTACAATCATTACAAAAATTGGAATATTCCAAAAAAGAATTTAGATATAATAGATTACAGTAGGGAGCAATTTTGGACCTACGCTATTGAATATGATGCTTTAATAACAGAATTTTCTCGATTTCTTTGCGATTTTTTAGATATTAAAGATACTGAAACAGAGAGACGACCACCTATTTTTTTTCAAATTCAAGAACAATGGTCTCTTTCAAATACCTTACCTATAGATCCCAAATCACAGAAAAAGAAATAGTAATTTTTATCTTGTATTTTCAGGATGTTTTTACATTAACTATTTAAACATTTTTCCAAAAAAATAATTCAGTGATAACCGAGTTACCAGAATTCAATTTGAAGAGCCCTCTGACGAGGGCTCAACTTTTATTCAATCTTTCAAGTTTACTTTTGTTTTGCGAGTTCAATACCCGTCAAACGCCCGTAAGTGAAAATGTCTGCAATGGCATTCCCGCCTAATCGGTTTGAGCCGTGGATACCACCGGTAACCTCGCCTACCGCGTGCAGATGAGGAATAACTTTTCCGTATCTGTCCAAAACCTCGGTCTTATTATTGATAACAATACCGCCCATCGTGTGGTGAACACTCATTCCGGCATAACCGGCCCAGAAGGGACCTTTCTGAATCTTACGAAGGTTACGCTCTTTCTTGCCCAAGGCATCTTTTTTAGCATCAACACCGGCGTTAAATTGTGCAATCGTCTGCTCTAAGACCTTCGGATCAACTCCCATCTTCTTGGCCAGCTCAGGGATTGTGTCGGCGGTCCAAGCATCGCCTGTTTCCACCCCCTTCTTCGCCATAGCTACATGGCCAGGATTGAAGTGCGAGAAACCGTCGGCATCGACGATAGAGAAAGCTGTTTGATCAGGCAAAGCTAAAATTGCATCTCTTACGACATCGCGCCTTTCGTCTTCTGCAACAAAACGTTTTCCTTGACGATCGACCATGATGAGGTCAGCCGGCCAAAGATGGAATACAACACGCTGCTTTCTTCCCGGAGGGCAGCCAGGGTTGCACTGGATGTGATCCATTCCTGTAACTTCCGCTCCGATGTCCTGAAGAAGCGGAATCAAATCACCGGTCGCTCCGGGATGATTAGTTGTCGTCAATTTCAACAAACGCGGATCGTGCAAAGCTCTCATTGTCGGATTTGCTCCGAAGCCACCGGCGGCAACCACTACCGCAATTCTTGCGCGAGCGGTAACCTTCTGACCGTCCTTATTGATGTACTCCACTCCGAGGACCTTGCCGCTGTTGGGATGCTCTCGATATACCTTAACAACTTTGCAATTGTTCAATATAGGGATATCTAATTTCTTGCATTGAGCCGCCAGAGCTTTAACGTAGTCGCTGCCTAAGGCACCAACTGCAGCGTGAGCTCTCGGATACAGGCCGCCATATACCTGATGAACTTTAGGCTCGAACTGCACTCCCATGGATTCCAGCCATTTAACAGTTTCGTAGCTGTTTTCCGTCAATGTTTTGACTAGCACAGGATTTGCACGATAGTCGCCGCCCTTAAGCGTTTGCTGTGCATGTAATTCCGGACTGTCTTTAATATTTTGTTTGCCCTGGCGATCGGGGTCATAGGAATTGAAGGCACCACCGGAAATTGCAGTGTTGCCTCCTGTATATGCCATCTTTTCCAGAATTACGATGCCTTTTAGTCCGTGCTGTGCTGCTGACACTGCTGTAGCAAGGCCGGCGCCTCCGGATCCGACAATAATGACGTTGTATTCTTTATCCCATTTAGCAGGTAAGTCGCTTGACTCGGTAGCGTGAACAATCTGAGCGCCCATGAGAGGTGTACTCAGAAGACCGGCGAGAACGGATCTCCTCTTCAACGTTGTCATATTATTTCTCCTTGAAATGAACTGTTTACACAGTGATTACATTGTTCCAATTTCAAGAAGAAAATCCTATAGACCATAGTTCTAGAACCATGGTCTAGTGCTTTTTATCACTTCATTGAATACACTAAATTCCTTGTGCCGCCTTTTCTCCGGCCACGCGTCCAAAGACAACCGCATCTAACAGACCGTTGCCCCCGACCCTATTAGCACCATGAACACCGGCTGTGATCTCTCCCGCTGCGAACAATCCGGGAACTACTGTATTTTCGTCACTAAGACATCTTGTATTTTCATCAATCCGAACTCCTCCTAGGGTCGAATGAACCGTAATTCCCGCAATACCAGCCCAAAAAGGCGGTTTCTTTATTTCGTAAAGCAACTTGGTTTCATGCTTTCCAAGGACATCCTTTTTAAGCCTGACTCCCTCGTTATAGGTTTCGATTGTTTTAATTAAATTTCCGGGAGGAACCCGGATTTGCTCAGCTAGTCCTTCCAAAGTATCGGAGATGAAAGCGTCACCGCTTTCCACACCTAATACTGCGTCTCGTTGAATGTGTGACGAAAAACTCTTATAACCTTCCTGATCCACTATCGTAAAAGCAATTCGCCCGGGAGCATTAAGAAGAGCATCTCTTAATTCATCTCGCGGAGAATCTTCTCGGATAAACCGATTGCCAGAAGAATCTACAAGCACGAAACGAGGAACGTCGACGTGAAATCTGATTCTCAGCGTTCGGCCTTTCGGGCAGCCGGGCAGACATTCGACTTGATCCATGTCGTCAAGAGCGACTCCATGTCTAGCAGCAATCTTTAAGACCTCACCGGAAACAGAAGGAACGTTATCAGTAGTAGCATCCTTCAGACTCGGGTTATATTGGGCAACCATTGCCAGGTTCCCGCCGAACCCACCAGCTGCGAGAATTACTCCATGAGTTGCTTCTATAAGAAGTGTTTTGCCATCACTGCCTCTTAAGACCGCTCCGCTGATTCTTCCTCTGTCGTTTTTTAGCAAGTCGATTAAAGAAGTATTGAAAAAGAGTCGAACGCCTAATTTGTAGGCTTCTCCGCTTAAAGTCCTTATGAACCCCTGTCCGTCCGGCAGAAGAGGTTTATGACAACGCGGCCAAAGCGCTCCAATGCTTTCCATTACTATCGGATGGAATTGCATTCCCATGGATTCAAGCCATTTAACGCTGTTAAGACTCTCGAAACACATGATTCGAGCAAGCTTCGGATTGTTCTTCCTTTTACCTGCCGCCAATGTTTGCTCATAGAACAACTCAAATGAGTCGTTAATCCCCATTGGTTTTTGAAGTTCGGGATTAACAGCAGAATAGTATCCGCCCGAAATCCAAGTATTGCCTCCAAGTTCCCTATTCTTTTCTACCAAGACAACTTTCATGCCCTTTTGCGCCGCCGCAACAGCCGCAGAAAGACCGGCGACACCTCCTCCGACCACGACCACATCTGCCTCAACAGACTTCGCAGCCTTGACTAGAGAAGGAAAAAATAAAGTCGAGGAACCTGCTGTTCCTAACTTCAGAAACGCACGCCTTTTCATGAGGGAGCATCCTCCGTGAGAAGCCAGCTTTGGTGTAAGAAAGACGGTTCTTCAATGACAGAGTCGATTTCTTCTATTTCTCTTAAGAATAAAAAACAGCTCCGTAACAGTCCTCACTCCCAGTTTTTTATACAAGTTTCCACGATGGAGTTTCACCGTGTGCTCTGTGATATTTAAATCGAAAGCGATGACCTTATTTAATTTGTCTTGAGCAACTAATTTTGCGATTTCCTGCTCTTTCGGAGTCAATGTGTCGTATAAGGCACGTTTTCTCGAACGCTCTTCCTTTTTTTGCACATTCGGCTAAGCTGTGTTTTACGAGCTTCTCAACCGCGCTGATCAATTTTTCAGCCGGGACCGGTTTTTCTAAAAAATCTACAGCTCCCTTCTTTAAGGCACCGACGGCCATATTCAAGTCTGCGTGGCCGGAAATAAAAAGGATCGGCAGTTCGATTCCCATACTCTTTAATCGAAGCTGGAGTTCCAATCCGCTCATTCCCTCCATTCGAACGTCCAAAAGAAGGCATCCGGGCCGGGCTAAATCGTCTTGTTTAAGAAACTCTTCGGCACTCTCATATGCGACAGTGTCGAATCCGGCAACAGATAAAGAGAAGGATTCCGATGCTCGAACGGATTCATTATCATCGACGATCCTAACTTTCGGACTTAGCATTTCTTTCTTCTCCTAGATTTTTTCTTATGCTCACAGAAACCATGAGGCCGCCTTCTTCCGGAAACTCAAAGGCCAAGGAGCCGTAATGTCTTTCAGCAATTGATCGACAGAGTGCCAATCCCAAGCCAAGACCATTCTTTTTCGAACTTTCTCTGAACATACAGAATTGCTTGCGTGTATTTTCAGCAATGACCGGCCCGAAATCTCTGACCGTGAAAACGTAGTGTTCATCAAGTGCTCGGCCCGTTAATTCAATTTGTTTGTTCGGCCAATGCTCAACTGCTTGGGAAGAATTTTTCATGAGATTCAGAAGAACCAATTCTATTTCCAGAGGGTCGCATTTCAATATACATTCATCCAAATGCAAAACTTTGACTTCGACTTTTGAACCTAACGTAGTTCTAGAGAAAGACTCAATTGCAGCTCTAACGATTTCAGTAGTTGAGATCGTGATCGTTCGACTTGTCTTATTCTTGGCGTAGGCACGAACGTGTTCAACGATTTCTGAAACTCTCTGTGTTTCTCTGTCGATTTCCTTCAAGGTTTTGATCAACACGGGATCTTCAATATTATTTTTCCGACAGTAAAGGACCAAGCCTCCGCTGTAGTTAAGCAAAGAATGCAGCGGCTGGTGAATCTCATGGGCAATCACAGACGACATTTGCATCACGATGCTCAATTTTTCCATCTGTGCCAAATTTTGTACTGCTCGGTTTGCCTTTCTTTCGAATTCTTCTTTCGACTTGTTGGACTCATTGAGCTCCATGGTCCTTTTAGCCACCAAAAAGTTAACTCTGATCACGTGAACAAGCAAAAGGAACAACAGCAAGAGCCCCACGAGAATCGTGTTTCTGTAATCAGTCCACAGTCGTGAGAATGTCAACCTGCTCTCCTCATAAGGAGGAAGATTAAGATCGGAATAAAGTCTTTTAATGGAATTGAAGTCATTGGCCACTGACCATAAGTGACTGCCGTCCTGCGACTTCGTAGAAAGTAAATCCAGCGTCATCTTGTGAACCAAGTTGCTTTGGGTCGAAGGGATTGACGCAAAAATCATGTCCGGGTAAAGGTCCGAGGAATGCAAACACCTCAAGCCTTCGATCGGCTTAGGTGCAATCACTTTCAAGACAGGAGACGCCGAAGTATTTCCTTCGAAGAAATTTTCCAGTTCGCAAGTCCTTAAGATGCCGACGTCTACAACTTTATTTAAAACCAGAGTGATGACGTCTGGAAAGTCATGATTGGTAAAGACTGCATCTTTAAAAAACTTATCAGGATTATGTCCCTGTTTTTTAATTTCTCCCATTGCGGAGATCCAGTTTTCAAGGCTGTCGCGATTACTCGATGCCACCCTCGTGTCATTCAAATCCGAGATACTCGCTAAATCTTTTCTGTCCGCATGCGTTATGAATACTGAACCCACAGATTTATTCGGATCATCTGCATACTTCTCATTCCTTGCAGCAATCTGTTTAGCACCGATCGTTTGTTCCAAAAACGAAAAGAATCCACTGGGTGCCATGAAGAAATCCAATCTTTTCTGTTTGATAGCTTCTTGGAGTTCCTCGAGAGAATATTGCTGAGTCTTGAAAGTTTTCTGAGGATTCAATTTCCTCAGAGCAAACATGGTTGGTCCGAATGTATCGACATAGAAACCAGGATCCTTACTTTCCAGAACTCCTATCCTAATTTCAGCGCCTGCGGCGAATGGATCGCTTCCTGACATTAATAAGAAGGTTGCGACGCAAGTCTGAAATAGACGGCGCACCTTTGTTTTGTTTGTCTTTCTATCTGACAACATCGGGTATAGGGAGCTGAGGTTGTTGAGATTATAACGGGCTCATCCTCTCATTCCGCACAACTAAAAAACACGACCCTTCACATAGACTGAAAAAACTTTAAAGGGTTCTCAATCCGTGTTTAACCCCAAGGATTCACGAAACTTAAGACATGGAGAACAAAGTTGGATCTTGACCTGTTTGCCATGAAGAAGGTTCAGACGGTCAGAAGCTTCCGGAATTTAATACGATAAGAATTTAAAAGCGCCGGCCTGCCGCTAGGACAGTTTCCGGCGCCCGCCATTTAGACGCATTTGACGAAGTTTGAATTCCGCATTCCGATAGGCACCCACAACTCGTATAGGCGTACTCCCACCGTCTTTGGTTATTATAAGTTACCTCCGAGTCCCATTCGCTCTTCTTCTCCCAAATCTTGATAAATTGAGCCTCTGAGGGTAAGGAGTATGGGATTTATAAAGAATCTTCCTCATGCATCGCCTAATTTTCGTGATTTGAAGAGCGAATCTACAAGGATGTAATGGGACTGCTGGCGGATACCGTTTCCTGTCTCGGCATTAAGCCACAACAATGTAATCCTAATATCTCGTTCATTATTTTCGGGTTTAACTATCTGAAATTGAACTATCCGACTCCAAAAGACAATTCAATTCCAAGTTATCAGTCTTAACCTCGTTATTTAGGAAAACAGCATTTTTTATAGAAACAGAGATCAATTGTCTGTCAAATTTTCCGGCCTGAACTTCTAACTTTGCTTTCCTAATACCGAAGCACTCTTCTTTAGACAAATGAACTTTAAAACGAGTCCCTATTTCTACTATATTTTTGTCTCTTTCAAGACACCATTTATTAGTTTGAACAAGGGTCAACCATATACCCGTCAACCATGCCGTGACCTCCATGAAAGGGGCAACAAACTTCGGCATTGAATTGCGTAGTCCCATATACACCAAGATCCAAGCCGGTATTAAAAGAAAAAACGTTAAGTTAACTGCTGAAAGACTTTTCTTTAATTTTTTGAATAAGTTCGACATTGTTTATTTCCAGATAATCAAAAGGCTAACTTAAAAGAGGGCTTATTGTTCCGGCCTTTTTATTAATAGTTATTTTTATAAGTTTTATCTGGAAAATTCTGCTTCTTATCAAATTTGAATAAAAAGTTAAAATGCTCAAAGTTTCAATTTAAAAAATCCAGCCTGCTTTGCATTGGTGATTCGACTTAGCGAATTAAATTTAAACGCTTCGATACAAAACGTGGTACTGCCCTCCCTTACCTAGAACCTTTTAATTGCCTGAGAATACTCCCTAGGCTATCTAGGGAAGATCTCCGAGAAGTGAGAACACTTAGAAAGATAAAAAATAGCAAAGTCTGAAAACCAAGCTAATAAGCAAGAAATCCAAACTTTGCTAAAAAGCCTTTGAAAAAGATCTCAAAAGCAACCCGGGGATTTTGGAAAAACTTTTAGTTATCGACCATACTGCAGAAGCAGATCATTAGCCAAAGAGCGTTAAAACAGGACTCAAAAAACGCAACTGACATGAACTCCTAACAGCCCCCGAGATCGGAGAGGGATTAAGGAGAGGCAATCCGGCCTCCCCTAATGTCAATTAAATCAGTCCGCAAACTGCAAATCCAAGCGCAACGGAGAAGAAGATCGCCAAAACGCCGGGTATAAAGAACGAATGGTTAAACACCCACTTTCCGATTCGTGTTGTACCTGTATCGTCCATCTGTACTGCGCCGAGCAGTGTCGGATAAGTCGGTAGAACGAACGGTGCGGACACGGCGGCAAAGCATGCAACCAGCATGTAGGAGTTATCCGGGCTAGCGGCTGTAATGCCGAGTGCTGCAACAACGGTCGGAGTAATCGCCTTAGCGGTAGCAGCCTGAGAGTACAGGAGCATAGCGGCTAAGAAAAACACGACAGCAAGCAGAGCCGGATATTGGCTGATTGTCTGGGAAGCAAAGTCTTTAATCTCTTTTGTGTGACCGGAAACAAAAGTATCTCCCAACCAGGCCACGCCGAGCACACAGATACAAGCAACCATACCGGACTTAAATACAGAAGTTCCGGCAATATCTCCTGGCTTAACTTTGCAAAGGATCGTGATGAGTGCACCGACTGCGAGCATTAAGCTCATGATGGCTGCGTCACGAGGAACAATGACCGGTTTAATCAAACCGACAGCCGGAGAAATCGCAGAAGCATAGAAGACAACACAAAGAACACCAATCAGGAAAATCCAAACAGAGAGTTTTGCTGAAGATGTAATCTTCATATCCTGAAGGCCGACAGGAGGTTTAACTAAACCTTCTTTCAAGCGTTCCTGATAGACCGGATCACTTGAGAGGTTCATCTTAGAAATGTGCGTCCTGATGAATGAAGTAATCATGCAGCCTAAGAAGGTCGTTAAGATCCAAATTCCCAGCAGTTCAGGATAACTCCAGCCGAAAGGCTCTAAGACGCCTGTCATATAAATGACGGCTGCTGATACCGGAGAAGCTGTAATCACGATCTGAGTAGCGACCACTGCGATAGAAAGCGGAACGGAAGGACGGATGTTCTCGCCTTTTGCTACTTCCACAATCACCGGAATCATTGAGAAAGCAGTATGACCGGTACCTGCAAAAATGGTCAGAACATAAGTAACTACCGGAGCAAGATAGTTAATGTACTTAGGGTTCTTGTAGAGAATTTTTTCAGCTATATAGACAAGGTACTGAAGACCGCGGCTAACTGCATCGCAGAAATTGCTACGATGACAGAAGCAATAATCAGGATAACGTCCCAGGGGATGCTGCCCGGTTTCATGCCGAGACAAAGGCCCAGGACTAACGCGCCGGCGTAGCCGATACCGATTCCACCTAAGCGTACACCGATGAAGATCGCGCGCCCACAAGGACGATGATCTGAAGAATAACCATGATATCTATAAAATTTCTTTTATTAACTTTCGCTTGAAATAGACAGAGGTATAACGAAGACTCAGAGCATTAAGAAAAAAGGGCCTCTGCCGCAGGAGCTCTTTAAGAGCCCCTGCATTCTCAAGTAAAGCGTGGATTGTTAGAAAGCCAGTTTGAATGTCGCGCCGACACCGTTGGATTTAATCTTGCTGCCGTAAGCACCGTAGTAAGAAACGCCCAAGGCGGCTCTCTTACCGAGCTGGGCCTCAAGTCCGACACCGACTGCTGCGACCGCAGAAAGTTTTTCACTTCTGATCTTGGCGTTTAATGCGCCGGACTGAAGTTTTGCCTTACCGCGGGTATCGCCCATGTACTGAGTCCAGTTCACGTCTGCCACGGCTTTAAACTTAGCCGGGCCGACTTCAAACGGAACCTTAACGCGAGCGCCGAGGTTCGAAACCGCAAGACTCTGGCTTTCAAACTTAGTGCTGACTTTCACGCCTCCGATGTCATTGCTGAAATCATCGGTCGACAGATGCATCCAAGCCAAACCGGCATACGGTTCAACACTGACAGAACCAAAATTCAAACCTGTATATGCCGCTTCACCAAAGATCTGAGCCACTTTAGCGTTGTAACTCGGGGAGGCTCTGAAAATCTGATCTTTAAAGAAGACTGAACTATTTGTGTCACGGTCCTGATGCGTATAAGCAAAGCCATAGTCCAGACGAACCGGTTCAAACTTAGACTGTCCGTAGATACCGAAGTGGAGATCGTTCGAATCAATCTTTCCGTCGTGGCCGCCCTTAAACTTCGTCTTACCAGCACCGAAGAATACTCCCACTTTGTGGTTGGCATTGATGTCAGCTTCCAAACCGATCAGACCGGTGTAGAACTCAGATTTCAATGTAGAGGCTCCGGAGCGATCCATCTTAGACCAGTTGCTAAGACCGGATACCCAGAGTCGAGCACGGCCGCCGTCGACATCTGAGACACGAGCCGCTCCGTCAATTCCCATGGCCTGATCCTTAATAGCACGGGCCAGAGACTGTCCGTTGGCAACCGTCATGGCATTAGCAGTGACATGAATGTCATTAGCTAAGGAGCTCAGAGTTTTTCTGACTTCGTCTTTTGTGGCGTCAGCCAAGGTGCCAAGAAGAGCCGGATCAGCCGACAAGGCCTTGGCAACAGAAACTCCGTTGCTATTGGCTGCATAATCAGCAAGTGTCTTGTCGCCCTTCGAGAGAACACCGGTAAGTGTATTGCCGTCCAATGTAACGGTATGGTTTACCAATGCATACTCGGGTGTTACCAGAGCATTTTCATTGAAGCCCTTAACGCTGTCGGCTGTTACGGTTCCAACCTGATCTTCACCCTTGTAGGCTTTCTCGAAAGCATTCCCGGTTAAAGAAATAACCGCAACGTGCGAACCGGGGTTAAATGTTAAGCTGCCGGCTTGTACATTTTGATCAGCAACAATCGCATAGGTACCTCCGTTATTGACAACAACGTTGGCCTTCTGCATCGGAGCACTGGCGACGCCGACAAGAGAATTAAGCAGTCCCTTCTGAGTGAAATTATCATTGAAGCTCGACAAGATACCGAAGACTCCACCGTTAACATTAACTGTTCCGGAGCCGAAGGATTCGGAGAAACCAAACAAACCGCCGTCTTCAACCGTGGTACCTCCGGTATACGAGTTATTACCGGTCATAACCAGCGTGCCGGAACCTCGCTTCACCAAAGATCCTTTATAGAGATCGTGGTCGATTCTGTTTTGGATCGCTTGGGCACGGCGTTTGTAATACTCAGTTCTCCATTGTCTGGCCTCCTCTTGCGAAATAATATGGTTCGTCAGATCTGTATCACCATCGCCTACGACAAAACCGTTACCCAGCTCATATTCTCCGACTGTATCCGTACCGTTCTTGGTTGCGGCCATCCATGCGTTATCCTCTCTTTCTCGCTGTTTTAACGCCACCTCAGAAATATCATTCGTCCACACATCTAAGGGAGTTGAATTCAGGTTGTAGTCAAATTTACCCAAAAACTGGCCCGGCCCATGCATTCCTTTTTCCAGATCCGGAACGCCCCATCCCATTGCATCAGAAACTTCTCCCTCAAGCGGAGTCGTCCCATCTTTGTTGCTCCAACCAAGCATATCCGTACCGTCAGGATTCTTATGATTAGCGGTAGTAAACATGACATCGCGGACTTGAGGTGCACTCATACTTTGATAACGCGACATTAAGACACCCATCGCTCCTGCAACATGAGGCGCTGCCATAGAAGTACCACTCGAATATCGATATCCTGCCGGCTCCCCTGTTGTCATGTCTACATTTGTTGAGTAAATATCTCTGCCCGGAGCTGCGACTGTCCACCATTTTCCTAATCCTGCCTCATTGAAAGTGTCATAGAGAGTATAGGTATCAGGATTTCCCGCCGTCCCCGGAACCCGACGCAATCCAGCTACTGCTATCCACTGACCTTCAGCTTGAGGATTAAAGTACGGGAATAAAGGCCGGTAAAACGGGTTGTTCGAATCTCTATTGCCAGTAGTGAAAATCTGGACTACATTTGTATCCCTAACAGCATCCCAAGCAGCGTCTACAAAACTTTTATCCATGCCTCCATAAGTTTTGTTGTGGTAGAAGAATTCATATTCCGCTTGAGCAACGTTATTGGTCGGAATGTGGCCTGAAAAAGAGAGTCTCAAGTCGCCGTCTTGAGGCGCTTCCGTCGTGCCGGCATTTACCTGATTCATTACGTCTTTGGCTTCAGAGACTGTCGGTAACTGGTTTATCGTTCGCCACTTGTCTGCAGCTGCGTCGTATTGCTGTACTACTGCCACGCGAACATTTGTTCCCCAGGAATTGTTTATCACACCACCCCGCTCAGTTCCGTTGTCGGCGACTAATTTGTCTGCCATGGCTTTCCAGCCTTGGTAGAAATATTTGTAATCCTGAAACGGTCCGTAATTATTACTGTCCGTTGCGCCTGTATTGCCTACAAGAACATCAGATCCCCAAGAAACACCATGCATACCGATGCCATTTCTACTTGCTCCGACAGTGCCTGTCACATGAGTACCATGTCTGTCGTTGACGTCTTTTATCCAATCGCCTGTAACATTAAAGGCCTCTCCCTCACTAAAAGGCGCTCCATTAGAAGAAGTGGGCGTTTCTCCTGGGTAAATCGTGGTTAACACAGCTTGCGGATAACGATTTCCATTCGATCCGTATGTTCCGGACACAACAGTTCCCGTGATACGTCCTCCAGACAAATCCGGATGGGCAAGAAGTGCCCCGGAATCCATGACTCCAACAGTTAATCCTTGACCAAAAAAGCCAAGAGAATAAGCAGAGGAAGACTTCATAGCCTCAAGACCCCAATCTGCCTGATATTCAGGGGTTTCCCAGGAAGACTTATCGCCGACCACACCGGTTTCCACGTAGGCAGCAGAGGCGACACCTCCCATCACAAACAGGGCTGCGGCGACACAAAGACTAACGGAAGATTTTGTGCTTTTGCCGTGAGAAGTTTGAATCTCACTGGTCGTGACAAAAGACTGCCGAACATCGTTCCATATCGTCCTAAATGCTTTATTCATTATTTAATCTCCTTTGATTATCCATAAAAATGGAATTGAGAGAGATAAATAAAAAGCTCCTCATGTCTTTATTTATCTAAGCAAATCTCTCCCTTTTAGTCTTTAGGATTTAAGAAAATTAAACATCGGTAAAAATGCCAACAAAAAAATTGAATTTTGATTATGTTTTATCAATTTAATCAACACGTTTCACTATTTTTATAAATTGTTGATTTATTTTTATTTATTTGAATTTTAAGGATAATTTAATAATAACAATCCATAGTTGTTCAAATAGACAATATCATTAAAAAACAAATAGAACAATTTATTTAGAGCTTTAATTTTATTGATCGAAGTAATAGGATTGAGCTTAGTTTTATTGGACATTACCATTTAGGAGATCTGCAATGATTGACTCTAATTTACCTATTTTTATTTCTGTCGCAGATTTAGGAAGTTTTTCTAGAGCGGGATGTCAATTAAAAAAAAGCCCTCAAACCATTTTTAGACAAATTTCTTCCTTCGAAAATAAAATTGGGATAAAACTTTTTGACAGAAGCCCAGCCGGAATGAAACTTACCCAAGCCGGGCGTTCCTTCTATAAGGACGCAAGGTTTCTTCAGTCCTTCGCTAAAGAAGCCGTAAAGAGAGCGAAAAAAATCGAAAAGAACTCAGAAAATCTTATTCGAGTTGCCTTTTCGCCTTTAACCCCAGTCGCGTTTCTAAAACAAGTTTGGCCAGTAGTTATGAAACAATATCCGAACCTGCGTGTCGAGCTTGTTCCGTTTGAGAATGAAAAGGTCGTTGAGGCAGATATTATCAGCCACTTAGGAAACGAAGGTCTGGTCGATATCATGCTTACGACCTATGACGAGAACTTCTTAATTGAGAAGAAGTGCACCGCACTCAAGTTAACAGACTTATCGCTTTCCATCGCAATGTCATTGAATCACCGATTGGCGAATAAAGACAAATTAACCATCGAAGATATTCGATCCGGAAGAGAATCTCTCTTATTAATGAGCCGAGACCTTGTCAAAGGTTATAACAGCGTCAGGGAGATTTTTCTTAAGGACAACTTAGTGAGAAAGGAATATTTCGACTCGTTAAATATGAAAATATTGAATCGGTGCGCGAGTTCGGGTTCCTTGCTTTTAGCCACTAATGCCTGGACGTTCTCCCATCCGCTTCTCAAGTCTGTTCCTTTAGAAGTCAATGAAACTATTCCTTTCGGCGTTATTCATTCCAAGCATCCTACCGAACAAGTTAGAAAGATCTTGAAGATCATTGAGTTTGTGAACCTGGAACAACAGAATTTTAAACTTTGGTAAACCTTGACTGCGTGCCTATGTCTGCAATCTTTTAACAAATTCCGCGGAATTCCCCGTGCGCTAGCGCGGGGATGGATAGCGGACGGCCGAATGTTAATTCGGCCGTTGATTTTTGATATATCTCTCAATAATGGCGGTTATTGTTCCGTCTCCGACTGAGATTACACAATAATTTTTGTCCAAAAACGCTTGCCCCAAAGCATCCTTCGAATCTGATTGAAGAATTCTTGACGAATTTTCAAAGATGATATGGTTTTTAGTTTGCGCACCAAATTTGATAGACAAATCGTTGGAGGGTAAGAGATCAAAGATGAACGTGATCTTCCTCCCCGGAACATTCTAAAATGTCTGACTCGATCACGCCGGCACACTTCGAAAAAATTCTTTGAGCCTTTCCAGGATCGTTGATGAAATAGCTTTTCGTCGGTAAGCTACTACGAAGATCAAGTGAGCTTTGAGATTGAAAACACAATGAGAACCGGAAGATAACTGCATATGATTCAAAAAGTCGAGCGACACGTTATTCGTAAGAACAATGCTAACTGGCAAGCCTGCCATAGGCTTTGTTCATTGTCGCGCAAGCTCGGCAACTGCGCAGTCTATTTGCTTAGACATAGAGTCTTTGAAAAGGCGCCTGTATTGACACGCAAAGAACTTGATACGGAACTCAGGCATCAATACGGCAGTGACTATCGAGCTATGCCGTCGGCTGCCTCCGCGCAAAGACAAGGACAAGTCATAGCCAAACAGTTCAAAGGCTTTGCCAAGGCGGCTGTTGAATACTCGAAGCACCCTGAGCAGTTTCAAGGAAAACCTCGCTTACCGGGTTATAAGAGAAACTATCGGACATTCTATGTCGGCCGCAACGGCTATCAAATCCGCGATTACCGACTGACGATCACTGGAGGAAAAGATATCGGTTTTTCTGCCATTCGAATAGTTTGCTGCAAACACCAAGAGTTCAACGCCAAAGCGGAGGACGCAGTTACGGGTGACTTGAGAATTATTCCGATGGGAAATACATTCATTGTAGAGCTGACTTATCGTGTCGATAAGGATGAGTGTAAAAATTCAAAAAGCGTCTCTTTGAATCCGAATGAAGCTTTGTGCTGCGATTTAGGCATTGATAATTTTGCAACTTTCGTTCCGACCAAACCCGGGGTAAAGCCGTTTTTGGTCAAAGGCAAAATACTTAAGAGCATCAATCAGCTGTACAACAAACAAGTCGCCGAACTGAAAAGCAAAAAAAACTATGAGCACATCCGAATAAAAGGGGTCAAACGTTATTGGCAGATCCAAGACTTGATGCACAAGGCCAGTCGCCTGGCAGTGAATTTTTGTCTTGCGCATGATTTGGGCCGTATAGTCATCGGAACAAACCGAAACTGGAAACAGAGAGTCAACCTTGGCAAACGCAACAACCAGAATTTTGTGATGCTGCCGCACAATAAGTTTATTGAGATGGTCCGGTACAAGGCTGAAGAATTTGGCATCCAAGTGACAGTGCGTGAGGAGAGTTACACATCTAAAGCCAGTTCAATGGACTTTGATGAAATTCCTGACTTCGATCCAAAGGAAAGAAAACCAGCGATTTTCTTCTCTGGGAAGAGGCTCAAACGCGGCCTCTATCAGTCATCAAAAAGACATTTGATCAATGCCGATATCAACGGCGCAGCAAATATCGGCCGAAAAGAACTCGGGGATGAGTGGCTCAAAAAGCTGCTCGAACTCGATGGGGGCGTCTTTGTGGACACGCCCGCAGTTGTACGAAACCTGCATGAATGTGTAGGTGTTCGTCAGTTGCTAAAAATGGAAGCACGCTCCCATGAAACCGTGCACGTAAGTGCGCGGTAGTTCATCAAATATCCTGATGGCAAGGTTTTTGAAGCAGTTGTTCTTCAAGATAATAGTCAAGGACCAATTCATCCGGAATTATCAAAGTTTTTCAAGAAATATGCCGCAATTCATAGTAAGGACATCGTAGATGTCTTTTAGGGTAGTATCCTAATTTAGCCGCATGATCAATACTGTCTCC